>Ga0070698_100004998_pt1 | contig 14533 bp, 17 predicted proteins | sample KBSK1502metaG_FD_65477 | JGI IMG/M metagenome (GOLD analysis project Ga0070698, IMG submission 65477) | Corn, switchgrass and miscanthus rhizosphere microbial communities from Kellogg Biological Station, Michigan, USA - KBS K1-50-2 metaG | ecosystem: Host-associated > Plants > Roots >...
GCGCCGGCGGCAACGGAGTACCGGCCCGAATCGAGCGCGCTCATCGCGATCTTGAAGCCCTCGCCGACCTCGCCGAGCCGGTTCGCGTCGGGCACTCGGACGTCGTCGAGGATGAGCTCCGAGGAGTCGCTCGAGCGCAGGCCGAGCTTCCCGTGGAGGCCCTGGCTCCCGTATTTCTGTTCGCTGCGTTCGAGGAGGAACGCGGCGATCCCCTTGTGCCCCTTGCTCGCATCGGTCTGCGCGAACACGAGGGCGAGGCCGCTCACGCTGCCGTTGCTGATCCAGGTCTTACGACCGCGCAGGATCCAGTCGCTCCCATCGCGCTTGGCGCTCGTCCGGAGCTTCGTCGCGTCGCTTCCGACCTCTGGCTCGGTGAGGCCGAAGCACCCGATGAGCTCGCCGCGGCAGAGGGCCGGCAGGAATTGCTTCTTCTGGGCCTCGGTGCCCCACTTGAGGATCGTGAGCTCGACGAGCGAGATCTGGACCGAGAGCGTCGTGCGGACCGACGAGTCCGCCCGGCCGATCTCCTCGGTCACGAGCGCGTGCGAGATGTAGTCGAGGCCATGACCGCCGTACGCCTCGGGCACCGGACCGCCGAGGAGGCCGAGTGGCGCCAGCTTCTTCAGGATGTCGGCGGGGAATGTCTCGGTACGGTCGCGCTCGCGCGCGCCCGGCGCGATCTCCTTCTCAGCGAAGTCGCGCGCGAGCTTGCGGATCTCTTGCTGTTCGGGGGAGAGGTCGAAGTCCACTGGGCCGGAGTCTAGGTTCGATACGGGCGCGCGATCCGCATGAAGCGCCCGGCCTCGACGGACGTCCAGCCGAACTTCTCGTAGAGGCCGTGCGCGTCGCGCGTCGCGAGGACGAAGCCGCGCTGCACCTGCAGGTCCGGATGCGCGACGACCGTTCCGACGAGCCACGTCGCGAGGCCTCGGCCGCGGTACGCAGGCAGGACGAAGACGTCGCAAAGCCACGCGAACGTCGCGCCATCGGTGACGACGCGGCTGAAGCCGATCTGCTTCCCGCCGCTGCCCGCATCGCCCTCGAACAAGCCGAAATTGAGCGATCGTTCGAGGGACCTCTCGAAGAGCTCGCGCGGGACCCCGTTCGCCCAGTACGAGTCGTCGTGCAGGTACCGCCAGATGACATCGCGGTCGAGGTGCGCGGGATCCGTGGAGATGGTGAATCCATCGCGCCGCCACATGCGTCGCAGTTTACGGTCGCATGCGTGTCGCGGCCGATAGCATCGGCGTGATGCCGACGAAGCGCGGCGCATCGCCGCTCGCGATCTGGTCCGCCATGGCGAGCGTCTACGTCATCTGGGGCTCCACGTACCTCGCGATCGCGATCGCGGTGCAAACCCTGCCGCCGCTCTTCTCCGCGGGTCTGCGGTTCTGCCTCGCCGGACTCGTGCTCCTCGGGTTCATCGCCGCGCGCCGAGGCGTCCGGGTGGAGCGCGCGCAGCTCGTCGGCGCGTCGATCGTCGGGTTGCTCCTGCTCGTCGGAGGCAACGGCTTCGTGGTCCTCGCCGAGCGGACCGTTCCCTCCGGCCTCACCGCCCTCATCATCGCGTCGGTCCCGCTCTGGATCGTGATCTTCCGCCGCATCGCCGGCGATCGGATCCACCTCTCGACCTTCATCGGCGTGGCGGTCGGCTTCGCCGGGGTCGCGTTCCTCGTCATCGGACGCGGCGCGAGCGGCACGGTGGATCCGGTGGGCCTCGGCTTGCTCCTGGTCGCGACGGTCTCATGGGCGTTGGGCACATTCCTGGCGCCGCGACTTCAGCTGCCGCGCGACAGCCTGCTCTCGACCGGGATCCAGCAGCTCGCCGGCGGGATCGTGCTCGTTGGGCTCGGCGCGGTCGCCGGGGAAGTGAACCACCTGGAGCCCGCGACGTGGTCGACGAATTCGCTGCTCGCGATGGCGTACCTCGTCGTCTTCGGCTCGCTCGTCGCGTTCACCGCCTACAGCTGGCTCCTCCAGAACGCGCCCGTGTCCCTCGTGGCGACGTACGCGTACGTGAACCCTGTCGTCGCGGTGCTCCTCGGGGCGCTCGTGCTCGCGGAGCCGATCACCCCGTCGATCATCCTGGGCGCGGCGATCATCGTCGCGGCGGTCGCGTTCATCGTGACCCGCGAGGGCGCTCGGCAGCGGGCCGCGCGCGTCGCGTCGCGTGCCGCCGCGGCGAGCGAGGCCGATTAGCGTGGCGACGATGGATCCGGAGGCGTTCGTCGCCGAGCTCTGGGGCTACGCCCGCCAGCTCGAGATGCGCGAGCACCCGTGGTTCAAGGGCGTGGTCGAGCATCGCTGGACGCGCGAGCAGATCGTGCTCGGCGAGATGCAGCACTACCTGCGGGTCAGCCAGAATCCGGTCTTCTTCGGGTACATCGTCACGAACGTCACCGCGGAGAAGAACTACGACCTCATGCCGATCGTCATGGAGAACTTCATGGAGGAGCTCGGCGGCGAGCGGACGCACGTCGACGTGATGCTCCAGATGCTCGAAGAGGCCGGCATGGACAAGACCGCGGCGGACCGGGCCGAGGCGGCGCCGGGCACGATGGCCGCGATCGAGATGATCGTCGGCGGGTGCCAGCGCCGCAGCGCGCTCGAAGGGATCGCGCTCCTCAGCTTCGTCGAGGCGATGCACGGCGGCCCGAAGGGCGCGGCGGCCGGGATGTTCGAGGCCCTCACGAAGCACTACGGCTTCTCGAAGCGCGCCGCGGCGACGTACGAGCTGCACGCCGAACAGGACACCGGGCACGGCGATCGGCAGATCGACGCGATCCGCCGCTTCGCGCTCGACGAGGTGACCCAGCGGAAGGTCCGTGCTGCCGTGAAGCTCGGCCTCAACGCGTTCAACTTCGAGTGGGACGGCCACGTTCAGGCGATGACGGGGAAGCGCGAGTACTGGAGCGGGAAAGCACCCCTCGCGCTCGACGTCCCGCCGTTCAAGCTGCCTTAGGACTCGAGCACGAGGCGCGAGCCCGGGTAGTCGATGAGCACGCGGAACCGGCTGAGGTACGAATAGCCGAGCACGCCAGCGGGTACCGGCGTCACGTTCCGCGCGATCGCGTCGATCGGTCCGATGACGATCGGCACGCGCTCCGCCCGGGCCGTTCCGATCGCGATCGCATTCGCTTCGCCGAGCGAGAACTGCACCGGCCCGCCCGCCCCATGACCCTGGATCGCTTGTCCGCGCACGATCCCGAGCTCGTCCGCGAGCGCATCGAAGATCACGGTGCGCGAGGCGCCGGTGTCCAGGACGAATTCGTACGGCCCGCGGTCGTTCACGTGGACCGGCACGGCGAGGAGCGGACGCCGTGGATCGGTGATCCGGAACGGGACCTCAGCGCGGATAGTCACATCGGCCATTGCCTCGGCAATGTAGCTCTCAGCTTCTTGTACTCCGGATCGTCCTTCGAGCGCGTGCGGATCCGCTCGAGCTGCTTGCGAAGATCGGCGAGCTCCATGTCCAACGCGCTCGAGACCATGCCCATGGTCTCCTCGAAGCCTCGGCTTCAGTTACGCCGTCAGCCGTTCATCCGTTCGAGGACGTGGCGGTCATCCGTCTCCATAGAACCCGACCTCCTGCACGTCGATCCGCTCCGTGGCCGGATGCGGCACGCCGTCGCGGTCGACGCGAACGCGAATCCGAGCCAGTATCCGCCAGGTCTTGCCGCCCGCCTCCGCGGTGAGGATGAGGAAGGTGTTCTCGATCTCGGCGCCCGCGGGCTCGGCGGAGGCGATCTCCAGCTGCGGGTCGAACGTCCCGCCCGCGGCGAGCGCGACGTCGATCTCGTGATCCGGCGAGCGGAACTTCCCGTGCGGCGCTGCGATCGCGGTCAGATGCAGCGGTTCACCTTCGTTCGTGACGCGCCAGCGGATCTTCCAATTCCCCGCACCCGCCCGCGTCACGGCGAGCGGCTCCACCGCGACGCGCGGCGGCATCTACAGGATCGTCGCGCCGAGGGTCTTCTCGAGCTCGCGCAACGCGTCGGCGTGGGCCTCGAGGTCGAACGACGTGACGCCGTCGCGGACGACCTCTACGGCGTAGCCCAGGTTTCGCGCGTCGGCCGCGGTGTAGAGGACGCAGATGTTCGTGCAGTCGCCGACGAGTCGCAGCGTGCCGACGCCGCGCTCGCGGAGCGTGATGTCGAGGTCCGTGCCGAAGAAGCCGGAGAAGCGGCGCTTCGGGATCACGACGTCGCCGGCGCTCGGCGCGAGCTCGGGCACGACCTTCGCGCCCTTCGACCCCTTCAGCGCGTGCGGCGGGAACTGCGCGAACTCCGCGTCATTGGGCAGGTGCTCGTCCGTCAGGTAGACGACCGGCTCGCCGCTGGCGCGAGCGCGTTCGAGCTCGCGCTGGATGACGGGGACGATCTTCGCCATCGACGGGCCGCAGTACAGCGCGCCACCCTCATGGACGAAGTCCTCGATCATGTCGACCACCACGAGCGCGCGGGTCATGCTGCGGGCCGATCGGTCGGTGCGTCGAGATACAGCTCGTCCCGAGTGACCCACTCGTGCTCGATGTCGCGCATCAACAGGGCTGAGTCGAACTCAACGGATCCGGACGGGAACCGCCGCTTGTCGGCGAAGTAGCTCGAGAAAACGTGCTCGACCGCAAGGGGACGTACGGCCCAGCTCTTCGTGGCGAGGAACACGCCGTCCAGATGGTCGCCGCGTTTCGTCGCGGAATAGCCAAGCGCCCCGGTCGCGAAGAACGCGGACGCCTCTTCGAGGGAGCCGAATCGCGACGACGCGGGCAGCGCATCCGCCTCGCGACCGCGTACTTCGACGACAACGCTGCCGTCGCGAGACCGCATCTCGATTCCGATCCGGCCGCCGGCGTCGTCGACGTCGAACATCCCAGCGTGATGCTCACCCGGGAACAGCCGGCCCCCAAGGAGCCGATTCAACGGCGAGTCCGTATCGCGTCTGGGGATGTACACGGCGTCTTGCCCGTCGGCACGGGATCGCACCGCGATCCGGTGGGCGGCGTTCTCGCTCGCCGTGCCAAGGAACCCTGGGAGATAGGGTGGGCGTTCGTGCTCGAGCCGGATCAGGCAGATCCCCGCGACGGCCGACCCGCCCAAGAGCTTCGGTTCGAACTCGTCCGGAAGCTGAGCACGAATGACTTCAGGGTCGACCCGGAAGTTCACGAGCAGCCGGCGACGGATGTCGCCCTGTACTCGCGGGAGATTCACACGCGCTCGAAGATCGCCGCGATCCCCTGACCGCCGCCGATGCAGAGCGACGCGAGCCCGTACTTGCCCTTCCGCTTGCCGAGCTCGGTGATGAGCGTCAGCGCCAGCCGCGCACCCGACGCGCCGAGCGGGTGGCCGAGCGCGATCGCCCCGCCGTTCACGTTCGTCTTGTCGCGGTCGAGGCCGAGCTCCTTCTCGACGGCGAGGTATTGCGTCGCGAAGGCCTCGTTGATCTCGACGAGGTCCATGTCCTCGACCTTCAAGCCGGCGCGCTTCAGGGCCTGCCGGCTCGACGGTGCCGGGCCGATCCCCATGATGTCCGGGTCCACGCCGCACACGCCCCCCGAGACGATCCGCGCGATCGGCGTGAGCCCCGCCTTCGCCGCGGCATCGGCCGACGCGACGACCACCGCGGCCGCGCCATCGTTGATCCCGCTCGCGTTGCCGGCGGTGACGGTGCCGTCCTTCTCGAAGCGTGCGACGAGCTTCCCGAGGGCCTCCATGTGCGTGTCGGGACGGATGTGCTCGTCCTTGTCCACGACGGTCACGCCCTTCTTCGTCTTCACCTCGACCGAAACGATCTCCTCGCTGAACCGGCACGACTCGCGGGCTTTCGCCGCCAGCATGTGGCTGCGATAGGCGAATTCGTCGGCAGCTTGCCGCGTGATGCCGTACTTCCGTCCGAGGTTCTCCGCGGTGTTCGCCATGCCGAGGCCGTTGTAGGAGTCGACGAGCGCGACCCAGAGGTAGTCCTCGAGCTTCTGCTCGCCGAGCGGCAGACCCCAGCGCGCGCCGCGGATCATGTGCGGGGCCATCGACATGTTCTCGGCGCCGCCGGCGAGGACGAAGTCCGCCTGGCCGAGCTGGATCTCCTGCGCCGCGAGGAGGATCGCCTGGAGGCCCGAGCCGCAGAGCCGGTTGATCGTGAGCGCGGGCGCTTCTTGTGGCGCGCCGGCCTTGAGGCCGATGTGGCGCGCGAAGTAGACGGCGTCACCGCTCGTCTGGAGGACGTTGCCGAAGATGATCTGATCGATCTTCCCGGGCTCGACCTTCGAGCGCTCGAGGGCGCCCTTCGCCGCGATGACGCCGAGGTCGGTGGCGGACGCATCGCGCAGCGCGCCCCCGTAGGTGCCGAAGGCGGTGCGCGCGCCCCCCAGGACGACGATCTCTTTCATGCCTTCATTGTCCCACTCGATGCGCGGATCGCGCGGACGATCGCTTTCTCGACCGCTTCGGCCGCTGCCTGTTGGATCGCGACCGTATCGGCGGTGACACTTCCGGCTGCCATACAGAAGAGCGCGTCCCCGTCGCGATCGGTATGCGCGGGGCGGACCGCTCGTGCGAGGCCGTCGTGGCCGACCATCGCGATCCGCCGCGCCGCGTCGCGGTCGAGCGTCGCGTCGGTGACGATGCAGCCGATCGTGGTGTTCCCGCCTGAGGGCACGGCGTTCGCCGGCGGTCCCGAGCGCGCGACCCACTCGTTGTGCTCGCCGTCCCACACGTCACCGAGCGCGTTCACGACCATCACCGCGGTCACGGTCGCCTCGCCGGCGCGCGCGCTCGCGATGCCGAGGCCACCCGGTGAGCGCCCGGTCCCGAGCTTCGCGACGCTCGCGCCGGTCCCGGCGCCGACGAGACCCTCGGCCGGATCGGCCGTCGCCATCACGCACGCGGCGTAGCCCGAGTCGGCGTTCGGGCGGGCGTTCGCGTCGCCGACCGCGAGGTCGAAGATGACCGCACCCGCGACGTGCGGGACCTTCCACTCGCGCACCGCGACGCCGACGCCGTGCTGCTCGAGGAACCGCATCACCCCGGCGTACGCCGCGAGCCCGAACGCGCTGCCGCCCGTGAGGAGCACGGCGTGGAGGATCGCCGTCGCGGACGTCGGGCCGATGACGTCGGTCTGGATCGTCGCCGGCGCGCCGCCGCCCACGTGGACGCCGGCCGTTGCCGCGCGTTCACAGAGGATCACCGTGCAGCCGGTCATGCCGACCGGATCGGTCCAGTGTCCGACGGTGAATCCCGGCGGGAGCGTCATGCGGCCGAGTCTGCCACCTCGGGGCCGCGCTTCTCAGCCGGGACTAGTATCTGCCGCGCTCAGCGGAGGTGATGTGATGCGCGGTCCTGCGCTCGCCCTCGTCCTGACCGTCCTGGTCGCCGCGTGCGGTCCCGCCGGGACCGTCGCACCGGCGGGCACCCCGGGACCGGAGCCCGCGGTCACCATCACGTTCTGGCACGGCCAGAGCGGCGTCCTCGGCGACCGGCTCGGCGAGCTGATCACGAAGTTCAACTCCACCCACAAGGTCCAGGTCAGCGCGCAGTTCCAGGGAACGTACGACCAGCTCTATCAGAAGGTGGTGAGCGCTATCCAGGCCGGCTCCGTGCCGGACATGGCCATGGTGAGCGGCCCGCCGCAGACCGCCCAGTACTGGAAGGCGAAGGCGCTCACGCCGGTCCAGCAGTTCGTGGACTCGGCCGATGGGCTCACGGCGAACCAGCTCGCCGATTTCGTGCCGGCCCTCCTCGACGACAACTCGCTGCCGGTGAACGGTAAGAAGACCCTCGTCTCGTGGCCGTTCTCGAAGAGCGACGCGCTCCTCTACTACAACCCGGACATCCTCCAGGCCGCCGGGGTGTCCGTGCCGAAGACCTGGGACGAGCTTCGGGCCGCGCTCAACACGGTGAAGTCCAAGACGAATGCGACGCCGCTCTCGTACACCCCCGACGTCTACTACTTCTTCCTCCCGTACCTCTGGTCGCAGGGCGGGAACGCGCTGTCGAGCGACCTCACCAAGGCCGCGTTCAACTCGCCCGAGGGCCAGGCGGCGTTGCAGTATCAGGTCGACCTCGCGCTGAGCGACAGGACGGTCGCGATCACCCAGGGCTTCGATTGGCAGAACCCGTTCGCGCAGGGCAAGGTCGCGTTCGCGGTGTCGACGAGCGTGAGCCGGCCGTTCATCGAGCAGGCCATGCCCGCCGACAAGAAGTTCAAGGTAGGGATGGCGCCGCTGCCGGCAGGGCCGAAGGGCGCGGCGACGGATCTCTTCGGCAACAACCTCGTCGTCTTCGCCAACGCGCCCGCGGACCATCAGCGTGGCGCATGGATCTTCATGAAGTGGCTGACCGAGACCGATCAAACGGTCGCGTGGAGCCTCGCGAGTGGCTACATGCCGCTTCGCGATTCGGCGCGGAACGCCCCCGCATTCAAGGCGGCCGCGGACCAGGACGATCGCGTGCTCGTCGCGCTCAATGCCTTGAAGGGCGCTCACGGGATCCCGGGCAGTCCCGACTGGCAGAAGATCCAGCCGGTCCTCGGGGACGCCGTCACCGCCGCCCTCCTCGGCAAATCGAGCGTGAAGGACGCGCTCGCCACCGCGGAGAAGAAGGTCAACGACATCCTCGCCGGCTTCTAGGCGCCCGATGCGGAAACGCCGGCGCGAGGCGATCGAGGGCTACCTCTTCCTCGCGCCGGCGCTCCTCATCATCGGCGCGTTCCACGTCTGGCCGGCCCTGTACGCCTTCTACATGAGCCTCTTCCGATGGGAGATCCTGCAGGAGGGGTTCGTCGGTCTCCGCAACTACGGCCGCCTGCTCGAAGATGGCGACTTCCTCCGCTCGCTCGGCATCACGGCGGTGTACGTCCTGGGCACGGTGCCGCTCGAGATGGCCGCCGGCCTCGCGCTCGCGCTCCTACTGCACCAGCGGCTTCGCCTGCGCGGCCTGTTCCGCCTCGTGTACTTCCTGCCGTACGTCACCTCGCAGGTGGCGGTCGCGCTCGTGTGGGGCTGGGTGTTCAACCCGAGCTACGGCGTGGCGAACGGACTGCTCGCGTCGGTCGGCGCCGCGCCGCAGCGGTGGCTTCTCGAGCCCAACGGGATCGTCGCGCAGAACGCCCCGCCCAGCCTCGCGCTTGCCGCGATCATGCTGGTCACCGTCTGGTACTTCGTCGGATTCCACGCCGTCGTGTTCCTGTCGGGTCTCACGGCGATCCCGGCGGAACTCACCGATGCCGCGCGCATCGACGGCGCGGCGGGGCTGCGCCTCTTCCGCTACATCACCTTCCCGCTCATCTCACCGACCACGTACTTCCTGCTGCTGGTCGCGACGATCGGCGCGATGACGTCCTTCAACCTCGTCTACGTGATGGGCGGTGGAGGGCAGGCGTTCGGCTGCGCTGGGAACCCGCTCGGCACGACGCAGGTCGCCGCGCTCTTCGTCTTCGACCGGTTCTGGTGCCAGACGCAGCTCGGCTACGCCAGCGCGGCGGCTTTCGCGCTCGGTCTGGTCGTGCTCGCGATCACCGTGGCGAACGGACGGCTGTTCTCGCGACGCGTGGTCTATGTCGGTTAGAGCGCGCCGGCTCGGTTTGTACGTGCTCATGGGCGGCGCGGGGCTCGTCATGGCCTTCCCGTTCCTCTGGATGCTCTCGACCTCGTTGAAGACGGAGGCGGAGGCGACGAGCTTCCCGCCGAGCGTCTTCCCGGCGCAGTGGCTCTTCGTCAACTACCTCGACGCGTGGCGCGCAGCCCCGTTCGGCCGGTACTTCCTCAACAGCGGGATCATGGCCGTCGGCCAGGTCCTCCTCAGCATCGCGACCGCCAGCCTCGCCGCGTACGCCCTCGCGCGGATCCGCGTTCCGGGCCGGGGCTTCATCTTCGGCGCACTGCTCGCGACGCTCGTGATCCCGCCGGAGGTCACGCTCATCCCGAACTACATCGCGATGCAGCGGCTCGGCTGGTACAACACGTACCTCGCGCTCATCATCCCATTCGGCGCGTCCGTGTTCAACGTGTTCCTTCTCCGACAGGCCTTCCTGCAGCTGCCCGGGGAGCTGTACGAAGCCGCGGTGCTCGAAGGCTGTGGGCATCTACGCTTCCTCTGGCGCTTCGCGATGCCGCTGTCGCGGCCGACGCTCGCGATCGTCGCGCTGCTCACCGCGATCCGCGCGTGGAACGACTTCCAGTGGCCGCTCATCATCACTGACACCGCGGACCTGCGTCCGATCCAGGTCGGGCTCACCATCTTCCGCAGCGACGTGAGCACGAATTTCCAGCTGCTCATGGCCGGCTCGGTGATGGCCGTCGCGCCCGTCGCGGTGGTGTTCTTCGTCGCACAGCGGCAGTTCATCCAAGGCATCGCCCGAGCCGGCATCCGCGGCTGACAGCGGTCGACCCGTGGGTTCTGCCACCATCCTCCCGATGGCGACGCGCAGCGAATGGGACATCCAGAAGAGCGAGGCCGTCTCGAGCGGCGCCATGATCACGGCGGAGCATCCGCTCGCGGCCGAGGCGGGCGCGCGGATCCTGAGCGAGGGCGGGAACGCCGTGGACGCCGCGGTCGCCGCCGCGTTCGCGATGGGCGTCGTCGAGCCCACGACGAGCGGGCTCGGCGGCGTCGCGTGGTGCGTCATCCGTCAGCCGGACGGCACGATCACGACGCTCGATGGGAGCGGCGCCGCGCCCGGGCGCGCGACGGCCGACATGTACGAGCTGCAGTCAGGTGGATCCGCGGGTATGTACGGCTGGCCGATGACGAAGGGCAATGCGCAGAACCACGGGTACCTCTCGGCGGGGCAGATGGGCGCGCTCGGCGTGCTCTGTCACGCCCTCGAGCGATATGGATCGATGGCACGCGTGACGGTGATGCGGGACGCGATCGCGCTCGCGGCCGACGGGTGGGAGAGCGACTGGAGCCTCACCCTCGCGCTCGCCCTCTATTACGACCGGCTCGCGCCGATCGACGCATCGCGCGCGGTCTTCTTCCGCGAGGGCCGCTACCCGCTGCGCGCCCCGACCGGGCTCGAGCCCGGCGATCGCGTCATCCAGCGAGATCTCGCCGAGAGCCTTCGCGCGATCGCGGCGAGCGGGCCCGACGTCTTCTATCGCGGCGAGCTGGGTCGCGCGATCGTGCAAGACGTGCAGGCACACGGCGGGATCTTGAGCGAGGGCGATCTCGAAAGCTTCGAGGTCCGCGAGCGCGCGCCGCTCGGCATCGACTACCGCGGGCTGCAGCTGCGCACCCTACCCGGCGCATCCGGCGCCATCACGACGATCGAGATGCTGCGGATCCTCGAGGGCTTCGAGCTCGCGAAGCTCGAGCCCCTGTCCCCGATGGCCCTGCACCTCATCGCCGAGGCCCAGCGCCGCGCGTTCGCGGACCGGTTCACGTACCTCGCGGACGAGGCCGTCGTCGGGTCGGCGATCTACGAGCGGCTCGTATCGGCCGACCACGTCGCCGCGGCGCGCGCGACGATCGATCCGGGCCGGGCCACCCCGAAGACCGCCGCCGTCCCGGTCCCGCCCTCCGCTGACTGCACGACGCACGTCAATGTCGTCGATCGCGAAGGTCGCATGTGCGCGCTCACGACCACGCTCGGCGGAGCGTTCGGATCCGGCGTCGTCGCGGCGGGGACGGGGATCATGCTCGCGAACGTGATGACCTGGTTCGACCCGCGCCCCGGGCGGCCGAACTCGATCGCCGGCGGCAAACGGATCCTCTCCGCGATCGTGCCGCTCATGCTCCTCAAGAACGGCGCGCCATTCGCCTGCGCCGGCGCGCCCGGTGGCCGCCGGATCATGAGCGCGATGCTCCACGTCGTCACGAACCTCGTCGACTGGGAGCAGCCGCCGCAGCGCGCCGTGAACGCCCCGCGCTCGCACTGCGAGGGCGAGCCGCTGCTCTTGGATACGCGCATCCCGCAGGCGGCATGCGACGCGCTTGCCGCGATGGGGCACCAGGTGAGCCCGAAGATCGAGACGTTCGCGTCGTCGCACTTCGCGCGCCCGAGCGCGATCGTCGTACGCGGCCGCGAGCTGCGGGCGGGCGTCGGCGCCATGAAGAGCTCGACCGCGATCGGAGTGGACCAGCCCTAGCCCTCGGGTGTGTTGAGCGAGAGCGTGTTGCCGTCGGGATCCTTGAACCAGCAGACCTTCTGACCGCCCGGAGGTGTCCAGATCCCTCGTGCGTCCTGCTGGAGGCCCGGCACACGAAGGAAGGTGACCCCGCGCCGCGTGAGCTCGTCGACCTCGGCCTCCATGTCGTCGACGATCCAGCCGAGGACGGTGTACGACGGCGGCTGCAGCTCGCGCACCTTCTGTATCCGTACGGTCGTGCCGCCCGACGCGAACACGAGCGCGAAGTCGTGCTCCGTCACGAGCCGTAGTCCGAGGACGTCGGAGTAGAACGCGCGCGCACGGTCGGGCTGCGCGGTCGCGACGAACCCGCCGACCGTCTGCTTGTGCAACGACATCGCCGCCAGTATGTGCGGCGTACCATTTCTTCGACGCCGGGACCGGCACCAGCCGGCCTGGACGGAGGTTCACATGGACGCCCAGTACGGCGGCACCCCATCGCCGCAGGCGAAGGTGACCGTCCCCGATATCCAGAAGGCGAAGCGCGAGGGCCGGAAGGTCACGATGATGACGGCCTACGACGCGGCGTTCGCCAAGCTCGTCGACGCGTCGGGCATCGACATCATCCTCGTCGGCGATTCGCTCGGGATGGTCGTCCTCGGGTATCCGACGACGGTGCCGGTGACGATGGACGACATGGTCCGTCACGCGGCGGCGGTGTCGCGCGGCGCGCGCCGGCCGCTCCTGGTCGGCGACATGCCGTTCGGGTCGTACCAGGCGAGCACCACCGACGCGCTCCACAACGCCGCGCGGTTCCTGAAGGAGGCGGGCATGGACGCGGTGAAGGTCGAGGGCGGCCACGAGGTGGTCGAGACCGTGCGCGCGCTCGTCGACAACGGGATCGCGGTCATGGCCCATGTGGGGCTCACGCCGCAGCGTGTGGCGCAGCTCGGCGGCTTCAAGGTGCAGGCGAAGACGAGCCGCGCTGCGCGCAAGCTCATCGATGACGCGCTCGCCCTCGAGGACGCGGGCGCGTTCTCGATCGTCCTCGAGTCGGTCCCTTCCGAGGTCGGTCAGCTCGCGAGCGAGCGCTTGGCCATCCCCACGATCGGCATCGGCGCCGGCGTCGATTGCGACGGGCAGGTGCTCGTGCTCCACGACGTCCTCGGTCTGTTCGGCGAGTTCAAGCCGAAGTTCGCGAAGCGCTACGCCGAGCTCGGGCCTATCGTCATCGATGCCCTCAAGCGCTTCGACGCCGACGTTCGGGAGGGTCGCTTCCCCGATGCGGAGCACAGCTTCCCGATGAAGGACAGCGAGCGTGCCGCGCTCGAGGAGTCGTTCAAGCCAAGAAAGGCCGGCTAAAGACAACAGATGCGGGTCGCGATCCTCGGTCTCGGCGCGATCGGAACGCTGGTCGCGCGCACGCTTGACGGGCGCGTCGCGCTCACCTGCGTCGATCGAACGAAGGCGCCGCTCAACGGCCGGGTCGAGACGGTCGACATCGCGGTGGTCGCGACGAAGTCGCAGGGCACCGCGTGGGCGGCCGAGACGGCGAAGCGCGTCCTCGGCAAGCACGGCACCGTGCTCACGATCCAGAACGGGCTCGGTCACCGCGAACGCCTCGCCACGGTCGTCGGTGACGATCGCGTCGCGGTCGGCGTCATCTACGTCGGTGCCGCGCTCGAGGGTGACGATCTGCGCACGACCGGCCCCGGACGCGTCGAGCTCGGACGCGCACCGCATGTCGACGAGCTCGCCGCGGCGCTCTCGGCGGGCGGGATGATGGCGACGGTCGTCGACGATCCGTGGCCGGCGGTGTGGCGGAAGCTCGTCGGCAACGCGGCCGTCAATCCGGTGAGCGCGCTCGTCGGCGTCACGAACGGCGAGCTCCTCGAGCACCTCGCGTCGCGCATCGTCGACGCCGCCGCGCGCGAGGCCGCGCGCGTCGCGAGCGCCGAGGGCGTGCCGATCAGCGACGACGAGGCCCTACGCATCTGGAGGACGATGGCCGAGGTGACGGCGGCGAATCGCTCGTCGATGCTCCAGGACGTCCGCAATGGCCGACCGACGGAGATCGACTGGATCAACGGCGAGGTCCTGCGCCGCGGCCGCCGGCACGGCGTGCGCACGCCGGTGAACGAGGCCCTCCTACAGCTGGTCGAGGTCCTGGAGGCCTATCCCTAGCAGCGCGTTGTCGATGAGCCTGGCCTTTCCGACGCGCGCCGCCAGCGACAGCACCGCGCGATCGACGGGTCCCGAGAGCTCCTGCAGGGTCGCCGGATCTGCGCACGAGACGTACTCCGCAGTGAGGCCCCATACGGCGAGCTCGTCGCGGACGAGCGTTCGAAGGCCGTCCGCGTCGCGCTCGCCGGACTCGAACGCGCGCTCGGCTGCCATCAGTCCACGTGAAAGCGCCGCCGCGGTCGCGCGCTCCGGGTCGGAGAGGTACGCGTTCCGCGAGGAGAGCGCGAGCCC
>Ga0070698_100004999_pt1 | contig 14529 bp, 15 predicted proteins | sample KBSK1502metaG_FD_65477 | JGI IMG/M metagenome (GOLD analysis project Ga0070698, IMG submission 65477) | Corn, switchgrass and miscanthus rhizosphere microbial communities from Kellogg Biological Station, Michigan, USA - KBS K1-50-2 metaG | ecosystem: Host-associated > Plants > Roots >...
GCGGAACCTGGAAGAAGAAGGGCGCTTCGTCTTTATGGCCACGAAGAGCGGCACGGTGAAGAAATCCACGCTGATGGAATTTTCGAATCCGCGCTCGACGGGCATCATCGCCATTAACCTGGAAGCCAAGGATGAATTGATCGGCGCGAAGCTCACCGACGGCAAGCAGATGATTTTCCTGGCCAGCCATGAAGGCCAGGCCATTTTGTTCCGCGAGACGGAAGTGCGGCCAATGGGCCGCAATGCCGGCGGGGTGAACGGAATGGATCTGGACAAGGACGATTACGTGGTAAGCATGGACGCGGTGCAGCCGGATTTTGAGATCATCGCGAAAGAACACAAACAGACCGCGCAAAATCTGGAAGAGCTGGAGAATGAGCACATCAAGGATTCGCTCACTTCGTTGATGCTGACGGTATCGGAGAAGGGTTTTGGCAAACGCACGCCTCTGGCGGAATACCGCATCACGTCGCGCGGTGGCAAAGGCGTGGTGAACATGAAGACGACGGAGCGCAACGGATCAGTGGTCGGAACGCTACAGGTGACCGAAGAGTCCGACGTGATGATCATCACTCACAACGGAAAGGTGATCCGCGTGCACGCGAACGAAATCCGCGAAGCAGGACGTTCGACGCAGGGAGTGCGGCTGCTGCGCCTGGATGATGATGATTCCGTTGCAGCCGCGGCCGTCTTGCAAGAAGAAAACGACGAAGAAAAGAAATAGTTTGCAAGAGCGCCAGATCAAATCTGCGGTGCTCAACCGGCGCCGGTGATACCATTCTCAGCCCTATGAAAATAACGCGGCGGTTGTTTCTACCCTTGCTCGCGCTAGTTGCGCCAATGCTGTTGTTTTCCACGACCCAGGCCCCGCAAAAGAGTTCCAGTCAACAATATCTGGTTTACGTGGGGACGTTCACTGCGAAGTACTCGAGCAAAGGCATCTATGCTTTTCGTTTCGACGCCGCGACAGGACAACTGAGCCCGACCGGGCTCGCGGCAGAATCCGCGGATCCATCGTTCTTGGCCGTGGACCCCAGTGACAAGTATCTCTACGCCGTAAATGAAATCGACAACTTCAACGGCGGCAACTACGGTGCGGTAAGCGCATTCGCCATCGATCGCAAGAATGGCGCACTGAAGCTGCTGAATCAGGTTTCGACGCACGGCGCACGCCCGTGCCATATCTCGCTGGACACGACAGGAAGATTCGTCCTGGTGGCGAACTATGAGGGCGGAAGCGTTGGGACTTTTCCAGTGCAGTACGATGGAAGCCTCGGCCTGATCGCAGGCTTCGTTCAGCATTCCGGCTCAAGCATCGATAAAGACCGCCAGGAAAGCCCACACGCGCATTGGATCGGTCCGTCGCCGGATAATCGATTTGTGATGGTCGCCGACTTGGGGCTGGACGATGTGCTCGTGTATCGCCTGGACCCAAACAAGGGATCACTTACCCCGGACGATCCGCCCTACGCGCAGGTTAAACCTGGCTCCGGGCCTCGGCACTTTGCGTTTCATCCGAACGGCAAGTTTGCGTATGTGCTCAACGAAATGGCGTCGAACGTAACAGCATTTACGTATCAAGCGCAAAAAGGATCGTTGTCACCCATTCAGACCATTCCTACCTTGCCGAAGGATTACACGGGCGCGAAGCAAGCGGCTGAGCTTGTCGTGCATCCCTCGGGCAAATTCTTGTATGCGTCCAACCGCGCGCACGACAGCATCGCCGTCTTCGCCATTCATCCCGCCAAGGGCACATTGACACTTACAGGAAACGTATCCACAAAGGGACGGACTCCGCGGAGCTTTGCCCTCGATCCGACCGGGAAATTCCTACTTGCCGCGAACCAAGATTCGGGAAATATCGTGATCTTTCGAATCGACGCTGTGACTGGGGAGCTGACACCCACCGGCCAAGTTGTCGAAACGCCTGCACCGGTCTGCATTGTCTTTGTGCGTCCTGAATAGAACCATCCACCTGGCGGTTATCCCCACTGGCATTTTTTCGAGCTTAGAGTACAATCCCGGCCACTGGGATGGCCAAGCACAGACCGAAGAGATCCACAGCAAAACCCCGGGCCAGGAGCGCTCACAAGAGAGGCTCCGGTGCGGCTGGTCGGCTTCCAAAGGATGCAGTCACTCTGATCGTGATTCTCCGAGCCCGGGAGGGCCAAGAATCACTACTGGAAGCCGAGTTGCGAGCAATGGTGGCACCCACACGGCGCGAAGAGGGCTGCATAAATTACGAGCTGCATCGTAACGCGGATGCTCCCGGGACTCTGCTGCTCCATGAAGTATGGGCAAGCCGCGAACATCATCAAACGCATATGCAAACGCCGCATTTTCTTCGATGGAATGCCCGCAAAGACGCGCTGCTCGCTTCTCGCGATGCTACGTTTTGGAAGCTTATCTTGTGAATCTGGCCGGAGCCGCCCCAGCCTGGATCGGCTAGACGAGATCAACTTTCGGGCGGACTGACGTAATAACCCGGTCGAGCGCGGACCTTCAAGCCATTCTTGGCGACCGTAACTCTGATTTCGTGATAGCCCGTGTCGTTTGTGCCTGTGGGCGTATAGGTGACAGAGTATTGTGAGTGCAACTCTCCGCCGATTTCGTCGATGGCGTTTTCAAGGGAGCGATTCTTAAAGGTCGCCAAGTGCGCGCCGCCAGTTCCTGCAGTGGCGAGTTCCAGCGGATTTCCTCCAACTGCATCTTTCACGTGCTGAACTGCCCAGACGACCGCCTGCATTAAATCGCCACTGCCGTAGCGGGCATCCTCGCTGGTGGGAGTTTGTGGCACGCCCGGCTGAGGCGGCTGACCAAAGGTCCCAGGCGGCGTAGCACGCGGTCTTCTATCTTTTGGTTGGGCCTGTAGCTCCGCTCGCGTGGTCGAAAGCCCCACACTGTAGATCGTCACGTTGGAGAGTTGTGCTAGGCGCAACGCCTCACCGAGTTTGGTGTCACTGCCGGAATCGGCAGCCTCCGACAAGATCAGCATCACGCGACGGCGGCCGGGAGCGTCCGCGGTTGGCAATGGCCGGCCGCTCAGCATTTCCAAACCAATGGCCATTGCATCGAATAGACGCGCGCCCGAAGTGCCCTGTTGAAGCCGTGAGAAGGTGGCTTCCACTTTATCGTGATTGGCGGTGAAGTCCTGAAGCTTGTCGACCGAATCGTTGAAGCCTAAAACAGCGGCTTCTCCGTTGGGTCCCATCACCGTTTCGGTAAGCACGATTCCGGTCTTGCGCACTAGCGGAAGCAGCGGCTCGATGCGCGAGCTGGTCTCGACAAGGATGACAAGAGAGATCGGATCGCCACCCAGGTCGAAATGAGTGATCTTCTGCGCGACGCCATTGTCGGTCACGCGAAAGTCCTTCGCGTCCAGATTGGGGACCATTTGACCCTTGGCGTCTCGCACCGTTACAGGCGTATTCACCAAGGTCACGCGAACGCCTATCTTTGGCTTAGGGGGCGGCTGCTGTACTGGGTTGCCCGGCTGAGGCACGATAGGTCCGGAGGGTGACTGCGCGATGAGGAGTGAAGCTGCTGCAAGGAAGACAAGCGCTGGGGCCTGGAATCCGAGCAGTCGTTTCATTACGCGCCTCCAGCTCCAGTGTATCCAATTCGACGCAGTTGCGGGGAGAGGCGTTGCCGCAGGTTAGCGCAATTTCTAGAATGAAGGTTCGACATTTCGGAGAGACTCATGTCCGCAGCGCAAATCAAGCTCAAGCCCATGCACGCACCCAACGTACCGCACCAGGATCCAGCTTTTCTGGAAAGCACGGCGGCGCGTCCCATTCGGATTCTTGCGGAATACCTACACCCTTTGGTGCAGCTCAAGAAAGAGGGCATTGGCGACACGATCGTCATGTTTGGATCGGCCCGCATTGACTCGTTTGAGAGTGCCCAGGCCCGGCTGACGCGGCTCCGGCAGAGGCGGACAGGGAGACTTCCGGCAGCGGAACGCGCCAAGCATCGAGCGGCACTGCGCGATGCGAAGAGCGCTTTGGAGATGTCCCGCTACTATGAAGAAGCGCGCGACCTATCCCATCGCATAACGAGTTGGGCGCTGACACTCGGGCCGCGCCCACGAAGGTTTGTGATCTGCTCCGGCGGTGGTCCAGGCATCATGGAAGCCGCAAACCGGGGCGCGATGGAGGCCGGCGGCAAGTCTATCGGTCTATCCATCGAGTTGCCTCACGAACAGTTCGCCAATCCTTACATCAGTCCGGAGCTGAGTCTGAATTTTCATTATTTCTTCATGCGCAAGCTGTGGTTCGCGCAGATCGCTAAGGCGTTGATTGTTTTTCCCGGCGGCTTCGGCACCATGGATGAACTCTGGGAAATGATGACTCTGCTGCAGACCGGCAAGCTGCCGAAACACAACTTGATTCTCATTTACGGCCGCAAGTATTGGGACGAAGTACTAAACTTTCGCGCCATGGTGCGCTGGGGAATGATCAATCGCGAAGAATACGAGATGCTTCAGTTTGCCGATACGGTTGACGAAGCGTTCACTCGGATCCGCGATGGTCTCGAGAAATATCATATGAAGCTGGATTCCGACCTGTGACCCAGTACCTATGTACCTCTGACACGAATACTTCCTACAGGGTTCTCCGATGGCTAAGTCAGAACTTCCGGTATGGTGAAAGTTGGCCCAAGTAATTACGCTTGATTAGCCCTCGGGAAGCTCAAATCAGTTCGGACTTGAGGAGCGCTCGATGCAAACTCAATATCGTTCGAGAAACAGTGGGTTCGGGCAAATACTCCTGGCTGCTGCCACACTCCTAGGGTTGCTGTTGTTTGTAGAGGCGCCCCGAGTGCAGGCAAATGAATCGGAGTGTCAGCATCGCATTTCCAAAGCTGATCACAGACTGCACGAAGCAATCGAACATCATGGATGGAACAGTCCCCAAGCGGAGCATGCTCGCCACGAGTTGCACGAAGCTCGCGAATATTGCTGGAGCTCGCACCACCGCTGGTGGGATGAAGACGACCGGCGCTGGCATACCGACCGCGATTGGGATGACGAACACGGCCGTCCGCATTGATCAGCAACTTGATCGGCAGTAGTCGCACATAGAGTTCCGCTCGCAAGCAGAGCGTGGCGTGCAAACGGCCGCGCTCTTTTGCATTTATCTCCCGTTTATGTAATAGGACCGTCTGTCGGAACTGATTTCTTCCTCGCAACATTCCAGCTAGCGGGGTGTTTTATCAAGCAAGGAACGCAAACGTCCTTCCAGCCAGGACAGCGCTCCACAGGAGGATGTTATGCCATTGCATACGCATCTGCTGAAATCGCTCGTTGGCAAGGCAGCGCTGGCAACCGCCGCGCTTGGCGGTTTTCTCTTCTTCGCAGGAGCCCCCAGCGCGCAGGCCAGCGACCACTACGACTGCAATCGCCAGGTTCGCTACTACGACCACCGTCTACATGAGGCCGTCGAGCACCACGGGTACTACAGCCGTGAAGCCGACTACTGGCGTCACGAGCGCCATGAGGCGTACGAGCGCTGCTGGCGCGATCGCGACAATTACCGGCACTATGATCGCGACTACCGCTGGTAACTTTTGAGTTGAAAAGCAAACGGGGCGCATCGATATGCGCCCCGTCTCCATTTATCGTCGAAACAATCAGTGAGTCGGTACGAGCGGCTCTTCGGAAAAGACAGCTTCAAAGCGACGAGTCTCGTCCTGATCGTGCAACATCACTACGGGAACGACCCGCAGCGACTGATTGCATGAACGGCAGTTGGTCACTTCGCCCTGCAAATCCTGCAAGAAGCCATCAGTGAAATGATATTGTGTCCGCTCTCGACGGGCCTTCTTCTGGCCCCGTGTACCGCAGTGCGGACAGATGTATTCCACCGTGTCCTCCTGCGGATCGCGGTCCAGAGCGGCCCAGCCGGTGCGGCGCACGCCTACGGTTTCCACGTTGCGCCGGTCCATGGGTTCACGCCTCCTTAGATCCACGTCCACACGACATGAGATGCGCTGGCGTGCCAGTTCGATACAGGTAAATAACAGTAGGTCTTTTGAGGGCCTGGAAGTTTCTCTCTGTTGGCCTGAGCAGGGGGAAGTGTGCCGCGCACCCTTTCCCGGTGAACTTTTGGACGCTCCGGAACCGCCGAATCCTTCATACGTTTCGATGCCCCGCGGGAACTTGCTGCCAGCAATGGTGTCCAAGGCATTGAGGACGCGCGCCACCCCTCACATCCCTGCGAGCGCGGCGCCGGTTTCCCGAGAGCAATTGGAGGCCGGCGCCGCAAATTTCATTATTGGCTTGCAGCGTTCTCTTTTGTGGAGGTGTGTAATGCCGCTCGAGCCTCAAGCTGCGCCTACGGCGGGTAAAGCAGTCCGCCAAACGCCAGGTCAAAATCTCGGCTCCTTGAATGGCTGTCTTGTGGAAGGCGATCCCGAACAGCGTGCGCGGGAGCGCAGCGTTCGGCGCCGCGCCTTGATCATGTCGATCGCCGTTCAAGGCGCAGCACTTGCCGTCCTGATTCTCGTTCCGCGTTCGGCAGACCGGAACGAATCGCGGTCGCGAGTGTCGTGCCTCTGCCGCCGTATCAGAAAATTGCCCCATCGCGAGTCACACACTCAACGACGGCGCCTCGTCCTCGGATCCTTCGTGACAATACGCTTTATCAGCCGAGGGCTATTCCAACGAACATCGCAACTAGCGATCCCACGCCTCCGGAGAACATCGAAGATAGGCAATCTACTGGGACTGGATTGAACATTCCGGATGCATTGCCTGGATTCGAGACCCGAAATGGACCGGAGCCGCAGGCGCCAGTTGAAACCCGGCGAGACACGCCGCGCGTGATTCACCTCACTCACGTTGATCCGGCGATGCTGATTCATCACGTCGATCCCGTATATCCGGCGCTTGCCAGACAAATCGGCCGCGCCGGCAGAGTGGAACTGCGAGCCCTCATCGCGACCGATGGCACGATTCAATCTTTGCAGGTCGTGAGTGGGGATCCGCTGTTCTACCACTCGGCGCTAGATGCAGTGCGGCAATGGCGTTATAGCCCTACCGTGCTAAACGGCCAGCCTGTCGAGGTCGACACCTTCATCACCGTGATTTACAACATGCAGCGTTGATGCGAGCTTTTGCTCGGGATGAGTAATGCCCGGGCCCTTAGTCTTCTACAGCACCGGCTCGCCGGAATGCTGCGCAATGGCTTCGCGGGTGGCGTCGCGCAAGCGAATAAGTTCGTGCCAATCGGAGGAATCGTCGTGCTTGGCTGTGCTGGCGGCCCGCGGATAAATCGGTGGTGACAGTGTTATCGTCACGCTTGTTGGTCGCGGCAATACGGTTCCGTCGCGCAAGAATCTGCGCGTACCGGCTAACGCCACGGGAATGATCGGCACTCCCGCGGCCACAGCAGCCTTGAACGCTCCAAGCTGGAATGGACGTATGCCCTCCTGTGCAACGAAGGTCCCTTCTGGAAACACAAACACGGATTCGCCACGGCGCAAAATTTCTTCCATCTCCTCGGCCTGACGAAGCCGCGAAGCCGCGTCGGTGCGATCAAAGGAAAGATGGCCCATCTGCCGAAGGAACGTGCCGATGAACGGCATGCCGTGCACTTCCATCTTGGCAACGAACCGGTACGGCACGCCTAATCCCAGCATCAGCGGCAATACGTCGAAATAGCTGGTGTGATTCGATGCGTACATTTTCGCGCCAGGCGTCTTCATGTACTCCTTACCGACGACGCGAACGGGACAGCCCATCAGCGCGAACAACACCCGGAGCGCAGAAGAGGTGAAACGACCAGCTTGGCGATAATCGTTAATGAAATTCACGATCGTCCACGCCGGCACTATCCACAGGAGGAAGATCAGGAAGAAATAGACGCCATACAGCCGTTCTAGCCCGCGGCCGATTCCCGCAGCCACCGCGCGCCCGAATCCGCGTATCGCGCTGCCGGCGCTCAAGCGGGCAATTTGCAGCCAAGCTGGGGGTTTTGCCGCGGATAATTCGCCTTCGAGGAAAAGCTGTTTGGTCTCCTCGCGCCGGAGTTTTCCGCTGGTGGTTTTAGGAATGCTTCCGGAAGGCAACAGTTCCACTCGATCCGGCGGAAAGCCGAGTCCCCGCGAGACTTGTTCGGTCACAGCGGCGGCGATGGCTGCGTGTCGCGACGTATCACGCTCGCGCACTTCCGCCGCGATGATGAGTTTCTCCGTTCCGGAATTTTCGTCTCTTATGCCAAACGCGACAATGCACCCTTTGCGAATCCCGTCGGCGCGAGCGGCCAGCTCTTCCACCTCGTGAGGATACAAATTGCGCCCGCTCTTGATGATGATGTCCTTCACGCGCCCGGTCACGTAGATTTCTTGGTCGGCACGGTACGCACGGTCGCCGGAATCGACCCAAGGAAACTCGTCAGGGTCGCGCGGCATGCCGAGTGGCAGCAGTTTCTCGGTTGCCGCTGTATTGCGGTAGTAACCGCGCGTGGCCGAAGGCCCCCGGAACCATAAGAACCCTTCGGTGCGATCAGGTACTTCCTGACCGTTACTGTCCACGATACGCACGTCGTGGCCAGGCAGAGCTACTCCTGAAGAGACGAACGAAATTGCACTGCTCGCGTTCTCAGGCTTCACAGGAGTCGCCGAACCATGCGTGGTGAACGTTTCGCGATCCACGCGGTCGACACGCGGCTCGCGATTCAGTGGTGGCACGGTGACGGCTAGCGACGATTCCGCGAGCCCGTAAACGGGAAGCTGCGCTTCTTTACGAAAACCGTAGCGCGCAAATCGCGCCGAGAAGCGTTCTAGAGTCTCTGGATTGACCGGCTCAGCGCCATTCATCGCAATGCGCCAGGAACTCAGATCGAGTCCTTCGATATCCTTATCCGCGATTTTTCGCACGCACAACTCATACGCAAAATTAGGCCCAGCCGTAACCGTGCCCCGATGTTTGTGAAAGGCCCACAGCCAGCGCTCCGGCCGCGTAAGGAACGCCATCGGCGACATCACCGCTACTGGCACGCCATAAAGCAGCAGCGTCAGCCATGCACCGATCAGGCCCATGTCGTGATACAGGGGAAGCCAACTTACACCGATGTCGCTGGGACCAAATTGCACCGCGACGCCAATCGCGCGCATGTTCGCAAGCAGATTTGCGTGAGTGAGCACGACCCCTTTGGGATCGCCGGTCGAACCCGAAGTGTATTGCAACAATGCGATATCGTTGGCGCTCCTGGCGCGGCTGCCCGTCAAATGTGCTGGTAAGGCTCCAGGCGCAGGAGGCGGAGCTTTGTCAGCCGCTTCGATCAACCTATCGGCATCGACAACCGACTCTAAAGAACGTACTCGCGGTTTCAGCAGACGCGCCACTGCTTCGGCGCGGCGAAATGTCAGCAGCAGGCAAACTTCGGCATTATTCAGAATCGCCGATTGCCGGGAAGCATATTCTTCGATGCGATCTGCGCGAAAAGGCGGATAAATTGGCACGGGAATCGCGCCGGCGAGAAGAACGCCCGCATAGGAAACAAAAAATGAACGCGACGTTGGCAACATCAGCGCGACCCGCCCGGCTGCGGGTACACCGCGCCGCGCCAGCTCCGCCGCGAAACGCTGCGCGGCGGCATGCAGCTCGCCAAAGGTCAGCGTCACATCGCGGCTTTTCCCTTCTTCATCCTCAGTGATGAAAAGGTGTTCGCGGTCCGCATCGTGTGCCGCTCGATAACGCAATACGTCCAGCAGCGTTTCCGAAGAAGAAATGCCCGCCTGTGTTGCTTCGCGATGAAGTCTCTGGGTTACAACGAACGCGCGAAGTGTGGAAGGAGCTGTGTCTTCCTCTGTTCCTGCGCTCACGGCCCCCAAGATCGCCCGCGTGAGATCCTCCGGCGTGTTCGCCTCGGCCGCTACACTATCTGTGAGCCGCACCGCAAACTCCGTCTCAAGCCGCGCGAGTAACTCCACGCGTTCGAGGCTACCTAGGCCGAGGTCGCGGTCCAGGTGCGACGTTGTGCTGAGGATCGGCAGAGCGCCATGGCTGCCCAGCTCTTGCAAGAGCGTGCGCACAACCGAGAGCACGCCGTTTCGCGTGCTGGATCGATCGAGCTGTGTGGTAGTGGTGGCCACTGGAAACTAGCAGCAATAGCAACGCGGAGCCCGTCTTCGGCGTGAGGCTACCATGCACCAACGCCGATTGCCACGACAACGTGACGGAATGTGCTCAGGAAGTCGAAGGTAGGACAGGCATTCCAACCTGTCCACCGCCGAAAGTGCACCCAATTCAACGCAAGCTACACACGTGAGAGCTAGAAGCCTGATGATAAGTCTTACCACGCAAACGATCAGGCGCTCTTTTGTTTTGCTTGGAGTGGCGTAAATCCTTTCGGCAGAAGAGTGGTCGACAGATCCACGCCCGACAGGTCCGCCCCAGCCAGATCGGTTTCCCGCAGTATCGCCACACCGAGATCAGCGCCCGTGAACTTTGCGCCATTCACGTTGGCCGCGCGCAGATTCACGTTACGAAGATGTGCTCCTTGGAAATTCACGTTGGAGAGATCGCAGCGGAAAAACTCGATGCCGCTGGCCTGGGCCTCGCTGAGATCCGCGCCAGGAAGAATCGCCTCGGTCAAGTCCGCATTGCGCAGGTCGGCTTTGCGCAACTTTGCGCCGGACAGGTCAGCGCCGGGAAGTTTCGCCCGCCGCAGATCGCTCTCTTCGAGGTTCGCGTTGCGCAGGATCGCGCCGCTAAGGTTGACGCCGCTCAGATCGGCTCGCGACAAGTCGGCACCTGTCAAGTCCGCGCGTCCCCCTCCATCCTGCCCCCGGAAAAATCGCTCGTGCGCCTCCAGGATCTCAGTGAGTGGTTTTCGATTGTGCTTGATGCTTTTCGGTTTTCGCAGCCCCATCGTTTGTTCGCTGCCCCTCTTGATTAGTTTAACGGAAGGGCGGCCCGGCGGAAAACGCGAAGTTCTACGGACGATTGCGGTGATGGTCTAAGAAGACGTGGGACGCTGGACGAGTCTCGGCGAAGGTGCCGCGGGAGTGCGCAAAGAATTGCGCACCTGCTCAGTAACGTCCCGGCCATCCTGAAAATTGTAAAACAGCGACTGTACGGTGTAGATCGGCCCCCAGGGGATGCCCTACCAGCCGGCGATCAACGAGATCAGCGTAAACGGCAGACCCTTTCCAATCGCACTCTCGCCGGATCGAATCAAGTAAATGTCCGATGAGCGTCTGAACGTCAGGACTACGATGGAAATGCAATACTGAAATAAGACGAGTCTCGCCCCGCGCTGGAGCTCGAAATCGAGGTCGCTCGGCGACAAACTCTCGATGCCTCTGATTCTGATCGCCATGGTCACTTCGTGTCGACGCGCGAAAGTCCGGGCTGAGCGGCTTGCTCGATTTCGGCGAGCTCTCGACTCGCGGCGTAGCCCTGCCACATCCGGTATAGTGCGTAGGCGTGTACAGCGGCATCGCTCCACATATTGAAGAGCACCAGCAGGAGACCATCGAGCGCATACGCGGTCATGCCGCCGAGGAATGCACCCTGCGATTTTTCTCGAGCCCATTTTCCGCACAGCAACAACAAACCGATGAACAGTCCGTCTACTAGAAGCAGAACTGTGGTTCCGTTGCTGCCGTGTTTGACCATGGCGCCGGCAACCTGCGTGATCCCCAGGCCAAAGATGAAGCGGATATGCGCATCGAAGATCTGCAGGAGCGAATTAATTCCAGAAAGGATCGCGATGGTGAAAAACCACGAAGCGCCGCGTCGCATTCTGAGCGTGGTACCGGCAGTCGCGTCATTCGCCTGCCTAGAGGCATCGGGACGCGAGACCGTGGTCGTCGGACTCAGTGACATGATGTCTCCTGATGTAATGAATCGGCTATGTAATCTCCATCGCATCGCGCTTCGTGGTGTTGGTCAAACGGGAGTTGTCCAGTCTGTTCATCCCGTTTACTGTCCGAAGGGGTAGGCGATTTCTCGTCTCTCGTCTGTCAATTTGTGAGGTGGGAATGAAATTGGTTCGCGCGCCTTTACTTTTTGTGATCTCGGTTTGCGTCCTCTCTGCATCGCCGAATCGCGATCTTGTGCTCACTCACGTTACCCTCATCGATGTAGCCGCACGCGCTCCGCGGCTCGATCAGCAGATAGTGATTGCCAATGGGCGAATCGTGTCGTCCGGTCCGTCGGCTGGCGTGAAAGCGCACAAGGACGCGCAAACAGTCGACGCGCACGGAAAATTCGTCGTCCCAGGCTTGTGGGACATGCACGTGCACATCGCTGGCTTGAACGCCGATCCTTCTTGGAGCAAACAAATAATTCTTCCGGTGCTGCTCGCCAACGGCATTACCGGCGTTCGCGACATGGGGGGCGACCTCGACGTTCTCGCGTGGAAGCACGATATCGAGAGCGGCAGCTTGCTTGGTCCTCATATCGTTGCGAGTGGGCCGTTCCTTATCGCCTCGGGCAAGAAAAGTCCGGAGCAGTTGCCCGTCGCCAATGCTGAAGAAGCACGGGCCGCAGTGCGTGACCTGAAGCGCCGAGGCGCCGATTTCATCAAGATCATCTCGCTTCCTTCCAAAGAAGTGTTTTTTGCGGTGGCGGATGAAGCGAAGAAACAAAATATTTTCTTCGTCGGACATTTGCCCTTTCAAGTGAATGCAGCAGAAGCCTCGAATGCAGGCATGCGCAGCATTGAGCACCTTCTCTACAGCGCTTTTTCGCTCTCGTTTTCTTCCCAAGAGGATAATTTGCGGCAACGCCTGATTGCGGCCGAGCAAAAAGGCGATTCCGTTGCTTGGGAGCACATCGCCCATGAGGCCGATGCCACCTACAGCTCCGAAAAAGCCAATTCCGTCCTTCAGGCACTCAAGAAAAACGGCACTTGGGTGACGCCTACTCTTGCTTCCATCGACATCACTTCGCATCCGGAAGAGTGGAAGCTGGATGATCCCGCGCTGGAATTTGTGCCGCCGGCTCTTGCGAAGCAGTGGCGCGATTCCTTTGAAGATTCGCGAATGAGGGAGCGGGCGGCGTGGCTCGCGCGACAGGCAGCGAACGATTGGAAGCTGACAGGCGAGCTGCATCGCGCGGGCATACCGTTGCTCGTGGGCTCGGACTCACTGGATCCATTTGTTTTCCCCGGTCCAAGCCTGCACCGAGAACTTGCAGAGTTAGTGACTGCCGGCTTGACGCCAGGCGAAGCCCTGCAGGCCGCCACGCAAGGTGCGGCGCGGTTTCTGGGTCAAGAACCGGATTTCGGAACCGTCGAGAACGGCAAAATCGCCGATTTGGTTCTGCTCGATGCGAATCCGCTCGAGGACATAACGAACACCCGCAAGATAGTCGGCCTAATTCGAGACGGCAACTATCTAGATCGCGCTGCGCTGGACAAAATGCTTGCCCAAGCCAAAGCGGCCGCCGCGGCTGTTTCCAAATAATTCTCTGTGCCGACTGGCTCGAACCGGAAGTACCATAGATACCTAGAGATGTGACGATGAGTGTGCGCGGAAATCGTTGTCGATTCTTTCAGGCGATTGTCTTTCTAGCGGCGGTCTACGTAGGGCCAAGTGCGGCCGCACAAAACAAGAACCCTGAAGACGAAATTGTGGCGAACCTGGCAGGTGGCCGCGTGATCGTTCACGTAACCAAAGACGATGTCATCGCCTTCGCCGCCATTGATCAACCCATCGAATTAGGCTCTGTTCCACCGCGCGTCATGCAACTCGATGGCACTCATGTCGGCGTGCTCCTGGGTGCGTCGGAGTGGCGCTTGCCTGCCGATCCCAAGCCCGTGCGTCTGGATAAGAACTTTCAACGTATTGGTGCCCGGGATCCGCACTATCAACGAGGTCCGGAAGAAGGTGAGCCCGATCTGGAGACCATAGGAGTTGCGTTCCTCGAGACCCTCCGGCCGCTGGTCTCGCAGCTCCATCACAAGATCGACCTCGCTCCTGACGAGCCGCTGTTCGAGGTCGTTGTTATCGGCTACGCGCCAGCCGCTTCCGCCTATGGCCCCGAAGTTTGGACCGTCGAGTATCACGTGCAGCAGGAGCAGATTGGCGTTCGCAGCGATTATTGGCAGACACGGCTGCTGCGACCGCGCTTCACGCAGCTCTATCCTCCCGAGAAGCACGCTCCGCGCACAATCGTTGAGGCCCGCTATCCCTCAAACGTCAAGGGCCCGACAGTGATGGAGCTTATCCAGGGGAATGATCCTCGCGTGACCCAACTGCGAGGCAGTGAGCCACGGTTCGCCAAGGTTGTAGAGGCAGTCGACCGCGGCCAGGCGCAGAAAGCGGTTTCCGTCGATGCCGAGGACTTTTTGCGGGCCCTCCTACCGCTGGTTGCCGGCAAATCGCCGTTCGTCCTCGCAAAAATGGACTCAGAGCATGGGATGGACTGGATTGTGCAGCCCGAGGAGCCCGTTGAGAAGGCGAAAAAAGAGCACAAGAAGGAGGACAAGGACCGCCCCGCCGACGCTCCGACGTTGCGCCGCAAGCCTCAGCCCTAGCGGAAAGCCAGGTGCCATCCTCTTGCCGAGATGCCTT
>Ga0070698_100005000_pt1 | contig 14524 bp, 12 predicted proteins | sample KBSK1502metaG_FD_65477 | JGI IMG/M metagenome (GOLD analysis project Ga0070698, IMG submission 65477) | Corn, switchgrass and miscanthus rhizosphere microbial communities from Kellogg Biological Station, Michigan, USA - KBS K1-50-2 metaG | ecosystem: Host-associated > Plants > Roots >...
GCCGAGCGATGCGCCGAATTCTTTTGACGAGCGCGATTGCGCTTTTTCTCTCTACGGCACAGGCGTATTCGGTTGATGAGCTGATGCCACCGTTCGGCTTTCGTTGGAATGACTCGATGGCACATGTGGAAGCGGTGCTGCACGGCGCGAAAGCGAAAATCACCTCGCGGGAGAAAAAAGAGAACCGGGACGTCTGGACAGTGGAAGGGCTGATCCATCCTGGTTTAAAGCGCACGCTGTTTACTTTTAAGCAGAGAGCGCTTGTTGCAGTGGAGTTGCAATACGAATACCCGGACTGGTCGGTTGAACGCTACAACCAGCGGATGGGAGAAATTCGCAAATACTTCGACGAGAAGTACGGGACGGGAAAACTCGTGTCGCGTTCCCGCGACACTGACACCGACGTCATCCAGACGCTGGTTGGCTATCAATGGATGGTCGGCGCCACGATGCTGGAGCTCTTCTATTTCTCCGCGCAACACGGCGCGCTGCTTTATCGCACGATTACGGTTGACTACAAGGCGATGTAGACGGCCGCGTCGTGATGAGGCGCGCATTTCGGCATCACTGCTGTTAGCTTTTTTCTAGTCTTCGAAGACGGGACAAGTTATCACGTCATCCTACCGAATGAGCCGAGGAGTTGTTCATGGCAGCGTCTGATGTCGCAGGATCCGCTAATCTCACCGTCGCCGAAATTCTGACCAGGCTTGGGACTGATCCCAAGACCGGTCTGAATCCGGGACAGCTGCAGGAACGTCTGAGTAAGTACGGGCCAAATGCGCTGCCCGAGGAAAAGAAAAGCGCGCTTTCGGCCTTCCTTCCTTATTTCTGGGGACCCATACCATGGATGATCGAGGCTGCGGCCCTGATGGCACTGGTTGTAGGAGACTGGGGAGATCTTACGATCATTACCTCGCTTCTATTGTTCAACGCCTTGTTAGGGTTCTGGGAGGAACACGAAGCTTCCAACGCGCTCGACGCTTTGAAGAATTCCCTGGCTTTAAAAGCGCGGGTGCTTCGAAGTGGAAAATGGGAGCAAGTCGATGCGCGGACGCTCGTGCCCGGAGACATCGTTCGCTTGTATCTCGGCGACGTCGTCCCCGCCGACTGCAAGCTCATCCGAGGCGACTACATCAGCATCGACCAATCCGCGCTCACGGGGGAATCGCTGCCAGTCACCAAGAAATCCGGCGAGGACGCATACTCGGGCTCCGTCGTTAAACAGGGCGAAATGGTCGCGGTGATTACTGCGACTGGAGTGAACACGTTTTTTGGACGCACCGCAAAACTGGTCGCAGGCGCCGGAAGTGTTTCCCACTTCCAGAGAGCCGTAATGAAGATCGGCAACTTCCTGATTATTCTGGCGCTGGTCTTAGTCGTGATCCTGGTAGCCAGCCGTCTTTTCGACATGCGCGGGCATTACGATCGAACTGTTTTGTTAAGACTCGCAGAAATCGTTCTTATCCTGTTGGTAGCATCAGTGCCTGTGGCGATGCCTGCCGTACTCTCTGTAACCATGGCTTTGGGGGCTCGGATGCTTGCCCGGAGTAAAGCAATCGTTTCTCGACTGGAGTCGATCGAGGAATTGGCCGGTGTTGATGTGCTGTGCTCCGACAAGACAGGCACGTTGACCCAGAACAAGCTGACCCTCGGTGAACCAGGGCCCTGGGCTGGCACCGACGCGGCGACGTTGATTCTCATGGCGTCGCTAGCCTCGCGCGCGGCAGATAACGATCCGATTGATCTCGCAGTAATGGCTGGCCTAAAGGACCCCGCCGTACTTGGGAGCTATCAACAGGAAAAGTATGTCCCCTTCGATCCTGTGAACAAACGGACCGAGGCAACAATTAAGGATCCTTCCGGTAAGCTTTTTCGAGTTACTAAAGGCGCGCCGCAAGTGATCCTAACACTGACAAAGCTCTCTGGCAGCGACCTCATGAAAGCCAGTCAGGCTGTAGACAGTTTAGCTGGTCGCGGCTATCGCACCATTGGAGTCGCTGAGGCCCAGGGCGATGGCCCCTGGGTATTCCTGGGAATTCTACCGTTACTGGATCCGCCTCGACCGGATTCAAAGAGCACCATAGCAAGGGCTCGCGCCTACGGAGTCAAGGTAAAGATGGTTACCGGCGATAACATGGCTATCGCAAGGCAGATCGCATTGGAACTGGACATGGGAACAAATATCCAGCCAGCAACGGAACTGTTCCCTGGTGATGTTACAAAAGGCCAAATCCCATTGGATGCTGCGGAGAAAATCGATCAGGCCGACGGTTTCGCTCAGGTCTTCCCCGAACATAAATACGCCATTGTAAAAATACTGCAGGAGAATGGCCACATCGTGGGAATGACCGGTGACGGCGTCAATGACGCTCCCGCTCTCAAGCAAGCAGATGTAGGCATCGCCGTTTCCGGAGCGACCGAAGCAGCTCGAGCGGCAGCGGCTTTGATTCTAACTGCCCCCGGTTTGTCTGTCATTATCGAAGGGATCGCGGAAGCCAGACGTATCTTCGAGCGGATGATGAGCTATGTGTTATATCGCATCGCCATGACTATCGCCATCATGGTGTTTGTTGTGCTGGCATCGATTTACTATCATTTCTTTCCGCTGACCGCGATCATGCTGATCGCACTCGCTCTCCTGGACGACGTGCCTATCATGACTATCGCTTTCGATAATGCCAGCGTGCCGCCTCAACCGGTCAAATGGGAATTGGACCGTGTGTTGGTGATTTCGTCCGTGATGGGCTTGCTTGGAGTCATTCAGAGCTTTGGTCTGCTCTACCTGGGCGACACTCTTCACCACCTCGATCATCCACAGCTGCAGACAATGATGTTCCTCCAGCTCGTGGCGGGTGGTCACCTTATGTTATTCGTGACCCGCACTCGGGGAGCCTTATGGAAACCACCATATCCAAACCCCAAGCTCTTCTTCGCGATTGTCGCGACCCAAATCGCTGCGGTGTTCATGTGCAGCCAGGGCTGGATGGTGCCGCCACTTCCGTGGAGGATCATCGGATTTGTTTGGGCTTACAACCTCGTTTGGATGTTCGTGCAGGACATCGTCAAACTGGGGCTTTATGGAGTTCTGGACCCGGCTCGCTCGTGGAAGAGGTCGCTTTTCCAGTCACTCCGAGTTCCCATGACACATAGGCCAGAGGTGGTTCGTTAAGTTAAGAACAGGAGAACAACATGTCTAATTATCGGAAGAAACTTATCGTAAAACCGGACTCCAAGATCAGGCTAGAACATTTTGATCCCGGCTATCATGGCAAACATGAGTCGCACAAGTCGGCCTTGCCAGAGGTCCAAGAGAACCTGCAGCAAATGGACCAGCTGCAATACTTGATGTATGCGGAAAACAGGCATTCGCTGCTCATTGTGTTGCAGGGACTCGATGCTGCAGGTAAAGACGGCGTAGTCCGCCATGTTTTGACCGGAATGAATCCGGAGGGATGTGTCTCTGTTAACTTCAAGCAACCGACGAAGGAGGAGCTGGCGCACGATTTTCTCTGGCGTGTGCATCCGCACGCACCTGGCAAGGGCTCGGTGGCGATTTTCAATCGTTCTCACTACGAAGACGTGCTGGTGGCAAGAGTCCACGGCTTGGTTCCCGAAAAGGTCTGGTCGAAACGCTACGATCAGATCAATGATTTCGAACGGCTAATCACAACCGAAAACAACACAACGATCCTCAAATTCTTCCTGTACATTTCGAAAGAGGAACAGCTTGCTCGGTTCAAGAAGCGACTGGATGACCCTGCTCGTCAATGGAAAATCAGTGACTCGGATTATAAGGAACGCGAATATTGGGATGATTACGTCGAGGCCTTCGAGGACGTGCTTAACAAGACGAGCACCGAGCATGCTCCCTGGTTTATCATTCCATCGAATCATAAGTGGTTTCGCGATTTGGCTATTTCACAGATCATCGTCCGGCAGATGGAAGAGATGGACATGCAGTTACCCAAACCGACTGTGAATCTCGCGGAGATTCGACGGGAATATCATAAGGCGGCCGGGTAGGAGAAATCGGGCTGAAGAAAGCGGCGACATCGCCTCGACACAACGAGGCGGCCACAACAACGCGATAACCAATTGACTGACTTGTCGCCATCATTACGCCTGACCTCACTGCTGGACGCTTCGCCGCTGAAACCGATCCAGCGATGGCTTTGGGTGCTCTCGACCGGAGGTACATTACTTGATGGCTTCGTAATTTTTGCTCTTGGCGTGGCGATGCCACTGATCATCGCCGAGTTTCGTTTCACGCCTGATGTGGTAGGTCTCACCGGCGCAAGTCTGGTGCTTGGCGCCGTCTTTGGGGCCGGACTCGGGGGGCCCGTGGCAGATCGTCTCGGCCGAAAGAAGTTGATGCTCGCCGACATGATAATCATCGCCACGGGCGCCGCGACCAGCGCGCTGGCCAATGGCTTTCCATTGCTCTTTATCGGGCAGCTTCTCGTTGGGGTGGGAGTCGGCATCGATTTCCCGGCGAGCAGCAGTTACGTCTCTGAAGTACTGCCGAAACGCAGTCGCGCGCGAATGATGGTGGCTACGATTGCCTGCCAATCAGTCGGTATGTTGCTTGCCGCCTTGATTGCACTGCTCCTGCTAAAGAATGTGCAAAGCGCCCAGACTTGGCGGTTTTTTCTGGCGACCGAAAGCGTTATTGCCGTTCTCTTTTTCTTGCTACGTCTTTGGGAACCAGACAGTCCGCATTGGTTGATGACTCGAGGCAGATCTGCCGAGGCGGCGCAGGCGTTCCTTCGGATCATGCCTGAGCAGCGCGAACTGGTGTTACAAATTACCAGCGATGGCGGAGACTCAAACGTTGCAAATTCGGTCCTGCCTCCGAAATCACCCGGAATGGCGATTCTTTTTTCTCGCAACTATCGAGCTCGAACCATGCTTGTCGCAGTCCCCTGGTTCTTGATGGATATCGCCACCTACGGCGTCGGACTCTTCACTCCGATTATCCTGGGTGCGATTGATGTTTCTGGTAAGAGAGGTGGCGTTTTCACCAATGACTTCACCGACGCCAGGGGAAGCGCTGCCATCGATTTGTTCCTCTTGTTCGGTTTTCTTCTTGGAATTTGGGCCGTTCCGCGATTCGGTCGGATCCGCATGCAGGCCATTGGTTTCGCAGGCATGGCTTTCGGCATGTTGCTACTAGTGATCGCTGTTTCCCTATCGAATTCTTCTGCAGGCGCGGGACACATTCCGCTCGTGTTCGCCGGATTCATTCTGTTCAATCTGTTAATGAACGCCGGGCCCAATTCCACCACGTTTACGCTCGCGCCGATCCTGTTTCCGACACAATTGCGCGGTACCGCCAGCGGTTTCGCTGCGGGTGTAGCTAAAATCGGAGCGACTCTCGGTGTTTTCGTCCTGCCAATCTTAAAAGGCAAATTCGGCGTCCCTGCAGTCCTGGGAATGATGGCGGTGGTCAGCGTCCTTGGTCTGGTCGTTACCCTGGTCTTTGGAAATGAGGACCCCGAATAGGTTTTCCGCTTGGTCGGGGAAACACGACTGGTTAGGCGTTGGCGGTACGCATCTGCTCACGAATTGGTTCATTGTCGGCGTAAACGATGAAGCCAACGGCCCCAGCGCGAAATAAGCTCAGCATGTTGGCCACGACACCCTGAATTTCATCCAGGTGCCCGGCTTCCCCAGCACGAATCGCGTCTTCGCGCTCATGCACTCCCGCCGTAATGTTGTTCAACGCTAGCCGTGGTTTGTCTCTTTCTCGTTAGCCGGCGACTCCAGCTTGTCGCGACACATCCAATCCTTCGTAGGTCTCTGCGACGATATGGTCGACTACCGCTTTCATGTCGTGCGTACGTTCGAACGCGGCAAGCTGTCGATCGGCGCCGGTGCCTTCGCGCATGATGCGTTCGATGTGCGCCATCTCGCTGTGCGTGCCCAGCTCGTCTGCCTCGCTGGCCACAAATTCGAGCAACTCGTTTAGCAAGCTGCGCTCTTCTACTTCCGCTTCCCTGCCGAAATCGATCAGTTTTCCATCGATGCCATAGCGCGCCGCGCGCCACCGGTTTTCATCCAGGAGGCGGCGCCGGTAAATCCGGAACGTCGTGTTTTGCCAGAGCAATTTGAAAAGCTTGGCGACGACAGCCTGGATCAACGCCGCGATGGCGAGCGTGTCGTCTACGCGGGTTTGGGCATCACAGACGCGCACCTCGAGCGTATCGAAGAATGGATGCAGCCGAATGTCCCACCAGATTTTTTTGGCGTTGTCGATGCAACCGGTTTTCACCAGCAATTTGCAGTAGTCGTCATACTCAGAAAGCGATTCAAACGAATCAGGAATGCCTGTGCGCGGAAAACGTTCGAACACTTTCAGGCGATAGCCTTTGAGCCCCGTATTTTCTCCCACCCAGAAAGGCGAATTGACCGAGAGCGCGTAGATGTGGGGTAAAAAATAGCGCGCTTGATTCATCACGTGGATGGCGCCCTCCCGATCGGGCACTCCGACGTGAACGTGCAAGCCAAAGATCAGGTTTGCCCGGGCGAGCAGCTGCATGTCTTCGATGATTTGTTTGTAACGTTCGCCTTCAGTGATGTGCTGGTTCCGCCAGTGGGAAAAGGGATGCGTTCCGACCGACGCAATCTTCAATCCACTGCGACCGGCGAGCTCGGCCAGTCTGCTGCGCAACTCGATCACATGTGCGCGCGCACAGTTGATGGAATCGCAAACCTCCGTGCCCAGTTCCACCACAGACTGATGCATCTCGGGCTTGATCTGCTCCTTGAGGAGGATTTTTCCGCCCTCGAGAATTTCATGAATATGCGAACGCAGTTCGCGCGTTTCCGGATCGATGATGGCGAACTCCTCTTCGATGCCGAGAGTAAATGTGTGGTCCTTTACGCTCATGGAGGGGCGGCCAATCTCCGCCAAAAACAGCGCGCTGTCATCCTGAGTCGCGAAGACGACGACGGACCTCACCCAAATTGGCGGTTCACCCTAACACCCGGCGTAACCCTCGAGCCCTTGTGAGGTCCTTCGTTTCGCTCAGGATGACAGCCGATGTTAATTATCGACCTTATGCGAGGTCGCCTAATGAGCGCTTCGTCACTGCGGCTTGAAGAAATTTGCCCCAGCTCGAATTGTCGCGGCCGGTAACGTGTTCTCGTGCTTTACGGATCGCCATTTCCGACACGGCTTCGACGACCCATTCAAAGTTTGCCTGGCCCACCGAAGCTGCTTCTGCATCGGGCGCAGGGTTACAAAAGTCTATTGCCAGCGGCACGCCATCGCGCACGGCGAACTCCACTGTGTTTAGATCGTAGCCGAGAAATTGATTCAACCGCAGAACACCCTCCTCAACTTTCTGCAGGATTTCCTTCGGCGTGTGCCACTCGGTTTGATACCGCAGGTGATAAGGATGACGCGGCTCATATGGCATGATCCGCACGTGGCGTTGATCGATCGAGTAACAACGGAAATACATTTCGAACTTCACTTCTTCCTGCAGCATCATCACAAGCTCGCCGGTATCGTTGTAAGCGCGGAAAAATTCGTCCGGATTGTGCAATCGATAAACGTTCTTCCAGCCGCCGCCCGCGAAGGGCTTAAAGAAGGCGGGCCAACCAACGTAATTGAAAATGGCTTCCCAATTCATCGGGTAGCCAAGATTACGAAATGATTCGTCGTTCGTATCCGGTGGCGGCTGGTTCGATGGAAGTAACACCGTTCGCGGGACGGCGACGCCGATCTTGGTCGCCAGCGCGTTGTTGAAGAATTTTTCATCAGCGCTCCACCAGAACGGATTATTCACTACTGCCGTGCCCGTGAGCGCGGCGTTCTTCAGCCAGGCCCGATAGAATGGGACGTCTTGCGAGATGCGATCGATCACCACGTCATAGCCGCATGGCTCCCCCTGAATCACCTTGTCGATTCTGACAAATTCCGCGACGATGTCTTTGCCGCCGGTTTTCTGATTCACCCGCTCCACGAATGCCGGTGGGAAACTGTGTTCCTGGCCAAAAAGAATTCCGATTTTTTTCATAGTTCGTTGTGTGTCATTCGAGCGGAGCGAAAGGGTAGTCGAGGAATCCTGCAGAGCAACCGCTGATGAGGCTACGGTATCCCTCGACTTGGCTTGACATGACAAGAAGTAAAACCCAGAGCGTGAGTTTGAATCCGCATCGCGCAAGAATAAGATAAGCCATGGTCAAAAGACTTCTGCACACGCGATACCGCGTACAAGACCTGGAGAAAACGATTTCTTTCTACAAGGATGTGCTGGGACTGGAGGAGCTTCGCCGTCACACTTCCGGTCGCGGATCACAGCTCGTATTCTTAAAGGCTCCCCATGGCGACGAGGAAATTGAGATTTGTAAATTCGACGAAAGCGGACCGATAGTAGTCGGTCCCGACCTGACCCATCTCGCATTTGAAGTGGACGATCTTGAGAAGTTCGCGAGAGAGGCAGCAGCAAAAGGTCATCCGCTATCCGATGGTCCGCATTCAACCGGCACGAGTAAAATCGCATTCATCGACGCGCCTGAAGGCTACGAGATTGAATTGATCGAGCGCGGACGGAAATCCTAGACATAAGACTGGCATTTGCGCCTGGTAGTTGCACCGTTAAAAGTTTTGTCGCTAATTTCCGACCCATGAAATCGTCGCGCAACTGGCTCTGGTTCCTTTGCGTTCTCATCCTGGCATCAGTTCCAAACACATGGAGCCAGGACGCGGCTGACTCCGAAGCCGTACGACCGAGTGGGATCTCCGGCACCGTCCGCAAAGCGAAGGCGGTTACTGCGAAAGATAAGCTCGCTAAAGCTAATCGCTCCGACGACGAACAGGACGCTGATGCCGAATCGACCCCGACTGGCAAGGCAAAGACATCGAAGTCGACTCACACCCGCTCACACCGAGCCCGCGCAAAGTCGAAGGAAACAGCGGAAACAATTCCCGCGCCGACAGAGTTCACTCCCGAGGGAATACCAAAGACCAGCGCTGCTTCAGTGATTGTGGTGGACGCAAATAGTGGCAAAACCTTGTACGAAAAGAATCCGGACCAATTCAGGGCTCCAGCGAGCACGCAAAAATTACTTACGGCGCTCATTGTAGCGGAGAGCGGTTTTCTCGATCGGCAGGTCACAGTGCAACCAACAGATACCATGGCTGAGCCGGTGAAGTTGAATATCAAAGCAGGCGACACTTATCAGCGGATCGATCTTCTGCGAGCGTTGCTGGTGAAAAGCCCTAACGACGTTGCACGGTGTCTGGCCCGGGATAATGGCGGCAGCATCGAAGCGTTTGCGGAGGTCATGAACAGACGTGCCCAACAACTTGGAGCTGTGCATTCGCATTTTGTGAATCCGAATGGTTTGCCAGTGCCGGGGCAGTACTCCACCGCGCGCGACCTCTCGCTCATCGCGCGCGCCGCTTATGCCAATCCGACAATTCGCTCGATCGTTTGTCTTCCGCAGCTTGTTTTTCGCTTTGCCAACGGTCGCACACGCGAACTTGAGAACACTAACAAGCTTCTCAGGCGGCTCCCTTACTGTAACGGGATGAAAACCGGTTACACCGATTCCGCAGGCAAATGTCTGATCGCAAGCGGTACACGTCCCGGCAGGGATGTGATCGTGGTTGTGTTGGGCGACACCTCCAGCCGAGTCTGGCGCGATGCATCCGCGCTACTCTCCTGGAGCCTCTGGATGTAAAGCTTCTGTTGCGTTCGCCAGGTTTACGCCTCTTTCACGCCGAGATGCCGCGAGATGCTCGAACATCGCGTGCAGCCAGCGAAAGAAAAATCGCAGGGCAACATCGAACGACATTTTCGATCTCCCGCGTGCGCGTTCACGAAATACGATCGGAACTTCACGTACGCGCAGCGTTCCGTGCGCGCGCAACATTGTCTCGAAAACAATTTTGAAACCGCTGGTTTGCGGCGCGAGTTCCAACAACCGGGAACGACCAATGGCGAAGAAACCGCACATCGAGTCATGAAGGCCAGTGAGCGGATGCGCGAGCGCCGCCCCCGCTCGAGACACGGCCCGCCGCCATGCCGGCCAGTCCGGCGTCGACCCGCCCTTCACATAGCGGCTGCCGACCACAAGGTCTGCGGTGCCGGCAAACAGCGGCGCCACCAAATCTTTGATCCGGTCAGGCGGATGACTCAGGTCTGCGTCCATCACGAGCAGAATTTCGCCGCGCGCGGCTCGCGCGCCCAACATGATCGCGGTCGCTAATCCAGGACCTGCGCCGTCCTGGTCGATTAAGCGGATCGGGTGAGTCCCCGCGACCGCCCGAACTTTGTCGCAAGTTGCGTCGGTAGAATGGTTGTCAACGAACAAAATTTCCCGAAAAGAAACGGCGCACGCCGCAATTTCCGCGACCAGCGGTAGAATATTTTCCTCCTCGTTCAAGGTTGGAACAATGATCGAGACGGAATTTGAGAACGAGTCTGTCATCCTAAAATGCCAAACGTTTAACGCTCAACCCGCTTCGGCAAGCTGACGGTCCCGCAGGCGTCGACGTTCAATCGTCGGACTCCAACAATTCGCAATCGAGTGCCCGTCAAGCCGTAGCTCGCGACAAAAAATTACCTGGGCTCAAACGATTGGGCTCCGTCGGGGGCTACGGCGTGACAGGTTTCGCTCTCCACGTTGTTGGGAGTAAAGGGTGGAGCCGACGACGGGATTCGAACCCGTGACCTGCGGTTTACGAAACCGCTGCTCTACCAGCTGAGCTACGTCGGCGCGAGCGGTGCAAACATTGCATCGTGGCAACGCTGCGGCAAGGCGAGCGTTGTTGTCTTAAGATCGTGGTAGCACGAAAGTCTCACCAGTTTCGCGCAGTGCGATGCGTTCGGGAGTTTCATTGAGCGCTGCCTGGAAGCGTTCGATCGGTTCGCGCATCGGCTCGAAACTGAGCCGGAACGTTTGATGATGCACGGGCATGATAAATCGCGCGCCGGCAGCGGTTGCCATTTCAACCGCTTGTTCGGGTGTGCAGTGCGAATGAATCCAGGGGTTGTATGCGCCGATTGACATGATCGCGAGGTCGATCGGTTGCGGTAGCTCGGCGAAGGTATCCGTCATCGCAGTATCGCCGCCGAAAAGGATGCGGCGCCCGCAACTGGGGGACTCCATCACGTAGCCGTTGTATCCGCGATAAGTATCGCGCTGCTTTCGCGCGCCCCAATGTTTCACTTGAAAGGCGCTGATAGCGACGTCGCGCGCAGTTTCGCCGGCGATATTCAAGACTTTCTTTTCACCCCAGCGAAGCTCCGTTATCTCCCGGAGACGGGTCCATCTTAGCAGGTCTGCTGTGTTCGGAGCGGTGATTATGCAGGTGCTTTCATCAAAACGGTGGAGCGTTCGTAAATCGAAATGATCGAAGTGCGCGTGAGATAGAAGCACGACATCGATTTTGGGTAACTCGTGAAATTCGAGAGCTGGCGCGGTCAATCGCTTCGGTCCGATGGTAAATCCAGGTAATCGAATGCCGACGCGCGGGAAAAGCACCGGGTCGGTCAGAATTTTGATGCCGAAGAAATTAATGAGCACCGTGGCGTGACCGATCCAGGCCGCCGTTACTTGGGCGTCACTCCACTTTAAAGGCTCGGGCTTGGCGAAGGCGGGAGAAATCGGGCGCCAACCTTCGACTGCCCATTCACGCCAAAGGTGCGCAAGCCGACTGCGCACCCGCGCGCTGCGGAACGTTGGTTGTTCGGGTGTGTCCACTAAATGCTCCAAATGACAAGAGGATAAGACAACTGTACCTGGTGTTTTTGTCTGCTAGAGAAGCTGTCGCCGCGTGAATAGCGCTGTTTGGTGATGATAGGCTTCAGCCTCAACCGCTTAGTGACTTAACGTGCTGCCGGCATCTGCCGGTTGCGTCCAATCCCATTAAGACGCAAATTGCTTTGCAGACGGAGCGTTTCTTCCTAACGTTCCACTTCATTTTTAGGGAAAAGCCATGGCCGATGTCGCGAACAAATACGCCGAAAACGTACCAGGCAAATTCTATGTCGATGATCAATGCATCGATTGCGATTTGTGCCGCGAAACCGCGCCTGCCAATTTCAAGCGAAACGACGACGGCGGCCATTCCTACGTCTATAAACAGCCGGAGACGCCGGAAGAAGAGGGACTTTGCAAAGAGGCGATGGAAGGCTGCCCGGTCGAAGCGATAGGCAACGACGGAGCGTGATCCTGTAGCGGCGGTCTATGACCGCCGAATCCCATGGGCAAACATGACGGTCGGCGCTCACAGAGCGCCGCTACAGTTCCCGTGGCACTAAGCGTCGCTGGTTCCGACAGCAGCGCGGGCGCCGGCATTCAGGCTGATCTCAAAACGTTTTCCGCTCTTGGTGTCTATGGATTGACGGCAGTCACCTGCATCGTCGCGGAAATTCCTGGAAAAGTTTCGCGGATTGAGCCCGCCAGCGCGAAAATTATTAGCGAGCAAATCAAAGTGCTCGCAAGAAGTTTTCCTATCGCTGCGATCAAGACCGGCCTGCTTTGCTCTGCGGAAATCGTTTCCGTGCTAGCGAAGACGATACTGAACCTGAACAAGATGTCGGTGCCGCGTATTCCGCTGGTGGTCGATCCGGTCTTCATAGCAACGAGCGGTGATCCTCTCCTTGAACCGGCGGCTGTCGAAACCTATGAGAAAGAATTGTTCCCCCTCGCGAGTTTAATTACGCCAAATCTCGATGAAACGGGGCGGTTACTAGCCGCGGAAATTAAAGATCGGCAATCGATGCGTATTGCCGGGAAAGAGTTGGAGAAGAAGTTCGGAACCGCGATCCTTCTCAAAGGCGGTCATCTGGCGGGTGAACGGGCCGTCGATCTTCTGTTTGCCAATGGGAAAGTTGTCGAATTCTCGGCGCCGTTCATACGCGGCGTTGCAACTCATGGTACCGGCTGCACGTATTCAGCGGCGATCACGGCCGGTCTTGCCAAAGGGCTCACCCTCGAACAAGCGATCAGTATGGCCAAGAAATTCGTGACTGAATCGATCGCGCGACATTTTCAATGGACGTCGCGCTCGGGCAAAAGTCTCGACGCCCTCAGGCATTTCGTGTAGCCTCGCTGTGCGAAGCGCCACGGTGAGGTGTTGAAGACGCACGCACCGCGCCGTCCAGAGGTCTCCGGCTACAGCGATCTTACACGCCGGAATTCGGTTCCTTCTCCCAGCGCTTTAACTCCATCGCTTTGAGTGCAGCCGCAGTTTCCGCCTGTTTCTTGCTGCGGCCGCCGCCTTCGCCGAGAAGGATTCCTTCCCAGACAACTCGTGAGACGAACGTTTTCTCGTGCTCGGGTCCGCTTTGCGAAACTAATTCATAGACTGGACTGCGCGGCGAGATGCTTTGCAACAACTCCTGAAGCTGACCCTTGGGATTGATGTCCACTGGTGTTTCCGCCAGTTGTTCAAGGTCGCTGCGAGTTTGAGTCAAGATGAAGTCTTTCGCTGCGTCGAGACCGCCGTCGAGGTAAATGGCACCGATGAGCGCCTCAAACGCGTCCGCCAATGTGGACGTGCGTCCCCGGCCACCACTGCTTTCTTCGCCGCGCCCCATCAAGATGTAACGTCCCAAGTCCAGCGCTGCAGCATGCGCCCGCAACGCTTCGCGGGAAACCAGCCGCGAACGCAGTTTTGTCAGTTGACCTTCGGCTTCGCCTTGAAAATGGCCAAACAGATACTCGGTAATAACAAGCTGGAGAACGGCGTCGCCCAAAAATTCCAGACGCTGATAATCAAAATGATAACGTTGCGCCTCATGACCAAGGCTCGGGTGCGTGAGCGCCTCCGCGAGCAGAAGTGAGTTCCGGAATTTGTAGCCGATGCGTTCTTCGAGTGGTGTCACTGCTTTGTCATTCTGAGCGAAATCGAAAAATCTCTCAACTCAGTATAACGGCTAGGGGTTGCCTGCTGAGAATAAGGCCCGGCTCTAATCGTAAAACCAGTGGACAACCTGATCGTCAAAGACCAGCCCGCTATCGTTTCTGATAAACCTCGAGCGAGGTGACTACATCCAACGCACGCTGCAATACGGGATCGTGGGCGGGGGGCTTTTCCGGCGAGCGGCCGCGGCGTTGCTGCGCCGCCTCAGCGGCTTCAACTTCGGGATTTGTTCCGGCTAACAGCGCTGCCTCGTTCATGTGCGGGCGGGCGCCTTCGTAAACGAATGGCCCCATTCCTTTTTCGCCGCTTAGTTGGAAAATCTGCCGCTTGTCTCCTATCGACATCTCGACAGGCAAATCTGGTTTGATCCCCTCTGGAAACAGCGGCCGTCCGTCTGGGGAAACCATCTCCGCGACCGCAACGTGCAGAATTTTGCCGCTCGGTAGCGGCAAATCGGAGTATTCAGCTGCGCGGCCAGCGGTGACCTGCCCGATGAGCAGGGCCCTGGTGTAAAATCTCAGTGCCGCACCGATCGCCTCAGCCGCACCAGTCGTATCGCCATCGGTGAGTACCATGATCAGACCGCGAAATGACGGCTCACGATCAGAACTAAATACGCGGTCCTGATGTCCCACCGGT
>Ga0070698_100005001_pt1 | contig 14524 bp, 12 predicted proteins | sample KBSK1502metaG_FD_65477 | JGI IMG/M metagenome (GOLD analysis project Ga0070698, IMG submission 65477) | Corn, switchgrass and miscanthus rhizosphere microbial communities from Kellogg Biological Station, Michigan, USA - KBS K1-50-2 metaG | ecosystem: Host-associated > Plants > Roots >...
CGCATGTCCGGCGACAGGTCCTCCGGCTCGAGCCGGCCAGCCAGCCGGATCGTCTCGCGGATCTGCGCGAGGTACTCCGTGCACAGCGGGCACCCCGCCAGGTGTTTCTCCAGCCGCCGCCGGTCCGAACGCGACAGCGCATCGTCCAGGTACGCCGTCACTATCTCGACCACCTGCTGGCACACGAGATCGCGGCGGAACACGCCGAGCAGACCGATGTTCATCGCGACCCTCCCAGCTCCGTCTCGAGCACCTGCCGCAGCTTGCCGCGGCCGCGGTGCAGCAGCACCCGCTGGTTCGCCTCACTGATCGAGAGCACCGAACACACTTCCGCGCTGGTCAGCCCCTCCACGTCGCGCAGCAGTACGACCTCGCGCTGCCGCCCGGGCAGCCCGTCGATCGCCCCGCGCAGCAGCCCGGTGAGCTTCAGGGCATCGACCCGCGACTCGGCCTCCTCGATCCAGTGCTCGGGCGGTGACACCCAGGCCCCGCCAGGGCCGAATCGGGACGCGTCCACCACAGGCCCCGCGTCGGCCACGGGAAAGCTCCTGGATTCCCGCACCCCCGCGGAACGCGCCCGGTTCACCAGGATGGAGAACAGCCACGTCTTCAGCGACGACCGGCCCTCGAACGCGGCCAGCCCGCGCAGCACGGCCAGCCAGGTGTCCTGGACGACCTCTTCCGCGATCGCCCAGCTGGGCACGAACGACAGCGCGAGCCGCAACATGGAACCGTTGTAGCGCTCCACGAGCGCGACGAAGGCCCGCTCGTCCCCGGCGCGAAGCCGGCGGAGCAATTCCGCGTCTGATTCCATCGCTGGCAGCGTACCGTCCGTGGCGGCGGCCGGCCGGGGGGCACCCATGACAGTTCTCCTCCGGCCGGCCGCGCCCCAGCTCAGATCGCCGCGATGCCTTCGCCGCCGGCTGCGCCGGCAACGGTGACCGACCCGAGCGGCGTCAGCGCGCCGCCGGCGCCGACGGCGAACTCATCGACGATCCCAGCCGCCCAGGCCTGCACGTACAGGAAACCGCCAGCCGCCGACGCGTCCACGGTTCCGGCGTCGGTCTTCGCGTTCCCGAGGGCGGTCAGCTGGCCAGCGCCATCGACCGTGTACCCGCTCACCGAGCCGCTGCCCGCGTTGGAGGTGTAGAAGTACCGGCCCGCGGGGGCCACCCAGCAGGTCGCCGACTGCCCCGTGCCGACATGCCGACGCCGATGGCGGGCACGAGCCGACTGAGTACCTTCACGAGTTTTGCCCCTTCCGTGGGGAAAGCGTGGACAGGACGCAGCTGCGCCCTTCAGTCCCCGCGGGGGCGAAAGCGTTACGGGCAGACGGTGCCGGAACGCGGCACGTGCAGCGAGATCAGGTACGCGTCGACGGTGCTGTCCACGCACGAGCTGCCCTGGAAGTACGAGGTGTGGCCCTCGCCGTTCCAGCCGAGCAGCACGCCGGAGGCGAGGTCGCGGGACAAGTTGACCGCCCACTGGTACGGCGTCGCGGGGTCGTGCAGGTCGCCGACTACGAGGATCGGCCGCGCCCCGGCAGCGCGGATGTTCAGCGCGGCCGGCTTCACCGGCCAGTACGCGCAGGGCAGCGATCCCCAGACGTTCGACGCGCCGAACAGCGGCGCGGCCTTCGCCGCGGCCGCGGCGGCCGCGGCGAAGGCGCCAACCGACCGGGGCCACTGCCGGTCCACGCAGTCGACCGACAGCTCCGCGTCCGCCAGGTTGCTGTAGGTGCCGTTCGGGTTCCGCTCGAGCAGCGAGTCGGCGAGCTCGAGGAGGATGGTCCCGTCGCCGCCGAACGCGCCGGACAGCGCGTTCTCCAGCAGCGGCCATTCCGGCCGCTCGTACAGCGCCGCCTCAATCCCGGTCTGCAGCATCGCGCCGTTGGCCGGCTGGCCGTCGCCGAGCAGGTTGTTGAGCGGATGCGCGGTCGCGGCGCTGAGCAGGCCCGCAACCTTGGCGACCGCGCCGCTCGCGCTGGTCCCGAGCGGGCAGGGCGCCTGGCCTTGCTGGCCGGCGCACCAGGCCGCGAACTGGCCGAACGCGGACTCGAACCCGGCCGCCTGCGTCACGTCCAGCTGCAGGCCACTCGCTTTGGGGTCGACGGCACCGTCAAGCACCAGCGCCCGCACCCTGGACGGGAACTGCTGTGCGTAAGAGGCGCCGAGGTACGTTCCGTATGACTTCCCCAGGTACGTGAGGGCGTTTTCGCCCAGCGCGGCGCGCAGCACGTCCATGTCCTTCGCCGCATTCACCGTGCCCATGTACGGCAGCAGGGCGGCGGCGTGGCGAGCGCACTCCGCCGCGTACAGCTTGCTCTCCGAGATCACGGTCGCGAGCTGCGCGGCGTTGACCGGATCTCCGTTGACCGCGAAGTAGGTGTCGAGCTGCGGGCCGGTCATGCAGCGCACCGCGGGCAGGCTGCCGCCGACGCCGCGCGGGTCGAAGCCGACGATGTCGAACCGGTTCAGCGCCTGCTGGGTGAACTCGCCGGAGCGGGCGCCGAGCGCGTACGCGACGCCGGACCCGCCAGGACCGCCCGGGTTGATCACCAGCGCGCCGGCCCGCCTGGCCGGGTCGGCGGCGGGCAGCTTGACGACGGGGAGCGAGAACCTGGGCCCTGCCGGGCGGCTGTAGTCGAACGGGACGTACAGCCGCGCGCACTCGAAGTACTGGTCGCATGGCTGCCAGGTCAGCCGCTGCGCGTAGTACCCGGCGAGGGTGACCGGCGGAGGGCCGGCCGGCGGGGCACCGGCCGGGGCTGAGCTCGCCGTCGGGCCTGGCTGAAACGTCGCGGGGTTCCCCGCCGTGCAGGCTGAGACCAGGACGGCGATAACCACGGCCGCCGCCGCGCCAAGACGGGAGTACTTTTTCGGCATCGCCAACATAGTGGATCGTTGGGTACCCCAGAGGGGCCCTATTGATCCACTATCCCTTGCCGTACATAGAGTCGTAAGCCTTGCGGGAGCCGCAGACGCTCGCGCGGGAGCACGCGCAGGTGCGGCCGTCCGCGGTCAGCTTGACGACCACGGTGTCGGACGGCACGTTGTGCCCCACGACGGTCCCGGCGCCCTCCGGCGTGTCGACCTGCGTGCCGGCGCGCGGCGCGTCCTTCTTGAAGTCCTGGTAGAGCGGATGCTCGTACTTGAGGCAGCACATCAGGCGGCCGCACGCGCCCGCGATGCGCAGCGGGTTGACCGGCAGATCCTGGTCCTTAGCCATCCGGACCGACACCGGCTCGAAGTCCTTGAGGAACGTCGCGCAGCACAGGTCCCGGCCGCACGGGCCGATGCCGCCCTGCAGCCGCGCCTCGTCCCGCGGGCCGATCTGCCGCAGCTCCACCCGGGCGCGCAGCCGCGCGGCAAGGTCGCGGACCAGCGCGCGGAAGTCCACCCGGTGCGGCGCGCTGAAGTAGACGGTGAACACGTTCGTGGCCGACAGGTAGTCGACCGCGGTGATCTTCATCGGCAGCTCGTGCTCGCGGATCAGCCGCTTCGCGGCCAGCCGCCCCTCAGCGCGGCGCCGCCGGTTCTCCTCGTCCCTGGCGAGGTCCTCCTCACCGGCCAGGCCGGCGCAGACCGGGAGGCCGCCGACCTCCTCAGAGACCCACTGCGGTGCCCAGACGCACTCGGCCACCTCAGGACCGCCGTCGGTGGGCACCAGCACCTTCTCGCCGATCTTCGGCTCGTACTCCCCAGGATCCAGGTAATACAGCCGTCCGTACCGCTCGAAGCTCACCGCCATCATCATGCCCACCGATACAGAGTAAACGGCGCACGGCGAAATGGTCACCGTCGGGTAACGCAAAGCAGATCAAGTTGTATCAATCTTAACTTTCGATAACATTGCGCCCTGGCGTCCCGCAGGTAGGGGCACCAGGGGTGTTGGAGCGTGGTGACAACTGGAAGAACCCGGAGCGGGAACCGTGTTACGCGCTCGATTTTTCGAAGCCAGGAGGCGTCGCGTGACAATTCTAAACAAACGTGCCAAATTTGCCGGACTGGCCAGCATCACGCTGGCCGCAACCACCGCGGCGGTCCTGTTCGCGTCGCAGGCGGCGTTCGCCACCGCTGCGCCAGGCGACAACGGCACCGTCAAGGTCCATGACTCCAGTACTCCTGTGACCGATCACCAGAACGACCCGCAGGACGTTTGCCAGTTTTACCTCGACGGGTTCGGCTTCGATGGTGCGCAGTCAGTGACCTGGTACATCGACTCGTGGCCGCCAACCGGCAACGGGACTGAGGTTCTCAACGGTTCGCTGACCATGGATGCCAACGGTGACGGGTACACCGCTAATCAGTCGCTGCCGAACGGGCATTACAAGCTCTTCTGGAACTTCACCGGCGAGAACGGCGCCGCCAAGCAGAAGGTGTTCTGGGTGAAGTGCCCAGCGGCAACGCCGACACCGGAACCAACGCCGACGTCACCGGCACCTACCTGCACCTGCGCCAGCACACCGCCGGCCACCCCACCGCCGACCACGCCACCGGCCCCGTCCACGCAGACGCCGCCGGTACCGGCCGCTCCGGTGCCGACGCCGGTGACAGGCTCCCTTCCGGTAACGGGCTGACGCGCCCGAAGGGATCGCTAGAGATAGTCACGGTCCCATAACCACGAAGCCGTCTAACTAGTCCCAGGCTCATCTTTCGATAGCATTACGCCCTGGTGTCCCCCCAAGTAGGGGCACCAGGGCATCACAGCGCGGCGACAAGAGGAGCAAGCGGCCTGGGGCTCACTGCCCGCGCGCCCGATTTTGCCGCAACCCAGGAGGCATCGCGTGACGGCTGCGAAGATAACGAAGCGTGCCAAGATAGCCGGATTCGCATGCATGACTCTGGCCGTCACCAGCTTGACGGTACTGTTCGCCTCGCGCTCCGCGCTGGCGTCGCCGGCGCCAGTGGCGGTGACCGGCACCCTTCCAGTGACGGGCTGACGTGACGCAATCCGATGACAGCCGGACGACGCGCCGCGGGCCAGGGCGCGTTCGCCGGATCGGGCTGAGAGCCGCTGCCGGAGCCATTCCGGCAGCGGCTGCTGCCGCCCTCGTCGCCGTCTCGCTGAGCGGGTGCGGCGGCCGGCAGCCGGCCGCGAATTCGGCCACGCAGCAGTACGTTGTGCCGCCGGTCAGCGTCTCCGCGGCGCAAGCCGCCAAGCTGCCCAAGGCGACCACGTACGCCACCATCCCGGCGGCGCCTGTCGACCCGGCGCGTTTCGCAGTCACGAACGGGCTGGTGGTTCACCCGCTGGCCGCGCAGGTCGTCTACGCCGGACCGGGCAAGGCACCGGTGGCTGTGCTGCCTGCCACCGAGCTTGGCGCCCCGACCTGGGTCCCCGTCGTGCAAACCGGTGCAGGCTGGGACCAGGTACTGCTGCCGAGCCGCCCCGACCACACCACCGGCTGGATCTACACCGCGGGCACGAAACTCGACACCCGCCATACGTCGTATCTGCTGCGGGTGAACCTCGGCGCCCACCGCCTGAGCGTTTATAACGACGGCCGGCTGCTGGGTGAGTGGACGGTGGCGATCGGTGCTCCGGGAACGCCGACGCCTACGGGACGAACCTTCCTCCTCGCCCTGCTGGCCCCTCCCAGCCCCACGTACAGCCCGCTGATCGTGCCCTTGGGTACCCACTCCAACGCGCTGTCCACGTACGGGGGCGGCCCGGGCACGGTCGGCATTCACGGCTGGCCCGACTCGTCCGTGTTCGGCCAGTCGGTCAGCAACGGCTGCGTGCGGGTACCCGCGGCGGCACTGCAGCTTGTTTCGACGATCCCGCTCGGCAGCCTGGTCGTGATCAGCTGACCGTCTGGGCCGTTAGCCCTGGAACAGCGAGATCGTCATCTCCTCGACCGCGAGCAGCGGCGCGACGTTGAGCGTGAGCCGTTCGCGGCACCGCATGATCGCCTCGATGCGGCGCAGCGTCGCCTCCGGCGGCGCTGCGGCGGCGAGCCGCCGGACGTCCTCGATCCGGTCCGCGTTGGCCAGCTCGACGTCCGCGCCGTACTGCACCATGAGCACGTCCCGGTAAAAGGCCGCCAGGTCGAGCAGCGCGCCGTCGAGGGTGTCCCGCTTGACCCGGGTGGCGCGCGACTTCTGCCGGTCCTCCAGGTCTTTCATGGCCCCGGCGACGCCGCGCATCGCCTTGGCGACGCCCTTCCCTGTCGAGCCCTCGCCGAACGCCTGCCGCAGCGCCTCGCGCTCGGGCTCGTCGAGCTGCTCGGTGACCGACTTCGCCTCGTCCTCCGCGGACTTCACCAGCGAGGCGGCGACGCCGAGCGCCGGGCCGAGCGAGGTCGCCTGCACCGGCACCTGCAGCACCGCCGCGCGGCGGGCGGCGGCCGACGGGTCGGTGACCAGCCGCCGCGCCCGCCCGACGTGGCCCTGCGCCGCGCGGGCGGCGGCCAGCGCCCGGTCGTGGTCGATGCCGTCGCGTTCCATCAGCACCCGGGCGACCGCCTCCGACGGCGGCACCCGCAGCGTCACCACCCGGCACCGCGACCTGATCGTCGTCACCAGGTCCTCGGCGCTCGGTGCGCACAGCAGCCAGACGGTCCGCGGCGCGGGCTCCTCGATCGCTTTCAGCAGGGCGTTCGCGGCCTGTTCGGTGCACCGGTCGGCGTCCTCGAACAACACGACCAGCCAGCGCCCGCCGGCCGGCGCGCCCGCCGCGCGCAGCACCAGGTCCCTGGTCTGCCGCACGCCGTAGGACAGCCCCTCGGGGCGGACGAGCAGCAGGTCGGCGTGCGTCCCCGCGCGGACCTGCCGGCAGCTCGGGCAGACGCCGCAGCCGCCGTTCTCGCACAGCAGCGCCGCGGCGAACGCCCGGGCGGCCACGCTCCGCCCCGACCCGGGCGGCCCGGTGAACAGCCAGGCGTGCGTCATCCCGCCGGCTACGGCGGCCTGCAACTGCCCGACCACGGCCTCCTGCCCCGCGAGCTGGTCCCAGACGCTCACCGGTGGTCCGCGACCTGGTCCGTGATGGCGGGGAACGAGCCGGTGTTCGCCTCCGCGGTGTGCGGCACCGGGTCCGGCAGGATCTGCCTGATCCGGTCCTTGATCTCGGAGCTGACCTCCGCGACCGACCGGGTGGCGTCGAGCACCAGGTACCTGGACGGGTCCGCGCGGGCCAGCTCGAGGAACCCGGCGCGCACCCGGCGGTGGAACTCGGGGGGTTCGGCCTCGAGCCGGTCGGCCGACCGGGCGCGCCGCCCGAGGCCTGCCTCGGGCGGCATGTCGAGCAGGATCGTGAGGTCGGGCATCCGGCCGCCAGTCGCCCACCTGTTCAGCTGCGCGATATCCGCGCGGCTCAGGCCCCGCCCGTTGCCCTGGTACGCCAGCGAGGAGTCCACGTACCGGTCGCTGATCACTATCGCGCCGCGGTCCAGCGCCGGCTGGATGACCGACGCCACGTGCTCCGCCCGGTCCGCCGCGTACATCAGCGCCTCCGCGTGCGGCGACATCCCGGTGTGGGCGGTGTCGAGCAGCAGGGCGCGCAGCCGCATCCCGACCTTGGTCGCGCCGGGCTCGTGCGTCGTCACCACGTCGTAGCCGATCTCCCGCAGCCAGATCGCGATCAGCCTGGCCTGTGTCGTCTTGCCTGAGCCCTCGCCGCCCTCGAAGGCGATGAACAGCCCGTGCGGGGCGGGCGGCGCGTGCCCGTTGAGGGACGCGGCGGCCGGGGCCGGGCTGAACTGCTCGCCGCGGATCGCCGCCATCAGGTCCTGGCGCAGCGGCACGCCCTTGCGGTCGTCCATGTCCCGGTAGGACTTGATCCCCACGAACGCGACGATTGCGGCGGCGAGCAGCAGCACGGCGTTCTGCCCGGCGGAGGTGTACTCGAGGTGCCCGATCTGCACATCCGGTGATCCGGTGATCGCCTTGATGAGCGCGCTGAAGCCGCCGGCGATGAACGGCACCAGCGCGATGACCGCGAGCAGGATCACCTGGATCGTCGACAGGAAGAACGCGAACACCCGGCCGCGCGTCTCGTCGTCGACCTCGAGCCCGACGATCGTGAAGCCCGTGGGGTAGGCGATGCCCGCCAGCAATCCGACCAGGATGACCATGAACACCACGAAGATCAGGTTCGGCACCAGGCCGATGAGCGCCAGCGGTACCGCGGAGGCCGCCAGGGACAGCCCGAAAAGCCGCCGCCGGGAGAAGTCACCGAACGGGCGGGTGCCGAATGCCATGCCGATCGCCATGCCGATGAAGATCGCGGCGAACACGAGGCCCCATCCAGCGGGGCCGCCGTGCAGGGTCTGCGTGATGTAGGTGTACCCGAGCCCGACTATGACGCCGGCCGCGGAGAACGCGCCGAGCATCCCGACCACCAGACCGCGCACGACGGGCGTGTTCCTGATGAACCGCCAGCCTTCCCAGATGGCCTTGGCGGTGGACGGCACGGAGATGTCGCCGCTGCTGCGCCGCTTGCTGATCTGGCGCAGGAAGTAGACGGTGACCGCGGAAACGAAGTAGGACGCACCGTTGAAGTACAGCGCCAGGTCCACGTTGTTGGTCTTGAAGACCGGCGCGACATGGCTGAGCCCCGCGGCAATCAGCGACAGGACGGCGAAGATCCCGGCCGCGAGCGGCGCGGTGCCATAGGTCATGAGCTGGCTGAGCTGGTTGGCGCGCTCCAGCTTGTCCTTGGGCACGAGGTTCGGCACGGATGCCGCGGCCGCCGGGTTCCAGAACTGGGACGCGACCCCGGCCAGGAACTTGGCGACGAAGATCCAGGTCAGGTTCGGGAACAGGGGTATGGAGAGAAACAGCACTCCGCGTACTACGTCGCCAACGACCATGGTCATCCGGCGGTCGAGCCGGTCGGCGACCGCACCAGCGACCGGCCCGAGCAGCAGCGCGGGCAGCAGCGTGGCCAGCCACACGCCACCGACGGCCGAGCTCTTGGCGACGTCGCTGCCGTGGGTCAGCGACGGCGCCAGCACGGTCAGCGCCAGGATGGACAGCCAGTCACCCAAGCTGGACAGCGACAACGCGATCCACAGCCTGCGGAACGGCTTGATCGACAGGACTCCGTCCCCGGGGCGAGCGCGTCTGGCCCGGCGGCCTGGCGGACCGTCTCCCGGGCTATCGCTGCGTGGCGCGGAGCGGAAGTTCACGGCGTTAGGTTATCGACAGCGGGCAGTGTGCCTGGTCACGACTGCATGATCGTGATTTTACTTGCCTTGCGTTTCGGCCTTTTTGCGCGCGGTCGGCGATTTCCTCGCACTCTTGGTAGTGGTTGCGGTCTTCTTGGCGGCCGGGGCCTTCGCGGTACTGGTCCGCCTCACGGGGCGCGACGGCGCGGCCGCGCGACGGTCGGCGAGCAGTTCGGCGCCGCGTTGCGGGGTGATAGTCGCCACATCATCCCCCTTGCGCAGCGATGCGTTCGTCTCGCCGTCGGTCACGTACGGGCCGAAGCGCCCCTCCTTCACCAGCATCGGCTTGCCGGTCGCGGGATCGTTGCCGAGCTCGCGCAGCGGCGGGGCGGCGCCCCTGGCGCCGCGGCCGCGGGGCTTCGGCTGCGCCAGCAGATCCTTGGCCTCGGCGAGCGTGATGCTGAACATCTCTTCCTCGGTCGCCAGCGACCTGCTCTCCGGGCCGTGCTTCACGTAGGGACCGTACCGGCCGTTCTGCACGGTGACCGGCTCGCCGTCGAGCTCGCCGAGCACCCGCGGCAGGCTGAGCAGCCGCAGCGCGTCGTCCAGCGTCACGGTGTCCAGGGACATGGACTTGAGCAGCGACGCGGTGCGCGGCTTGTCCTTTGAATCGTCCGGGAGCACTTCCGTCACGTACGGGCCGAAGCGGCCGGCCTTGGCTACCACCTCGTGGCCGGTAGCCGGATCCGTGCCGAGCGGCACCTCTCCGTTCGGAACGCTGAAAAGCTCTTCTGCCTTTTCCGGAGTCAGCTCGTCGGGCGCCATGTCCTCAGGCACGTTGGCACGCTGCCCGTCCCGCTCCAGGTACGGGCCGTACCTGCCGACGCGGACGACAATGTCGGTGCCGGCCAGCGGGAACGAGCTGACGTCCCGGGCGTCGATGTCGCCGATGTCGCTGACCAGCGCCTTCAGGCCAGGGTCGTCGTGCCCGGGGCCGTCGGTGCCGAAGTAGAAGCGACGCAGCCAGGGGACCCGTTCCGCCTCGCCGCGGGCGATCTCGTCGAGCGCGTCCTCCATCCGGGCGGTGAACTCGTAGTCGACGAGCTGCCCGAAGTGCCGCTCGAGCAGGGTGACCACGGCGAACGCCAGGAAGCTCGGCACGAGCGCCGTGCCCTTCTTGAACACGTAGCCGCGGTCCAGGATGGTGCCGATGATCGACGCGTAGGTAGACGGGCGGCCGATCTCCCGATCCTCGAGCTCCTTGACCAGGCTCGCCTCGGTGTACCGAGCGGGCGGCCTCGTGGCGTGCTCGGCCGCGTCGACGCGCAGCGCCGAGAGCGGCTGGCGCTCGGCCAGCACCGGCAGGCGGCGCTCCTGGTCGTCGGTGTCCGTGGCGTCGTCGGTGGACTCCACGTAGGCGCGCAGGAACCCGTAGAAGTTGATGATCTTGCCGGAGGCGGAGAACTCGGTTCTGTGCACCGCCGCCGGGTCGAAGGACTGGGCGTTCAGAGGAGCGCCGGTACGTTCCGAATCATGATTTCCTGACCCGGGACCCGGGATCCCCTCGACGCGGACCGACACCGATTCCCCGGTCGCGTCCTTCATCTGCGACGCGACCGTGCGCTTCCAGACCAGGTCATACAGCCGCAGCTCGTCGCTCTTGAGGCCGGACCGCTGGGCTTCGGCCGGGGTGCGGAACCGGTCGCCGGCCGGACGGATCGCCTCGTGCGCCTCCTGCGCGTTCTTCACCTTGCTCGCGTAGGCGCGCGGCGCGTCCGGCACGTACTCCGCGCCGTAGAGCTCACGCGCCTGCTGACGGGCGGCGGCGATCGCGGTCTGCGACAGCGTGATGGAGTCGGTCCGCATATAGGTGATGTAGCCGTTCTCGTACAGCCGCTGGGCCACGGACATCGTGTACTTGGCGGAGAACCCCAGCTTGCGGGAGGCCTCCTGCTGCAGCGTCGTGGTGCGGAACGGCGCGTACGGCGAACGGCGGTAGGGCCTGCGCTCGACCGAGTAGACCCGGAAGCGGGCGGCCTCGTCGCGCAGCCGGGCGGCGAGCGCGGTGGCGCCCGCGCCGTCCAAGTGCAGGACGTCGGTGCCGCGCAGTTCACCCTGCGGCGTGAAGTCGCGGCCCTGGGCGACCCTCGTGCCGTCCACGGTCAGCAGCGTGGCGGTGAAGCTCGTCGGGCTGTCGGGAAGCCTTTCCCTGCCGTGCTCCTCGGTGGCGAACTCCGCCTCGAGGTCCCAGTAGCTCGCGGACCTGAAGGCGATCCGCTCCCGCTCCTTGTCGACGATCAGCCGGGTCGCGACCGACTGGACGCGGCCTGCCGACAACCGTGGCATGACCTTCTTCCACAGCACCGGCGACACTTCGTACCCGTAGAGCCGGTCCAGGACGCGCCGCGTCTGGTAGGCGTCCACCTTGCCGTGGTTGAGCTCGGTCGGGTTGGCGACCGCTCGCGCGATCGCCTCCGGCGTGATCTCGTGGAAGACCATCCGCCTGGCCGGAACCTTCGGCTTCAGCTCTTCGAGCAGGTGCCACGCGATGGCTTCGCCCTCGCGGTCCTCGTCAGTGGCGAGGTAGAGCTCGTCGGCGTCCTTCAGCAGCGTCTTGAGCTTGGAAACCTGCTGCTTCTTGTCGCTGGGGACGACGTAGAGAGCCTGGAAGTCGTGGTCGACGTCGACGCCGAGCCGCGCCCATGGCTCACCGCGGTACCTCTGCGGGATTTCCGCTGCCTTGTCAGGCATGTCGCGAATGTGGCCGATGCTGGATTCGACCACGTATCCCCTGCCGAGGTAACCGGCGATCGTCCGCGCCTTGGCAGGCGACTCGACGATCACCAGCCTGGTGCCGCGGCCGCTCCCGTTGTTGCCGCTGCTGGCAGGCGTTCCCGCCCCGTTGTCCGAGGCCGCTGTCTTGCTAGCAGCCTTCCTTCTTGCTGGCACGTTCTTTTCCCAACCTCACATCCGCGCCATGGCCCGTCGCACACGGCGGCTTGTCAGCCACGTTCCGGTGACGCCGCCGCAAGTACCATACGCGGCGCGGCCACGAAATGCCCGTCCCTGCCCCGTAATCCCTTACCTCTGCAACCGCTGAAGCCGCCCATACTGTTCCCGGCCACTGTTCCCCGCCGCCCGTCTCTGTTGTCCAGGACGGCTTGCGCAGCCCGTCCGCTGACGCAGAATAAGAGGCGATGGCCGAGTACGACTACCTTGTTTTGTACCTGCCGCGCGGTACGTCCCGCGACGCCGCGCGGCGGATCCTCACGGACCACGCGGAGTACGGCGAATGGGAACTGGCCAGGCTCCGCAAGTTCGCCGACGGCAGCAGGAAGGCTACCCTTCGCCGCCGCATCATACGCGCCGTACGGACGTTCTGAGGCTTCCCGGGACCGTTGCTTAGCGAGTGGCTCTGCGGGACCCGAGGGGCGCTGGCGCCTGCCGGGCGGTCGTGTGACGCGTCTCACGCGCCCGGCGGCGGCCACCGCCAGCGTGGCAACCACCGTTTAGGCCAGGTCGAGGAATCGGTCCAGGACGCGCACCCCGAAACGGAGACCGTCTACCGCCACCCGCTCGTCGATACCGTGGAACATTCCGGAGAAATCCAGTTCCGGCGGGAGTTTAAGCGGGCTGAACCCGAAACACCGGACTCCGAGCTGGCTGAACCATTTCGCGTCAGTTCCCGCGGACAAGCAGTAGGGTGCGACCTTGGCCTGCGGATCTTCCGCGAGCAGGGACGCGGACATCGCGTCGTACAGGTCCCCGTCCGCCGTGGTCTCGAGCGAGATGTCGTGATGGATGAACTCGCGCTTGACCGCGGTGCCGAGCATCCGGTCAACCTCGGCGAAGAATTCTTCTTCGTGTCCGGGCAGAAAGCGCCCATCAACTTCTGCTGTCGCCGATTGCGGGATAACGTTGACTTTATATCCCGCTTTGAGCCCAGTCGGATTTGTCGTATTCTTCGTGGCGGCGCCGATCATACGGCTCATTCCGCCGAGTTTCCCGAGGACGCTCCCCGGGTCCTGAGGGTCGAATTCGACGCCGAGCGCCGCGCTCGCTGCCACCAGGAACGCCCGAGTCGAGTCCGGGAGCTGCACGGGCCACTCATGCCGGCCGATCCTGGCGACCGCCTCAGCCACCTCGGTGACCGCGTTGTCCCCGTGGATCATCGACCCGTGCCCTGCCGTGCCTGTCGCGGTCAGCCGCATCCAGGCGAGCCCCTTCTCCGCGGTCTGCAGGGCGTACAACCGCTGATCCCCGACGGTCACGCTGAACCCGCCTACCTCACCGATCGCCTCGGTGACCCCTTCGAACAAGCCGGGATGCTCCTGCGTCAGGTACCGGGCGCCCCACTTGCCGCCCGCCTCCTCGTCGGCGGTGAACGCCAGCACCACATCTCGCTTCGGCTTGCGCCCCTCGCGAAGCCGCTGACGCATAACGGCTAGCACCATCGCGTCCATGTCTTTCATGTCGACCGCGCCGCGTCCCCAGACGCAGCCGTCCGCGACCTCTCCGCCGAAGGGATCCCTGTGCCAGTCATCGGCGTCGGCCGGCACCACGTCCAGGTGCCCGTGGATGAGCAGCGCCGGCCTCGATGGGTCCTCCCCCTCGATCCGCGCCACCAGGCTGGTCCGCTTCGGATGCGACTCGAGCACGGTCGGTTGGACCCCGACCTCGGCAAGGAGCCCCGCGACATACTCCGCTGCCACCCGCTCACCCGGCCCCGAGTGATCCCCCGGGTTCGTGGTATCGATCCTGATCAGGTCGCGGCAGATGTCGACGACCTCAGCTTCGGCAGTGGCCAGGGCTCGGGATGCGGGGTTCTCGGTCATCGTCTTATCGTCGCACGCAGTCCAGCCTAGAGCTGGCACCCCCGCCTCGCTGGGCGAACCTCCAGACGCAGGGCTCGTTGGCTTCGCGTAGTCGCGCCAGGTTTGCTACCCTAGGCCAGCCGATGTGAACAGCATCGCCCGGTCCGGGTGGCGGAATAGGCAGACGCGCTAGCTTGAGGTGCTAGTGCCCCAAAAGGGCATGGGGGTTCAAGTCCCCCCTCGGACACCCAAAACGGTGAAAACTCCCCGAATCGGATACCGCTTGAACACGCGGTGGCGGTCTTTCCCCGCCTGGGGTAAATCCGCTGTATCGCGTGGTCAAGCCCGGTTCCGGTCGCTCGAGGCAGTGGGAAATCCCGCGCACGTATCCCGCTTGGACACGCCTGCCAACCCCCTGAACACGCCCGCGGGCGGCCCTGCCGCCTGCACCGCTGACGGTCCTGCTCTCCCTGCCGGGAGGCGGCCATGACCGCGCAGCCCCTCGCTCCCGTCATCCCCTCATCCGCCGTCCCGTCCGGCCGACAGCTCGCCAGGGCGGCCGGGCGCCAGCCCCTGCCGCTGGCCCGCCCGGTCCCGG
>Ga0070698_100005006_pt1 | contig 14516 bp, 6 predicted proteins | sample KBSK1502metaG_FD_65477 | JGI IMG/M metagenome (GOLD analysis project Ga0070698, IMG submission 65477) | Corn, switchgrass and miscanthus rhizosphere microbial communities from Kellogg Biological Station, Michigan, USA - KBS K1-50-2 metaG | ecosystem: Host-associated > Plants > Roots >...
TTCGGCCTCAACGCAGTCTATGACCAGTTTCGAGAGAGCCGCAGTCTGCTCCCGCGCGACGAAACGCGAACCACCTTCGGCGCTTACGCGCAGGACAGTTTCAATATCTCGAACAAGCTCCTTATCGAAGCTGGTTTCAGACTCGATCAACTAAAAGACTACGGAACGTTTCCCCTCCCGCGCGTGTCGGCGCTTTACCGATTTACGAATAACCTGAGCAGCCGTTTGAGCCTGGGCCTTGGTTATAAAGCGCCGAGCATCTTCACGGAAGAAGCCGAGACCTTGCTGTTTCAGAACGTGCTGCCGATCGGGAACAGCTTGAAAGCTGAGCGCAGTCGCGGCGGAACGCTGGACGTGAATTACAGAAACCGTGTTGGCGAAAGATTCTCGTATTCGTTGAATCAGATGTTCTTCTACACGGAGATCAAAGATCCGCTCGTATTGATGGAAGATACAGGAGGTGTATTTCGTTTTGTGAACGCCGCACAGCCGGTTACGAGTCGCGGATTTGAGACGAATGTGCGCGCATCGTACGACATCGTGAAACTGTTTGCCGGGTACACGTTCACGAGTGCGAAGGCGAAATATTTGTCCGGCAATCAGACTCTCCCGCTCACACCAAAGAGCCGTATCAATTCGGCTTTGCTTTTCGAAAGAGAGGCGAAGTTCAAGACCGGCATCGAGGCGTATTACACGAGCAGCCAGTTTCTGACCAATCGTTTCCGCACCAAACCTTATTGGGTGTTTGGAATCTTCGGCGAGAAGATGTTCGGCAAGTACAGTCTCTTCATCAACTTTGAAAACATCACCGACACTCGCCAGGGACGTCTCAGTCAAGTCGTTTTCCCACCGCACCAGACGCCGAGCTTTGCTGAGATTTATGCGCCTACGGAAGGAAGGGTGATAAATGCAGGGCTCAAGATCCGGCTCTAAGGAAGCTCTATGTGATGGATTGTTGAATTAAGCCACTACCCTCCGGAAGCAGAAATCTCTTAGTCCGGGAGTAGGTATATGGGAACTACAACAATCAAACGTTTCGAAAATCATTCAAGCAATCCTATCTCACTCTTAAACATTGAATGGCCCATCAGTCGTGGCCACGGTGTAGTCGTTCCTCCAGGTGGAAGTATTACCGTCGACATGGCAATTCCATGGGCGAGTCAGGAAAATTTCGGTACAAAACATCTGGAAATAAAGGTTAACGGCACCACCCGTTTTTGGATTTGGCAAGCGAACAACAACGACGGCGACTTCATTCGCTTTTCGACCGACGGCCAATGGCATGACATGGGTGACCGTGTGCATGGCTATGCCGGCACGGCCAATAACATCTTCGAGGCAGTCGGCGGGTTATTTACCAATAGCGACGACCCGCTGGCTCAGCTCGTTCTCGGCGAGCGAACCATAGTGGTGCTGGACAGCCACTTCGAGTGCATACCGATTTCACCCAAACCACCGCTACCGTTTACATTCATCAAACAGATTGAAAACAAGAGCAGCGGCATAGTTAAGCTGCGCAATTCGCGCACAACCGCCGAGGTGGTGGTGTCACCGGGCGAAATTAAGCCGCTCAATTTCTCCGTACCCTGGGCGTCAAGCCAGGAGGCATTCAACGCCGAACACCTAGACCTTCAAATCAACGGCCAGCCACGGTTTTCGATCTGGCAGCATGATAGTTTCGCGGACGGTGATTTCGTGCGCTTTTCAACTAACGGAAGCTGGGGCGCGACCGCGACCCGCGTGAATGGCATTGCCGCGACCGGTATTTCACCCGCGGACCTTGTTTTTACCGGCGATCGTACCCTCGTGGTTGATAACAGCAAGATCGAACTTTGGCCCAATCCACTTTTACTTGATGGTCTGATGGATTTCGTGCAGGGCTTTCTACGTGTTGCCCAGAAAACGGGACAGACACCAATGGCTCCGATGCTCTCATCGCCCAAAAAGTCGGCAATGGCTTTCAGTATCCCGGGTCCGTCGTCCGACGCATTCAAGAACCTTCAGCCTAATGCCCGGTTTCTCTACAACGACTCAGGCAAACGTTACGAATTCAAGATCGATCCCAATGGCAAGGTAATCGCCACTCATCCTAATGGGACAACTACCTTGCTGGACAAAACACGCTCTTACACCGAAAAGCGCGCGGGTCAGGATGTGGTGACGCCTGCATTCGATCTGATTGCGGCGAATGGTGGCCGTGTCTTCGCGAAAGCAACTGGTTCAGATGAATTTTATTGGGCCCTGATGGACTACCACTTTATTCACCTGCCTCCAGGCGCAACAAATGAGATCGAAATTCCCAGCTTCTACTTCAAGCTCGATCCCGAGTTCAGTACGGCGAACGGTGATGGATTGCTGGCCACAACTGACGGCATTAACACGACTCATCCGGCTTCTGAACGACTGCCGATCTTCCGTCACGTACTTAAACATCACCTCAACGACATGATGATCGGACGTGCGAATCCTGAAGTCTGGCAAAAACTCGACTTCCGACCGCCGCAAAACATCGTCATGCTGGCTCTGCGGGATGTGATCGTGCAGTTAATGCCAATCGCAATTGCCGTAGTTGGCCTGGCTTCCGGACTTGGGATCTTGATGTTATTGGCTGAGGCTGCTTACTTCGTCTTCTTCAAGCAGCTTCTCAGTCAGGCTCTCACTCAGCAAATTTCAACTGATCCGCCATGGTGGGTGGAAAAACATTCACCCGTAACATATCGCAGGGACACCGGCGAGGAGATCAAGCCCTTGGTCGTCAAATACGACCAGGTGCTGGACATCGGAGTCGGACATGTACACCTGCATCAGCAGTACATGCATATCGTCGGCGGGGAAATGCAGGCGCAGTTTATTGAATGGCTCACTTACGTGTACCGCTTCTTTAATGGCGGCGTCTGGGATGGCGACGGTTACGTAGACGGAACCAGTAACTATTATGCTCTCGTCAGATACACACCAAAGCCGGATCCAAAACCGGACGATCCTCCTCGACCGCGTTACGGAATACTCTTCCAGGATGAGCAAGCCTACTTTTCTCAACGCTGGCGTATCGTTGGTCCTGACGACACGAATGGGACGATGTTTTCAATTGCGGGGGACCTCTCACGGCCGGAATACTCGTGGGACAGGAGCAGATTCTGGGATCCGTTCTGGGCCGATCACATTAACGACAACAGCCGTATGGCTGTCTCAGCTCAGGTTCTTCTCGTCACGGGAACGGCGCCGGGCACGAATTTGTGGCGGATCTACAGCATCAACTCCAGTTGGGGAACTATGGACCGAAGCTGGCGGTGGCGTGACTTTCCGCAAGGCACTACCGTCAGTGAAACCGATAAACTGGTAACTGACGAAAACATCCCGGCGAGCGGTAGTAATTGCGTTTACCCGCAAACCATCCGGTTGCGAGACGACATGACGCTCCACGTTAAGGGTTACGGGATGGTTGGTGGCAGTCAGGTGTTAGGTCACTGGTACCAGCGTTATCTTCCTGCGGACAACAAGCCCTTCCCGGTCGCGTTGCCGCAAAACCAGATGCCGCCAGTTGGTTATCCACACAAGTGGAAGTTTCTCTCAAAGGACGTTTTCCGGCTCGCAGATAACTTCAGCCACTTCGGCGTCTACGATCAGGTCGATTCTCGTCTTCGTTATTACAACGTGACGCCGATCAGCCAGGCCGATGCAGACACGCTCACCGCAGCGACCGGACCCGAACCCTGGTTCGATGACGCCCACCAGCTCTACATCTCGCAGTGGAAGTTTCGCTGGGACGATCCGCGCAACCCAGGCGCTGAGCCGATCAAAAAGCCGTCACTCTTCAACGCCGAAACGCGTCTGAAGATCGTGAAACGCGGCGATCGCTGGATCGCGATGATGTGGGACAAGCGCGACGACGATCTGGTTGAGTTCGAGCGCTTGCCGAGGACCGTTACCCTCAAGAGGGTTAAAGACGGTGTCACGAAGCAAGTGCAAGTCACACTGTCGGGATATCACCGGCTCCTGGATCCTCCGATGGTCCGTAACGCATATTTCTGGTGGGAGCCGGACGGCAAGGCAGGTATTGCCTTCGATACTACATCCGATGCGGTCACCTTCATGAACGAGAATGTCGCGAGAGTCCGCATGGCGGTAATCGAGCCAGTCCCAGGTAATCCGACCCGCGTCAATCAGGTCATCAAGATCTTCGACAAAACCACTGAGGGAGTGTTCTCGAATCCGGGCCGCAAGGTTTATGAGTTTCGCTGGACTCCAACCGCCGCGGAAAGGACTTTGTTACAGACTTACTGTACCGAGGATGCCGAGCGGCGGCTTGGCGTCAGCATGTGGTTTGAGAACGTCGTCGGTAACGTGGCCCCACCGGAGCAGATCCGCTGGATGCGCTCGCCCATAGTTGCGGCGACCGCAACACCTTCCAACATCCCGTTGGGTGTTCCGACGCAGGTCACCGTTCGCATCAAAGACGCACGGACCGGCACGACGCTCACTGGCGGCACGGTCAAAATCGACGGGCAGGTTGTCGGCACTACAGACACGCCTTTCACGTTTACGTTCAACAGCCGCGTTGAGCAAGTGTGGGATGCGGAACTGCACCAGTTTGTTCCCGGAGACACAATTTTTCCGGCCATGACTGTCTCCGTTCCGGAGTATCTCGAAGGCGATGTTCCACTGACATTTTATTCACCGCAATTGATCGTCAGTATGCAGCCGAACATTGTGGCGAATGGTCCCGTGTCGCAGGTGACAGTCCATGCTGAAGACTCAATCAGCCATGCGCCGGTTGCAGGGCGTGTGAGACTCAACAATGTCGATGTAGCGGCGACTGATGTGCAGTTCTCGTATCCGTTTGGCGTGGGTGTAACTGGTCAGGTAACCGCCACTGGTTATCCGAGCAAGACCATTCCCTTTGGACTGTACATGCCACAAATGGTGGTTTCGGTTCTGACGTCTCCAATTGCCACGGGCCGGCCCGTTTCGGTCACGGTTCGCGCGATTGATTCGAGAACTGGGGCGCCAGTGAATGGGCGTGTAAAACTCAATGGCGTGGACGTTGGTGCGACGAACACTCCGTTCATGTTTACGTTTGGTCTTACACCGCCGAGCGGAATCGTCAGCGCGCAGTTCTACACTGACGTTCCGATTGTTTGGCCACCGTTGAGCGTCTCGACTCTGTGGACCAGTATTACGCCGTTTCCAGTTCCGATGAATAAGTCGGTCCAGGTAACGGTAAGAGCTGTCGATTCGCAAACTGGAGCGCTAATAGCGGGACAAGTGAAGATTAACAACATCGGCACAACCGCTACGAACACTCCATTCACCACCACGTTTCGCACGCGCAAGACGGCTGAGGGTGAAATTATCTTTCCGTGGGTGTCGGTAACGGCATTCGGGTACAACGAAACTGAGGTCAATCTCGGGGTGGGTTAAGAGGTTGTTGTTGGTCCGCTACGGAACGGAACTATCGTCTCGTAGCGGACCAGCGCAATACGTTTTGTAGTTAGCCTTGCAAGCCACTACGCGAACGTAACTGATACAGCTTTCCGGCGAGCCACGCAATCGGCAATGAAATCGCCACGAGTGTCCAAGCGTACCACGATGGTCCCAGGTTCATATTTGCTGTAGCAATCGCGCCTACGGTGCTCAATACCACGCCCACAATTCCAAGCACAAGTGCGTGTTTCATTGGACTCTTAGGAGCGAGCAGCGCCGTAATGTAACACCCGATCAAACTTAAGACAGCGCGGTAGCCAATAACAATGAGGATTAGTCCTGTCCCGACATACAGATTACCCTTTGGTAACACTCCAATACTCTCCAGGATGGCATCCGTTGCGGTATGTGTAACACCAATGAAGACAAGCCCAGCCAGTACCGCGCCAACGCTTTTTAAGATGTCTCTACTCTCTACTCATAGTTTTGGTCTCGACCGGTGTAGCCTGATCAAATTAGGTGTAGAACTGTGACTTGAACCAATTCTTTGCCGCCGCTGGAACCAATTAGTTGCCGCAAAGTTCAATCAAAACCCAGAGATTTCGCATCTCCACCTTGTCTGCGATTCGTGTTTTGGAACCATTAAATTGCCGAAAGTGCAAACTGGAACTTAAGCATTGCCGGAAGTGCAAATAGTGAAAAGAAACGGCGGTTCAGCAGTTGTGAGAATGCGATACAGCGTATTCTCTAAGTCATATAGGTAGGATGCCCGCTGACCTCGGCGATCGTTACACCTCATGCTTTTGGACCATCCGTATAGCACCGCTTTATCCAAGGCCAAAGCCAAATAGATTGCCCGATGGCCTTCGTAATTCGCTTGCTTCAAGTTGGCAGCCTTTTCTTCCAATCTTGAATAGACCGTGTTTCGCACTAACGACGTGAGCTGGTTATAGGCTGGCCACCTTGACGCGCTTGTCTGCGCTGGATCATACGTAATTCGAATATCTATGGGTGGAGTAGTATTGGCGACCACGTACTCCCTTGGCTACTCTGTCGGGTTCGGAGAACACCAGGACAGCGCGATCAAGAATCGCGTGTCCTGGTGGCTCTCTTATTCGAAACGAGATCAAGCCATCGAAGAAGAATCGGGTAGTGAGGCCCCCGTGAGTGTTCTTCACTCAACCGCTCGTGCGGTCTTAATGCATGTGGCCGGCCGGCATCGCTTGCTTGCTTTGCTTCACCGGTCGCTTGGTGCTAAATGCCACGTCGGGTTGCGTGACGCCGTTGACCGACCCCTTCAGCGGAGCATCCATCTCCATCCTGATGACCGTGGCGATCCATTCGGGCTTCGAGCCACCGGGACAGTGCGCCCACCGCGTCAGCGGCTCTGTGCCGATCATGATCATGCCCGAGTGGTTGTTTCGATCAGCGTCTTCCTTGGGTTTGTTGTAGAAGAAGCCGAGCGACTTGCGCAGGTGAAGAATGTCCTCAGGTTTACCAGTGAGAAACGTCCAGCCCGCTCCGTGGTGCTTCGCAAACTCCTTAAGGTCCTTCGGCTTATCTTCTTCCGGACTCAACGTAATCGAATAGAAGAAGATGTCTTTGCCAACGCGGCCCTTCAGCAGTCGTTGCACCTTAACCAGGTTGTGCGTAATGATCGGACAGACGTCCTTACATTGCGCAAACATGAATTGGATCACCACGCGCTTGTCCTTGATCAGATCGTCATAGAAGCGGACCTTCTCGCTGTCCTGCGTGATCAATTCAACGTTGGGCAAATGTCGCCGCTGGATCAGTTCGCGCGGCGACACGTTCTTGTAGTTGTAGTTGTGTTTGCTCGCGGGCGTTGCTTCCTGAGCTTTAACCCTGGTCTTTCCAGCAAGAGTTGCGACGCCCACCGCTGCCGTGGTTGTGCCGGCAGCCACCAGCCATTTTCTTCTTGTTATCTTCGCCATAGTCTTTTCTCCTCTCTGATTCGAACGTGTGGCTGCCGCCTTAGGGTTCAGTGTTGTTGTCGATCACGTTAGGCTGCACTTGGAATAGCAGCATCATGGCGTGATCTTCGTGGACTGTGTTGTGGCAGTGCATCGGCCAATCTCCGCGGAAGTCGCGGAAGCGGAAAAAGAGCGTCGCATCCTCGTCGAATTGCAGCGTGGTAACGTCCTTGCGCGACACTTCGACGTTAGGCACACCCGGCCGTGTCGTGCTGATTCCAGCGCCACCACCGGGCCACGGACAGTTACCGCCGAAACTGGTGCGCGTCCTGCTATCGCCGCTCCGGCTGTCGTAACGGCCGTTGTTATCGACGCGACTGAGAATCTGGTGTTCCTCCAGGTGAATGTGGATCGGGTGCTGCCAATCATCGCGCGGATTCGTGAGCACCCAGTTTTCCGCGGTGTTCTGCGTCACCGTAAAGCGCAGGTCACCGCAATCTGCAAACTCTCCGTTGATGACCCACTGTCCGTTGTCGCGATCAAACTCGAAGTGGCGTGTGATCCTCGGCGTTATGACGGACGGCAGCGTGTAGAACGAAGGCTGCGTGGCCGGGTTGACACTATTGTCGGTGACGGCTGAGCCGATCCGGAATTCAACGCAATAGATGCCTGTTCCGGGCGCGGCGACGTCGCAAGTCGGTCCCTGACCATCGTCCTGAATCATCCGGTTCTCAAGCCTCACCTTCGTGTGACTCCCGATCAGACTCTTGACCTGGTTGAAGTCAATGATGATGTCATAGCGTTCGGCAACGCTGATGCGGAAACTCGTTACCTGTTTCGGGGTGGGCAGAAGATTTCCGTCATTAGCGATCACCCAGAACGGAATGACCGTGCTCGGCGAGAGCGGATCGGTGAGGAACAGCTCGTAAAAGCGTGATGGACCGCCGTTGAGAACGCGGAAACGGTAGCGCCGCTTATTGACATCGAGGTACGGTTGAATCTTCCCGTTTGCCAACTGCACATCACCGATCAATCCTTTGAAATCAAAGGTATCGAAACAGATTTTGCCGGTGGAGGGATCGAGCAGTTTGTCATTCAGGATGATCGGAATGTCGAACTGCGGGTAACTCGGCAAGCGGAAACCTGTGGTCTCGTTGCCGGTATCGAATTGGTTGAAGATCAGATGGAAACCCTCCAGCCCTTTGTAAGTGTTTTCCGCGGTGTGATCGATCCGGTGATCGTGATACCACAACGTGCTCAGCGATTCATTGATATCGCCGTTGGGAGCATGGGTAGATGCAAACCCTGCCTGCTGCGCGGTGAAGTAGTAGTCAAAATACTGGCCGCGGAAAAACCAACGACACGGCCCACCGTCGCTCTCCGGGGCAGTGTGAAAATTGTGCAAGTGGGTCGACATCTCCGGCACTCCGAACCCGCCGTTCTGGCTTTGCGTCGGCAATTCATTGAAGCGCCGAATCAGCCAGGGTTCCTGGTAGCGACTGACGATCGTCGGTCCCGGAAATGTCGCGACATCTGTCGAGGCGCTGCCACCCAGATTGAATCCCCAAATCAACTGATTCGGAATATTTGTATCGGAGCAGATCCGGAAATTGCTATTCGCGCGAATGCGCTCAACGTAATACTTCTGCACCGGATACTGCGTGAAAAATTGGAAGCAGTCGGTGCCTGGCCGCGGGAGGCCCTCAAACTGTCCGCGACCTTCAAACGGAAGATTGTTGTTGGCGGGATTGGGCGCGGTGTTGGGGCATATCTGCGGCGGTGCCCCGAACTGCAGACCGGGATCGGTCAACGGACGCGACGGAAGTTCCGGCGGAATCGGCATCGGGTCGACAAAAACCTGAGCCGGCTGCGGACTATTCCCAAAATCGCACTGAGTGCGAGTGCTGCTGCTGAAGTCCTGAGGCGGCCCAACTGACGGGTGAGTCAAACCGACTTTAGGAATCAATACCCCCGCGCCGGTCATTAGCCCCATGCTTATCAAGGCGCGGCGAGTGAACCCCTCTTTTACCAGCTCGAGCCGGTTGTCGAGGGCTTGCTGCTTTTCCCTTTCCCATCTCTTGTTTCTTTTCGAGATAAACGTCATGGTTGGTCTCCTTTGTGAACTAGACACACCCCAAACGTCGGGCGACTTGAAGCCCATCTTTTAAGGTCGTTGATCAGGTCACGACGGCTCAGGCGCGCGGCGATGATCTCCCGCCTATTCCTGGCGGTGTTTCTGATCTCCCTTTCTCGCCTCCGGATTCATTTCAAAATGTAGGCCATAGGATTCTCCTTTGAAGATTCGGCAGAAACACTTTAAGCCGAACCGGATGGTGAGCCATTGCTGCCGCTTAAGTTGGGAGCCTTAAACGTATCGGGATTCCGTTATGTGTGCGGGCTGGTCGAGTGCGCGGACTAGCTCGTGCAATGGCGGCCAGTCGATACAGCCAACAGCGACCTCAGCCGGGTTGGTCCTAGTCTCAGATCTGGGCCGAAGCGTGCTCGAATAGAACTAGTCGAGCAAAAAGCGATTTGCGAGTGGGGGTAGGCAATCTATCGCCAGGTTGAGCCAAGGTCAACGTTTATTGCCACAGGTTTATAGACCCGAACTGTGACGCCAAACTGTCACCCGAGTTCACCTGAGTCAAGGCGCTTGCATTGGCGCTTCTTGCTGTTTGTTAGCGGAAGCTGCTGCCTATGGCTTGGCAGTCTCTAATGCCCGCCATATGAGGACGGCTTTCAGATTGTTTGTGCGCCGCCAGAGGAAAGCGGAAGGGGCAATCAACGTGAAGCTGACCAGCGTTCGTTGAACTCTGCTTATCAAATTATTTCGCGCCCTTCGCATAGGTTGATGAGTTCCCTGAGAACCAGTACCTGAGCACGCCGGCCACTGCCTGGACGGACAACGTGCAGGATTCCGGCATCCTTGAACTTGCCAAGAAGGCTATTAATCATGGGGTATGTTGGCATCTGCGGCAGATCCTTAAAATCGGGCGGCGTAAAAACTGGCGTTTCAAACATCAGATCAAGCATAGGCACGGCAAATGGTGAATGGGTAAGATCGAGCACCCTCGCTTTCAAGGCGTTATGAAGGCTAATTACGTCACGAGCCTTCTCAGCATTTATTCGTGCTTGCTCTTGAACCGCAATCAAGAAGAACTTGATCCAGTCATTCCACGCATCTGCAGTCTTCCCAATCATCCTTAGCTTGCTGATGTACGCCTCACGATGCAATGCAAAGTAAGCCGACAGATAGAATCGTGGGCGAGACAGTATCTTCTTTTCGAAAAGAAAGAGCGGTATTAGCATGCGGCCTATGCGACCATTGCCATCGTGGAAAGGATGGATAATTGTAAACTGTGCATGAACAACAGCCAGTTGCACAATCGCATCAGGCCGCTCCATATGATAGTACTCTTCCCAATTTTCTAAGTATGCGTTTAGTCCTTCGGGTGATGGCGGCGTGAATTTAGCCTTCTCGATTGTACCGCGCGGACCAATCCAATTCTGAATTGTACGAAAGTTACCTCGCGACACATTGCGACCGGGCAAGCCGTCTAACAGAATTGCGTGAAGTCTTTTCAGGAGATCCAATGTAAATGGTTTTTTCTCGAGCTCAGCCTCAGCCTCTTCCAGGGCTCGTCGATAGTTTAAGATGGCTAAAATGTCTTCTTCGCGTTCCGGCATTGGCAGGGGCTCACCAGCCTCAAATTTCAGCACTTCGCCCAAGGTCGCCAGGCTACCTTCGATGCTTGAAGAGAAAACCGCCTCTTGGGTAGCCATGGTCGAAAGGAGCAATTTGGGATTTACCACGGCTTGTAAAATGCCATCGTAATAGGCGAGGGCACGATTCGCGCTCGCTAAGTGTGAAATCAAAGCCTCCCATTTGATTTCAGACAAGGGCAGCGATTGAGGTACAAATGGTGTCATGTTGTGTAAGGCGGAATATAGCTGAGCCAGGTTGTCTAAAACAATTTAGGCGAATGCTTCATGCAAAATTGATCGGCCTATACTTGGCTTGACTTTACTCGGCGACGGGTTCGAGTCGGTAGAACTCGCGCGCCGGTGTGTCCGACAGCTATCCCATACTCTTCCATTATTGCCACCCCTTGACCTTCTTTTCGCGATGCTTTGTAGCGAGACCGGTAAGTAACAGCGAATTGAACATCAAGACGACTATGGCATTAAATCTTTCGCGAGTTGAACCAACTAGTGACATTGGTGCCGGACCAGTGTGATTCACATTATCCGCCTCCACGGTCATTGTGTGTTGGATGTTGGCGGAATGAGTGAACTAACAAGTGGAGCGATGTTGTCATCAGCAAGCCGTAGCGGTAGATAACTATGCGAAAAGGTGTTTCTTATCTTTCCTAAGGTCTCCAGGTTTTTTGGTAGAAACTCTTCGGAATCAAGCCAAGGAAGTAAGCTAGATCGCATCGGCCAGCGAAAGTTGGTACTCCTCCAAAAAATGGAACCATTAAATTGCCGGACGTTTTGGAACCAATAAGTTGCCGCGAGTGCGACTAAAGAACAGCGGGTAACAATTTACGAGGGAATTTAGGTGGTTTGTACTTTTTTGAAGAATTGGGAAAAATTGGAACCAATTAATTGCCGGGCGCTATTGGAACCATTAAGTTGCCGGAGCGGCAAATTAATCGTTCAAGTTACAAGAACTGCAGTAAGTTACAGAAAAGAAGTGGCGGAGGGGACAGGACTCGAACCTGCATAGCCTTTCGGCCGGCGCTTGTATGCAGTCATCAACCTGTTCCCGATCTCCGCCGCTTTCTTAGTCGCGAGAATCCTTCGATTATTTTTCGAGAACTCCATCGAATTCGACCGTGTAATGAACCCCATCGGGAAGACTCGCCAAAAAGTCCGCCTCTCCAGTTGCCTGCTCAAAACGGCCAGTACCTCCACTGAACGTATAGATACCTATCGCATCGGTTGCAGAGATGAAGTTGCCGGCAATAGTGCACCACAATTGATCACCGTTTGCTGCGGTAAAGATCATGGTGCCGGTGAAGGTACCAGTAACAGGATTCAACAAGAGTTGCTCTTCTCGAGTGTACTGTCCAAGGTGCGTAGCCTGACCCTCGGCACTCCCAGTGAGCGTGACACCTTCCGCTCCAGCCGACACACCCGTAATAGTTCCTTCAGCGTTGCCCTTAAATGGCAACGGAGCGGTTCCTGTTGCACCTCTTGTCTCGAATGCGAAGGCTGCGGACTGAAGCAGGATCATTGCCGCGATTGCGATAACTGTTGTTACCTTTCGATTGATCATTTTCTTCTCCTTATCTTGAAAAACGTTAGAATCTGTTTGATTAACTGCCCGGCGCGCCACGACCGATTGCTCAACGGGTGTTTCCATTCAACTGTCTCACCCGACGAGTCGCGCCCTCGGTTGCTGATCGTGCGACGCGTGGTTATGACGATCACGCGGGCCGTTTCGATAGAAATCTCTCCTCGTTTGGTCTTCATCCCCTTCTTGAGCGGCTGTTGCTGTCGCTTTAACCATCAGCTCGTAATACAATGCCAGCCGCCTGGTCCCACGTAGACGTCCTGTCTTAATTCGTCTCGAGCTTGAAACAGAACTGGATTGAAAGTCCCAAGCGCGACCTAAATTATTTCTAAACGAGTTGCAAATCCGGCGTTCAGAATGAAAACAAAGCGCTTTTATGAATTCGGCAAGTTCCGTTTATTTCCTGAAGAATACCTGTTGATACGGGACGGCAAGCCGGTATACCTCAAACCGAAAGTCTTCGAGACCTTGCTGGTGCTGGTTGAGAATCGCGGGCGGATTCTTGACAAAGAAACGCTGATGCAAAGGCTCTGGCAAGACACGTTCGTTGAGGAAGCCAACCTTACTGTCAACATCTCGCAGCTCCGCAAGGCGCTGGGCCAAACTGAAGGCAGCGAACGATTCATCGATACCATACCGCGTCGTGGCTACAGGTTTGCGGCCGATGTGCAGGAAGTGTCGACGGAAGAAGTGGTGACAATAAACGAGTACTCGTTGTCGCGCATTTCTATTGAGGAAGAAGAAGAAGAAGAAGAAACGCGTGATGATGGCGGTCGCCTGGCGGCTGCTACTGTAATAGAGAGCCGTAACCAGAAGCCGAAAGTAACTTCCCCGATCCCCATTATTGCCGGCCTTGCCGTGCTGCTGATTTTGACACTTGGACTCTGGTTCTACTGGCGTGCTGCCAACGTGAAGTGGGCCACTGGAGCAATTGCACAGGTTGAAGACATGGCGCGGGAAGAAAAGTATTTCGAAGCCTACGATCTTGCCCTCAAACTCAAGCAGTATATTCCTGACCATCCGGCACTATCTCGGTTGCTGCCCTTGATATCCGACGATCTGACTATCATTACTGAACCAGCAGGTGGACGTGTTTATTTGACTCGTGTGATCCCCGAGGGTTCAGTCCAACCTCGAGCACGCGAACTGATAGGCAGTGCACCGATCACTCATCTGGAGATTGCGCGCGGCTACTACATTCTCGAGATCGAGAAGAATGGCTACACACCGATCCGCCGCACAATGTCGAGTGCACTGGATCGGGTGGAAAGGGCGATCCTGGGACCTGCCGAATTGCGACGGGAAGTGAAACTCGAGGAAACCAAGTCAGGCGCGTTGAAGATTCTGTTCGACGCTTACTCTCCGATCCAGATTCAGGCAAAACTGATCCCCATCACCCAATCACCGCAGGGGATGGTGTTTGTCCCTGGCGGCGAATACAGGCTGGTAAGTTACGGTAAACCGACCGGCGCTTCTGTTGGACTTGACGACTATTTTATCGATCGGTTTGAAGTGACCAACAGCGAGTACAAAGAATTTGTGTCTGCTGGTGGCTATCTGAAGCAACAATTCTGGAAGTATCCGTTTCGCAAGGATGGACGAGATGTTTCGTGGCAAGAGGCAATGGAGTCTTTCAAGGATCAGACCGGATTGAACGGGCCACGCACCTGGTCCAACCAAGGTTTTCCGGAAGGCAAAGACCGATACCCCGTTACCGACGTCACCTGGTACGAAGCGGCCGCCTACGCTGAGTTCCGAGGCAAGCAACTTCCTACAGTGTTCCAGTGGGAGAAGGCTGCGCGGAATGGTTCGTTTACACACACACACTGGTTCATCATGCCCTGGGGGTTGAGCAATAC
>Ga0070698_100005007_pt1 | contig 14514 bp, 9 predicted proteins | sample KBSK1502metaG_FD_65477 | JGI IMG/M metagenome (GOLD analysis project Ga0070698, IMG submission 65477) | Corn, switchgrass and miscanthus rhizosphere microbial communities from Kellogg Biological Station, Michigan, USA - KBS K1-50-2 metaG | ecosystem: Host-associated > Plants > Roots >...
CGTTCGTCGCGTTGTCGATGTTTTTCGCGAAGGTGTAATTCGCCCGGAAATAGAGGCCGCGCGCGAAGCGATGAATGAAATCCGCCGATACCGAGTGATAGATTCCCGATCCAAGCGGCGGGAATGTCGTCAGATTTCCGAGAAAGCCGTCGACGGAATAAGGTTGGGGATTGAAATTATCGAAATTCAGAGCCGTGCTAGCCGGATTCGTAACCGCACCCGGTACGTCCGACACCTTGAGATACGTCGGCAGCGGCGTCAGGCCACCTCCAAGGCTCTTGAAGCGGGGATCGAACGCGGAGGCGGAGTTGAGCCGCTGCTGAACCGGCATTTCCAGACTCCGGGTTCCCACGTAGCGGACTTCAAAGCTGCTGTCACGAAACAGCTCGTGCTGAACGCCAAGACTCCACGAAATGATCTTTGGCGACACTCGGTCTGGGATCAGGCTGGACGTTTTTGCTCGGGCTGCAGCCTGGTTTGCCGGGGGAACGTTTGTTTGAAGCAGGCCGCCGCCGGCAAGAAAGCCTTGACCTGAATCGGTCATCGCCGAATTCCAGCTGTTGCACCAAGCCGGCCGGCCAGGCAGCGCACAGGTGATGATGGGCTTCTGTTCCGTTTGCAACTGTGGGGGGAGACTGTTAATGGCAAAGTTGTTGGGGATGACATCGTATGCGATTCCTCCGCCGCCGCGAATCGCCCACTTCCCACGGCCCGTCGGATCATACGCAAAGCCAATGCGCGGACCGAAGTTGTTGGTGTCCGCTTTAGGCGCGCGGAAGAAAAGCCCTAAATGCGGGTCATTGGAAATAGCGTTCAGGGCCTGCCGCTTATCTCCCAGCGGGACGCCGCTGTATTCATAGCGCAATCCTAAGTTCAGCGTCAGACGAGATGTAAGTTTCCAATCGTCTTGAACGAACCAGTAGATAGCATTGTAGTTTTCCGGAACGCTGCCAGAGCCCGCTCCTCGGAGTGCCTTGTTCGGCGCTCCGTTCGGAACGAAATCATTCACGAGTTGGCTGAGGGTCGTGTAATCCCATTCGCCACGCGCTCTCGGAAGGCCGTTTGTCGGTGCGATGTATTTCTTCCCCTCGACGCCAAACTTGAACGAATGCGGACCGCGAATGTAGTTGAACGTGTCCGCAAGCTGGTAGACGTTCTGGATGTAACTCTGCGGTGCGTTCTGCTCGGGACCGATGTTGGCGGAAGCCAAGTCATCGATGATCACATTGGGGAAATTCTCGAATCCTGAAGGCGCCACAAGTTGCGGCCCAATCGATCTTGAGTACGATGCCCGAACATTGTTGATCAGCCGACTCGAGATTGACCACACGTCGGAAATAATTGCTTTTCGCCCGTCCGAGGCTCTAGTGCCCAGGAACTGCGGCGCAGGCAAAGACGCATTGAAATCGGGCTGCCGTATCCTGTTGTAAAGGAAGCGGCTGCTCAGTTGGTGTTTGCCCAGGGTTACGTCGGAGTTGACGATGAAGTCGTGCTGATTCACAAACGAAGGGGCCACGGTCGTCAGGTTCCCTACTGGAATCGGCGTGCCATTGACACTCACAGTTCCAGCATCATTTTGCGGAGCTACCGGAAATTGCTTCAGGATCGCACGCGCGGCGTCATCGTGTGCCAATGATATTGCGGTGCTCAGACCCGCCGAGGTCGGAAGCTTGACTTGCGGACTGGAAGCCGCCAGTCCCTCGTTCTGAAATTCATAAGCGCCGAAAATGAACCATCTGTTGTGCAGGATTGGACCGCCCCCGCTGGCCCCCGCTCGGTTGTAGTCAAACCTATCTTTGACGCCACGCGCTTTTTGTTGATTGTCGAAGGCATCGTAGTTCCGGTTGCGGTTATATCCCCAGCCGCTCCCGTGCCATTCGTTGGCGCCGGACTTGGTCACAATATTGAAGATACCGCCTGCGGAATGGCCGTACTCGGCGCTAAATTGATTGGTCAGCAAGGTGAATTCCGCCACGGACTCCTGAATTACCGGCTGCGTCGGCCCATTGGTGTCCAGTTTGTTGTCCTCGACGCCATCGATGTTGAAGCCGTTGAAGCGTGGCCGAGTGCCCCCAATCGAGCCTCCCGATCCCAACACACCTCCCTGCTGCGTTGTTGTTCCTGGAGCTAGGACCGCAAACTCCTTTACGTCCCCACCCAACGTGTTGATAGGAACGTCCTGGACAGCCTTGCCGGTGAACGTCGCGTCCAGTGTGGAAGTCTCCGTTTTCACTAGTTCCGCGCCCGCCTCGACTTGCACTACCGCTGAGACGTCGCCCAACTCGAGCACCGCGATCGTCTCGACGACCTGGTTCGATTCCACTTGCACGCCGCGAGACACGGATTTCTTGAACCCGTCTTTCTCGACAGTCACGCTGTAGGAACCAACGAGCAAGTTCGGAAATACATAGGTTCCAGCGCTCGAGGCATTTGCCTTCACGGACACATTGGTCCCTTCGTTGGTAACCGTAACCTTGGCATCTTGCACCGTACCGCCGCTTTTGTCTGTCACGGTGACGCGAAGGCCTCCGTCCAGACGCTGGGCCTGCACCAGTGTGGCCGCGAACATATAAAACAACACAAACACCGCAACCGTAATCATCCTGCGCATAGTTGCTCTCCTTCGAGGTTTCGTTGCGCGGAGGGACACCCACAGCGAGAGCTGCTCCCCCTGTGCGGCACGATCGGATCGAGCCGCACAACAACTTGGACACGACAAAGGGCAGACGCGAGTCCAGGCGGGAAAACTTATAGGTAATTCTGGCTCAGATATGTCTCAATCCGTAAGTTATAGATAATCAACGCCTTGAGGATTTATCGCCTCATCTCAACTCGATGCGCCGTGTCTCTGGCGAGTTTGCGCTTCTGCTTAACCCATACAATTTCCCCTATAACAGTCCACAGTTCTGTAGATATCGCGCTGCCCGCGCAGACGCTGGAACCTTCTTTGTCAAAAATTCGTAACTCCAGGAAAACACTTGTCGAGGTCGTGCGTCTATCTTGCTAAAGGCGGGGGTGTATGGGACCTGAACTCAGTTCCACGTTAGAACCGGAAATGGCCAGCGGTGGCCGCACACTGCAGTTGACTTCACGTTACATCCGTTTTGGACCCTTCCAGGTGGATCAGCAACGCCAGGAAGTCACTAGGAATGGTGCGCGGCTTAAGCTCCAGGGCAAGGTGTATCAGGTTTTGATCGCGCTCATCGAAAAGCAGGGTGAGGTGGTCACGCGCGAAGAACTTCGTCTGCGGCTTTGGCCGGCGGACACCCACGTGAATTACGACGCGAACGTCAACACCACGGTGAACAAGCTTCGTCAGGCTCTAGTCGATTCCTCAGATAAGCCCCTCTACATTGAGACTATTCCGCGGAAGGGCTATTCCCTGATCGTGCCGGCAGAATTTGCAGATACGCCGATGGTTCCTGCGATTGCGCCCGCCGGCGCCGCCGTGGAAAAGCCGCAATCACTCGGTAGAAAACCGGCCTTTGCTCGATCAGAAATTTGGATCACCCTCGGAGTCATCGGATTAATTCTGGCGGGAATGCTCCTGGGTGCCGGTATCACCAGGCTCTGGATTTCCCATTTCGCTCCGGGACCCAGCTTTTGGCCCTAGCTTCCTACCGTACCCTCTACATTTCGGCGTGCCCCAGTCCCTGACGCGGTCACAAACTGCCCGTTTACGCAAAATTGAAGGCGTTAGAACATTTTCGTAACGTCTTCTTCGAACTGCGGCCCTTACACTGGCACGTGCTGCCCTCCACGTCATCGGCATGCGCGGCTGCAATCGCGCGTTCCATAGGCGGCCCTCCCGCGTCGAACCGCATCACCGTCAGCCAGGTCTTTCTTCTCCTGCTTCATCAGCCCGCAAAATATCTCCTTCATCGCTGGAACTGGAAGTCCGCGCTGCTCAGTTCTTTAATTCGGGCCGGTTTGTTTTTCGCGACCAACGTTGCTGCAGGTTTTCCCGCCGCGCTTGCAGCCATGAAAACAGAGCTTGTTTTTCGAGGCGTGACTTCCGGCTTTTACGGTGCACTCACCCAGGCTTTCCGCGAAGCTGAGCCCGCTTGGGCCGCCGCGATAGCGGTCATGATCCTCCTTCCCCTCGCCAATCATTCCCTCGAGCTTTTCGTTCACTGGATGCGCGGCACGCAGAAACTCCTTCCAAGCATCGGCGCATCGATGGTCCTTACTGTCTTCTCGACTCTGTTCAATTTTTACGTCATGCGTCGGGGTACCCTCATCGTGGGCGCCGGGGGACTTGCTCTGTATTCCGCGGCACGTGCTGGATTTTCTTACTTGGCTCCCTCGATATCTAATTCGGCGCTCGTCCCGAACCTCCAAGTCCGATTGGTCGCATGGCCATTAAGACGCTTCACATCACCAATTCTTATCATCCCACCTCAGGCGGCATTCGCACCTTTTACAACGCGCTCCTGAACGCCGCAAACCACCATCGCCGTCCTGTGCGCCTCGTAGTGCCTTCAGCGAAGACATCCGTCCAGGAAGTTGGTGACTTCGGGCGCATTTACCATATCGCATCGCCACGTGCCCCGGTCATCGATTCCCGGTATCGATGGATGCTCCCACACACTTACGCCTGGCCCTACGACAGCTCGCTTCGGCGCATCTTGGCTACCGAACGTCCCGATCTTATCGAAGTCTGCGACAAATTTTGGCTTCTCTATTTGTCGGGCGTCTTGCGGCGTCGATGGATTCCCGGCGTGCCTGTTCCAGTTATCGTCGGACTTACTTGCGAGCGGCTCGACGACAATATGGCCACATATGTTAGCGCCAGCCGCGCCGCCCGTTACGTGTGTGTGCGCTACGTGCGGCAATGCTATGTTCCGCGTTTCGACTTCCACATCGCCGCCTCCGACTATATCGCCACGGAAGTTCGCCAGCTTCTTCCGGAACGCATGCGCGGGCGCCTTCACGTCTGCCCCATGGGTGTTGACTTTGCTGCTCTCAATCAAACGCGGCAGACGAGCGCACTGCGCCACGAGCTGTTGGTCCAGATGGCAGGGAACACGTCGACCATTCCGCTCTTATATGCCGGCCGGCTAGCGAAGGAAAAGAGTCTTGGCATCTTGCCTTCCGTTCTTGCAGAGCTGGCGTCCGTTCCACGCCCAGACTATCGCCTCTTGGTCGCCGGAGAGGGGCCCTTGTCTGGTGAACTGCGCCGCTCTCTAGAGCGTGTCGCTCCCGGTCGCAGCCTGTTCCTTGGCCACTGCAGCGCTGAAGAGTTGGCAGCCCTTTATCGTGCCGCTGATATCTTCATTCACCCAAATCCTCGCGAGCCGTTTGGCATCGCCCCTCTCGAGGCCATGCCGGCAGGCTTGCCTCTGGTCGCACCGGCGTCAGGGGGTGTGCTCACCTATGCCAACCGGGAAAACGCTTGGCTCGCTCAAGACACCCCGCGGTCTTTCGCTCAAGCCGTGCAGCAGGTGCACTCTGATCCTGCCGTCCGCGACCGGAAGATCGCCGAGGCCCGCCGCGCCGCAGAGAAATTATCTTGGCCCCGCGTTACCGCAAACTATTTTCAGCTTTACGATCATTTTCACCAAGTTTCTGTGCACCAGGGACTCCGCGACCAGCCGCCACTCAGCCTGACTTTTCGGCGACCTCTCCCGCCGAGGTCTGTACCTTCCAGATCCCCTGATCCTCTTTGTGTGCCTTATCAATTACGCCCTGCATGAAACTTGACCCCAGTGTCACGCACCGGTAACACGCACTTCTTAGCTTGAGAAAAAAGCTTCAGGGAGTACCCGATGGAGAGTGGTCCAACCCAGATTCTCAAGTACGATCGAACTCTACATGCTTCCGGAAGGTTCCGCTCAGGCGTCTCGCTTCACAGCCATACGATGCATTCGCGCGAATTTCTTGGCCAGCTGCCTGGGTACATATCCAAGATGCCCATCGCGTCCTACATCATCGAGCGCGAAATCGGAAAGCTGCATCTCTATGGTGGCCGCGTCGTTGATTTCCGTCGAATCTATTGGACGCCGCCTCTTTCGCCACGCGGAGCCCTGGAGCTTGAAAAGCAACAAATTGAGCGTCTCTTTCGTTTGCCCGCGCTAGTTTCCATTTCTGACCACGACGACATCGAAGCTGGCTTGCACCTGCAGATGCTCGATCCTACGGTGCGCGTTCCGATTTCCGTCGAGTGGACTATTCCCTACGAAAAAGCCGTTTTTCATCTTGGCGTTCACAATCTGCCGGTCAGCCGCGCCAACGCCTGGATGAAAGAATTGGCGTCGTTTACCCTGAAGCCCCGACCCGAGTTGCTGCGTCAGCTCCTCCACGAACTGAACGCCGAACCGTCGGTGCTTCTCGTTTTGAATCATCCGTACTGGGACATTGAGAGTACCGGACGCGAGCAGCATCGAGACACCCTCGCCATCTTCTTGCAAAAATACGGGCATCTGTTGCACACCCTTGAGCTCAATGGCTTCCGCTCGCGAGCAGAAAACTTGGAGATTGTGAAGCTCAGCGAAACCGCCGATCTACTTCTTCATATCCGGTGGCGATCGTCACGGTTTGGAGCCAAACGCCCTGCTGAATCTCACTTCCGCAACCACTTTCGCCGATTTTGTGGACGAGATTCGGCGGGAGCGACGCAGCCAGGTTGTCCTCATGCCGCAATATTTCGAACCACTTCGTCACCGTATGCTCCAAGGTGCTTGGGACGCGCTCAGCGATGCTCCCGGCGAATTCGGGCGGCGTCATTGGATGACCCGTGTATTCGTGCAAGAGCAAGACGGATCGACACGTCGCCTTGCGGATCTCGCAGGCCCCTATTTCGAGGGCCTTATCGACAAGTTCCGTTGGGCCATGTCCTTGCTTGTCAGTCCACAAATCCGGCCCGCCGTTCGCTTCGCCTTTTTGGGCAATGAGGACCTTGGATTATGACCTCGCAGCCGCGTGTTGCCCTGTTTGGCGAGACGTTCCACGAAATCAATGGTGCAGCGCTTACAACGCGACAGCTAGTGGACTTCGCTAAGCGCCATGCGCGACCCTTTCTTACCGTTTTACCCGGGGCGGCCCTCTCCCAACGCCAGGACGGTAGTGTCACCCATGTGGAATTGCCGCGCGGTTGGGCTAGTTTCGGTATCGAGCGCGACTTGCACTACGACTTGTTCCTCTGGCGCCACGGAGGGTTTGTTCGGCGTGCCCTTGCGGCATTCCGGCCGGACGTCGTTCATATCTTCAGCCCTGGCGAATTCGGCCAACTGGGGGCCTACCTTGCTCATTCATTGCAAATTCCACTCGTCGCCTCCTGGCATACCAATCTGCACCAGTTTGCGGCGCGGCGTCTGCGTAAGCTGCTGGCTTGCGTTCCTGCCGACTGTTCCGAACAGTGCTCTGGCTGGGCCGAAAAAGCCGCCCTTCGTTTGATTCTCCGGTTTTACCGTATTGCTCGCGTCACCTTGGCACCCACCCCCGAGCAGATTCGCTGGCTTCGGCGAATGACAGGACAACCCTCGTTTCTTATGCCACGCGGTGTGGATTGCCAGCAATTTCATCCGAACCGTCGCACTGTTAGGGATGGAATTTTTCGTTTGGGGTATGTGGGCCGCGTCACCCCGGAGAAAAATGTCCGGCTCCTCGCCGATATCGAGCGCGCGCTCCAGGCCGCCGGCCATCGTAATTTCTCCATCATGGTTGTGGGCGACGGAAGCGAGCGGTCCTGGTTGGAGCATAACTTGTCGCGGGGAGTCTTCACCGGTGTCCTTCGCGGACCGCTGCTGGCCGAGGCTTACGCCAACATGGACCTGTTCGTTTTCCCCTCCCACACCGACACCTATGGAAACGTCGTTCAGGAGGCAGCCGCGTCTGGAGTTCCCGCCATCGTCACTGCGGACGGTGGGCCCCACCATCTCGTCACCCCCGGGGTTACCGGATTCGTGGCCAAGGATGACCGGATATTTATCGAGATGCTTCTTCAAGTCATTGGCCAACCCGAACGTGTGCGAACGATGGGTATAGCAGCGCGCGAAGCTATGCTCGACGTCTCCTGGGATAGCGCTCTTGAGATGACTTATGCTGCCTATCGTTTTTGCCACCAGGCCAGCCAAGCCACTCGCCTCCTCGGCACTCCCTCCACCTTAGGCGGGTTGCAAACCCCCGCATTTTGACCCGCACTGTAAGTCTCGCCCCTGGCCTCAGCGACACGATTTTGTTTTGAACGGGCCCGTCCCCCTGACGCCTCTGCCTGCTGGCTCTGTGTCCTCTGTGAGCTCTGTGGTGAATGAATTTCCTGACGAGCCAAGTGTCTTGCCCCGGCTTCTAATGTAAGCTTTTTTATCCGACATGCTCACCGCCATCACTCGTGCCGTTAGCACCGCCATTACGAATTGTGAGCTTACTTTCCTTACGCGGCAGCCCATTGACCTGGCAAAAGCTGCCGAACAACACCAGGCGTACGAAGAGCTCCTCGCAAGACTTGGCGCTCGCGTTATCTCCCTGCCTGAAGAGCCTGGGCTCCCCGATTCCATGTTCGTCGAGGATCCCGCCATCGTTCTCGACGAAGTCGCTGTGATCCTCCCGCTCGGCACACCATCTCGCGGCCCGGAAGCTGCTTCACTCGCGAAGACTTTATGCAAATTCCGAAAACTCGAATGCGTAACAAGTCCCGCGAAATTGGAGGGCGGCGATATACTTCGCATCGACCGGACCCTGTTTGTCGGCCAGTCGACACGCAGCAACGAAGAAGGCATTCGCCAGCTTCACGCCATTGTCGGCCCGTACGACTACGAAGTTGTTCCCGTCCCGGTCACCGGATGCTTGCATCTGAAATCCGCGGTTACGTATCTCGGAAAAAATATTCTGCTTGCCAATCGCCCCTGGTTCGCTACCCAGGCGTTCTCTGGCAACGAATGGATCGATGTCGCTCCCGAGGAGTCTCACGCAGCCAACGCTCTTGCGGTCGCCGATAACATCATCCTTCCCAGTTCGTTTCCCTGCACCCGCTTCCGAATCGAGGAGCGCGGCTTCCAGGTGACCCAGATCGACATCTCCGAGCTCCAAAAGGCCGAATCCGGCCTCACTTGTTCTAGCCTGCTCTTTGAAGCACCCTAGCCACTCCGCGTTCTCCGTGGTCTCTGTGGTCAATCCCCCCTCTTCAGCGAATTTTTCGCTTGGCCTGCGTACCGGCTGTGCTATACTTCTTCCCGTATGATTTCGTCCTCCACCGCTAAGCGAATTACGACCACGACTTCATCTATGTCGATTACCTCGACTAAGACTAAGTCAACCGCTTCGGGCGCGTGGAGAAACAGCTAGCCAGCTAGACAAAGTTTCCAACCCACCGCCAAAGCGAACCTGGCGGTGGGTTTCTCCTTGTAAGGCCCCCTCCAGAGTCGCTCCAGCGGTAACAAAAGGGAGCGGCAATCATGAGTTCCGAAAACGTTCAGGAAGAAGTGCTCGACGAACCGCACTTAAGCGCGCGGCTCGGTGCTGCAGTCGGGTCTCTCAGCACTCGCGAATCGGTCGTTGCCTTTAAATTCGGCGGGAGCTCCTTGCTGGGCGCCGACCGGATGCTTCACGCAGCCGGCCTCGTCCGGCCCGTGACACAGGCGTCCCAAGTCGTGGTCGTTGTTTCCGCGATGAAGGGCGTCACCGATCGCCTTCTCGCAATCGCGCATGCGCTAGTCGACGAGAAGAACCAGAACGCCCGTGCCGAAGCCGAAGCGGTCCTGCGTCTTCATTGCGATGTTCTCGACCATTTGCGTCTTGACCCTGCGCACCATGATCGCGTCGCTTATCAACTCGCTTCTCTCGGCCGCGATCTTCTTCACGAGGTCCCCACGCCCGGTCACGTCGAGGCCACGCCAGAACTCTTTGATCGTCTCGCCTCTTTCGGCGAGCGTTTCAGTGCGCGTCTGTTCGCTGCCGCGCTCGAGCATTCCGGCGTTCCCGCCGTTCCGGTGTGTTCCTCGGATTTCGTCGTCACCTGCGACACCTTTCGCGATGCGAAGCCCCACCTGACGCAAACCAAGCGGCGCGGGCGGGACACTCTGCTGCCCCTCCTGGAAGACGGAAGCGTTCCGGTTGTCACCGGTTTTATCGGCGCGACCTCCGACGGCCGGATCACCACTCTCGGCCGCAACAGCTCCGATTTCTCCGGCGCCATCGTCGCTCACGTCGTGGACGCTGACGAACTCGTGATTTGGACAGACGTCGATGGCATCTTTACGGCCAACCCGAATGAATCGGCGCAGGCACGGCTTCTCCACGATCTTAGCTACGACGAAGCTCACGCCCTCGCCGCGAATGGTGCGAAAGTGCTTCATCCACGCGTCCTGCCCTTGGCTGCGGAGACCGAGATGACCGTATGGGTCCGCAACACCTTCAAACCGCATGTACGCGGCACACGCATTGGGTTGGCACGTCAGGCCCATTCGGTCTCCCAGCACGGAGGTGCTGCATGAGTGACCCTTCCTTCCCGCAAGGTGACGCAGGATCGCAAGACGCCGCCAGGCGCTGGCGCGTCGGTGTTCTAGGCGCTACGGGTCTGGTTGGCCAGCGTCTCGTCAAACTTCTTGCCGACCATCCCTGGTTTGAGCTCACCGAAGTTGCTGCCTCCGAGCGCTCTTCCGGAAAGACTTACGCCAACGCCGTTCACTGGCATCTCGATGGTCCAATCCCCGCAGTTGCTCGCGATCTCGTTGTTAAGGGGCTCGATCCCTCGCTCGATTGCGACTTCGTGTTTTCCGCTCTAGACTCCTCCGTTGCGGGACAGACAGAAGAAGATTTCGCCCGCGCCGGCTATCCCGTGCTCAGCAATTCCAAGAACCACCGCATGGATCCCGACGTTCCCTTGCTTATTCCCGAGGTGAACGCATCGCATCTCGACGCCATCTCCTTTCAGCAAAAGAACCGCGGCTACGACACCGGCTTCATCGTTACGAATCCCAACTGTTCCACCGCCGGGCTTGTTCTTGTCTTGAAGCCCCTGGCCGATGCCTTCGGCCTAGAAAAGATTTTCGTGGTCACGCTGCAAGCCGTTTCCGGAGCGGGTTATCCTGGCGTCGCCTCGATGGACATTCACGGCAACGTCGTTCCTTTCATCAGCGGTGAGGAAGAAAAAATGGAGTCCGAGCCGCAGAAACTGCTCGGCAAGTGGGATGGCACGCGTTTCATTGAGGCTGGTTTAGGCCTCAGCGCGCACTGTAATCGGGTTCCGGTTCTCGACGGTCACACCGAGTGCGTCAGCCTCAGCCTCAAGAAGGTCGCTTCTCTCGCCGAAGTCCGCGAAGCCCTTCGCGATTTCGAGGTTAGCGCCGAGCTCGCCTCGCTGCCTTCGGCCGTGCGTCATCCCGTGGTCGTGCTCGACGAACAGGATCGCCCGCAGCCGCGGCGCGACGCAAACGTTGGCAACGGGATGGCGGCCGTCGTGGGGCGCGTCCGCGAGTGCCCCCTCCTCGACGTCAAACTGACCTTGCTCTCTCACAACCTGGTTCGTGGCGCCGCGGGCGGGGCTTTGCTCAACGCCGAGCTCCTCGCCGCTCGTGGCTTCTTCAAAGGCCGTTCTGTGGTCGAAGGAGAAGCCCTCGCCGAGCCTGTTTCGCGCTAGTAATCTGGGTAGCACAGGCACTCTTGCCTGTGCCCAGCGTAAGATAGGTAGCAACGCCATCGAACGCTCATTCAATCCTTCGTTGGCGCGGCGGAACTTGAACTTCTCAGCTCACAACACAGATTTCGATTTCTCCCCCCCAAGCATAACGCTGCAACAACTCGGCCAAACGCTCCGTCCACGGCTGCAGTGCCTCGTTGCCGCTAAAGGAGATGATCACCGCGAGCGCCTGCTGGGTCTGCTCTGTCACCATCGTCCGCTCCGAGTCGCTCGTTGGACTTCCATGCGGACCGAGTTCATCGCAAAACACCGGCAGGCATTCCAGATTCAAGTCAAACTTGCCTATGCCCTTGTACGTCTCTCCGGATCGTCCTGCGCGAAACACAATCTGTCCATTCACATGCGCCAGGTCATACAGCCCGATTGGCAACCGGCTCTCTACGGAAACCAAATTGATCGCATCCACCACCGCGTTGATCTGCGGCAAGCCTTTCCCTGCAATCACCCTCCGCAACAATGCCTCGGCCGACCCGCGATACCTCGCCGGATCCTTCCCCAGCGCTTTGTATGCTGCTCGCGTTGCGGCGATTTGCGGCGACTCCAACACTCCGCGGGCGTACGGCAGCTTTAGAATCTCCTCTCCTCGTGCCTGCATCTCGTTGATCAGCGTTGGCGGGGAAATCAGCGCCTGGACCTGCGCTGTCACGCACCCCAGCGCCGTTTTCGGGCACTTCTTCCGCAACGCCTCATCAATGCTCACGCTTATCTGCATCTTCCTGGATTCCAGCGCCGCCCTACGCGCTCGTGTTAAACTGAACTCGCATTAGGCTCGTAGCTCAGTTGGTTAGAGCGCCACCTTGATACTTCGGAGCAAGAGGTAAGCTACCATCTGTGACCAACAGCTGTGGTGTAATACCTCCAACCCTTTACAGGTTTCTGCCGACATTTAGTTCGCCTACCAATTGCTGCCGAGTGTGATCTAGGTGTGAACCAAATTGTGCACCAAATTTGTCTCGCTGAGTTGTCCGGCGGTACCAGGCGATTGCGGGTGGAAGGCAGGTCGGTCTGGCGTGCCTCAGCTGCAGGCCCTGGCGACATGGGCAGGGACGACAGGGTTACGACACAAAGCACGACACAAGAATTGGGCAGCGCTTTAACCGAATCAGGCCTCGAGTTGTCCAGCTTGGTACCCGGCGATCACGGGGACGCCCCCAAGCGCGCCCGAGCTACTCTCACTTTATTATTTTTTTTGGCGTGCGGTTTTCTTGCACTTAAGGCTGGTGCTCACGTGGTTCGGTTAGGTGACTACACCTCATAAAAATAGGATCGTCTGACACCAAAGGCGACTCCCGGAACGGGACTTCGGGGCCTGTTGGAGGATTCTCCACGCCAAAAAGGAGCCCCTATGAAACCGCCACGACAAGAACAGTAGCGTCGTCCTCAAATTCGCCGCCGCAGAACTGGGTGACAAGTTCGAGTAACGAATGGTGCAGCGTGTCTGCGGACAGTTGACGTCCGCACAGGGAGGCCTCGACCAGTCGCTTCTCGCCAAACTCTTCTCCCTGTCCGTTTACTGCCTCGGTGACGCCATCCGTAAACATCACCAGGCGGTCGCCGGGCCGCAGCTCGATTTCTCCCTGACCGTATGCGCTCTCCGGGAAAGCACCCACGATCAAGCCGCCTTCTTCCAGCCGCGCCTGGGCCCCATCCTGGCGCGTCAGAACGGGTGCGTTGTGTCCGGCGTTAGTGAATTGCAGGGTTCTGCTCCCAACGTCAACCAGGGCATAAAACAGAGTGATGAACTTGTCTTCGGTGGTGTTTCGCCACATCACGCGGTTAGCCTTTTCCACAAGCTCCTTGGGAGCGGTGCTTTCGGTAGCCAACGCTTTCACCACAGCCTGCAGGTTGCACATCAGCAGAGCTGCTGGCATTCCCTTGCCTGAGACGTCACCGATACACAAACCCAGCCTGCTTTCACTAAGTTTGAAAACGTCAAAGTAATCGCCTCCCACGATGCGCGCAGGTCGCCAACTGCCCGAAATCTCAAGGCCGGGCGCCTGCGGGATCTGCTTAGGCAACAGCCTCTCCTGGATTTCTCTAGCCTCCTCGTACTCCTGAGCCTGTTTGCGTAGTCCCAGGTTATAGATCGCTGAAGCCGTCTGCTCGGCCGCGCCAGCCAGGAATTCAATCTCGTCAGGTTCGAATTCCTGGTCAGAGAGTTTCCGACCTAAGCTCATGAATCCGATCGTTTCCTCTCCGCGCCGCACCGGCACGATCAGCGCGGTGCCGAGTTGGGCCACCGCGAGTTGCTCGGAGTCCGGCAGACCGCTAGGCGGTCGAAACGCGACCGCTCGAGACGCAAGAAGAGGTGTGTTGAGGGCAAAATGGAGGCCTTTCAGTAGCGCAGTCGGCTCCAGCCGATCGTGTAGGCCGACCTCCACCGCAGCCACGAAGTTCTGTTCACGTAGTGATTTCCGGAAAATCACAGCATTGCGCACCTTCATCACCTGCACCAAGTGTTCGGCCACAACGTTGAGCAAGGCGAAAAGGTCGGTGATTTCTGCGGTTTTGGCATTCAGGGTCCGCAGGGCGTGAGGCAGGTCCTCTTTTTTCCGGAAGAAGCGTTCATCGACGATGTTTTGAACCCTCTTACGGACCGGAAAGAAGACCGCCACGGTCGCCAGCGTCGCGCCCACGGTTATCCAGGTACTGTGCACGCCTGCCCTTGTGATAAGCAACCCTCCCAAACCTCCCGCAAGCCCGAAATAGAGCGCCACCACGAATCCACTCACAATCGAGTAGGTGACGGTGTTCCGGATGACGACGTCGATTTCCATCAGCCGATACTTGAGAATGGCAAATGCGAAGGACAAGGGAATAAAGATGTAAAGGGCTTTTTCAAGGACTTCGACGACAACCAAGGGCAGGAAGTGTTGCAA
>Ga0070698_100005008_pt1 | contig 14514 bp, 7 predicted proteins | sample KBSK1502metaG_FD_65477 | JGI IMG/M metagenome (GOLD analysis project Ga0070698, IMG submission 65477) | Corn, switchgrass and miscanthus rhizosphere microbial communities from Kellogg Biological Station, Michigan, USA - KBS K1-50-2 metaG | ecosystem: Host-associated > Plants > Roots >...
ATGATGAGCAGCAGGAACCCCCAGAAGCCAAGTGCTTGAAACCAGAAGAGGCGGGAGGCGAGAAAGCGACGCAACTCCCAGGTCACCACGCGCGTCAATGGATACTGGTGCCCAGTCATCCGAGTTTGCTGCGAAGTCGCGGTCAATACAGTGGCGTTCATGATATTCTCCTTGTTGTTTCTCTGAGTTTGCAGGTGCAGCGAGTGGTTGCACGTCCCCTCTTACGAGTCAGCCCCCAAAAAGGTTCGCACCCTTTCAGGATAAGGGAGCAGACGGTGCATGTTGGTGTGCATGCGCAGGAGCGCAATCGCCAGTAGCACCAGACCGAGGCAGCCCGGCAGCACAATCAGCGCAGGCGCTCCTGCTCGCGCCTGGAGGTTGGAAATGGTGCTGATGGCCAGGAAGACGAGCCAGCTTCCATAGGCCAGGGAGGCCGCTGCCTGAACCGAGAGACGCAACGAGAGGAGCAGGGCCAGTCCCGCGACCAGAAGCAGAGGTGTGAACCAGGCGAGCATCAGCGCCAGCACTTGCCCGGTTCCGCCTGCCCAGAGCAACAGACTCAGTGCGAGGCTCAGGCCCACGTCATAGCCCAGCACAATCACCAGCCGGGCAAGTGCTAGTTGCAGCGGCGAGGGCAGGCAGACCAGTTCCAATTCCAACACTCGCGCTCCTCTCCCGCGAAAGGCGACGATGGTTCCCAGGTAGGCAAGCAGTGGCCCTCCGGCGCGCAGCACCACGTCCTGATCTTCAATCACCCTGCCCAACACGACCACCGCGCCGAGCAGGGTGACAAGCGCACTCACCAGCCAGAAGCCCAGGCCAAAGAGGCTGACCTGCGCGCGGGCCGTGGCCAGCAGAAAGGAGATGCGATGCTGCCGGTGCTCGCGGATAGCCTGGCGCACGGGTGAGAACGCAGGCAGAGCAGTCGAAAGCACGGCGAGCAGACGCCGGGTGTCTGCGGGTGTCGGATGGGGTGCCTGCCACTCGGACAGGCGACGCACGGCGGGGAGCAAGTTGGCACACTCTTCTGGTGTCGCTCCCTGCTCGAGCAACGCGTCAGTCAACTGCTCTGGTCGCTCAAACGGCCAGGATGATTGGGGATGAGGCATCTAGTCCACTCCTTTCGGTACCGGGGTCAGCACGCTGCGCAAGCGGTGAACGCCCACCGAGAGCCGCGATTTGACCGTCCCCAGCGGAATGTGCAGCGTCTCAGCGATTTCTTGTAAGCTGAACCCTTGATAAAAGCGCAGCAGCAACACGACGCGATACTCCCCACGAAGCTGAGCGAGCGCCTCTCGCACCTCGCAACCCTGCTCTGCCGCCAGGGCGCGTTCTTCCGGGGAAGGCTCGCGGTCTTCCAGGTGGAGCAGCATTTCCTCAGCGTCACCCTCTCGCCACAACTTTCGCACTGCGGCTGACTTGAAGTAGTCGCGTACCAGATTGGTGGCAATCATGTAAAGCCAGGGCTTGAAAGGGCGAGCAGACTGGTACGTGTGCGGCTGCAGCACATGCAGCAGGGTTTCCTGAACCAGATCTTCCGCCAACGGCCGATCGCTGCCGACGAGACGATAGAGATAGCCGAGCAGTGGGTCGTGGTGGCGGGTCACCAGCGCGGCGAATGCCACCTGGTCACCTGCCTGCACGGCTGTCATCAACTGTTCGTCACTTCTCTCTTGCATAGGACGCGGCTTTGCGGACTCCTTTCGTTGTGTGCTGATCCCTGTTACGAGCGAGAGCTACAAAAGGTTCGCGAGTGCCCAGCAAGACATGACTACGGGAGCAACGCAAAAACCTGATCATCCTCTCGGAAAGGGGAAGACAGAAGAGGTGGAGTTATCTACAACTGTAGGACTAGGGATTGTGATCTATGATCGTAAAGCACACATGAATGCACACATTTGCAACCGAATATAAGCGAATTTAAATGCGGTTTAGATGATACAGCCTGTAGAGCCGTCTCGCGCCGCTTTATAGGGCGATTGGGAAAACACATGTGTGTTTTCCCTTTTGCTTTAATTGGGCTTGAGAAGCGTCTTGGAGCAAAAATATGTGTCATTTCCCCACAATATAACTTGGGGTAATAGGACACACTGAACATATATGTTCTACTAGAAAACCATACATGTTACAATGAGCAAACGTTTTTTTTCCTAAAAACTGACGGAACGTTGAGAATGATCACATTCAAATTTGGGCCAAGTTACTATTGAACAAAGCTTAAGACCCTTCGTCTTTGGCCTTCCCGGTCCATCGCAATGTTACATCGAAGTTAGCTTCTGCTGTAGCTGAGGCGATTACAGCTCCTGCGGTAGTCGTCAGTTTCACGCCAAAAGCGACTTCGATTTCATCAGGTTTATTACCTATGCTCCGTAGTTTCTCGACAACGCTCTTTGTTACAGGTAAAACATTATTAAGTGCCTCCTCAAGTGTTTCTTTCGCCTTCGCTAGCGTGTCACCTCGACTAGCACGGACTGTACCTGATGTTTCAGGCTCATCAACCTCGATGACAACGCTGCCACCATCCTCCAAAGGAAACTCTACGAGATGTTTCATTGTTCTCCTCCTTACTCAATAGACAGCTTGCTCTTCTAGATAACTGAGATATCTCTATTCTAAACTAGGAATATAACATGAAATATAGACTGATACTGTTTTGGATTGGCCTGACAACAAAAATTACAAGACAATCTTCCCTTTTTGTCCCTGTTTTACATCGGTGAATGATTCCGGTACGCTGTTTAAAACATATGCAATAAGCACTATTGCACCTATTTTCTAGAAAAAGACGGAATACGGATACTTCCGCTCAGAATCAAGTGTATGCTATACTGCTAATGCGCTGAAAAAACAACAATAGCAGAATGAGAGGAGTCCTCATCAAATCAGATCAATGCGCACCTTCGCTAAGTGCAAGCCTCACGAGATGCGACACACAACTATACAATTGTAAAACTCCAGCTGCAAACGGGTATGGGGTTGGATGAGTGTAGCCGCCTTATTCAGGATGAAATCGAGTTTGGTGAGCGCAGTGAGCAGGTCACTATTCGGCAAGGCAAGGGTAATAAGAAATGAACGGTTCCGCTCAATGCTTCAGGGTGGAGGGTGCGTTTGCACTTCAAACACGGAGAGCGATGCACTTCCTGCTATACCGTATCTCGCAGGGATTTCGTAACTTCCTGGCGTAGCTAAAACTTCCGTCCACTACAGCCAGCTTAGGTACATCGAGTGGGAAAAGTTCTTGCCTCAGGGGTCACTTTGGGTAACAGGATCCGTAAACGCATGGGTCTCTCCTTGCTATTTTACCCCAGTTTTACCGCTTGTTGAACAGTCACACTTGGGATATTATATTGACAGATGTTGAACTATATTCTACAATAAGGACAGGCTTATCCTTCTAGTGCGGCTTCGTATACTGAAAGACCTGTACTCTGCTGCAACGAAGCCCACGGGAGGTGTTCAGCCATGCAGGAGTCACTCGATGCTTCGCTCGTACGGATCCGCGCTGTAGATGGAGGCGTGATTGGTGCTGGCTTCCTGGTGGGAGAACGGCAGATACTCACCTGTGCCCACGTTGTGAGCCAGGCGTTTAGCCTGATAGACCACCTTCTCGATGTACCACAAGGCGTGGTCTCACTGGATTTCCCTCTCATTTCCCCTCGTTCGCTCTTCACAGCTAAGGTCGTACAATGGTGTCCCCTGCTGGCTGATGGACGTGGCGATATAGCAGGGCTGGAACTGCTCAGCGAGCCACCATCAGGAGCCGAGGTGGCCTGTTTCGCCGAAGCTTCAGATGTGTGGGAGCATCCCTTCCGCGCCTTCGGCTTTCCTGTCGGCTACGACGACGGGGTGTGGGCCACGGGGCGCCTCTTGGGGCGGCAAGCCACCGACTGGGTGATGATCGAGGATGTCAAAGCCCAGGGCTTCGCCGTCGGGCCAGGCTTCAGCGGGACACCCGTGTGGGACACGCAGTTGCAGGGCGTGGTGGGCATGGTCGTCGCGGCAAGCCGCCCGGCCGACACCAAAGCCGCCTTTGTCCTCCCCCTGGACGTCCTGGTAGCTGCCTGGCCACGCATCGAGCCTATCACCCGCCAGCGCGTCTTCCTCTCGGCTGCTCCCGCCGATGCCGCTTTCGCAGACCGTCTCGCTGCCGACCTGGAGGCGCGGGACATCGTGGTCTGGAGCGAGCAGCACACCCCTGGTGAGGGCCAACTCTCCCAGGAGGAGCGCCTGCAACAGGCTGTCCGCGCCGCCCAGGCCGTGGTGCTGGTGGTCTCGTCGCAGACCCGCTCCTCGCGCACAGTCAAGGAGCACCTGCGCCTGGCGGACCTGTATGCGCGGCGGCTGATCCTGGTGGGGATAGGCAACGAGGAGCCCGCGCAGGCACCGCCGCTTGGATGGCGAGAGACCGTCTGGGTGGATGCACGCGACACCCACTATGCAGCGGCCCTCGATGCCATTGAGGCCAACCTGAGCCAACGCAGAACCATTTCGGCACTGCTCGTTCCTACCCATGCGGCATCCGAGGAAGAATCCAAGGAACCGCGCAACCCATACAAGGGGTTGCGAGCCTTCACGGCAGATGATGCGCAGGATTTCTTTGGGCGTGACCGTCTGGTCGACGAGTTGGTCAAGGACGTAGCAAGGGCACTGGCAGCAGAGCAGCCGGCAACCGAGAGCGGGCGGCTCGTGACCATCATTGGGCCGAGTGGCTCAGGCAAATCGAGCGTGGCCATGGCCGGGCTGCTACCACGACTGCAACGTGGGGCACTGCCTGGCAGCGAGGCATGGGTGTTTCTCTCGCCGATGGCACCCGGCAAACACCCCATCGAGGAGCTCGGTCTCACACTGGCAGCACACTTTCCCGATCGCAGTTTCACCTCCATCCGTGAGGATCTGGAGGATGACGCCACACGCGGGCTGCACGTGCTGACGATGCAACTAGTGAAACGGCGGGCGAGTCGCGTCGTGCTGCTGGTAGACCAGTTCGAGGAACTCTTTACCCAGACAGAATCCGAAGACGAGCGACAGCGGTTCATCGATTTGCTGCTAACTGCCACGACCGAGCCACACGGAACTTTGCTTACGTTGCTCACCTTGCGAGCCGATTTCTATGATCGCCCCATGCAGTATCCCGCGCTTAATCGTCTGATGCAAGCGTGCCTGCGGCAGGTGCTGCCAATGGATGTCGAAGACCTTCATGCGACGATTGTGCAACCTGCTGCACTGTCTGATGTGCAACTGACCTTCGAGGGTAACCTCGTCGGTGATCTGCTCTTTGAGGTACAGGGACAGGTGGGAGCCCTGCCGCTATTGCAGTTTACCCTGGAGCAGTTGTTCGAGCGACGCAGTGGACATCGATTGACGCTCCAGGCCTATCATGAGATCGATGGGGTGAAAGGGGCACTGGCTAAGCATGCCGAGGCGACTTATGCTGGATTACCATCAGAGGAGCATCGTAGGATGGCACGCGCCTTATTCTTGCGCCTGATCGATCCAGGGGTCACAGAGCAAGACACTACACGCCGTCGTGCAACCCTGAAGGAGCTCTCGCTTCCCACCCCTGAGCAGACAACGATCATCAGAGCAGTTGCTGATACCTTCGTTACTGCACGTCTGCTCACCACTAACGAGATGGCAGGAAGCACCACCATCGAAGTCAGCCACGAAGCGCTCATTCGCGAATGGGATCGTCTCACGAAGTGGCTGCGCGAGGCACGCGAAGACTTTGCCTTTCAGAAGGCCCTTGCCAACGACACAGCCGAATGGGTACAGCGAGGTAAACCCACCGACCGTCTCTACAGCGGCAGCCAGCTGACTGAAATGCAGGCCTGGGCCGAGCGCAACCATCCCAACTGCGACGAAGCCGCCTTCCTTCAGGCTGCAGAGGACGAACGCATATCTCAAAAGGCGCTAGTTATTGAGCAGAAGGAACGTGAAGCCGCCCTGCAACGCCGCGTCATTACCAACCAGCGCTGGCTCATCAGCGCCCTCTCGGTGTTCTCTGTGGTGGTGCTTGTGCTGGGTTCTCTGGCAGTAATGTTTGCTCGTCGATCGGCACAAGATGCACAAATAGCCAATCAGCAGGCACAAATCGCTCTTTCACGGTCGCTTGCCTTTGCGACAGACAATGCTCTGTCGCAAAATAAATTTGACCTGGCATTGCTCTTAAGCTACGAAGCGACTCAGTTGAACGAAAGCTACGATACACGTAATAGCCTGTTGAACTCTTTGAAACAGAGTTCCCCACTTGTCACGATGCTGCGTAACAAAGACCATAATCCGATGAGGAGCGTTGTATTTGGCCCAACCAATTCCGGTTTGCTTGTCTCTACTGATACACTGTATGTGTATGTCTGGAATACGAAAAAGCCGAATGCTCCTCCCCTTATCCTCAACGCGCCCCCAGTTTCCGGCTTTCCAAACTACATAGGGGGTATGGCACTCAGTCCAAATGGGCAAAAGCTCGCTCTTTCTAGCCCTGCCGGAGTATGGTTGCAAGATATACAAACAGGCTTGCATCTAGTTCAGTTAGTCGGTAGAGATGATAGCCTTCCACCAAGCGGAATACTATCGTTCACACCTATCACCTTCAGTGAGGATGGACAGCACCTCTTATCTACTCACTGCGATCATTACACTGACAATATTTGTACATCAACAAAAGTCTCTACGTGGGACGTAGCGACGAATCAACTCTTAGGGAAGACATATAGCATCCCAGCGAATGCGGACACTATTGCCTTTAATCTTAAGAGACAGCAATTGGCGACTATCAATGGTTCAGAAGTTCAGTTCTGGAATGTGAATACAGGCGATCCCGTTGGCAAAGTATCTACAGGCAGCAATGAAAGGGTGACAGGCATAGCTTTCAGTCCTGATGGGTCAATCCTTGCGACTGTCAGCGGGATGAATATTAAGCTGTGGAATATCACCACAGATCAACCCGTTTATTCAGATTCGCTTTTCACCGGTCAAATGGACAGTATCACTGACGTTGCCTTCAGTCCCGATGGCACTCGGTTGGCTGCTAGCAGCCGCGATAAAACAGTGTTGTTATGGAATGTGAAATCAGGAGAACTGAAAGAAAAACTTATCGGTGATCCACAGCCCAAATTGGGCGTGGCTTTCAGTCCTGATGGCGCAATGTTGACTTCCTGGAGTAACCGTGGAACCGTCCTTCTCTGGCGGCCTTCTGCCAATAATGGCATTAGTTTATCTGCCAATAATGGCATTAGTCTATCAATCTCGACTAAGAACATTTTGAACAGTGTCGTATATAGTCCTGATGGCAAGGTCGTGTTCGCGGGAAGCATAGACGGCAAGGTCTTTGTGATCGATGGAAAAACGGGGCAGTTCATAGGCACACTCTCCACCAACACTCTCACTTCTGATGCTTCATCGATTGTGAGTCTTGCTATTGGCGGTGACAAGCTGGCGGCAGGAAGAGCGGACGATAAAATTGTGCTCTGGAACATCAAGACGGATGGGAATCTCCAGACGCTTGTATCAGAAGGTCCTCTTACACAATTTACCTCTCCACCACACCTGGACAGGATCATGTTAAGTTCAGATGGTCGGGTGCTGGCAGCCAGTGGAGATACCATACAGCTCTGGGATGTGACCAGCGGAACCAGAATGTCACCTATTTATCAGAAGCGTTCATCCCAGAACACGTATCCTCTAGATCTAAGCCCAGATGGCAAACAACTGGCTCTAGGCGTATGTACCAATGTAACGGTTAATCCATGCGATACTGATCAGATACAATTCTGGGACGTCATGAGTGGTAAGATATCCGGCTACACAGTTCACACTGCCCAAAAGCATGACAAGGCCATTTATAACGTAGCGTTCAGCCTTGACGGACAAACACTGGCACTAAGTAGTAGCGATGGCATTACTCTATGGGATATGGCCCAGCGACCTCCAAGAGAAGGAGCTTTTCTGGCGCTCCCCGCAGAAGAAGCTCCAGATTCTAGCTCTTATAACTTGCTTCTCTTTAACTCGGATGGCAAACGCCTGGTCTCCTACACTTCGGCTGACCGGACATTTAGCTTCATTGTGTGGAATCTGGCCCAGCGGCCTCCAGAAGCCCTGGTTTCGGCCTTCAAAGAAAAGGGTTTCTCGCTGGGAAGCCTTGCCATCACATTAGATGGACAAAGCCTTGCCTCCTTTGCAATCCCCGATAGCAATCCCAACAACGGGATTTTCACATTGTGGGATATCTCTATCTCTTCATGGCAAAGACAGGCATGCTCTATCGCCAATCGCAACCTGACACTGAATGAGTGGAATCAGTTTGCGAAAGGCAGTCAATCACTCCCGAAAGTATGTTCTGGTGTAGCAACATGATTGTTTCGTTTACATTTGTGGTCATGATGTTTGTGTATCCTGTACTTCACTAAATGTTGGCAAGACGACCAGGTTGAACTCTACAAGGAGGTATTCATGAGCGAGAAACTACAAGCGAACTGGGACTGTGGCTCAAATGGAATGTTTATTCATGCTCCAGGACTTGGATCAGGAGTGCGTGTAATCAGGAGCCCAACCGGATCGAACTTGAACTGGAATCCAGTTAAGAGTGGATTTGTAGATCACGGAGGATTTGATTCACGACTATCTTACACATATTCTGCACGTGGATTCACAAGCTCAGATGAAAGTAAAAAAAGAACGAACTGCCCCTATACTGCTGGCCGCTTCTTAAATCTCAGTTCCATTCCCTCAATCTCGGAAGTGCTTGAGGATGATCAATCTACGAGTCAGGGCGAATATCAACTCGTAGTGCCACGATATGCCGCAGTCAACGAGTACATTCACGGCTATGTATCCATCCTGGATGGGCGCTGGCTACATGCGAACACGCTCTCACCACCAGATGGTGACACAAAGGGACAGGCTATTAGTGCCTGGCTCTTCCAGAGCAGTTCCAGGATCTTGAGTGTCATCGCCCGTGAGAGGTCGTCGCTTGGCGGTAGTGATTTCCTGGTCGGCTACGAAATCACTTTCGACAAGCCGAGACCAGACGGTGGTAAGCATAAGAGAGTCTGGGTTGGTCCTGATCGGCTTGCTGACGATACTGGCCGCCCGATTGACGGTGTAACTGGCACGGCAGCCTTCCTTCTGACCAATTTTAATGAGGAGAACCTCTTCCACTTGCTGGTTCCGCGCATGGACGAGGTCTCTCGCGAGTCCCGTATAGAGCACTACACTCAGGAGGAGTCAATCCGTGGACAATGGACGCATGTAGCGACACTCCAGCCACCCAGCGATGTTCCTGGAACAAAAATTACTGCTGTGACCTTCGTGCAATCTTCACAAGGGAAGTTTGAAGCTGTAGCCCGCGTGACGCCTCCCAATGGAGACAATTACCTGGTCGGCTATGAGTTAGATGCGGTGAATAATCAGAAGGATTGGTCACCTCCATTCAGGCTGGTTGCTGATACTGCTTCTATCAGCGTGACAGGTTCTCCGACCATCATAGAGAGCGACTTTGGCGAAGAGGATCGCTTCTTCCACTTGCTTGTGCCAAACAAAGCTGTTACCGTTCACTATACCCAAGCTGTTGGCTCCTTTAGCAAGGGACAGTGGAAGCCCTTTGCAACACTCAATCCCTTCCAGAACTTGCCAGTCACTGCTGTCTCGCTTGTTGAGAACCAGGTTGGGGGATTTGAAGCTGTTACCCGTGTGCAGAGGCCGCAGGGAGATGAATTAGTGATTGGTTATGAACTCAAGCCAGGGACAACACAGTGGAGCGATGGTGTCGCGCTCAATGCCGACGATGGCCCCATTCTGGCAGGGAAGCCTACGCCGCCCGTTGATGAGCTTCCGACGAACCCGATTGGCTAGTTGATAGGCATCGTTGAGCGTGTTGTAAGTGGAACGTTAAAGGCGAGATAAGCGGTGCCAAGGCGGGCCGTTCTAAACGAAGCTAGAACGGCCCGCATCTCTCTGCAGAAAGATAACGGCTCGAACGTCCCAAATCGGGACAATTACAGCAATGCGAAGTCCAAGGTCACATTTCCTCAGCCGATCTGTACTAAATGCAGTAATGCACGAGCCGATTGGACCACCAATTCCTCCTAACTATTCTTTGCATGTGAGGAGTATTCAAAGGACACATTAAGGGACACATTCACAACCCCATATAGACACATATGGTGGTATGTGTCTTTTCGCACATTTTTTGCCGATAAGTGAGGCCGGGACTAGATGGCCTATAGAGGCTTTTGTGCTGCTAGAGCTGCTGTTGGGAAACACATAAGTGTTTCTCAGCCCTTTAATCGGTTGGTGCATTATTAAGTGCAGGGTGAAGAGAGACTGTAAAATTGCTTGCCTCTTTCACATTTCCCTCGACGACTCCATCCAAATTTCCTATCGCTGGAGCCAGACGATACGAGCCAGAACCTTCATGGTCTCATAATATAGAGGTTATTAGTTTTTTCACAGTAAATCTCATATAACATGAGGTAGAGTATGCGATCAGGTAGCTTATAGTAGTAAGGGTAAGGAGCGGAATTACCAATGGTCAAGAGCAGCTGGTCATTTCCCACCAGCCCGAGGAATCCGGCCAAAATTCCATTTGAACTCAAGATTCTGGCACCGCTTGTGATAGCATGGAAGCAACAGGGAAAGATCTGGAGTCCACTAACAACACAAATCGAGTTCGGTAAAGCTCTCCGAGACTATGAGGCGGACGAGGATGAAGAAGACATGGAGGAAAGTCTCGCATTTCAAAAGCAAGCCGATGAGATCAGCGAGTCGAACCTGGCATGGACGGCACGAGCGAGGTTCGGCACATTCAAATTTTTAGGCTTTGTGACCGTCACTGGGAATGGGTACGCCGAATTAACCGAAGCAGGCCAGCGTATGGCTAATACAAAGCGTCCCGATATTGTCATGCTCAAGCAACTTATCAAATGGCAATACCCGGATAATCAGCACAAAGGCACTCAATATCCCGAAACCGTCTTTCGTATCTGGCCTTTTGTTGCTGTAGCACAGCTCATCAAGGAGTTAAGAGGATTAACAAAGAATGAACTGGCCCTCTTCTGCTTTGTCATGACGACCATGAGGGATGTCAATAAGGCACGTAAGGCTATCACCAACTTTCGTGTTGACTATGCGAATGCAAAAGGGAAAATTCCCAAACAACGACTGATAGCAACAATGCGACTCGCATTGAAACAGCAGTTTCAGGACCAAGGTATCAGTCTCCCTGTCACATCTTTTCATCACTATGCCGATGCCTTAGCTCGCTATATGCGCTTTACCAGTTTATTCTCCATCAGCGGCAATCGTATTACCCTCACGAAAGGGAGAGAGGCTGAAGTAGAAGAAATCTTGAAACTGAAGCTTGAATTGTATCCGTACAAAGACAGGGACGAGTTCTATCACTATTATGGCAATCCAGATGTACCGGTTCTTTCAACCGATCATAATCCCACTATCCTACAGAAACAAATTCAAGAGCTCGCTGCTGAACTTACAACTCTCTATGCAGAATTGGGTGTGCTCCAACAAGGTATGCCACTCGAAAGTCCAGTATCCTTACCCCCACTGCTACCAATTGATATTGAGGAGCTGCGAACGCTACTAGATGGCCTCCGAGAGAAGAAGAAGCAGGTCGAGCTTGGGATCATGGATATTCGTGGTCGTGGACCTGAAAAACTACTGGAAGCGTTAAATTTCTACGATGATATCCTCAACCATCAGACATTTGATGCCCCGACATTCCTCGAGTGGAATACCTGGCGAGTGTTTGTTGCTTTGGACAGGGCGAAGAAAATTAAACCTAACCTTGTGATGGGCGAAAACCTCGAACCTGTTGGAACAGCTGGCGGCAATGGACCGGATATGGAGGTATCATTCCCCGATTTCCATGTTGTGCCAGAAGTAACGATGCGAACTGGTGCCGATCAGGAACGCTACGAGAGCCTGCCTGTGATACGTCACGTGGAGGATTTTATCCGGAAAGTTACCTACGAGGAAACATATGGGCTTTTTGTAGCTCCCCGCATTCATCGCGATACCATCGTAAAATTCTTCATGGCATGGAAGCAAGGGGGCTTTTACGGAGAGAGTGTAAAGATTGTGCCTCTGACCGTTGCTCAATTTCGGGAGGTGGCGCGTTCTTACTCTACAAGACAAGATTTTCAGCCTGCAGAACTGCTTCGCCTATTTGAACAGATTGGTGAGACACTGCAAGGAGCGAGAAGCCCTCAACAATGGCAAGACGAGATACCAGCTGCTATCGAAAAGTGGAAGCAGCAGCTACACGACAGTAGTTCATAACATACAGTTTTCACCGATAGGATATTCATGTTCTTCTGTTGATTTTTCCAGATTCTGCTGATAGAGTTAGAACATCTATCTTAAGGCAGCACAAAGAATGGTAGATGCACTCAGATCGTGAGAAGAGAGAGCACATGAGCAAAATGATTCAAGGGGTTCCAATGTACTGGGGAGCACAGGTCATCAGGGCTGAGAGATTACCATCCTTATTGAAATGGGCAGGCGGGAAAGAACAAGAATTAAGGTATATTTTGCCCATGATTCCACCTTTCCGTCGCTATTACGAGCCTTTTGTAGGAGGGGGGGCGGTATTTTTTTCAATCCAAGCAGAAATGAAATTTATTAATGACAAGTCTGCAGAATTAATTAACCTGTACAGGATGGTTGCTGAACAAAACTCCGAGTTCTTTCAAACGCTAAATGGACTTCTCTATCAGTGGCAACGCATGAGCCAGTTCGTGGATAGCCATGCTGCAGAACTCATGGTTATGTACAAAGCATATTCAATGGGGGAGTACTCCTCAGGCAAGATGAGGGAACTACTTTTTGGATTCGTTCTCAGCCATGCAGAAGACTTTCATGATATGTTTGCAGGGTACCTCGAGAAGAATAGCGAGAATTTTCTTCGGGAAATAAAGAGAAACCTTGTCAGTAAGACTACTCGTATGAAGCAGTTGGAGAACAAAAAAGGGAAGTTGCCGGATAGTGATATCGTGGCAAATATGGAGAGCGCATTAAAAAGTGCCTTCTACATGCATCTAAGACACCTCTATAACAGTATCAATGCGTATGGAATCACGACCGGTACCGCGACTGCTATCTTTTTTCTCGTGAGGGAGAATGCCTATGCTTCTATGTTCCGTTACAACAGCCGAGGCGAGTTCAACGTTCCCTACGGAGGGATCTCTTACAACCGAAAAGATTTGGCAAGAAAGATTGCGTATTTGCAGTCTCCAGAGGTAGAGCAGCACTTTACTAACACCGTCATTGAGAACATGGACTTTGAGGCTTTCCTACGGAAATATACACCTGGCGCTGACGACTTTATCTTTCTTGATCCGCCATATGATAGTGAATTCAGCACCTACACACAGAATACGTTCGATAAGAGCGACCAAGAGCGCCTCGCCCATTACCTGCTGAATGGTTGCATGGCAAAGTTTATGCTCGTTATCAAAAATACTCCCACGATCTTTAACTTATATACTGGGAAGGGGTTAAATATCCAAGCATTCGATAAGAAATACCTCGTCAGTTTTCAGGACAGGAACAACCGACAGTCAGAACATCTGATGATAACAAATTACGAGCAGGAACCGAATTTGACCTTGTGGAGCGAACTTGAGACGGCAGTAAGCTCGTCATCGGAAATGTAGCAACCATGTACCAATCCGTATTTCTCTCGTGCGCGGCTATTCAGTCTCCGAGGAATATCGGCATCTTTCAAAGTAGTTGAAAGCACACATGATTGCACACACTCGCAACCGAATATAAGGACGTTTAAACGCGGTGTAGCTGGATCAGCCTGGAGAGCCGTTGCAGGTCGAAATAGACAGGGATCGGGAAAGGACACGTGTCCTTTCCCTTTTGCTTTCATCCGGCTAGAGAAGCGGTCAGAGGGAAAGTCTGCGTCGTTTCTCCCCCATTTAATACAGGACACGTTTGAAAGGATAGTGGTAAAAAGCGTGAAGAGAGTCGTTCTTCCCACAGGTTGCGCAACGAGGATGCTCCTCGGCACCCGGACCATTGTCGTTCACCCTACGCGCGTCCGCGCGGTGGTGGATCGTGGCTTTCCGGCTTCACATGGGGACCCGCTGCTCGATGCACACGACGAGAGAAGGGCGGCCCAATTGATCTTCGACTTGTCTCCGCATTTCTCGATAGTCGATATGAGGACGTCTTTTTACCGCTTGTTGGGGGATCTGTGAGAAAAGAAGAACAAAGGAGGAAACGGTATGGCTGAACAACTGATGGAGATGACGTTGCGCACTGCTCTGTGGCGTCAGTTCGGCGCGGCCATCGAGATGCTGGAACATGCTCTGGTAGCCTGCCCAGCCTCACTGTGGCAAGAGCGCCTCTGGAGTGTTCCTCCGCCACCGGAATTCCCGCCGCAGTTCGCGGAGTTCTGGTATGTCACCTTTCACGCGCTGGTCTGGCTCGACCTGTATCTCTCAGGCGTCCCGGAGGAGGAATTTGCTCCCCCGGCTCCCTTTGCCCAGG
>Ga0070698_100005009_pt1 | contig 14513 bp, 18 predicted proteins | sample KBSK1502metaG_FD_65477 | JGI IMG/M metagenome (GOLD analysis project Ga0070698, IMG submission 65477) | Corn, switchgrass and miscanthus rhizosphere microbial communities from Kellogg Biological Station, Michigan, USA - KBS K1-50-2 metaG | ecosystem: Host-associated > Plants > Roots >...
CATCGACACCTCGATCGACTACGGTCTCAGCGAGGAGCGCATCGGGCGCTACATTGCGAACCGGCGTTCCGAGTACTACCTGGCGAGCAAGTGCGGCTGTGTGGTCGGCGCGACCCCTGCGCCACGAGGCCAGCGGAACCCGCACGTCTTCACGCGCGCCAATATCATTGCTGGTGTCGAACAGAGCCTCGTCCGCCTGAAGACGGATCACATCGACGTGCTCCAGTTCCACGCCTCTCCGTCCAAACAGACGCTGGAGGAGCACGACGCCATCGACGCGGTGCTCTCACTCAAGCGGGCGGGCAAGGTGCGGTTCGTCGGCATGTCGGCCACCTTGCCGCACCTCGCGGATCACATCGCGATGGGGGTGTTCGATGTCTTTCAGATACCGTACTCGGCCGTGGAGCGGGAGCACGAGGCGATCATCACCGCCGCTGCCGACTCGGGAGCGGGCATCGTCATCAGGGGCGGCGCGGCCAAGGGTGCTCCATCCGGGGGAGGACAGGCCGGTACGCAGTGGGAGCGCTGGCAGAAGGCACGACTCGATGACGTGCTCGAGGGCATGACGCCGCCCTGCTGCGAGGGCCGCTCCCGCCGGCCGTGTATGCCGAGGCCAAGCGTCGCCTCGCGGCGGCGGGCTCCGCACCGTAGGCTCGCTTCTCGGGTTCGATCTTGAGCAGCGCGAGCGCCTTCTCGGCGTCTTCCTTCGTCCACTCGCGCGCCGAACGGCCCCAGGACCAGGCTGTCGGCAGCGCGCTACTGGTGAGGCTCCACCAGCTTCCGCAACGCCATCACCGTCTCCGTGAGGCTGGCGCGCTCGGCTGCGCCGGTGAGGAAGGCCGGCAGCAGGGTGCGCACGGCAATGGCGTAAGTGACAACACTCGCGTCGACGCCCGCCGCCTCGTCGACCTGCCAGTAGCCCGAGTTCTCGCGGAAGAGACCATGCGAACGCCCGTCGGCGAGATGCCATTCGACCCGGCGCCGGCGGGGATCGGGAAATTTGTCCATGTAGAAGCCGAACGAGAAAGGGTGCACGGTGACCTGGTAGCGAACGACCACGTGCCGCTCGTCGCTCTCCACCACCTCGGCTGCCGTGACGCGAGGGTAGTACCGCGGGTGCCCGCGATAATCGACGATGACGCGCCACACCTGCTCGGGAGCGGCCCGCATGATCGCGACCGCGGTGCCGCCGAGCGCCGTGTTGCTCGCGCCAGGCGGCAACTCATGCGTCACGACCACATCGCCCGCGGCGAGGCGGCGACGCACATCCTCTGACATCGCCGCCGGCGGCACCATCAACGGTGCGGCGAGGAGGCCGGCAGCCAGCACGATAAGCGCCATCCGCGAGCGCGCCGGTGCCCGCGTCCGGCCTCTACCGGCGGAACGCTCGACGGCGAGGCAGACAAGAGCAAAGCCGAAGACACGCCTCCACGGCGATCGCGGCGCGCAGACGAGCACCGGGCGATGGCCAGGCATGCGCTCCCGAATCACCTGATCCGCCCGCGCCAGGATCGACTGCGGAATGGTCAGTCCTAGCGTCTTCGCGGTCTTGAGATTGATCACTAGCTCGAGCTTGGTGGGCTGCTCGACTGGAGATCGGCAGGCTTCGCGCCCATGAGGATCTTGTCAACGTGCACAGCGGCCGAACGTTCTTCCGGTTGAGCGGTGGTAGCTTAGGCGCTCGGCAGCAGTTCGGCGCGGTAGTTGCGCCTCAACGTGTTGAGCTTCAGCGGCACCGGAGAGCCGAGCCACATCGCGTAGATGCTGTGGTCGTCGACCGAGTCGTCGGTCAGCGGGTGGATCAGCACGTCAAGGCCATCGCGGTGTAGCATCAGCCACTCGACGACGGGCTGAAACTGCTCGGGCTTGAAGATGACCTGGACGTTGGCGACCGGATGCGGTCCGACCGGCTCGTCGCGAAAGCCGCCGAACTCGACCTTGAACTTCGCGCCGATCACGGCGCACACCCGCTCGGCGATCGGACGCGTCTTCTGCGGATCGTAGTAGATGTGCGCGTGATAGCCCCGGTTCGTCATTGTGATCCTCCTTGCTGGGATAGGTCAGCCCGTTGTCGCTTCGAACCCCGGTGTGCATCAGGCCGCAAGCGCGGCACCAAGGTTTCGAGCAAATTCGTCGAGGAACGCGTCAGCCTTCTTCTTGATGACGGGCTGACCGAACTCGCCGATGCGGCCGAGGATGGCGAGGTCGGTCTCGATATGCAGGCGCGTTCCGCCTAGGCCCGGCGCGAGCGTGAGGCTCATGCGAGCGCGGATCCCCCCGCCCACGCGGCGGTCGTTGGCCTCGGCGCGCATCCGTGCCTGCCACGCCGCGCGATCCTGCTCCTCGACCGTCATGGTGCCCTGGAGCGAGAGGCGGATGGGACCCACCTGGACCCGCAAGCTCCCTTTGTAGACGCTCGCGCCCAGGGTCTCGACAGTCTCGACGCCCGGCACGCAGCGCGCGACCTTCGGGACATCCATCAAGAAATCCCACAAGCGCTCCCGCTCGACGGGGATCACGCACTCCTGCGTGAAGGTCACCGCGTTCCGCGCGCCGACGCCCGCGCCGCGTCCCACGCCTGCGTGAGCGCCCGGCCCGCTATGACCGCAGCCATCTCACGCTTGTACGCTGCTGATCCACGATGGTCGGTCAGTGGGTCCACGGCGCTCTTGACCGACTCGCGGGCCGCTTTCAACATCTCTGCGCCGAACCGCTGGCCAGCCATGAGCGCCTCGGCCGACTGCGCGCGAATCGGTGTGACGCCGACCGAGCCGAGCGCGATCCGCGCCGCGCGACAACGCTCGCCGTCCGCCTCCAGGCTCACGGTCGCGGCGACGGCGACGGTGGCGTAGTCGTCCGCCGTCCGCGGGAGGAACTTCACGTAGGCGGCGCCGCTCGCTGCCGGAAACTGCGGCACGACGACGGCGATGACGACCTCACCCGGCTCGAGTGAGCTCTCGTAGTAATCGCGGAAGAACAACTCGACCGGTAGCTCGCGTCTACCGCCGGCGCCGCGGATCTCCACGCGGGCCCCGAGCGCGATCAGCGTCACGGGCGGATCCTGATTCGGGTCGGCGTGGGCGAGGGCGCCGCCGACGGTGGCCATGTGGCGAATCCGAACGCTCGCCACCCGATGGAACGTCTCGGCGAGAACTGGAATCCGCTCTCGCACAAGGGGTGAGGTCTCCACCTCCCGGTGCGTGACGAGGGCGCCAATGCGAACGCCGCCGTTCGCGGCCTCGATCCGGTCGAGCCCGGGAATCTCGCGCAGGCTCACGAGATAGCTCGGGCGAACCAGTCGCTGCCGCATCATGGTGACCAGGGCGGTGCCGCCCGCGATCACTCGGGCCTCGTCCCCATGCTCACGCAAGACGGCGAGCGCTTCGTCGAGCGTCCTCGGCGCCGCGTACTCGAAGGCGTTCATGCCCGGCTCCGCTGGGCCGCGGTCCGAATCGACTCGATGATCTTGTAGTAGCCGGTGCATCGACAGATGTTGCCGAGCATCCACTCGCGGATCTCTCCGTCGGTTGGGTTCGGGATCGCGTCGAGCAGCGCCTTGGCCGACACGACCTGGCCCGGCGTGCAGATGCCGCACTGAAAACCGCCCGCGTCGATGAAGGCCTGCTGCACGGGGTGCAGGCGTTCGTCCCCGGCGATTCCCTCCACTGTCGTGACCTCATGGCCGTCGGCGCTCACCGCTAGCGCGATGCAGGAGCTAATCATCTTTCCGTCGAGCAGCACTGTGCACGCCCCACAGACGCCCACACCGCATCCTTCCTTGGAACCGGTCAGCCCCAGATCGTTGCGGAGGCAGTCAAGGAGCGTGCGATACGTCGGAATCTCCAGCGCGCGCGCCGCGCCGTTGACGGTGAGACGAATCTTGCGGCTCACGGGCGTCCCTCCCTCTCCTTGAGGGCGAAGTAGACCTTCTCGGCCGTGATGGGGAGGTCGAGGATACGCGCCCCACACGCGTCGGCGACGGCGTTGGCGATGGCGGGCGCCACGGCGCTGATGCTGCCCTCGCCGATGGCTTTGGCGTTGAACGGTCCTGGCCCCACCGGGTCCTCGAGGATCACCGTAGTAAGCGGCGGGATGTCCTGGATCGTCGGCAGCTTCACATCACCGAGGCTCAACGTCGAGATGCGGCCCTCCTCGGTCTTGATCTCCTCCATCAGCGCGAACCCGAGCCCTTGGATGAGCCCGCCCTCGATCTGTCCCTGGTGACCGATCGGATTGATGACGGTGCCGACGTCGTGCGCGGTCGTGAAGCGTCGCACCGTCACCTGCCCCGTCTGCGCGTCGACCGCGACCTCGGCCACCTGGGCGGTAAAGGACGTGACCGCGCCGTGCGCCTTCGCGTCGTAGAAGTGCGAAGCCTCCAGCGTTCGGCCCTCCCGCGCCGAGGCCCGAGCGATCTCGGCGAGCGAATCGATAGACACGCCGAGCTTCGCCGCCTCGGCCTGGATCTGCGCCTTGAGCTTCTCCGCGGCGTGATAGGCGGCGCGGCCCCCCGTATGGGTGACACGACTGCCGCCCACGCCGGAGTCGGTCGCGAAGTCATCGGTGGTCGCCATCACGATCTCCACATCGTCCACCGCCAGGCCCAGGACTTCGGCCACGACCTGGCGAAGCACGAGGTGGGCGCCGGTCCCGGTGTCGGGCAACGCGATCCGCAAGGCCACGCGCCCGTCGTTCTCGAGCCGCACGACGGCGTTGGTGAATCCGACGCCGATGTGGCGGTGTGTCATCGCCATGCCGCGCCCGATCCACGGGCCCGGCTTGGGCTGGGAATACTCGCTGGCCTTGAGCGCGGCCTCGAGCGTGTCGCTCGCCCGGACGTGCTCGAGATGGTGGCCGTTGGCGAGGTGATCCCCGTCGCGGAGAAGATTTCGCCTGCGGAACTCCGCGGGGTCGAGCGCGAGCTCCTTGGCGATCAGGTCCATGTGCGACTCCTCGGCGAAGACCATCTGGGGCTCGCCGGGCGACCGGGCATGACCACAGGGGATGTTGTTCGTGTACACGCAGAACGATTCGATCCAGAGATTGGGGATCCGGTAGACCCCCGCGCCCATACTAGCGCCGCCGAGGTTTACGCTGGGCGCCGGCTTGAAGGCGGCGTAGGCGCCGCTGTTGAACAGCGCTCTCACGTTTCGGGCCACGATCTTGCCGTCGCGGCTCACACCGGTGCGAAGCGTGATCACTGAGGGATGGCGAGGATTGCCCGCCATCAGCTCCTCGGCGTAGCGCATGACCATTTTGACCGGACGGCCGGTCGCGCGCGCCAGATGGTACGCGAGCGGCAGATCCATCAGCGAACCCTTGCCGCCAAAGTCGCCGCCGATCGGCGTCAGGTTGACGCGAATCTTCTCCTGCGGCAGCTGGAGCGCGTGGGACAGGAGCTCTTTGAGGCGGAAGGGCATCTTGTTCGATGCCCACACCTGGACCCGGCCGTCCTCGTCGAGGGCGACGACGCCCGCGTGCGGCTCGAGGTAGCCCTGGTGGGCCAGCTGCGTCCGGAAGGTGTGCTCGAAGGTTCGAGCGGCTTCACGAAAGCCGGCCTCCACGTCGCCGAGCTTGAAGCGAAGCACCGATTGCACGTTTGGGTGGGGCCGCTCGGCCGGCGCCCCTTCGTAGGCGCCGGGATTCTCGTGCACGACCGGCGCACCCGCCACGATCGCGGCTTCAGGGTCGACAACGGCCGGAAGATCGTCGTACTCGACGTCGATCAGCGCCGTCGCCTCTTCGGCGACGTCCGGATCGGCCGCGGCGACCACCGCGACCTTCTCGCCGATGAACCGGACGCGGTCCCGGGCCAGCAGCGGCATGTCGAACATCCGTCTTCCCACCAGGATGTTCGGGAGATCCTGGGCGGTGAGAACCGCGAGAACACCTGGGAGCGCTTTGGCCCGCGATGTGTCGATCCGGACGATGCGCGCGTGGGGCAACGGGCTGCGTAGGGCTTTGCCCCAGATCAGTCCGGGGACCGACACGTCCCCGGAATAGCGCGCCTCGCCACTCACCTTCTCGACGCCGTCGATGCGGCCGATGGGCTTGCCGACAATCCGATGGGCCATGGCTGCTCCTCGTTGTCCTAGCCGATCGCGTGCAAGACCTTATTGGGCACCTCGACCGACTTGGCGTCGATCAGGATCTCTGCGAGCACGCACGGCGCCGTGCCGTTGTTCACCCCGTTGTGGATCGTGCCCGCTGTACCACCTTCGGGGGTAAATTTCAACGCGTTCGAGAGGAGATTCAGGAGCACCTCACGGCCATGGCGTTCCAGCCCTCAGGTGCTCAGCGTTGTCCGATAGTAGATGTCCTCGAGCCGCAGCGGCCGGCGAAGGAGCCCCTGCTCCTGCGAGCCGCGGATCGCGCGCTCGACCGTCTTGCTCATCGCCCGCAGGCCGATGGGATAGGGATCGTCTCCGAAGATCGCCGCCTGCTCCTCGAAGTCCTTGCCCGGAAAGAACAGGTATGTCGACCGGGATCGCCGGGCGCGGTCGTAGGCCACTTCCTTGGATCGCTGGAACACCTTGTAGAGCTCCAGCGCCACCCACGGATGTTCCTTGAGAATCCGGTTCTGCACGATCACGTGATGGTTTGCCTGGAAGCATCCGGTCTTTCGATAAAACTCGTAGACGACCTCCTTGCCGTCGTCGTCCAGCAGCTTCTTCAGGCGAGGGTTGCCGTCGATGGGCGTGCCGCCCCAGCGATCGACGACCGTCGAGTCCCCTGCGGTGACGCGAGGCTGGGGTCGGATGGCCGTGCATGCGTCGATCTCTCCACGATCGAGCATCACGTCCAGCGTTTGATTCACGGTGAGCCAGTGATGGGTGACGCCCACTGGCCCGTCGTTGTGCAGGCCGAGCGCGCCGCCGTGGCTGAGGGCTTTGGTGCGTCCGTTGTACCAGACGTTGTCCTTAGCCTCGATGCCGTAGAGATCTTTGAGCGTGATTCGAAACCACAGCGCGGCGGTCATGTCGTAGTCAGGGACACCGATCCGCTTGTTCCTGAGATCCGCGAGAGTCTTGATGCCGGAGGCGGTGTTGACGTAGAGCGTGTGCCAGTGGTGGCCGCGGCTCAGGAAGACCGGCAGGGCCGACCAATCCCATTTCTTCCCGTCGGTCCGTTCGCGGGCGAGGAGCGTCTCCGAGATGGACATCTCCGAGACGTCGAACTCGTCGTAGGTGAGGTTTCGTTGGAAGAGGTTGCTCGGATCGAGCGTGATGCAGTCGAGCTCGATGCCCTGCGGCTTCACGATCCCATCCTTCAGAGGCTGCACGCGCGGATTCTCGGAGAAGCCCATCGTCAGTCTGAGCGGCATTCACTCCTCCTCTGGGAGCGTCTGCCAGCCGGTATGCGAAATGTCGAAGACGACCTCATCGGGACCCGCCCACTTCATTTCGAAGTTGCGGTGCCGGCCGGGCGCCATGGCGACGTCGAGACCGTCCTTCCGGCTGATTCGCTTGGCCTGGACCGCCTCCAGCCGTCGACACGCCTCGTCGAGGTCGTCCACCTCGAAGCCGAAATGGTGGATGCCGTTATAGTTGGGCCCATTGGCTCCGACGTCGGCGTCTTTCTCCGTCTTCCAGTTCAGGATGGCCAGGTTGATGTATCCGTCGGTCAGGAACACCGCGCCGCTGGGGCTGCGGCGGATTTCCTTCAGTCCGAGGCCGTCCCGGTAGAACGCCGCGACCTGGTCGGGGTTCTTCGTGGTCAGTGCGATGTGCTTGATCCTCGCCATGCCGTCCCTCCTCGTCCGCTCAGCGGGGCTGCGTGACCGTGTCGATGAGCGCGGGTGTCCCGTTCTCCTTCACGACCTTCAGGCCTCTCTCGAGAGCCGGGCGTACCTCCTCAGGGGTGAGAATGGGCCCTTCGCCGTAGATGCCGAAGCTCTTGGCCAGCGTGGCGAAGTCCGTGGATGGTCCCTCCAGGCTAACCCCAACGCCGATGTTCTCGACGGCGCGCTGCCGCATCTTGGTGACCGCCAGCTGGTGCCCGACGTCCTGATAGTAGGACCGGTTGTTGAACATGACGATCAGCATGGGAATGCCGTGATGCGCGGCGGTCCACAGAGACCCGGGCGTGTACAGAAGGTCGCCGTCGTTCTGGATGCTGACGCAGACCTTGCCCGTCCCTCTGAACGCGAGCGCGACGCCCATGGCCACGCCCATCCCGGTCCCCGTTCCGCCGCCTCCAGCGATGAACCGTGATGCGTCCGTTACCTCCCAAAGCCTTCGCTCCCAGCCGCTCAACGACCCGTGCGCCAGAACCCAATCCTCGCCGCGTATCGTCTCCCAGATCTCGGCCGCCAGCCGAGCGGTTGAGATGGGCGTCTGGGCCCACCAGCGTTCCTTCACGTCCTTCTGGATGCGAGCGCCGTGAGTCGTGTGGATCTCGCGAGCCCGGGCGGCTCTTTCGGCGATCCGCCGCTGCAGATCGCCGTCCATTACGCTCTGACACAGACGAGCGAGCTCCCGCAAAGCGTGAGGGCCGCTCCCGAGAATGGAGATGTCCGCCGGCACGAGCCGCCCGTGGCTACTCGTCCAGCTCCTGATCCCGTATTCCTGCAGACCCACCCGAACGAGCTTGGTCCCTTCGCGGATGACGCTCTGGTGGCGCCGGCTGTATCCAGCCGGGACCCGTGGCAGGCCCGCCGGAACGATCCCGGCTTCTGGCTCCGGACGCGTCAGTGCCGCGTCGATGTCCTTGACGCCAACGGTCAGGACCAGATCCGCTTCCTTCAGCACCTCGACGCTGGCTGCGCTGACATTCAGCGGGTGACGATTCGAAAGATTGAACGAGGAGCCCTGCTCGATTACGGGTAGCCCGAGAAGCTCACTCAATGGCGGCCCGTCCGGTATGCGTCCTAGTCCCTCGACCAGCAACACCGGCCACCGCGCCTCCCGGAGCGCCCGCGCGGCGTCGCCGATCGCGTCGGGGTTTCCCGAGGGAGGGGCAGGGGGACGGTAGCGGCTCAGGTCCGGAATGACGAAGCCGTCAGGGAGCCGGCTTTCCTGGAGCTCGACGTCGAGGCAGATGTAAACGGGGCCCCGCGGCTCGGTCATCGCGATCTGGTAGGCGCGGAGAATAGATTCGGCGACGCTGAGCGCGCCCTGCGGCTGGTCGTCCCACTTCACATAGTCTCGGACGATCTGCGCCTGGACCTGCGCAGTGTGGATCCAGTCGATCCACGGCCGTCGGTGAGTCGAGTCCAGCGGCCCGGTGCCCCCGATGATGAGCATCGGAACGTTGTTGAGCCAGGCTTCGTAGATCGCCTTGCTCGCGTGCTGCAGCCCGACGATGTTGTGAACCAGAGTGGCCTGAGGCCGCCCCGTCGCCAGGTAGTAGCCTTCCGCCATGGCGACCGCCACCTCTTCGTGGCTGCACGTGATGACCTCGGGTGCGGTATTTCTCCCGTAGGTCACCAGCGATTCGTGCATCCCGCGGGTGGTCGCGCCCGGATTCAATGTGACGTATTCGACCCCGAGCCGATTGAGCAGGTAGACGACGAGGTCCGAGACGTACTCGGGCTTTCCAGGACTCATCGCTCACCTCCGCGACCTTCCAGATCAGTACGCGTAACCGCCGAAGACGGCCCGGCGCAGCTCCTTCCAGAAACAGTCGACGTCCTTGAACCCTGCCGCCCTCAAGGCCCTCAGATGTTGGTCCAGACTCGCCGGGAAGGGCCCCTTGGTCGCGCTCGCCGGAGGGCGTCTCCCTTGCCGGACCATCGCTGCGAGATCCTCCGCCGCGGCGCCTTCACGATGGCGTCGCGCTGTCGCGACGCGCTCGTACCTCTGGTGCAGCGCAGCGGTCGGGGCATTGATCAAGTCCGCGTTCACGAAGGCCCCGCCAGACCTCAAGTGCGCGCGGATGTCCCCGTAAATCTCGCGGATGCGTTTGAAGTCTCGCAGGTTGTGCAAGCAGCTGGAGGAAACAACGGCGTCGAACGGGCCGAACTGCTGGGGCAGCCAGCTCACCTCGAAGAGGTCGGACCGATGCAGCTTGACGCGCTCCCCGTACTTCGCCGCGAGGTGTCCTGCGCGAGTCAGCATCGGCTCGGAGCCATCCTGCGCAACGCACGTCGCGTGCGGATACCGCTCGAGGATAAACATGCTCACGGGTCCGTAGCCGGCACCGACGTCCAGGATGGTGACGGTTGCGTTATTGGGGAATGGGAAGAGGTCGCAGATCAGCTGAAACCGTTCTGCTCGACTCCGGTCTTCCGCCTGCTGCCGCCTCACCCACTCGTCCACGTACGTCTCCGAGGCCCAATCGTGGTGGTCGCGCCGCGGCCCATCGCCCTTTTCGCGGTTTCCCTGACGAACCTTCATCGTTGCGTCCCCCCGAAACGCACGGCCCGAACGCCGCAACCCTAGCGCCGACGCAACGAGGGCGTCAAGACCGGCTCGAACCCAACCCGCGTCTCGGCGCAAGAACGAGATTCAGAATGAGAACGACCGCAAGCCCGATCCGCCGCATGGGCACCTAGTCATCCACACGCGGTCGCCCTTGACGCCGCCGTCAAGCTCACGCAGTACTGGTACTCCTGGTGGAAGACCCAGAGCACCGTCGAAGCGGGCACGCCCTAATCGCCCCTCATCCCACCGCGTTTCGAACACGATGGTTTGGCCTTCGACGTAGCCAAGGTCGCGAAGTCCCTGCTTGAACGCTTCGAAATGCACGAGAGGCGGACTCCCAGGGGCGATGACGCCGATGCGCGCCACCTTCCAAGTTTGCTGCGCCCCGGCAATGAGGGGCGCGATAGCGAGGCTGATACCCAGAACGACCACGAGCCCGATCAGCCGCATGGGCACCTGGTATGAGATGGCTTCGCGTCCGGCTAGCTCACCCGTACTTCTGCTTCAACCGTTGTACTTCAGCGAGGGTCTTGCGGCCTTCTCGGTAAGCCTCGGAATCGCCGGTGCGGTCGGCCAGTAGGAGGGCCTCCACAGCGCGAATGAGCATCTCGCGCTGTTCGAACAAACGGCCGATATGTGTCGCGGCCAAAAACTCGATGTTGTGACTGTGCTCTGCGTCACTCATGTTTACTATTCCTTCAGATCGTCGTCGCTTTCGTCAGCGCCTCTCGCGCTGCCTGCTGGACTGCCCGCCAAGGCATCCGTTCCCATCCGGTGCCCGTCGCGCTCGTGGGCGAGTGCTCCATCCCGGTCGTGTAGAAGGTAGCGTGCCAGCTCTTCTCGTCGTAGCGGGTTAGCTGGAGGTCGTAGCCCTGTCGTGCCTCCAACGGTGACATGTCCGATTCCGACCCAGGAGTCGAGCCAGGTCCGTAGTGCGTAGAGCGCGCGATCGGACGAGGGCCATCGAGCACCTGGCGAAGCCGACAGTAGCACGCAGGAGCCGGCAGCGTTGGTCGGGCATGCGCTATTGAATCACCTCACCCGCCCGCTGGAGCAGCGTCTGCGGAATCGTCAGCCCGAGTGCCTTAGCGGTCCTGAGGTTGATTACGAACTCGAACTTCGTCGGTTGCTCGACGGGAAGGTCGGCGGGCTTGGCGCCCTTGAGGATCTTGTCCACGTAGGCGGCGACCTGCTGGAACATCTCCGGGATGCTGCCACCATAGAAACATGAGACCGCCGCTGAGCACGAACTCCCTGGTCGGGTACATGGAGGGTAGACGGTGTTTCACGGCGAAGTCGACGATGCGTGTGCGATAGGAGATGAGGAGCGAGTCGGCGGTCGTCATGAGCGCGTCCGGCCGCTTCCCGGCGATCTTCCTGAACAGGCGCTCGAAATCGTCGGGGCGCCAAAACTCGTGAGGTTCCAGCCTGACGCGCAAAGCCGTTGTCCACCGTTGCGTCTCTTGGAGGGCTAAGACGCTCCCGGGATTGTCGGGGTTGTAGATCAGCGCGACACGATCGAGCTTGGGATAGGCCTCCTTGAGCAGTTCTAACCGCTTCCCGTATTCCGGCCCGATGAACGCGACCCCCGTGACGTTCCCGCCGGGCCGCGCGAGGCTTGCGACGAGGCCCGACTGAACGGGGAATGCGACGTTCGCGAACACGATGGGGATCGTGGACGTCGCTTGCTGGGCGGCTTCGGAGGCTTGGCCGCCCGCGGTGCAGAGGACGTCCACCGGGAGGCGAACCAGCTCTGCCGCGAGCTGGGGAAGGCGCTCGATACGTCCATCGGCCCAGCGGGCCTCGATGGTGATGCTCGGGCCTTCAATGTAACCGAACGTCCTCAATCCGGCCCGAAGTGCCCCGAGATTATGGAGGCCATTGGCGGCCGAGGTGACCGACAGGTATCCGACGCGCGGAACCTTCCCCGCCTGCTGGCCTTCGGCGCCGAGAACGAGGCCGACAGCGAGAATGACCGCGAGTCCGATCAGCCGCATGGGCACCTCGGTGGAGGATGGCTGGCGGGGAGTCTAGCCGAACGCCACGACGCGCACCAGCCTGGGGTACAACCTCGAAACTAATTCAGACCAACGCGGCTAGCTCCTGCGATCAGTTCTCGTCTGTTAGACTCCCGCCAGCCATCCAACTGAGGCGCCGCAGGAGGAGGACAATGAATAGGCGAGAGTTCCTGAAGAGCGTTGGAGTCGTATCCGCAGCGGTGAGCCTTATCCTCTCGAACAGCCCGAGTCAGGCAGCAGATCCCCAGCCAGTTACCGTGTTGGTCACCTATCACTCGGCTACCGGCAACACCGAGAAAATGGCCCAGGGAGTGGCCGAGGGGGCCAAGGCCGTCTCAGGAACGCTCGTCGTTCTGAAGCGGGTTGGTGACGTGACAGAGAACGACCTCGTATCCGCCGATGCGGTCATCGTCGGTTCGCCGGTGTATTTCGGCAATATGTCGGGCGAGGTGAAGACTTTCTTTGATAACTGGTCGAAGTTCGGCCTGTTCCGAGATCGGAAGATGCGTAATAAAGTCGGTGGGGCTTTCGCGACGGGAGCGTCTGTCTCCAGCGGGAAGGAAGTCACCATGCTTACCATTTTCGCGGCTATGTTCATCAACCAGATGATTGTCGTCAGCGGTGGAGGAGGCTTCGGCGCCAGCGCATCCACGGGGACCGACTCGCCGGGCATCGATGAGAAGGAACTGGCTGAAGCTCGCGATCTGGGCAAGCGCGTTGCGGAAGTCGCTGGCTTGGTTAAGCGGGGATCCGGCAAGTGAATGGCGAGCGCGTGATCCATTAACGCGGCCGACTGGCCCGCCTGCTAGACTCCGGCGAACCCATCCCAACAGAGGTGCCATGCGGCGGATCGGGCTCGCGGGCGCCTGTCCGAAGGCGACCGAGTGGGCTAAGCTGTGCCACCAGAGGAGGAACGGAGATGGCAAAGATCAAGAAGGTCGGGCATGTTGTGCTGGGAGTGCGAGACCCCGCGAGGTCGGTCAAGTTCTACACCGAAGTCCTCGGCATGGAGCTAGTCAACGTGCTCGACGAGATGCAGATGGCGTTTTTCTCGTTCGGGGAGCGCGACCACGACATCGCTGTGATCAAGGTGCCCGACGAGCAGCCGGTCGGCAGCAGTGGCCTGGCCCACACGGCCCTGGAGATCGAGGGAGGCCAGGAGCAGCTTCGCGAACTGTACGAGCGGCTCAAGCGCTGCGGCGCCCGCGTCGAGTTCACCACAGACCACGTGCTCACCAAGAGCGTCTATTTCTTCGACCCAGACGGCAACCGCCTGGAGATCTTCTCTCAGGAATTGTCCGGCGCCAGCGCCAAGCAGTACCTACACGAGGCGCGGGCCGCCGCAGACGTCATGCGGCCGCTGGATCTCGAGACGGCCACTTCCATAGGCAGCCCTTCGAGCTGAAGGTCGGTGCCCGAGACTCAGTGGTGTGTTGGGAGTCATGCCGCGCGGGATTCTGCGGCATCCGCCGTTTCTGAGTTGGTCTGTTGACTCCTAGCCCTTGCTGATACGGAGCGGATCGCCGGCAGATGTACCGCCGAGCCGCGTCATAGATGGACAAGATACTCAGAGGCGCCAAGCCCACGGACTTACCCGTCGAGCAGCCCACCAAGTTCGAGCTGGTCATCAATCTCAAGACGGCCAAAGCCGTCGGGCTCACGATCCCGCAGTCGGTACTGGTTAGAGCCGACGAGATCATCGAGTGATCAACCGGCGCGCGTTCCTCTGCGGGCTCACGCTGGCGACGCTGGCGGGGCCGCTCGCCACTGAGGCACAGCAGGCGGGGAAGGTGTACCGGATAGGTTTTCTTATAACCGGCTCGTCCACCGACCAACGCCATCTCATTGGGGCGTTCGGGCAAGGGCTGCGCGAGCTTGGCTGGGTTGAGGGCCAGAACATTGTGATCGACTATCGATTTGCGGACGGTCGATTCGACCGTCTGCCCGAACTCGCGGCCGAGTTGGTCCGGCTCAAGGTGGACATCATCGTCGCGGGTCCGACGCCAGCAGCAGCGGCAGCAAAGAACGCCACCGCGACGATCCCCATCGTCATGGCGGTCGTGGGCGATCCTGGCGGGCTCGGGCTCATCGCAAGCCTCGCGCGACCGGGCGGGAACGTCACGGGGTTGTC
>Ga0070698_100005010_pt1 | contig 14513 bp, 11 predicted proteins | sample KBSK1502metaG_FD_65477 | JGI IMG/M metagenome (GOLD analysis project Ga0070698, IMG submission 65477) | Corn, switchgrass and miscanthus rhizosphere microbial communities from Kellogg Biological Station, Michigan, USA - KBS K1-50-2 metaG | ecosystem: Host-associated > Plants > Roots >...
GATGCGCAGCGCGACCTTGCGGTCGCCGCCGTTCAGCTTGACCAGCGCGAACCACAGCGGCAGCAGGGCGTCAACCGTCCCCGTCGCGGTCGCGTCGCCGAGGAACGCCGGCTCGAGGCCGACGGCGCTGATGAGCTCCTCGGCGGTCGCCCGCGCCTCCGGATCGGCGGCGAAGAACAGGTTCGCGCCCGGCATCGGGTCGGCGAAGTTCTCCCAGCCGAGGGAGTTGAACGCGCGGACGTACCTGGCCGACGGCGCGGCCGCCGCGAGCAGCGCCCGGCTGTCGAGCTCCGGCGCGCCGACCCGGTTCACCGCGTCGATCACCACCTTGCCCGCCAGCGCCGCGCCCTGCTCGTTCACGACGTCAGGCACGGCCTGGCCCGGGACGGCCAGCAGCACAACCTCGGCGCCGTCCAGCGCGTCGCCGATGCCGCGCACCGGCGCCCCGCCCGGGCCTTCGCCTGAGCCGTCCCTGGCGCCGAAGACCACGTCGTGCCCGGCGGCGCGCCACCTGCTCCCGAGCGTTCCGCCGATGTTGCCCTTGCCGATGACCGCAATCTTCATGCCCGCCAGCAACCAGTGTGATGCCCGTCTCATTCCCGTGCCACGGACAGCCCTTGACAACTCAAAAACTGATATCACAATGATAGTAGATAACTCAGAGGGAGGCTGCCATGGACGAGCCAGCCATCGAAGTGCGGGGACTGCGCAAGAGTTTCGAGAAGAAGGAAGCCGTAGCGGGGATCGACCTGGATATCGCGGCTGGTTCCCTCGCGGGCCTGGTCGGGCCCAACGGAGCGGGGAAGACGACAACGCTCTCCATGATGACCGGGCTGCTGCGGCCGGACGCGGGCCGGATCGTGATCAAAGGACTCGACGTGTGGGCCGACCCGCCCGCCGCCAAGGCGGTGATCGGGGTGGTGCCCGCCGAAGCCAGGCTGTTCGAGCGGCTGAGCGGCGAGGAAGTCCTGGAGTACGCCGGCCGGCTGCGGGGCCTGCCAGCCGGCGAAGCCCGCTCGCGGGCGGCGCAGCTGCTCGAGATGCTCGACTTGGCCGCGGACGCGAAGCGACTAGTCGCGGACTACTCCACCGGGATGCGCAAGAAGGCCGCGCTCGGCTGCGCGCTGATCCACAATCCGTCCGTGCTGTTCCTGGACGAACCGCTCGAAGGAGTGGACCCGATCTCCGCCGACGTGATCAGGCGGCTGCTGACGCGCCTGGTCGGCAGCGGCGCTACCGTGCTGTTCTCCAGCCACGTCATGGAGCTGGTCGAGCAGGTCTGCGATCACGTATCCGTCATCGACAAGGGCAGGATCCTGGCGACCGGCACGACCGACGAAGTGCGCGGCGGCAAGACCCTCCAGCAGGCGTTCATCGACCTGGTCGGAACGAGGGCGAAGGATGAGGAGGGATTGACATGGCTCGGCTCCTCGTCGAACTGAAGCTCCGCCTGGTACGCAACGCGCTGCGCTCGTCAACCGCCGCGCAAGTCACGTTCCTGATAAGCACGCTGTGCGCTGCGGTTGCCGCGATCGGGATCTTCTGGCTCCTGGCCCAGTTGCGTTCTCAGAACGCGGCAGTGGACCTGACCACGGTCATCTTCGGCATCTTTGCGATCGGATGGCTGATTGCCCCGATCTTCGCCTTCGGCCTGGACGGCACGCTCGACCCGGCGACGTTGGCTCTCTATCCGCTCCGCACCCGTCAGCTCGTCCCCGGGCTGCTCGCCGCGTCAGCGGCGGGCGCTTGGCCGGCGGCCAACGTGCTAGGCCTGCTCGGCGTCACGATCGGGCTGGCTCGCGGGGCGCTCGGCGTGCTCGTCGCGTTCATCGCGGTGGTGCTACAGGTGCTGTTCTGCATCGTGCTGGCGCGGTTGGTGACCACCGGATTGGCGGGACTGCTTCGCTCGCGCCGCGGCAAGGACCTCGCCGTCTTCCTGTTCATCCCGATCTTCGCCATATTCGAGTTCCTCATCCAGGTGCTACCCCGGGCCGCTTCCTCTGGGCAGCTGAGCCCGGCGAGCTTCGCCGGCATCGACAGCTGGATGCGGTGGCTGCCGCCCGGCCTGGCCGCGCACGCGATCCAGGACGCATCGACCGGGCACCCGGGTGCCGCCGCGGCGGGCCTTGGCCTGCTGGCGGCCGTCATCATCCTGCTCGGCGTTCTGTGGGTGCGCTCACTGAGCCGCGCCCTGGTCACCACGGACACCTCTACCGGGTCATCGCGGGTGCGCAATGCCGTGCTGCCGCTGGCGCGGTACGGCCTGCGCGGCGCCGTGGCCGCGAGGTTCCTGAAGTACCAGCGCCGCGACCCCGCGTCCCTCGCTTACTGGGCCATTGTCGTCGTCGTCATGTTCATCTGCTCCGCCAGCACGATCTTCGGCCGCCAGCACCATCCCTCGATCGTGATCACCAGCGCGGTCTTCGGCGCCGCGTTCGCCGGCGCGTATCACGCTAATTTCGCCGGGCAGGCCGGGCCGGGGTTCGTGATTGAGGCCCTGGCGCTGAGCGGGCGCCGGGAACTGCGTGCCTATTTCTCGGCCCAGGACATCGTGTTCGGCGTGATCGCGGTACCGCTCATCACGGGGATGTGCTTCGTCCTCGCGGCCCTGATCGGGGACCTGAGGGAGGGCTGCGTCGCCGCCGCGGTCGGCCTGGCCGGGCTCGGCGCGGGGCTGGCGATGGCCAACGTCTTCGGCGTCGTGCTGGCCTATCCCTTGCAGAAACGAGCCGGCAACCCGCTGCCGCAGCAGGCTCAGGGATACGGCGCGCACGCGGTCGGCACCATCTTCGGCACCCTCGCGTGCGTCGCGGTAGCCGCCATTCCCGTGATAGTCCTCGGCAACCTCACCATCCACGATTCCGCGGCAATCGCGCTCCCGGTGCTGTTCGGCTGCGCCGTGGCCTACGGCCTCGGGCTCGCGTGGCTCGGGGTGCGGGCCGCCGCCGCGCTGGCCGCGGGCAAGCTGCCTGAGCTCTGCCAGGTCGCTATGCGCACCACCCTGTAACGTCGTTCCCCCCATCACAGCGCTCCCACCCGCACCAGCGACTTGATGGCCCGTCGGTCATCCATGGCCCGGTACGCGTCGGCGATGTGCCGCCGGTGAGATCGTGCACGGCTTGGACCGCTTCCTCTCCGCGCGCCTCGACGATGTCGGTGGCGCCGAACTCACGGGCCGCCTCCTGCCGGTCAGCGTGACGGCTGAGTGCGATGATGCGCTCCGCGCCGAGCCGCCTGGAGGCCAGGACGGCGCACAGGCCGACCGCGCCGTCCCCCACCACAGTCACCGTGTCGCCCTTCTTCACCCCGGCGCTGACTGCCGCGTGATGCCCGGTCGACATCACATCGGACAGCGCGAGCAGCGACCGCAGCATCGCATCCGGGTGTTTTGACCCGGGGACGGGCACGAGGGTGCTGCCGGCCAGCGGAACGCGGACCGCCTCCCCCTGACCGCCGTCGATCTCGCCGTTGCCGAAGTTCCCCCCGGCGGGGCAGGAGATGGTCGACCCGTTCAGGCAGTGCGGGCAGGACATGTCGCTGTAGATGAACGGCGCGACCACCAGGTCGCCCTCGCGGACTGCCCGCACCTCGGCGCCGGCCTGTTCGACGACGCCGATGAACTCGTGGCCGGTCGAGCCAACGGCGTGGGCCGACTCGCCCCGGTAATACCACAGGTCCGACCCGCACACGCAGCCGAGCACGACCCGGACGACGGCGTCGGTCGGCTCCTGGATGACCGGGTCGGGTCGCTCGCCGATCTCGACCATTCCTGGTCCCCTGAATATCGCGGCTTTCATGGTCGACACGGCTCCCTGCCCTCAGATGGCTTTGCTGACTCGACTCCAACCAACCATCTGGACGCCGCCGCAGGGAGGGCGGGATGTTCCAGGCACTGGGAGAACCCCTCCCGGGACAGAGACAGCCACGCAGAGGAGGTGTGCTCAGCCGCCGTCCGCGGCTGGGGCTGCCTGGTCCATGGTGGCGGCCCAGGTGGCGAGGAGCTTGAGGGCGTCGTCGGAGGGAGTGCCTGGCTCGGCGCTGTACGCCGAGATCCGCAGGCCGCTGTCGGCGGCGAGGTCCAGGGCTTCGAAGGTGAGGGTGAGGTCGCCGACGACGGGATGGTGAAAGCGCTTGGTGCCGGTGCGGTGGAAGCGGACATTGTGCGCGGCCCACCAGGTGCGGAAGTGCTGGCTGCGGGTGGACAGCTCGCCGATGAGGTTCGACAGGGCCTTGTCGTGCGGGCTGTGCCCGGCCTCGGTGCGCAGCATGGCCACGACGTCCTGGGCCTGGCGCTCCCAGTCGGGGTAGAACGCGGGGGCGGCGGGGTCCAGGAACAGGAACCGGGCGTTGTTGGCCGGCTGGGCGGGGCCGGTGAGGATCGGGGCGAACAGCGCCGCGGCCAGCCGGTTTGCGGCCAGGATGTCCAGCCGGGCGTTGCGGACGTAGGCCGGGGTGGTGGTCATCGAGTCCAGGATGCGCCGCACGCTGGGCCGGACCTGCTGCGCGGCGGCGCGGCGCGGTGCCCGCGCCGCGGCGGGCGCGCCGGCCGCCCGGGCGAGGTCGAACAGGTGGGCGCGCTCGGCCTCATCGAGGTGCAGGGCACGGGCGATGCCGTCAAGGACACTCTCGGAGGCGCCGGGTGCCCGGCCGCGTTCCAGCCGGACGTAATAGTCGATGCTGACCCCGGCCAGGAGCGCGACCTCTTCCCTGCGCAGCCCGGCGACCCGGCGGTTGCCGCCGTAGGCGGGCAGTCCGGCCTGCTCAGGGGTGATCCTGGCACGGCGGGAGACCAGGAAGTCGCGGATCTCGTTCCCGTTGTCCATCACCCCAGGCTAAGGCCCTGCCGGCAGGCCAGGGGGGCCCTGTCAGTACCCGGAACCCTGGGCTCTCCCTCCCCGCGGCCGCTGCTGGTTTCCTGAGCACATGGACTACACACGACTTGGCACATCGGGCCTCAAGGTCAGCCGCATCACGCTGGGCTGCATGAGCTTCGGCGACACATCCCGCGGCTTCAACCAGTGGGCGCTGAACGACGAGCAGGCGGAGCCGATCTTCCGCCAGGCCGTCGAACTCGGGATCACCTTCTGGGACACCGCTAACGCCTACGGCTACGGCACGTCCGAGGAAATCGTCGGCCGGGCGATCAGGAAGTACTCCCGCCGGGAGGACATCGTGCTGGCGACCAAGGTGTACTTCAAGATGGGCGACGGCCCCGGTGAGTCCGGCCTGTCCCGGCGGGCGATCATGGAGCAGGTGGACGCCTCCCTCGCCCGCCTGGGCACGGAGTACGTGGACCTGTACCAGATCCACCGCTTCGACCCGGAGACCCCGGCCGAGGAGACGATGGAAGCGCTGCACGACGTGGTCAGGGCGGGAAAGGCCCGGTACATCGGCGCCTCGTCGATGTGGGCGTGGCAGTTCTCGAAACTGCAGTACACCGCACAGCTGCACGGATGGACGACGTTCGTGTCGATGCAGAACCAGTACAGCCTGATGCAGCGCGAGGACGAGCGCGAGATGTTCGGCCTGCTCGCCGACCAGGGAACCGGCAGCATCCCGTGGAGCCCGCTGGCCAAGGGCCGGCTGGCCAGGCCGTGGGGTGAGCAGACCGCCCGCAGCGAGACCGACGACGTCGCCCGCTGGGTCCTGCCGCACGATGACAAGCCGATCGTGGACGCGGTGCAGGCCGTCGCAGACGAACGCGGCGTCCCGATGGCGCAGGTCGCTCTCGCCTGGGTGCTCAGGAACCCGGTCGTGTCCGCGCCCATCGTCGGGCCCACCAGGCCCGGCCACCTCACTGATGCCGTCGCCGCGCTCGACATCCGGCTGACCGACGGCGAAGCGCAGCGGCTCGAGGCCCCCTACACGCCCAGGACGCCAACCGGCTTCCAGTAGACCCAAGACGCCGGCATCCGCCCCGGTGGCGGCGGCGATGAGGGGCCCGCGGGTGTCCGCTGACCGGGCGGCCCCCTCATGCCGCCCGGTCGCGTGACTCGCAAGGCGCGCCCGCCATCGCCGCCGCCACTAGTGGCTAAGACACGCGCTATCACGAAAAATGGTCACGCCGGAGCGACAAATTTTTTAGCGGTGACCGCGTCTCTCATACATGGAGAAGACCGACTTGGCCGAGGGATCGCGGGCAGACGCGGAACTGCTCGCCCGCGCCCGGGCAGGCGACGGTGACGCGTTCAGGGAAATCACCGAGCCGTTCCGGCGGGAGATTCACGTGCACTGCTACCGGATTCTCGGCTCGGTGCAGGACGCTGAGGACGCGCTTCAGGAGACGATGGTGGCCGCCTGGCGCGGGATTGACCGTTTCGAGGGGCGATCGTCCCTGCGGGCATGGCTGTACCGGATCGCGACCAACCAGTGCCTGAACTCCCTGCGCGGCGGCGTCCGCCGGGCGCCGCAGTCGCGCCAGGGCAGCGGCGGCCGGGGGCAGCTGGGGGCTGCGGGCCAGCTGCCGCCGCTGCCCGAGCCCGCGACGGACGACGAGCCACTGTGGCTCCAGCCGTATCCGGACGTGCTGCTCGACGAGCTGCCCGACACGTCGCCGGGCCCGGCCGCGCGCTACGAGGCGCGGGAGTCGATCTCGCTCGCCTTCATCACCGCCCTGCAGCACCTGCCGCCGCGGCAGCGCGCCACGCTGGTGCTGCGGGACGCGCTCGGGTTCCGCGCGGCCGAGACGGCGGAAATCCTCGGCTGCAGCCTGGACGCGGTCAACGGCTCGCTAAAGCGGGCCAGGGCGTCACTGGCGCGGCGGCTGCCGGCCGACGGGCTGAGCCAGGCGCCGCTGCCCGGCTCCGGCGTCGAGCGCGAGCTGCTCGCCCGCTTCACCGACGCCTTCGAGCACGGCGACGTTGACGCGCTCGTCGCCATGCTGACCGACGACACGTGGCTCACGATGCCGCCGCTGCCGTTCGGCTACCGGGGGCGCGACGCGGCGGCCCACCTGTTGTCAGTGGTCTCGTTCCGCGGCGGCTCGCGCCGGTTCAGGCTGGTGGCGACCCGGGCGAACGGCCAGCCGGCGTTCGGCTGCTACATCACCGACGCCCCGGGGCCGATCGCGCACGCGAACGGCTTGATGATGCTCACCCTGGCCGGCGACCGGATCGCCGGCGTCACTCGGTTCCTCGACAACAGCCTGCTGGCCGGCTTCGGCCTGCCGAGGACGCTGCCCGACTACCACCCGCGCCACGCCCGGGCGCCGCTAGACGACGCCCTGCTACAGGGTGAATGACGTTCCCGCCGCGGAACTCAGAGAGGTTCCTGGAGTGGAGTCTGCGAGCGACCGGATGGATGTTGCGCCGTAGAGGACCAGCACGGCCGCCACCACCGCCGAGATCACGATCGCTGCCACATCTCCAGCCCCGCCGGCGGTGGAGTAATGCGCCGCGAGCACGGCCACCAGGCCGATCTCGGCGCCCGCGCCGAACGTGGTGAGGGCTGCCGTCGGGAGTACCGATCCCATGCCCGCCGCCATCACGTTCGTCCCTGACGGAACGGTCAGGGTGGTGCCTGGCTTCAGTCCCATTCCGCGACGGCCAGGTGCCACGATGATCGCTTTCGGGAGCAGGATCTCCGCGACTCCAGTCACTGTTGCGGTGGCGCCCCCGGTGAGCGTGATCAGGTCGCCGGCGGCTATCTCCGGGTCAGGGGTCGCCACGCGGGAGGGTCGGCTGAATACGTGCTGACGACCGCTTTGCGCAGCTTGCGGTGGCGCCAGGTCCCCTGAAGCGAGCTGGCAGCCATTGTCCACTGTCAGCGTGGCCCCGCGGCTGATTGCGAGAATGGGACCGCTAGGCAGCGCCATGATCGCGTTCGCCTCAACGGTGATCTTGCTTCCCGGCGGAACAGGTATGGAGCCGCCTGCCTTTATCCGCGCTTTCTCAGACCCATCAGGCTTTGTTACCGTCGCGCCGCCGACCACCGCGATGCTTGCCCCGAACGGGAGCGTGATCGTTGCGGCCTCCTGCAGCTCAAGCCTGGCATCGGCGGCGACAATCGGGTTCCGGCGCACGAAGATGACATTGCAGACCCCGAACAGGATCGGAGCGGCGGCTACTATTCCGCCGCACACGACATTCATGATGATGAATGGATTCAGGTCAGTCGTGAAGATCGCGGTAACTGCGCTGCTGGCGAGGATCGCGACGACGGCAGTTGCCAAAGCGGTGATATTGGTCACCCCGCTGTCACTGAATGTCCACGCGGCCGACGCGTAAAACCGGGTTGTCCAGAACCGCGAGTCGAGCAAACCGACAGTCTGTGCAGCTCCCTGGTCGACACAGGGCACCCCGATAAGTCCCGTGACCAGCACAAGGAGGAAGGCGAGCCCGGCCCCGATGGCTATCGGTATCCACAGGTAGGCCGCTGATGGTGGCACGCTGTGCACCGAAGGTGCCGTTGCGGCTAGCCACAATTGTCCGCGCATAACTCAGCCCCCGCCGATCGCATTTCGTTAGGTATAGGCTGACAGTTTCCGGTCGTGCTCGTCAAATGCCAAGCGACCAGACTGGGTGTAATTATGGGGGCTATAGCACCAGGAAGTACACCCGGCGACAGGCGTCACTCCACGTGCGCGGCGGCGAGCGCGCGGGCGGACGTCGTGATCAGGCCGACCACGGCGACAAGCGTCCCGCAGACCACGGCGAGCAGCCACGGGGCGTGGGTCGCGGCGCTCAGCGCGGCAGCGTGGGACTCGCCGGCCGCCTCCCGGGCGCGGACGCCGCTGGTGAGCATCGCGCCCATGACCGCGACGCCGAGGACGCTGCCGAACTGGCGGGTGGCCGAGATCACCGCCGACGCCACGCCCGCCTGAGACGGCGGCATGCCGCTGACACCCGTGTTCGTGATAGGCGGGTTGACCAGCCCGAGCCCCGCGCCGAGCACCGCCAGGGCGAGCGTCAGCCACACGAGCGAGGTCGACGGCGACAGCCACAGCAGCAAGGCCGCGCCGGCCGCCGTCAGGACACCGCTCACGACCAGCGGGATCCGCGGCCCGCGATGCCCCGTGAGGTGCCCGGCCACCGGCGCGGCGGCCGCCATCACGATCGTCGCGGGCAGCAGGGTGAGCCCCGCCCTCAGCGGCGAGTCGCCGCGCACCTGCTGTAGGTACAGGGTGATCACGAACAGGAACCCGGCGAGCACGATGAACGACAGCACCGCGATCACGCTGGCGCCGGTGAACGGCGGGCTGCGGAAGAACCGCAGCTCGAGCAGCGCCGCGTCGCCGCGGCGCCGTTCCACGGCGGCGAACGCCACTGCCGCGGCCAGTGAAACGGCGAACAGCGCCAGGATCGGCGCCGACGTCCAGCCGTAGTCCGGGCCCTGGATCACCGCGAACGTCAGCGTCCCGAGCAACGCGATCATCAGCAGCTGCCCGGGCACGTCGACCCGCCGCGGGTGCGGCGCGCGGGACTCCGGCACGTACCGCCGCGCGGCCAGGATCATCGCCACGCCGATCGGCACGTTCACCCAGAACACCGACCGCCAGCCCACCTCGCTGACCAGCACTCCCCCGATGACGGGCCCGCACGCGGCCGCCACCCCGAAGATCCCGCTCCAGATCCCCAGCGCCTGCGCCCGCTCCCGCGGGTCGGTGAACACGTTCCGCACGATCGACAGCGAGACCGGCGTCAGCATCGACCCGCCGACGCCCTGCAGCATGCGCAGCGCGATCAGCGATCCGGTGTCGGGCGCGAGGCTGCACAGCAGCGACCCGAGGCTGAAGCCGAACAGCCCCACCAGGAACAGCCGCCTGCGGCCGAACCGGTCCGCCATCGACCCGGCGAGCAGCAGCAGGCTGGCGACTACCAGCAGGTACGCGTCGGCGATCCACTGCAGGCCGGCCAGGCTGGAGTGCAGATCGGCCTGGATGGTGGGCAGCGCGACGTTCAGGATCGTCGAGTCCAGGTACGTGATGAACAGGCTGGAGCTGCAGATGAGCAGCACCACCAGCCGGACCCGGCGGCCCGCGGGCCCCTCGGGGATAGAGATCTCACGGCCCGCTGACCTGAGCACGCCGGCGCTCACGCGGCGCGGGCGCCGGAGGCCTGGGGCGCCGGAATGTGAGCGTCGCCCCTGGTGATCAGCGACGCCGTGCGCGCCGCGCTGGCCCGGCCCGCCCGCCCCGTGGTGTACAGGGCGATGGCAAGCACCACGACACCCGCGCCGGTGATGATCCACCAGCCCGGGCGGGTCGCGCTGGCGAACCCGGCGGCGAGCGGGCCATGCAGGTTAGCCGCGAGCACCGAGCCCATCACCGCCACGCCGAGCGAGGAGCCGACCTGCCGTCCCGTCGACGCGATCCCCGCGGCGACGCCCGCCTGCGACCTGGGCATCCCCGCGACCGCGTTGTTGGTGATCGGGGCGTTCAGCCAGCCTTGCCCGACGCCGAACACCACGCCGCACAGCAGCACGTACCAGGCTGGCGTGGTCGCGGTCAGGAACGTCAGCAGCAGGCCGCCGGCCGCGATCCCGGCACCGGAGATGATCAGCGGGATCCGGGTGCCGCGGCGCGCGATCACGCGCCCGGCCAGCGGCGCCGAGCAGGCCATCACCAGCGCCATCGGCAGCAGGAACAGCCCCGCGGTCAGCGGCCGGTAACCGCGCACGTCCTGCAGGTACAGCGTGATCAGGAACAGGAATCCGGCGAACGCGCACAGCCCGGTCACCGCGGTCAGCGCCGCGCCCGAGAACGGCCGGCTGCGGAAGAACCGCAGGTCGAGCAGCGGCTCGTCGCGACGCGCCTCATGCCAGAGGAAGGCAGCGAGCGCGACCGCCCCCACTGCGAAGCAGGCCAGGATCCGCGCTGACGCCCACCCGTAGTCGGGTCCCTCGATGATGCCGTAAGTGACTGTGCCGAGCGTGATCATGACCAGAATTTGCCCGAACGGATCCGGCCGTCTGTGGGTCCCCGCCCGTGACTCTGGGACGAACATGGCCGTCAGGATGATCGCCGCCACGCCGACTGGGATGTTGACCCAGAACACGCCGCGCCAGCCGACAGAATCGACGAGCGCGCCCCCGATGATCGGCCCGAGCGCCATCGACAGCCCGAACACGCTGCCCCACGCCCCGATCGCCTTGGCCCGCTCGCCAGGCTCGGTGAACGTGTTCGTGATGATCGCCATCGCGACCGGGTTGAGCATGGACCCGCCGACAGCCTGCAGGGCACGGAACCCGATCAGCGCGCCGAGGCTCGGCGCGAGACTGCACGCCAGCGAGCCGACGGTGAACACCGCGAGCCCGATCTGGAAGACGCGGCGGCGGCCCACCCGGTCCGCGGTCGACCCGGACAGCATCAGCAGGCTCGCGATCACCAGCAGGTACGCGTCGATCGTCCACTGCAGGCCGGACACGGGCGCGTGGAAGTCGCGCCCGATCGCCGGCACGGCCACGTTGACGATCGTGACATCCAGCCCGGCGATGAACAGGCTCAGGCAGCAGATGGCCAGCACCAGGTACCGGCGGCGGCGACTCAGCTCAGGCAGTGCTCTCCCCCTCGTCCCACGCTTATTTGCTTGTTACAACTAACTTTAGCCGAGTGCTATGCCGCGCCTCTGCAATCCCGATGGGGCTCCTTACCCGTATAGAAATCGACTTATTTCGAGATGGTACGGGGATACGGGCAGGGAGCGGCTACCCATGGTGCTCGATACGGGGCTCGAGGGGAAAATCCTCACGTCGGCGGGCGACAACGCCTTCCGCTGGCGGCACGGCGAGCGCCTCGAGGACCTGCTTGAGGACCACTGCGACGCACTGCGGCGGGCGGGCCGCGGCGGGGACCTCGCGGTCGACGGCCCGGCCGGCCGGCTGACCTACGACGAGCTCGACGCGACGGCCAACAAGGTCGCGCGGTTCCTGATCCGCGGGCTTCGCGTCCAGCCCGGCGACCGGATCGGCCTGCTGTTCGACGATGCGGTGGACGGCTACATCTGCATGCTCGCGGTGCTCAAGGTGCACGCCGCCTACGTGCCGATGGACCCGGGGTTCCCGGCGGATCGGATCTCCTACATCGTCGCCGACGCCGGCGTCCGGACGGTGCTGTCGCACTCGCGGCTCGCCGGGCTCGTGGCCAGCCGAGGCCCGGAGGTCGTGTACATGGACCAGGCGGCCATGATCGCCGCGGAAAAAGGCGAGCGCCTCACCGTCGTCGACACCGGGGCGCCGCTCGACGACCTGTGCTACGTCATCTACACCTCGGGCACGACCGGGCGGCCGAAGGGCGTCGCCGTCAGCCATCCCAGCATCTGCAACTTCGTCCGGGTCGCGGCGGAGACGTACGGATATGCCGCGGCGGACCGGGTGTACCAGGGGCTAACGATGGCGTTCGATTTCGCCGTCGAGGAGACCTGGGTACCGTGGCTGTCCGGGGCCACGCTGGTGCCGAAGCCGCGGGGCGGGAACCTGCTCGGCGCCGATCTGGCCAGCTTCCTGCGCGAACAGCGCATCTCCGCGCTGTGCTGCGTCCCCACGCTGCTGGCCACGCTGGACGACGATGACCTGCCAGGGCTGCGGTTCCTGCTCGTCTCCGGGGAAGCCTGCCCGCCCGAGCTCGCGGACCGGTGGCACCGCCCGGGCAGGCGATTTCTCAACGTGTACGGGCCCACGGAGGCCACCGTCTCGGCGACGTGGACGCTGCTCGAGCCGGGCCGGCCGGTGACGATCGGGGTGCCGCTGCCGACGTATTCGGTCGCGATCCTTGACCGGCAGTCCAACCGGGTGCTGCCAGCCGACCAAACCGGTGAGATCGCGATCGCGGGCATCGGGCTGGCCGAGGGCTACCTCAACCTGCCCGACAAGACGCGCGAGGCGTTCACGCCTGACTTCGCCGGCATGCCGGGCAACCCCTCCAGGAGGATCTACCGGACCGGCGACCTCGGCAAGATCAACGCCGACGGCCAGATCGTGCACAAGGGCCGCATCGACACCCAGGTCAAGATCCGCGGTTACCGCATCGAGCTAGCCGAGATCGAGTCGGTGCTCGCTGAGGCACCCGGGGTCGCGCAGGCTGTCGTCACCACGTACGAGTCCGGGCCCGGCGTGGTCGAGCTGGCCGGTTACTACCGGCTCCGCAGCGACGCTCCCGCGGCCGACCCCGACGCGCTCCACGCGCACCTGCGCGAGCGGCTGCCCGCCTACATGGTCCCGGCCTACCTGGTGGAGCTCACCGAGATACCGATGACCACTAGCGGCAAGGTGGACCGCAAGAGCCTGCCGCCGCCGTCCGGGCAGCGCCACCAGACGGCCCGCGGCGCGCACAGCGAGCCGGACTCAGGGACCGAGAAGGTGCTCGCGGACGCGCTGGCCGAAGTGCTCGGCCTGGACCGGATCTCGGCGGAGGCCGACTTCTTCGACGAGCTCGGCGCCAGCTCGCTGCTCATGGCGCGGTTCATCGCCGCGCTACCGGACGGCACGACGGCGTCGATGCGGGACATCTACGAGAACAGGACCGTGCGCCGCCTGGCCGCCGAGATCGACACGGCCACTGGCGCACCATGGCAGCCCCGCGTCCCGGGCATCCGGGGCGCCCGGGACGCGGCGGCGATGCCAGTGCCGGCGGAGTCACTTCCCCTGGGTGTCGCCGTCGGCAAGCCGCGCTACGCGCTGTGCGGGGCCTTGCAGCTGCTGGTCTTCGCGGGCCTGATCGGGCTGCTCGCGTTCGCGCTCGACGCGGGTGCCGGCTGGCTGACCGACGGGCACGGCACCCGGGACGTCGTGGAGCGCGCGCGGTCGTGTTCGGCGTGGCCCTGCAGGCCGGGCTGGCCGCGCTGCCGATCGCCGCGAAGTGGCTGCTCATCGGCCGCTGGAAGCCGGGGCGCGTGACGATCTGGAGCCTGGCTTACCTGCGGTTCTGGATCGTCAGGAGCCTCCTGGTCGCCAGCCCGCTCGCGCTGCTCAGCGTCGGCACCCCGCTGCTCAACGTCTACCTGCGGGCGCTGGGCGCCAAGGTCGGCCGCGGCGCCGTGATCTTCACCGGGCACGTGCCCGTCGTCACCGACCTGCTCGCGGTCGGGCCTGGCACCGTGATCAGGAAGGCCTGTTACCTCAACGGGTACCGGGCGCGCGGCGGGGTCATCGAGATCGCCCCTGTCACACTCGGCGCGGACGTCTTCGTCGGCGAGCAGACCGTGCTCGACATCGGCACGGGCATGGGGGGACGGTGCCACGCTCGGGCATTCCTCGTCGCTGCTCGCCGGACAGGTCGTGCCCGCGGACGTACGCGGTGTCACGGCTGGCGATATTCCTGCTGATCGCCGGGCCGGTAGAGGCCGTCTTCGGCGTGCTGCTGTGGTCCAGGCCGCGGATGCTGTCCAGGATGCCGGAGCTGGACTCGGTCATCGGCGCGGCGGTGATCGGTGGCGGCCTGCTGGTCGCCGGGCTCATCCTGGCCGGGACCCTGCCGCGGCTGCTGACCCCGCTGCTGCGGCCGGGGAAGACCTACCCGCTGTTCGGAATCCACTTCACGGTGCAGCGCCTGGTGTCGAGGTGGTCGAACCTGGCGCCGT
>Ga0070698_100005011_pt1 | contig 14513 bp, 15 predicted proteins | sample KBSK1502metaG_FD_65477 | JGI IMG/M metagenome (GOLD analysis project Ga0070698, IMG submission 65477) | Corn, switchgrass and miscanthus rhizosphere microbial communities from Kellogg Biological Station, Michigan, USA - KBS K1-50-2 metaG | ecosystem: Host-associated > Plants > Roots >...
GGATGTCGAGGATCATGGCGCCGCGATGCCGCCCAGATACGCGCGGCGCACCTCCGCGTTCCGCTGGATCTCGGCCGGGCTACCCTCCGCGATCACGCTCCCGAAATGCATGACCGAGATACGGTCCGACATGGTCATCACGACATCGATCTTGTGCTCGATGAGGAGGATCGTGTAGCGCCGCTTGAGCTTCTGCACCAGCGCCACCATCTTCCGCGTCTCGTCCGGCGAGAGCCCGGCCGCCGGCTCGTCCAGGAGCAGGAGGCGCGGGGCCGCCGCCAGCGCGATGGCCAGCTCGAGCTGCCGCTGCTCCCCGTGCGAGATCGCGCGGGCCGGCAGCCCCGCCTTCTCGTCCAGCCCCACCTCCCCCAGCACGCCGAGCGCCCGGCGCGTCAGCTCCGGGTAGCGGTCGGCGCGACGCCACCCCAGGCCCCGCCAGGACTCCTGCCGCGCGAAGGCGGCCAGCCAGACATTGTCGAGGATGGACAGCGTGGGGAAGATGCTCGTGCGCTGGAACGAGCGCGCGATGCCCAGGTGGGCGATGCGGTGGGGCGGCGTCCCCGCGATGTCGCGGCCGTCGAAGATGATGCGGCCCGACGTGGGCGCATGCTGGCCGGTCAGCAGGTTGAAGAAGGTGGTCTTGCCCGCCCCGTTGGGCCCGATCACCGAGTGCAGCGAGCCCTCCTCGACCTCGAGCGTGACCCCGTTGACCGCGGTCAGCGCGCCGAACGTCTTCGTGAGCTGCTCGGTCCTAACGAGGGACATCGGTCTGCGCGGCCGGCGCGCGGGGCGCGGCGCGCCATGCCCAGAACCGCGCCCACGCCTCCACCACCCCGCCCCGGAAGAAGAGCACCACGATCACGAAAGCCATGCCGAGCAGGAGTGGCCAGCGCGCCCACATCGCGCTGACCGACTCGGAGAGCCAGATGAACACGAACGATCCGATGACGGGGCCGTAGAGGGAGCCCGAGCCGCCGATGAGGGTGGCGAACACCACGTTGCCGGAAAACACGAAGCCGATGGCCTCCAGCGGCACGATGCCAAAGAGCATGGCGTAGAGCACGCCGGCCAGACCCGAGAAGGCCCCGCCGACCACGAAGGCGGCGAGCTTCATGCGGGCGACGTCGTAGCCGAGGGCTTCCGCCCGGGGCTCGTTCTCGCGGATGGCCTGCAGGATCTTGCCGAGCGGCGACTCGACGATGCGCTGCATGATCCAGAGCGAGGCGAGGAACAGCACCGCCACCGCGGCGTAGTAGGCGAGCGGCGGGTGGATGTCGAGACCGAGGACATCGGGGCGCGGGACGCCCGGCATCCCGTCCTCGCCGCCGGTCACCGTCGTCCACTGGTAGGCCGTGAAGTAGAACATCTGGTTCAGCGCGAAGGTCAGCATGATGAAGTAGAGGCCCGAGCGTTGCACGCAGAGGTAGCCGACCACGGCCGCCGAGAGCGCGCCCACCAGGATCCCGATGCCGAGGGCCAGGAAGACGTTGATACCGTAGTACTTGAGCAGGTAGCCGGCCACGTACGCGGCCGATCCGAAGAAGGTGGCCTGGCCGAAAGAGAGCAGCCCGGTATAGCCCATGAGCAGGTTCAGGCCCAGCCCGAAGATCGCGAAGATCCAAATCTCGGCGGCGATGGCGTGGCGGACGAAGACCGGGAGCAACACCACCGCGATCAGGACGGCCAGCCACTGTCGGATCATTCGATGAACTGATCCGCCCGGCTCAGCAGCTGCGACGGGATGGTGAGGCCGAGGGTCTTGGCGGTCCTGAGGTTGATGACGAGCTCGTAGGTCGTCGGCTGCTCCACGGGCAGTTCACCAGGTTTGGCCCCTTTCAGGATCTTGTCCACGAAGACCGCAGCGCGCCGGTGCATCTCGCGATCGTTCGCCCCGTAGGACATGAGGCCGCCCGACTCTACGAAAAGCCTTTCGCTGTAGATCGCCGGGACACGATACTTCGCCGCAAGGTCCGCGAGTTCTCTGCGATGATAGAGGGTGACCGGATCCGTCAGCACGATGAGACCGCTGGCCCGTTCCTTTCTTGCCGTGTGCACGGCTGGTTCCAGATCAGGCGCAGCCTTGACCTCCAGGACTTGTAGCTGCACGCGCAAGCCGCGACCAGCCACCTGCGTTTCGCGCAAAAACGTCGCGGCGTTCGGCTCGGCGGGATTCCAGAGGATAGCCACGCGAGAGAGACGGGGAACAGCTTGCTTCAGCAGATCGAGCCGTTTCCCGCTGAGTTCCGGGTTGATGCCGCTCAGCCCCGTGATATTCCCGCCCGGCCGGGCGAGACTGGTCACGAATCCGGATCCGACGGGATCGTAGTCGAGAGCCATGACAATCGGCGTTGTCGTCGTCGTCTCCTTCGCGGCCAAGGTCGCCTGCGGCCCACCCGTCACGATGATGTCGACCTTGAGGCGAACCAGGTCGGTGGCCGCCTGTCGCGCCCGGTCGAGGCGGCCGTCCGCCCAGCGATACTCGACCACGACGTTCTGGCCCTCGATGTAGCCGATCTCGCGAAGTCCCTGCCGCAGGGCCTCGCTCCGGGCCGAAGGGCCGGGAGCGAGCGACAGATATCCTATCCGGGCGACCTTCGGCTGCGCCTCGACGGCGAGCCGCACCGGGAGAACGCCGCCGAGAGCGAAGACGAGGACGATTGCAAGAGCCGCGAGCGAGGACGAACGCGCCTCGGGACGCCGCCGTCCGCGGCACCGCTCGTCCGTCATCGGATGCCGAAGAGGCCCTGGGGGCGCACGAGGAGGATGGCGGCCATGACCGCGAAGATCACCGCCACCGATGCTTCGGGCCAGAACAGCGCCACCAGGCTCTGCGCCACCCCCACGAGCAGCCCCGCCACGATGGAGCCCAGCAGGTTGCCCAATCCGGCCAGCGCCACGACGACGAAAGCGATGCCGAGCATGTCCACCCCCATCCACGGATTCAGCCCCCGGATCGGCGCGGTCAGGGCTCCGGCGATGCCGGCCAGCCCACAGCCCAGCGCGAAGGCGCCGGTGAAGAGGCGCTGGATGTCGATGCCGAGGAGGGAGACCATCTCCTTGTCCTCGATGCCGGCGCGCATGATGGCGCCGTAGCGCGTCTTCTCCAGGAAGAGCCAGGCGCCGAGCACGAGCAGCGCGGCCGCGACCATCACGAACAGGCGGTACTTCGGGTAGAAGGTGATGCCGAGGTCGACGCCACCGCGCAGCACGGGTGGCGGGAGCTGACTCATGCCGACCGGGCTCCAGACGATGATGATGGACTCGGTCACGATGAGCGAGAGGCCGAAGGTGAGCAGCAGCTGGTAGTCGTGGCCGGCCTTGTAGAGCGGCCGGACCCCCCCGTACTCGATCAGCACGCCGAGGAGCCCCACGCCCAGAGGGGCCAACAGCAGCGCGAGCCAGAAATTCCCGACGAGCTGGATCACGGTGTAGAGGAGATACGCGCCGAGGGCGAAGAGGGCGCCGTGGGCGAAGTTCGGGATATTGAGCACGCCCGTGATGATCGACAGCCCGATGCCCATCAAGGCGTAGAGCATACCCGTGGCCAGACCGTTGAGGGTCTGACTCACCAGGAGCGAAATCTTCACGCGCCGAGGGAGGCTCCGCCCCCCTCCGAGTTCAAAGTGTCCCGATGTCCTTGCAGGCGGCGTACTCCGCGGGCAGCGGTGTCGAGCCGGTGGCGATGATGTCGGCGAAGTCCATGGCGTTCTTCATCGCTTCCTTCTTCTTGCAGCGCATGAAGAAGTACGGCCGCAGCGTCTGGTGGGTCTTCGGGTCCACGCGCATCCGCCCCACCAGGTCGTCCACCTCGAGGCCCTCGCACGCCTTGATGACGTCCGGCACCTCGGTGGACTTCGCCTTGTCCATGGCGTGCAGCATCATCCGGGTCATCCCGTAGGCGGCGGCCGGCGCGTAGCCGGGAGGACCGCCGAACTTGGCCTGATAGCTCTTCACGAACTCTCGCGCCACCGGCGTGTCGGCGGTGTAGTAGAAGTTCGAGCCGACCCACATGTTCTCGCGGATCTCGGGATTGAGCTGCACCAGCTCCTCGACGCCGGAGGACCACGTCAGGATGAGCGGGACCTTGGGGGTGAGGCCGAAGTTGAAGATCTCCCGGGCCCCGGTGACCGCGTCGAGGCCGAAGTTGATCATGGCCATCACGTCGGGCTTGTTGCCCGCCGCCTTGGTGACGTAGTTGGAGAACTCACGCTCGCCGAGCGGATGCCGGTCGGCGCCCACGAACTCGAGGCCGTGCGTCTTGCCCACTTCCTTGATGTACTTCTCCACCGACCAGCCGAAGGCATAGTCGGCCACCAGCAGGTGCCAGCGTTTGGCCTTCGGGTTCGCCTGCATGAAGGTATCCACCACCGTCTTGGCCGCCGTGTACGGGCTAGCCGCCCACTGGAACGAGTACCGATGGCAGCGCGCCCCCGAGATGTCCTCGGTGCCGCCGCTGAAGTAGTGGAAGACCTTCTTCCGCTTGGCCACTTCCGAGACGGCCAGCGCGACCCCCGACGACCAGGGGCCGATGATGTACTTCACGCCGTCGGCGTCCACCGCCTCCTCGGCTCGGCGGGTCGCGCTGCCCGCCTTGGTCTCATCGTCCCGGGTGATGTACTTGATGCTCTTGCCCTGGATCTTCATGCCCCGCTCGTCGAGGGCCAGCTTCATCCCGCGATCGAGGACGGGGCCGACGTCAGAGAAGGCGCCGGTGAAGGACCAGAGGCCCAGCATCGGGATCTCCTTCGCCTGGGCCCGGAGCACGGCCGGGAAGCCGAGGCCGGCCGCCGCGGCGGCACCGCCGAGTTTCAGCACGTCCCGTCGAGTGAGGGTGCTCATGGTCGATCCTCCGCGCTGGTGTGGGTTCCGTCCCGTTCGCGGGTCAATCACTGGGCGAGAATCGGCCCAGCGCGGCCCGGTGTCAACCCCCAGCCCGGGAATGCTGCTAGAGTGCGCGGAGTGCTCTTCTTCGTCTCCCTGCTCGTGGACGGCGTCCTGGCCGGTGCGATCTACGCCCTCATCGCGCTGGGCTTCGTGGTGGTCTACAAGGCCTCGCGCATGATCAACTTCGCGCTCGGGGAGTGGGCGATGCTCGGCTCGCGGCTGGCCGCCACCGGCGTCCACGCCCTGGGGCTCGGGCTCGTCTCCGCCATCGGCTTCGCGTGCGCCGGCTCGGTCGCGGTGGCCCTCCTCTTCAACCGACTCGTCCTGCGCCGGCTGGTCGGGGGGCCGCTGATCTCGGTGATCATGGTGACGCTCGGTCTCGGCGCCTTCATGCGTGGAGCGGCCCCGATGGTCTTCGCGGGCATCCCCTACGCGGTTGCGCTCCCCTTCCGGACGGAGGCGATCGTCGTGCACGGCGTGCTGGTCTCGAGCGAGAAGCTGGTGGCGGCGACCATCGCGGCCTCCTGCGTGGCAGGCGTGAGCTGGTTCTTTCGCCGGAGCCGAGCCGGCGTGGCGCTGCGGGCGATCGCGGACGATCAGCAGGCCGCGCTCGCGGTGGGCATCGACGTCCCCCGCCACTTCTCGCTCGCGTGGGCCCTGATGGGCGCGCTCTCGGTGCTGGCGGGCACCCTGTGGGCCTTCGTGTCCGGGGGCGGGTTCGGGGTGGTGCTGGTCGGCCTCAAAGTGTTCCCGATCGTCATCATCGGCGGCCTCGACAGCATCCCCGGCACGATCGTGGGCGCCATCGCCATCGGGGTGCTGGAGAGCCTGGCCGCGGGCTACGTGGACCCGCTCGTGGGCGGCGGATTCAGCAGCATCGCCTCCTACCTCGTGCTCATCGCCGCGCTCTTCGCGCGGCCGCACGGACTCTTCGGCCGCCCGGCCGTCGAGCGGGTATGAGGCGGGACGCTCCCTCGGCCTACGCGCGCGCTACCGCCGGCGCAGACGGGCGGAGCAGCTCGTCCCAGGGCCCGGGGAAGCGGCCCTTCCCGCCCTCGCCGGAGAACGGGCGCTCGCGGTGCCACTGGCTCCGGGGCAGCTCGTAGTACGCCTCGAGACCGTTGCCGTCGGGATCCGCGAAGTAGATCCCGAGCGAGATGGAGTGGTCGGCCACCCGGATGGGCACCGCCTTGGCCCGGAGCCGCTCGTACATCTCCTTCAGGTCGTCGAGGCTTCCCATCCGCCAGGCCACGTGGTTAAGGCCCACCTGCCCCTTCTCCGGCCCGCGCGCGTCCTCGCCCACCTCGAAGAGAGCGATGTCGTGGGCGTGGCCCGGGTCACACGCGAGGAACGCGGCGCGCAGCTTGTCCGTGCCGGGGTGGTTGAACAAATCCTGGGTATGGAGCCCGAAGATGTCGGTGTACCACTGGCGAGAGCGCTCGGCGTTGCGGACGTAGATGTTGACGTGATCCAGCGATACGGGCCGGTGGGCCATGGCTTCTGCCTCCTGCGTTCGGGATCGGGCGGTCAGCAGTATCTCACACCCAGCCACCGTCGACGACGTAGCTCTGGTTGGTGCAGGCCGCGCTGTCGTCGGCCGCGAAGAAGAGGACCACCCGCGCGACGTCCTCGGGCAGCAGCTTCCGCTTCAGGCACTGGCGCCGCAGCAGCTCCAGCTCTCCCTCGGGGGTGAGCCACCGCGTGATCTGCCGCTCGGTCATGATCCACCCGGGCACGATGGCGTTGACCCGGATGTTCATGGGCCCCAGGTCCCGGGCCAGGGCCCGGGTCAGTCCCGCGACGGCCGCCTTGGCGCTGAGGTAGGCCGGCATGCCGCCCTGCCCGACCAGCCACGAGGTCGACCCGAAATTGATGATCGAGCCCCCACCGGCCCCCGCCATCTCGGGCACGACGGCCTGGGCCGCGAAGAACTGGTGGCGCAGGTTCACCGCGAACCGCTCGTCCCAGTACTCGGGCGTCACGCTCTCGATCGAATGCCGCTCGTCGTGGGCCGCGTTGTTGACGAGCACCCGGATCGGCCCGAGCCGCGCCCGCGCCAGGGCGATGGCGGAGCGCAGCGCCGCGATGTCCCGCAGGTCGCACGGGATGAAGGCGGGCGCCTCCAGGCCTCGGGCCTCGATGGCCGCGACGAGCGCTTCCGAGGGCTGCCGCGCGATGTCGACGAACGCCACCCGGGCCCGCTGCGCGCACAGGTGCTCGACGATCGAGGCCCCGATCCCGCTGCCACCGCCGGTCACCAAGACGACGCGCCCCTCGAGGCTCGGGTACGAAGCGTACGGCGCCGGCACGGCCGTTCGCTACTTCGTGTTGACGATCCGGTCCCAGAGCTCGGCGTACTGCTGCCGGTACTGGGGCCAGATCTTCTCCTCCGCGAGCTTGCGGAACGACGCGACGTCGGCCAGGTTGACCCTCATGCCCTTGGCCTCGAGGATCTCCTTGGCCTTGGCGAAGTTGTCCACGCCCTCGGTCGCGTCGCGGATCTTCTTCTGCGCCTCCAGCCCCACGTCCAGGATGAGCGTCTGCTGCTCGGGCGACAGGCTCTTCCAGATGTCCAGGTTCATCACCACCATGGTCGGGCCGTAGTTGTGAAACGTCATCGAGGCGTACTTCGACACCTCGTAGACCTTCAGCGCGTTGATGTTGACGATGGGCAGGTCGGCGCCGTCGATGACCCCCTGCTGGGCGGCGGGGATGACCTCACCCCACGGCATCGGCACCGCGCTGGCCCCGAGGCCGTTCACGGTGTCGGCGAACACCCGGCCCTGTTGCACCCGCATCTTGAGGCCCTTGAGGTCGCCGGGGTTGTTGATGGGGCGCTTGTTGTTCCAGAAGTGGCGGAAGCCGTAGTCGAAGAAGAACAGGATCTTGACCTTGTACTTCTGCTGGAACTTCTCGTCGAGCTCCTTGCCGATCTGCCCGTTGAACATCGCGTAGGCGTGCTTGTAGTCGCGCACGAGATAGGGCGTCAGGAAGACGCCCATCTCCGGGAACACGGTCGAGGCGGCCCCGATGGGGCTGCCGACCGCGACGTTGCCCGACTTGACCGCGTCCATGATCTCCAGCTCCTTGTTCAGGAGCGTGCCCCCGTGGAAGATCATGTTGATCGAGCCGTTCGAGCGCTTCGTGACCTCCTCGGCCATGAACTTTAGTCCGACCGCGCCCGACTCGGGCGGGGAGAGCAGGTAGGCGAGGTCCAGCTTCTTGGCGACCGGCTTGGTCTGGCTGGACGCGGAGGGGACGTCGCCGGCGATGGCGACCGCGGCGACGAGCACGATCACCGTGAAACCGCGAAGCAGTCCTCGCATGGGGTCTCCCTCTGTCCGGTCGGCTCGGTCGCGGGCCGGAACGGCTCTATAGGCCTCATTTCGCCGGCCAAAGTCAAGCTTCTTCCCTTGACTCGGCGTGTCCGCGCGGCCTACGATCCCGCGACATGAAATCGACTGCGCGCTGGGTCGCCGCCGTCCCGCCCGTCGTCGTCACCGTCCTGATGCTGGTCGCGATGGCGGACATGCTGACCGGCGTCTTTCTCCGCTACGTGATGACCAAGGTCTCGGAGGTCCTCGACCTGCCCAGCATCCGCTTCTTCTGGGTCGAGGAGATCGGCGAGTTCTGCCTCGCCTGGATGTCGTTCGTCGGGGCCGCGATCGGCATCCGGCGCGGGGTCCACTTCTCCGTGCACATGATCACCGACCGCCTCCCGGTGGGGGCACGGCGGGCGGTGTTCACCGCCCACTACCTCTTCATCGCGGGGTTCGGCGCGCTGGTGGCGGTCTTCGGGTGGCAGGTGGCCGAGCTCAATAGCCAGTCGTTCTCGCCCGCGCTGAGCCTGAATCTGAGATGGCTCTACCTCTCGTCGGTGGTGGGCGGCGTGCTGATAGTCATCTACAGCCTGGCGTCCATCCGCGACGGCTGGCGCGGCCGCTGGCCCAGTCTCCCGGGCGGAGGACCTCTGGACTAGATGCTCTTCGGAGCCGTCGGGGTCTCGTTCATCGTGCTCGCCGCCCTGTCCATGCCGATCGTGTTCGCGCTCGGCCTCGCGGGCTTCCTCGGGCTGTTCATCGGCAACTTCTCGCTACAGAAGCTGCCGTCCAGCCTGGTATCGGGAACGCAGCACTGGGTGCTCCTCGCCATTCCGACCTTCGTGTTCGCGGGCAACCTGATGGAGCGCTGCGGGATGTCCTACGCGCTCGTGAACCTGGCCCGGGTGCTGGTGGGATGGGTGCGGGGCGGGCTCGGCATGTCGGTGGTGCTGGCCGAGTACTTCTTCTCGGGCATCTCGGGCTCCACCATCGCCGACGTCTCCGCCATCGGCTCCATGCTGACGCCGCCCATGCTGCGGGCGGGCTACAAGCCGGAGCACGCGGTCTCCCTGGTGGCCTCGGCGACCGCGATGGGCATCCTGGTGCCGCCGGCCATCTTCATGATCGTGCTCGGCCAGATCACCGACACCTCCGTCGTCGGGATCTTCCTCGGCGGGTTCATCCCGGCCGCGGTGACCGCCGCCTGCCTGATGGTGGTGATCTTCCTCCAGGCCCACCGGCTGGGCTGGCCCAAGGACGAGCACCCGACCTGGCCCAAGTTCGTCGAGGCCGGCCGAGCCTCCCTGGTGCCGCTCGTGGTGCCCATCGTCATCGTGCTGGGGTTCTTCTTCGGGGTCTTCACCGCCACCGAGGCGGGCGCGCTGGTGGCCGCCTACGCGATGGCCGCCGCGCTCTTCTACTACCGCAACGTGACCTGGTGGGAGATGCTGACGCTGGTCTACGAGAGCGCGCTACTCACCGCCGCCGTCATCTTTCTCCTCGCCGTCGCGAGCATCTACCAGTTCCTGATGGGCATGCTGGGGGTCCCGCGGATGCTGGGCGAGCTGCTCGGCCCGCTGCAGTCGACGCCGTGGCTGTTTCTGGTGGCGGTGAGCCTGATCGTCATCATGTTCGGCATGGTCCTGGAGGGGCTCCCGGCCGCGGTAGTCCTCGTGCCGGTGGTCTTCCCGATCGCGAAGGAGATCGGCATCCATCCCGTGCACTTCAACATCGTGCTCACCGCCGCGGTGGGCATCGGGTTGTTCCTGCCGCCGATCGGGGTCGGCCTCCTCATGGCCCTGCGCTTCGCCAACATCTCGGTCGGCCAGCACTTCAGGGCGTACTGGCCCTACCTGACCGCGCTGGTGGTGGGACTGCTGCTGCTCATCCTGTTCCCCGGCATCACGCTGTTCCTGCCGCGTCAGGCCGGCGTCATCCGCTGAGCGGCCGGTCAGCTACAGCGCCAGATGTTGTCGGCGATCTTCCGGCCGTCCTTCTTGAGCGTGTACGCGACGGTCAGACTGATTCCGAGCGCGAACTGGCTCACCGACTGCTTGGCCGTGACAAAGACCCGCGTGCCGTCGCGGAGGATGATGTGATCCGCATGACGCTCCTGGAGAATACCGACGATGACCCCGCCTGCCATAGTGAGACCTCTCGTTACCGCCGAAGCACGCTGGAGCTGCTCAGCGCAGGTACATGAGCCCCTTGGCGCCGCAGCCGCAGCGGCCCGCCGCGAACGGCGGCCGGCGCTCCGCCAGCTCCGCCATGACCGCCGAGATCGGGCGGCTGGGCGCCTCCTGTCCGAGCGCTCTGGTCACACAGTCGGGGCAGCGAGCTTCCCCCGAGTGATCCCGAAGGTATTCCCGCACAACGCTCTCGGTCAGATTGAACGCCATCGCGTGAGCAGCCTCGACTGATCTCTAGGATTCCGGGTACAGACGGCCAAGCCAGATACCACGAGCAGCGGCGCCCGCGCGCGCCAACCGGTTAACCCGCAGGAGGCAACTCGACTCTACACCTGTGACGCGGTAGAAGTACGGAAAAGTCCCGGCCGGTGATTACGCTTGTTGGGCACCCGGCCGCTCTGGCAGGATCGGCCCATGCGAGCCGTGCTGACCAACGCGACCCTGATCGACTGCGTCAATCCCCGGCCCATCGCGGGGGCCAGCGTCACCATCGAGAACGGCCGGATCGTGGAAGTGCTCGACGCCAACCGGTCCCCCGACACGCGGCGCGGCCAGGTGATCGATCTCGACGGCGCCTATCTCCTCCCCGGCTTGTGGGACGTCCACGTCCATCCCGACTACCTGGCGTCCACCGGCGCCTCCGTCGCCGAGCAGACCGCCGTCTTCGGCCACCGGCTGATGCAGGCCCTGACCGAGAGCGGCGTGGTCGGCGTGCGCTGCGCGGGCGCCGCGCACTTCATGGACGTGGCGTGGAAGCGGGCCTTCGATCTCGGTCAGTACGTCGGGCCGCGGGTGTTCGCGGCCGGGTACTTCCTGACCACGACCGGCGGCCACTTCCTCACGTCTGGACACGCGCGGGAATGCGACGGGCCCTACGGCTTCGTCCGTGCCATCCGTGAGCAGATCAAGAACGGTGTCGACCACATCAAGCTGAATCTGACGGGCGGCATCATGGGCCCCGCGTGGGATCGTCATTCGCAATCGTTCCTCCTCGACGACGAGCTGGAGGCCGCCTTCGCGATCTGCGGCCGGCGCGGATTCCCCGTGATGGCCCACGCCGCGAACCCGGACACCGTCCAGGCCGCCGCCCGGCTGGGCGCCCACAGCGTCGAGCACGGCTATAGCATGGACGCCGCGAGCATCGACAGCTTGCGCGCGCACGGCACCTGGTATGTCCCGACGCTCGCCATCACGCATCTCACGCCGGATCAGGCCCGCGATCCGTGGGAGAAGCGCTGGGTCGAGGCGTGCAACATCGCCCCCGACCTCTGCCACCGCGCGGACGCGGCCGCCGATCGGCACCGGGAATGCTTCCGCCAGGCCCTCGCGGCCGGGGTCAAGATGGCGCTCGGCTCGGACATCCGGCCGCTGAAGGAGGCCGCCCTCCTCGAGCTAACCCTCTGGGTGCGAGACGGCGCCACGCCCTGGCAGGCCCTGCTGGCCGCCACGCGCCACGCGGCCGACCTCTGCGGCGTCGGCGACGACCTCGGCACCGTCGAGTCGGGGAAGCTCGCGGACCTGATCGTCGTGGCCGCCGATCCCCTGGAGAACATCACCAACCTGCGCCGGCTGCTCCTCGTGCTCAAGGAGGGGCGGATCGTGTCGGACAAGCGCGGCGGCTCCGCTCGGGACTGAGTAAGCACATCTTTTCCCGCTGCCGCGATTGACAGCCGACTCGAATGAAGGCTAGAGTCGCGCCGAATTCGAGCGGGGGAATACGGCCATAGCGAAGATCACCCGAGCGACGGCGCTAGCCAACAACGAGGTTGCCTACCTGGCCTGGGCGATCGACCCGGAGCGAATCCCGGGGTGCCTCGGCTTTCACATCGTGCGCGAGTACCTCGATCCGTCGGACCACGTGACCGCCGAGCGCCCACTCGCCTCGTACGTCGCCTTCGAAGGCCAGCGGAATCCCGATTGGCAGGCGCAGAACACGACGGTCTGGCCGGTTCAAAAGTTCACCTGGCGTGATCTGACATTGCGCAAGAGACGCGACCGGGCCGAGCGTCGGCCCGACAACGAGCGCGTGCGTTACCGGATCCGGGCGGTGGGAAGAATGCAGCCGGGCCTCGACCCAGTGGTGATCGTGCCGGAGAGCCACCGAGACAAGAAGACGGGCGCGGTCGTGCCCCACACCTACACCGGCGACCCGATTCCGCTTGGCTACCTCACCGGGCCCGCCTTCACCAACATCATCGCCGTGACGACCCGGCGTCCGCCCTTCACCTCGACCTTCACGAACGGCATTCTCTCGACCCAGTTTCTCGTCCGCGTGCTGGAAGAGGACGGCGCCATCAAACCCGGGGAACTAGAGGGCCATTTGCGCAAGCCGCAAGACTGGCTTCGCGACTATCTCGCGGGAGACGTCCTGTCGGTCATCCGTGACTTCTTCTCGCAGCCCGGTGGCCGCCTCCATGCCGCGCTCTACGAGCTCGAGGACGAGGAGCTCGTGGGCCTGTTGAAAGAAAACGCCGAGCGTCTGGATCTGATCTTGTCGGACGCGGGCAGCGGGACCGACAAGAACGCTGCGGAAAACGAGAACGGCAAGAAACCGACGATCTACGACACTCGAAACCGCGCGGCGCGAAAGGTCCTGCGGGCCCTTGCCAAGAAACCCGGCACCACCTTCCGCATGCAGGATCGGATGTTCAATGGGTCCGGCCACATCGGGCACAACAAGTTCGTCGTCCACGTCGACGCGGGCGGCAAGGCGCGCTCGGTCCTCACCGGGTCGACGAACTGGACCTGGTCGGGGATCGCCGGTCAAAGCAACAACTGCATCCGGATCGACAACGACGATATCGCCGGAGCGTTCCTCGCCTACTGGAAGCGGCTCCACGACGACGTGCAGAAGTCCCCGAAGCCTTTGAGCGCGCCCGCGACGGGAGCCGACCAGGGTGACGCGCTCAAGACCGCCGACCGCAACCCGGTGCGCACGTCGCCCTCGGCCGGCGTGTCGCTGGAAACATGGTTCTCCCCGAACATGCCGGGCAAGGAGCAGCCGCCTGCCAAATCGGCAAAGACCCCGACGGCCCCGCCCCCAGACATGGACCGTCTCTTTTCACTCATGCGCAAGGCGCGGCGTTCTATTTTTTTCCTGGTGTTCATGCCGTCCCGCGGGGGGATCAATTCGATCGTGTCCGAGGCGATCGCGCTCGGGCTGAAGGACACGTCGCTCGAGGTGGTCGGCGCGATCTCCGACACCCAGGCCATGTGGGGCTACGAAGCCAGCCGGAAGACCCCGTCCGGCAAGAAGATACCCGCCTCGTCACCGTATACCTTCCAGCACGCGGGCGTGGCGGTCGTGCGGGCCACCGCCTTGACCGACAAGGAGATCGGACGGCAGCTCGGGGATTTCAAGCTCGACGAGACGCTCACGGTGGGGCGGGCCATCATCCACGACAAGATCCTGGTGATCGACCCGCTCGATCCGGTGAATTGTGTGGTCGCCTTCGGCAGCCACAACATGGGCTACAAGGCGTCGTACTCCAACGACGAGAACCTCGTCATCGTCCAGGGCCATCAGGCCTTGGCCGAGGCCTATGCGGTGCATGCGCTCGACGTCTACGACCACTATCGTTTTCGGGCCGTCGAGGCCGAGCTCGCCGCGGAAAAGAAGAAGACCGACGCCTTTGACGGCTTCCTCGACAAGACCGACGCGTGGCAACAGAGAGCGTCACGTCGGCTCGCGAGGTATTTCACCGCGTAGTCGGTCCTGCGTCCGCAGCAGCAAGAGGTAGGAGCCGAGCAGGAGCACCCCGGCGAGGCCGAGCCCCACCGACTGCATCAGCCACATGCCGCTGACGCCCCACGGCGGGCTCCATAGCCCGACGAAGGCCACGTGGTAGCCGCCGAAGAGCCCGACTCCCCATAGCGCCAGCGCGTAGATCACGGTGGGAGACACCGCGCGCTTGTGCGCGCGCAGCACGAAGCCGACGCCGGTCTGCAGGGCGTCGAAGACGTGAAAGGCGGCCAGATAGGGGATCAAGGTCAGGGCCACCGCGGCCACCGCCGCGTCGCTCGTGTAGAGCCGGACGATGGCGCCCCGCAGCATCCACACCGCGAGCGCGAGAGACGCCGAGACGATCACCGCGATCCGGATCCCGGTGGACGCGGTCCG
>Ga0070698_100005013_pt1 | contig 14509 bp, 12 predicted proteins | sample KBSK1502metaG_FD_65477 | JGI IMG/M metagenome (GOLD analysis project Ga0070698, IMG submission 65477) | Corn, switchgrass and miscanthus rhizosphere microbial communities from Kellogg Biological Station, Michigan, USA - KBS K1-50-2 metaG | ecosystem: Host-associated > Plants > Roots >...
CGGCGCCTCGGTCAACTTCGCCATGCTGATCACCGCGCGGGCCTGCCAGGGCGCGTTCGCGGCGCTGCTGGTGCCGTCGGCGCTGTCGCTGCTGACCACCACGTTCACCGAGCCGAAGGACCGCGGCAAGGCGTTCGGCATCTACGGCGCGATCGCCGGGGCCGGGGGTGCGGTCGGGCTGCTGCTCGGCGGCGCGCTGACCGAGTACCTGTCCTGGCGGTGGACGCTGTACGTGAACCTGATCTTCGCCGGGGTGGCGGTCGCCGGGGGAGCGCTGCTGCTGGGCCGCCAGCGGTCCCCGGCCCGGCCGAGGCTGGACATCCCCGGCGTGCTGCTGGTCTGCGGCGCGGTGTTCTGCCTGGTCTACGGGTTTTCCAACGCGGCCGCCCATAGCTGGGCCACGCCGTCGACCTACGGTTTGCTGGCCGCCGGGGTGGTGCTGGGCGTGGTGTTCGCGCTGTGGCAGGGCCGGGCGGCCCACCCGCTGCTGCCGCCCCGCGTGGTGCTCGACCGCAACCGGGGCGGCGCCTACCTGTCGATGCTCATCGCCGCGGCCGGGCTGTTCGGGACCTTCTTGTTCCTGACCTACTACCTGCAGCAGACGCTGGGCTACTCGCCGCTCGTTACCGGCGTGGCGTTCCTGCCGATCAGCGGCGGGCTCATTACCGCCTCCAATCTGTCCACGATCGTGCTCATGCCCAGGCTCGGACCCAGGCCACTGGTCGCGTCCGGGATGCTGGCGGCGTCGGGCGGGGCGGTCTGGCTGGCCCAGCTCGGCCCGCACACCGGCTACGCGGCGGGCGTGCTCGGCCCGCTCATCCTGGCCGGAACCGGCCTGGGCATGGTGATCGCGCCGGCGATCAACACCGGCACCTTCGGCGTGGCCCCGCAGGACGCGGGAGCCGCCTCCGCGACTGTCACCGTCGGCCAGCAGCTCGGCGCCTCGATCGGCACCTCCCTGCTGAACACGATCTTCGCCAGCGCCGTCGCGTCCTACCTCGCCGCGCACCTCGCAACGGCCCGGCTGATCGGCCGCCAGGCGCTGACCGGGCTGGCGCTGGCGCATGGCTACGACACCGCGTTCTGGTGGACCGCCGGCATCTTCGCCGGCGGCGCGGTGGTCGGCGGCGCCCTGCTCCGCGGCGGGCCGCTGTACCGGAAGCGCACACCGTCCGAGGCCGACGGCAGGATAACAACGGCACAAGGGCCGGCGGACCCCGTTCGCCCGGCATGATCCCGCCGTTCCTGATCGGCAGGCCTCGCACGTGCGCGTGGCGATCACCAGATCCTGGTGATGCTGATTCACCTGCCCGGCCTCAATCATCGGTTCATGGACCCAGCCGTCGCCCTTTACGAGATCCGGATCAGCGGCCACCTCGGCGTCACGGTGCTCTCCGCGTTCCCGGCGATGACATCGCAGCGGCACGGCGCACACACCGTGCTGACTGGCCTGCTGGATCAGTCGGCACTCTACGGAGCGCTGGCTCAGGTCGAGGCGCTTGGCCTCGACCTGCTTGAGGTCCGCCGGATCAAGCCACCGGCGGCGGGCGCCGAGGGGAGGGAGCTGGCTTGGTGACCAGTGATTCCAGCCGTGCCCTGTGGCTGCGGCAGGCCCGTGCTTACCTGCGCGACGCCGATCCCGTGCTGGCCCGGCTCGTCGACGACCGGCCGGCCTTCGATCCCCGGGCGTGGCTGGCCCAGCTGCCGCCGATGGATCTGTTTGGTGCCCTGGTGTTCCAGGTCACCGGCCAGCAGCTGTCCGTCCCCGCGACCCGCCGGACCCTCGCCCGCATCGAGGCCCTGTTCGGCGGCCACCTGCCAACGCCCGCCGAGCTGCTCAGCGCGGACCCCGGCAAGCTCCGCGAGGCCGGGCTCTCCTGGCGGAAGATCACCACGCTCCGTGACCTCGCCGAGCGGCTGTCGGACGGCAGGCTGAACCCGGACGTCCTGAGCAGCCTGCCCGACGACGATCTCATGGCCGAGCTGACCGCGATTCCCGGGATCGGCCCGTGGACCGTGCAGGGCGCCATGATCATCGCGCTCGGCCGCGAGGACGTCGTCCTGCCGGGCGACCTTGCGCTCCGCAAGGCCGTTCAGGCCGCCTATCAGCTCGGCCACCTCCCCGACCAGCAGGAGGTCCTCGCCATCGCCGAGAAATGGCGGCCCTACCGCAGTCTCGCGACCAGCTACCTGTTCTCCGCCGCCTTCGAGCCCTCCGGGGTGGCGGCAGCAGAAATCACGACAACGAAAGGTGAAGCAAGATGACTGTTTCGGACAGCACGGTTGCCATCATCGGCACCGGCAACATCGGCGGCAGGCTCGCGGCGAACTTCGCGGCCGGCGGTCAGGACTTCCTCCTGGCCGGCCGCGACCAGGAGGCCGCCAGGAAGATCGCGTCCGACCTCGACGGCCACGCCGAGGTGGTCAGCGTCGACGAGGCGGTCGAGCGGGCCGACGTGCTCGTGATGGCCCTGTGGCTCGACGCCTTCGAGCAGGTCATCGCCCAGTACGGCGAACGGCTGGCCGGCAAGGTGATCGTCGACCCGTCGAACCCGGTCGGACCGGACAGCGACGGCAACTACCGCAAGGTCATCGGCGAGCAGGAGTCGTCGGGCCAGATCCTGGCCGGCCTGCTGCCGCCCGGGGCACAGCTGGTCAAGGCGTTCGGCACGCTGTCGGCTCCCACGCTGTCCGCCGCCGCGCGGCGGGAGCCGGAGCGCGCGGTGCAGTTCTACGCCGCCGACGACGCCGCCGCAGGCGACCTGGTCGCCGACCTGATCCGCACCGGCGGCTACGAACCGGTCAGCGTGGGCGGCCTGGACCAGTCCATCCGCATCGAGATGTTCGGCGACCTGCACGAATACGGCGCCCTGGGCCGGGTCGTGACCAAGTCGGAGGCGCTGGCCGCGATCTGACGCGGTCCGCGGCGCAGCCGTACCCGGGTGATCTGACGCACCGCCCGCTCCCGCACTAGGCGGGAGCGGGCGGATGCCGCCGTCCGGCCGGCTGGAGGGTCAGCTGCGGGCCGGCGGCGGCGATCGCGTCCCAGTCGTAGAGCATCGGGATGAGCTCGCATCTGGACCAGGCTTCGTGCTGATCGGTGTAGTGCGGGCTCGCCGGATCTCCTGATGCGCCGCCGACAACGATCCACGTGCAGTTGTCCCAGTTGCCGACGTCGAACACGTAACGGGCCACCGCGCCAGAGACCGCCGCCGTACCGGACTCGGCTCGGCATCCGGTGGCCCAGACGGTCTCGTTGTCGCCGCCGACCCCCGCGCCGGCCGGGCTGAGCGCTGCCGGCGCGCCGGGAATCGGCGGCGTCAGCGGATGGGTGAGCGCCGCGGTGTGCACCCGGCGCCACGGGATGTCCGGCGGCTCCCCCGAGACCTCCTCGAGCGCCTCGGCCAGCAGCGCATCCCAGGTGCTGCCGCCGGTCAGCGCCAGGTCACCCGATCGCAGCAGGGCCGGCAGCACCCACCAGAGGTGGCTGACGGCCGAGAGGCCGCCGGGCAGTTGCATCGGCCCGGTGCCGCCTGCGGCGGAGAGGCCGGACCGGCTGCCGACGATCCTGGCCAGAGCCCAGCGCAGCCGGGAATAGCAGGTCGCCGCGGCCGAGCCGGGCGACATGCGGGCATCCCAGCCCAGCACCACGTCCCGGACGGCGCGGGCCTGGGCGCTGGCCGGCGCGACGTCCGCCAGGGCCGCCTGGAACAGCTGAGCGGGCGCGCTGAGGTCGTCGCGGTGGATCGCCGGCATGTCCTGCGGCGACGCGGGCCCGAGCCCGGCGATGAGCTGCTCGATTCTCCGGGCCCGGTACGGCGGATGGGCGTCGGTGCAGAAGTAGTCACCGGTCTCCGGGATCGCGGTGACCACCCGGTTGTTGGCGGTCACGATGTAGCCGCGGTCCGGATCATCCACGCGCGGCATCTGCCCGGCGGCAACCATGCCGTCCCACTCGTACTCGCCTGTCCACCCCGGCACGGGCAGCCACCCGTTGACGGCCGGCCGGCGCGGGATCATCGCCCGCACCAGGTGGCCGATGTGGCCGCCGGTATCCGCGGCCACCAGGTTGTGGTCGATGAGCCCCCAGCCGCGCACGGCCTGGAACAGCGAATCCACCGAGCCGGCGTGCAGCATGGGCAGCAGGCAGTCAAGCGACCGGTCGAGGTGGAAGAACTGAACCGACTTGAGCGTCAGGGCGGAGCCGTGCGCCGGATCCCCGGCGACGACCGGGCCATGGATGGTCTCGACGATCTGTACCCGGGCTGAGGCTTCGCCGCGGATCTTGATGTCCTCGGTCGTCGTCGCGGCCTGCAGCCAGCCGCCCCGGTGCCGGTACCGGGACGGGTCGGCGCGGTCGAACTGCTCGACGTACAGATCGTGAATATCCGCGAACGCATGCGTGACGCACCAGGCCACCCGCGCGTTGTGCCCGAAGTGCGGGAAGGCAGGCACGCCCGGGATGGTCAGGCCGATCACATCGAACTGATCGCAGCCCAGGTGCATCTGCGCGTACATGCCCGGGAGCTCGAGAGTGCGATGCGGGTCGCCAGCCAGGATCGGCCTGCCGGTGGCGGTGCGCCCCGGCGCCAGGGCCCAGTTGTTGCTCCCGCCGTCGATCTCGGCCCTCGCCGCCAGCAGGCTCAGCGCGCGGACCGGCTCGCGAAGATCGGCCAGGCTCGCGACCCACCGGCTGGCATCGGCACCGGGCGGAATGCACAGCCGGTCGGCCCCGCCGTCGTCGTAGCGCAGCTTGACCAGGTCACCGGCGGTGACCACGCCGACCGCCGCAGCGCGCCAGAGCTTGAACCACAGCGAGCCCATCAGGTAGCCACGCTGCCGCATGGCCGCGATGCAGTGCCAGCCCTCCCACGGCTCCGGCGCGCTTGCCACCAGCGCATACTCGGCCGGAGCCGGATAACTGCCCAGATACGCGTTAACGCCGGCGGCGTAGGCATCGACCATCGCCCTGGCGTCAGCGCCGAGCGCCTGGTAGTCCCGGATCGACGCCGCAGCGGCCCGCAGCCGCCGGGCCAGCCGGTCGGCCGGCAGGCCCGCCACGCCGACCCACTCGGCCCACCTGCCTTCCATCTGCTTCCTGGCCGCGTCCATCTGCCACAGCCGGTCCATGGCGTGCGCGTATCCCTGGCCGACGAACACGTCATGCACCGAGTGCGCGCGAACATGCGGGATTCCCCAGTCGTCGCGGTACAGACGGACCGGCCGCTCGACCCAGCCTCCCCGGAGTAGCGGCATCCCGTCCTCCCGGTGACGCGTGCGGCCAGTCTCCCACGGCCCCGCGGTTACGTGCATAATTGTCCGCGATGGACGAAGCGGAGCTGAGCGCGAAGGCCAGAAGGCTCGCGGCCGTTATCGAGCCTTTCGCCGGGCAGGTGTACTTCTCGCCGGAGTGCCACGGAGAATACGCCGGCCTGGGTTTCTCGCCAAGCCCGCGGCAGGTGAATGGAGTGGCGCTCCCCGACGGTCCCGCGTACTTCTGCAGCCGGGGATCAGTTCTCGGACAGGTTCCCGGGGAGCTGGTCGCGTCGGCATTCGCGGTGTTCAGCCCGTCAGCCGTCGTCCCCGCGGTGACTTTCGGCTGGTCGATCACTGACGCGGCGACGATCGAGCGGGCCAGGACCGAGGGGGCAATAGCCCAGCTGACCAGGATCCTCGGACCCGCGCCGGAGGGCGTCGAACGAGTCCGGGACGTCCTCGACCGGGCCAGCGGATCCCAGCGAGTCGCGGGAAAGCCCCTCTACGCCGGCGTGCTAGCCCAGGAGGTGCCGAGCTCGCCACTGGGCGCAGCCTGGCGCTACGCCGACAGGCTGCGCGAATACCGCGGCGACGCGCACACGGCCGCCTGGACCTCGGCCGGCTTCGATGCCGTCGAGATAGGCCTCCTTACGGAGCTGTACTGGGGGCTGCCGCTGAAGACGTACATCCGATCTCGGGGCTGGTCAGAAGCTGAACTCGATGACGGCATCAGGCGGCTCGAGTACCGAGGCCTGCTCCGAGACGGCTCGTTCACCGAACGCGGACGGGAAGAACGCGAGGCCGTCGAATTGAACACCGATGGTCAGTGCCGTCCCGTCGTCGAGTCGCTGGGCGACGACTTCGACGAAGTGATAAGCCTGCTCCGGCCGATCGGGAAGGCGATTCGGGCCCAGCGAGGCTATCCACCTTCCGGGCCGCACGACTTGGCAGGCCTGTCGCCGAGGCGTGGCATTTAGCGCCCGCCGCGGAATGGGGTCGCCTCGCCGCGGCTGGCTCCTTGGCCGCTAGCCGGGCAGCCCGTGCAGGAATTTCGCGATTTCGGCGTTGACGGCGCCCGGGTGGGTGACGTTGGCCGCGTGGGGAGCACCGTCGATCACGGCGAGTGCGGTCGGGCCGGCCAGGCCGTCGCGCATCGCCTCGGCCTTGGCCACCGGGATCGCGCTGTCCGCGCTGCCGTGGATGACCAGGGCCGGGCAGCTGATCTCGCCGAGCCTGCCGGTGATGTCGTCGCGGTCCATCAGGCACCGGAACGGCCAGGTGAGCTGGCCGAGGTTGTCCGGTGCCCACTGGGCGTACTGCTCGGCCCACTTGGCGTACCAGCCGTCCCACTGGCCAGGGCCGAGGATGATGGCGGCGACGATCTCCTGTACCGGACCTGGTCCCCGGTCCAGCCAGGTCTGGTGCAGCTGCTCATAACCCGCGCGGCTTCCCTCGTCCTCGGTGCCGGCCTGGCTGTCGATCAGTATCAGGCCTCGCACCCGCTGTGGCGCCAGCAGCGCGGCGCGCAGGCTGAGGAAGCCGCCCTGGGACATGCCGCCGAGAACGGCCTGCTCGATGCCGAGGTGGTCGAGCAGGGCCAGCACGTCCCGGGCCGAGTCCCAGTAGCTGAACGGGCCCGTCGCGGAGGTGCCGCCGTGGCCGCGCTCGTCCCAGGTGATCACCCGGAACTCCGGCGCGAGCGCGGCGACCTGGGCGTCGAACATCGTCTGGTCCATCAGGTACCCGTGGCTCAGCACGACAGCCGGCCCGGCACCGCCGGACTCGGCGTAGCTGACCTGAATCCCGTTGACCGCTGCTGTCGGCATATCGCGGACGCTATCGCACCAGAGCATCACCCGGAAGGCACTCGCGCCAGGGTGATCTCGACGCCGTGAACGGTCGTGCTGGCCCCCATGTCGCTCGCGGTCCCCGGGTTGAGTACGTTGACGTTCGCGTGCTCCGCCTCAAGCCTGGGCCAGCGGCCCTTTGGCGCGAACGCAACGCCGCGCGGGAGATCCTGGGAGAGCGCGACGGTGAGCTCGAGTTCTCCGGCCGAGCTTCGGGCCCGCGCGCGGTCTCCCGGGGCGAGCCCGCGCTCGGCGGCGTCGGCGGGGTGCACGGCGATCGTGGCCGGGCCGATGCGGCGGGCCAGCCGGGTCTCGTTGGCGAAGCTGTCGTTGAGCAGCCAGGGGGACGCCGGGGTGAGCAGCCGCAGCCGCCCGTCCGCGGGGCGCGGGTCGGCGTGCGGGTGCGGGACGCGCGGGTGTCCGTCGGCTTCGGCGCGGCCGCTGGCCAGCTCGATCTTCCCGCTGGGCGTTGGGAACCGGAGGCCGGGGAACTGCACCCGCGGTTCGGGGTGGACCCAGATCGTCCCCTGCCGGGCGAGCGAGGCGAAGTCGATCCCGAGGCCAGTGCGGCGCAGCACCTCGGCGATGACCTGCTCGTCCGGCTCCTGCAGCCCGGGGTCGTCGAGCCCGGTCGCCGCGGCAAGCCGGCGGAAGATCTCGGTGTTGGGCAGCGACTGCCCCAGCGGTTCGATGACCTTGACCTGCGCGCCCAGGCTGAGGTGGAAGTAGGAGGCGACAAGGTCGTCTGACTCGAGGAAGCTCGCCGCGGGCAGCACGACGTCGGCCAGGTCGGTGGTGTCGGTCTCGAACAGGTCGATCGCCACGGTGAACAGGTCGGTGCGGGCGAGCGCCCGGCGCAGCCGCGCCTGGTCGGGATTCGAGGCGGCGATGTTGATGTTCCAGCACAGCAGTGCCCGGGAGCGCTGCGGGTCCTCCAGGCAGCCCGCCAGGTCCATGTGGCTGATCGGATCGGGCGGCGAGCCCGGCAGGTGCGCCCCGGCAACGTAGTCCTCGTCCAGCATCCTGTTGCCGGCCCCGTTGAGGTACAAGAACCCCGTGCCGGGCCGCCCCAGGTTCCCGCTCAGCGCCGCGAGCTGCGCGACGGCGCGGACGGCGTTGCCGCCGCGCGGCTGGCGCTGAAAGCCCTGGCCGATCCACAGCAGCGAGGGTCCGGTTCCGTACCACCGGGCGGCCTGCTCGATCGCGGCCGCTGGCACGCCCGTGACGCGCTCGCCCCAGCCGGGGGTGCAGCGCTCCAGGTGCGGCTCGAGCTCCTCCCAGCCGATCGCGTGCCCGGCCAGCAGCCCGCCGTCGAGCAGGCCGTCACGGCGGATCACGTGCGCGATCGCGAACGCGAGCGCGGCGTCGCTGCCCGGGAACGGCTGCAGGTGCAGATCGGCCTGACGGGCGGTCGGGGTCCGGACGGAATCGACGACGATCACCCGGCCGGGAGCCTCCGGCAGCCAGTGCTCATGCTGATGCGGCGCGGTGGCCGACGGGTTGGCCCCCCAGACCAGGATGCACGCCGCGTCCGCGGCCGTCCGCGGGTCGAAACCGTCCAGCGACGTCCCGTACAGGTACTCGAGCGCGACGTGCCCGGCCTTGTTGCAGATCGTGTCGGGGTCGACCTCGCGGGCGCCGAGTCGGCGCAGGAAACGATTCGGGAAGTGGTAACCCAGCAGCGCGAACGTGCCGGTGTAGTGGGCAGACAGGATCGTGTGAGCGCCGGGCCGCTCCGCGACCGCGGTCAGCCGCCGGGCGATCTCGTCCAGCGCCTCGTCCCAGGACACGGGCGTGAACCGGCCGCTGCCCTTCGGCCCGTCGCGTCGCAGCGGCGTCAGCAGCCGGGCCCGGGGATCCAGCAGGACTCCGTTGTAGGCCGTCGCGCACTTGCGGCACAGGCGCCCCCGGCTGACCGGGTGATGAAGGTCACCGCGCACCCGGCGGATCGCGCCGTCACGCAGCGACACCTCGATTCCGCACGCGTCGTAACAGTCTCGGGGGCAGGTCGTCAGCATGATCTCGTCAGTCATGGCCCGTCTCCGCCCCGCGCGCCGGCGTTAATGTAACTTTTCATCCTAGGGCGACCGCCCCGGCGCAGCAGGCGGCCGTCAGGCCAGAGCCATGGCAATGGCGTGCAGGGCCAGTCCCACGCTTGCGCCAACGACCGTGCCGTTGATGCGGATGAACTGCAGATCGCGCCCGAGGAGCAGCTCCAGCTGAGTCGAGGTCTCGGCCGCGTCCCACCGCTCGATGGTCCCCGTGACCAGGCCGGCGAGCTCGTCGTGGAACTGGTCGGCGACCGCTCTGACTCCCGATTCGACCATGCGCTCGAGGCCTTCGTGCAGGCGCCGGTCTGAGGAAAGGCGCCAGCCGGCGGCTACCAGCGCATCGGCCAGCCGGCGGCGCATCTCGGAGTCCGGGTCGGCAGCCTGGGCGCGGAGCGTGTCCTTGGCCCGCTGCCACAGCGAGGAGGACCAGTCGCGCAGCAAGGCGCTGCCCAGGAGTTCGCGCTTGAGGCGCTCGCCCCGCTCGCGCAGCTCGGGTGATGTCTCGAGGCGGTCGGGCAGGCCGGCGATCCACTCATCGAACTGACGCCGCGTCTGGTCGTCCGGATCGGCGGCCATCGCCGCCAGCCGCTGGCGCAGCCGGGAGTGCAGGCGGTCGAAGACCCGCCGGTAGACCGCGTCGGGCAGCCAGCGGGGTGACTCGCCCTCGAACAGCTCACGCAGCTCCGCGTAATGGTCGGCCAGGTAGCGGTCGGCGGCGGACACGATCGTGTTGAACACCTCGGCGTGGTGGTTTCCCGCGATGATGACCCGCAGGACCCGTCCGGCCAGCGGCGCTACCTCGATGGCGTCCAGCGCCCGGGTCAGCTCGGCCGTGAGCACGCGCTGGACATCCTCGTCGCGCAGCGCCTCGGCCACCGTGACCACCAGGTCAGCGGCACGGCCGGCGAAGCGGGCGGCGTTGGCCTTGTCGGCCAGCCAGGCGGCCAGGCGGGAAACCAGGCCAGCGGTGCGGATCCGCTCGGCAAGAACATCGGCGTTGAGGAAGTTCTCCTGCACGAACTGGCCGAGAGTGGCGGCGAACTGGTCCTTGCGCTCGACGATCAGCGCGGTGTGCGGTATTGGCAGCCCCAGCGGGCGGCGGAACAGGGCCGTTACCGCGAACCAGTCGGCGACGCCGCCGACCATGGCCGCCTCGGCGCCAGCCTGCACGTAGCCGAGCACGGTCCCGTGGACGCCGGCCGCGGTCACGCCCATGAACAGGGCCGTGACGGCCGCGAGCAGGGCGGTGGCTCGTCGCCGCGCGGCAGCCAGACGGCGCGCCCGCACCGCCACCGGCTCACGCTGGAGCGCGGGTACCGGTGAGACTGGCGCCGTCGCGGCAGGTTCCATCTGGCTAGCTTGCTGGTTGAGCTTGCCCCGGGGGAAGGTTCTGCCGTCATCGGCATTGGGGCAAGAACCGGCGGAGGGGCCTATGGTCCTGGTAGCCGACCGGAGATCACTCCGACAGGCTCGCCATCTGCGCGTCCATCGGGCTGGCCGGCCGCGGCTTGTCCGCGATCTCCATGCGGAGCGCCATCACCGCCGCGTCGTAGATCCCTGAGAAGCTCGGGAAGGGCTGGATCGTGTCGCCCAGCACCTCGACCGGGACGTGCGCGCGGATGGCCAGCGTCGCCTGCTGCAGCCACTCACCGGCCTCGGGCCCGAGCGCATAGGCGCCGGTCAGCCGCTCGCCGTCGCTCAGCAGCGTCAGGAAACCGTTGGACTCGGCGTAGGCGTGCGTGTAGGTGGCGGTCTTCGGCACCTCGGACACCCGCGCGGTGCAGCTGTAGGCCGCTTCGAGGGCGCCCACCGCCGCGGCCTGCGGATCGGTGTAGGTGACCCGTGGGACGGCCTCGTAGTTCGCCGGACGGCCATCGCCGGCGATGTTCTCGGCGACCACGTCGCCCTCGTACTCGCCGACATGGGTGAGCGGCCAGATGCCGTTGACGTCGCCGATCGCCCAGAGGCGCTCGCCTGCGCGCAGGTGCTCGTCCACGGGGATCCCGTGGAGGCCGGCCTCGATGCCGACCGTCTCGAGGCCGATCCCCTCGACCCGCGGGCGCCGGCCGGTCGCCACGAGCAGCCGGTCGCCCCGCAGCTCCGTACCGCCGTCGAACTGCAGCACAAACTCGTCACCCTCACGGCGCGCGGCGCTGGCGTGCATCCCGAGCATCAGCTCGATCCCGTCCCGGCGCAGGGCCTCGGCGAGCGCCATGCCCAGCGGCGCGGGCTCGCGGGGGAGCACGCGGTCGGCACCCTCGACGAGCACCGCCTCGCCGCCTAGGCGCCGCACGACCTGCGCAAGCTCGACGCCCGCGGACCCGCCGCCCAGCACGAGCAGGCGGCGCGGGACGGCCTTCATGCTCGTCGCCTCGCGGGTGCCCCAGACGCCCTCGAGCTCGCGGAGTCCCGGTACCGGGGGCACGATCGGATCCGAGCCGGTCGCCACGACGATGTTTTCCGCGGTGTGGCGGACGCCGTCGACGTCGACCACGCCGGTGCCCGCCAGCCGGCCCGTGCCGCGCACCAGGGCGATGCCCCGGCTCGCCAGCCAGCGCTCCTGGCCTGCATCGGAGTAGTTCGACACCATGAAGTCGCGCCAGGCCAGCGCGGCCGCCACGTCGACCTGCGCGGTCGCGGCGGCCTCGCGCGCGCCCTGCACCGCCTCGCCCGGGCGCAGCAGCGACTTCGACGGGATGCAAGCCCAGTAGGAGCACTCACCGCCGACCAGTTCCCGCTCCACGAGGGCGACGCGCAGCCCGCGCGCGGCCAGCGCCGCGGCGCAGTGCTCGCCGGGCGCCCCGCCGCCGAGAATGATCACGTCATAGTCGCTGCCCGAGCTCATCGTTACCTCCGTCGGTTGCGGGGGACATAACGGCCGCGGCCGGGCGGCGAGGGCCGGGTCACACGATGATGTGTTTAACGTCCGCCATGTAGCGGCCGGCGGCTGCGGAAGCCGCGTCCGGGGTGCTCCCGCGCTCCCGAGCGTCCATGTACGCCGCGTACCAGTCCCACCAGTTATGCGGCAGGGCCACCGCCTCGAACGAGCCGTGATGCTCGGCCGTCTCATGCAGAAGCTCGGCCAGAGCCGCGACGTCCATAGGTCACCTCATATCCGTTCTCCGGCCCCTACGCGAATGCCCGCCGTCAGCGGGATGCAAACGTGAGGAGCCGGCCGCGCGCGCCCGGTCCGAGTCGGAGGATAACGGCCGGCAGACGGGCCGGACAGGTCCTTCCAGCCCCTAGGGCCGGAATATAACCGGGGTAAAGTCCGCTTAGTCTCGGAGGCTCAACTAGCTCCAAGGAGGGACCAGCGATGAGCACGACCATCCCAGCTGACCTCGTCCGTCAGGCGGTCGGGTTCTGATGAACGAGCCGGGCAGACTCGCCGTGCTCGGCGCCGGCCACGTCGGGCCGGTCATCGCACGGCTGGCGATCAAGGCCGGGTACCCGGTGGCGATCGCCACCTCCGGCGACCCGGAAGACATCGCGCTGATCGCCGAGCTGCTCATTCCCGGCGCGCGGCCGCGGTGGGCCGGCGAGGCGGTGGCAGACGCGGATGTCGTGGCGCTCGCGATACCGCTGGCCCGCTTCCTCGAGATCGATCCCGGATTGCTCAGTGGCAAGCTCGTGGTCGACGTGATGAACTACTGGCCGGCCAGCGCCGGCGTGCTGACGGCCTTCGAGGACGGCGGAAGCAGCGAGATCGTGGCCCGGCGCCTCTCCGGCTCGACCGTGGTCAAGGCGCTCAATCACATCGGCTACCACGAGCTGGAGGACCTAGCGCGCCCGGCAGGCGTCCCGGGCCGTCGTGCGGCGGGTGTCGCGGGCGACGACCCCGCAGCGGTCGCCACCATCGCGGCCCTGCTCGATCGGATCGGCTACGACCCGGTGTGCCTGGACAGCTTGGTGGCGGGCCGGGCGCTCGAGCCGGGCGGGCCGGTGTTCGGGGCCGTGCTGCCGCGGCCCGAGTTCGAGCGGGCCGTTCGCTCGGACGCGAGGAGCCTGGCATGACCTACACCTTCGGGCTCGACACGTTCGGCGACCGGAACAGCGACGCCGATGGCAGACCGCTGTCGCACGCCCAGACGATCCGCAACGTGGTCGACGAGGGCGTGTTCGCCGAGCGGGCGGGCGCGGATTTCTTCGGGATCGGCGAGCATCACACCGAGTACTTCCCGATGCCGGCCGGAGATGTGGCCCTCGCCGCGATTGCGGCCCGTACCGAGCGAATCCGTCTTGGCTCCGCCGTGACCGTGCTGAGCTCCGACGATCCGGTCCGGGTGTTCCAGCGGTATTCCACGCTGAACGCGATCTCCGGCGGCCGGGCAGAAGTCATCCTGGGCCGCGGATCGAGCATCGAGTCGTTCCCGCTGTTCGGCTACGACCTCGCCGACTACGAGGAGCTGTTCGAGGAGAAGGCCGCGCTGTTCGCCGAGCTGCTCAAGGGCGGCCCGGTCACGTGGTCCGGCAAGACCCGCCCGTCCCTGCTCCACCAGGACGTGGTGCCGCACACCGAGTCCGGTCCGTTCCCGGCCTGGATCGGCGTCGGCGGCAACCCCCAGTCGGTGATCCGCGCGGCCCGCCTCGGGTTCTCGCTGGCCCTGGCCATCATCGGCGGCCCTCCGGCCCGGTTCGCCGCGTACTCGGAACTGTTCCGGCGGGCCCTGGAGAAATTCGGCCGCCCGCCGCTTCCGGTGCTCGTGCACTCGCCAGGCCACGTCGCGGCCACCGACGAGCAGGCGAAAGCCGAGTTCTGGCCGCGCTGGCGTGACATCATCAGCCTGGTCGCCCCGGAGCGCGGCTTCGCGATCCCCACCGAGGAGTCGTTCGACGAGGAGACCGGGCCGCACGGAGCGCTGTACGTCGGCTCACCAGAAACCGTCGCGCGGAAGATCGCCACGAATCTCGACGTCCTCGGGGCGACCCGGTTCGACCTGAAATACGGCCTGCCGGGCCTGACGCACGACCAGCTCATGACCAACATCGAGCTGTACGGCCGCCAGGTCATCCCGCGCGTCCGCGAGCTTCTCAGCGACTCCCTGGTCAGGTAGGGGGGCTCAGACGAACAGCGGCTCGGCTGCTGAGCGGTTCACCAGCTCGGTCATCGCGGCGTCGTCCGGCGGACCGGCGAAACGGCTGGCCGCGTCCAGCACCCTCGGGAGCAGGTCCACGTCCCCGACGCTGTCCAGGAATACCCCGGGGCGGCTCAGCGCCCACCACACGGCCAGGTCGATGTCGTCCTGCTCTTGAAGCGGCTCGTACCAGGTCGCCCGGGTATGCGGCCGTCCAAGCCAGGGCCGCTGGGCGATCGACTTGATCGTCTGGATCGCCACGTTCCGCTCGCGGCAGGTG
>Ga0070698_100005015_pt1 | contig 14509 bp, 14 predicted proteins | sample KBSK1502metaG_FD_65477 | JGI IMG/M metagenome (GOLD analysis project Ga0070698, IMG submission 65477) | Corn, switchgrass and miscanthus rhizosphere microbial communities from Kellogg Biological Station, Michigan, USA - KBS K1-50-2 metaG | ecosystem: Host-associated > Plants > Roots >...
TCCTCGGCGGTGTCGGCGTCGAGGACGATCTTTCCGGAGGCCGCGCCCGGGCTCGCGTTCAGGCCGCGCGCTGCGACCTCGACCTTCGCGTCGGGGTCGATCATCGGGTGCAGGAGCTGATCGAGCTGGCCGGGGTCGATGCGAGCGACGGCTTCTTCCCGCGTGATCAGGCCCTCGTCAACCATCGAGACGGCGGCCTTGAGCGCCGCGGTCGCCGTGCGCTTGGCTGAGCGCGTCTGCAGCAGGTAGAGCCGGCCGTCCTCGACGGTGAACTCGATGTCCTGCACGTCGCCGTAGTGCTCCTCGAGCCGGCGCATGGTGTCGAGCAGCTCGTCGAATGTGCCGCCGAGCGCGCGTTTCATCGCCTCGAGCGGCTCCGGAGTGCGGATGCCCGCCACGACGTCCTCGCCCTGCGCGTCGGCCAGGAACTCCCCGTAGATCCCCCGCTCGCCCGTCGACGGGTCACGCGTGAACGCGACGCCCGTCCCGGACTGCGGGCCCTTGTTGCCGAAGACCATCTGCACGACGTTGACCGCGGTGCCGAGGTCGTCGGGGATCCTGTTGGCGCGGCGGTAGACCTGTGCCCGCGGGGTGTCCCAGGAGTCGAAGACGGCGCGCACGGCGCGGCTCAGCTGCTCGCCCGCGTCCTGGGGGAACGGCCTGCCGATCTCGTCCTCGTAGATCTGCTTGAACTGGCGAACGAGCTCCTCGAGGTCCTCTGCTTTGAGCTCGACGTCCTGCTGCACGCGGCGCTCGTCCTTGAGCTTGCGCAGCACTTGCTCGAAGCGCTCCGCGTCGATGCCGTCGACGACGTCCCCGTACATCTGGATCAGTCGGCGGTACGAGTCGAAGGCGAAGCGGCGGTTGCCCGTGGCGGCGGCGAGGCCCTCGACCGCCTCGTCGTTGAGACCCAGGTTCAGGATCGTGTCCATCATCCCGGGCATCGAGATCGCGGCACCTGAGCGGACCGAGACCAGGAGCGGGTTCTCCGGGTCGCCGAAGCGCTTGCCGGTCTTCTCCTCGAGGGCGCGGAGATGGTCGGCGATCTCGTCCTCGAGACCGTGCGGGAGCCTCCTGCCGTTCTGCATGTACTCCCGGCACGCGTCGGTCGTGACGGTGAAGCCGGCCGGAACCGGGATCCCGAGCTGGGTCATCTCGGCCAGGCCGACGCCCTTGCCGCCGAGAAGCTCTCGTCCGCCCCCGGACGGCTCGTCGAAGTCGTAGACGAAACGTCCGTTCCCTCGCATTGCGCAGATCTTCCCACACGGCTAGGGCTCTACACCGGACATGTCCTGGTGCCAGACACGCGCACGAAACCGTCACGAACTATCCACAGGGACCACGAAAGCCCTGCTCACGACGTGGTTCAGGTCGACCCGCCGGGTGTCAGGCACGCATACGGAAGGTCCGCGCGGTCTCCACCAACGTAAGCTCGAGCGGATGAGGCCGTTGCTGATCGCCGCGCTCGGAGCGCTCCTCGTTGGAACCGCCCAGGGCGCCGGCACTGCTGGGCGGAGCCGGATCGCGTTCGGCCTCGACCGCGGCGGCGCCAGCAGCATCTACACCGCGCGGCCCGACGGCAGCGGCCTGCATCGCCTGACGGTGCCGCCGACACGCCAGCAGCTCGGCGGCGACTCGGGGCCCGTGTGGTCGCCCAACGGCCGGCGGATCGTCTTCGAGCGGGACCTCACCTACTGGGGCGCGGACCGATACCGCCTCGCGGCGGTACCGGCGGCCGGCGGGCTTGCGCACCAACTCACGAAGGGGCCGTTCGACGCGATGCCGACCTTCTCCCCGAGCGGCCGGCGGATCGCCTTCGTCCGCGGCGGCGCGACCGTGTCGCTCTACACGATCGACCGGCTTGGGCGCCATGCGGCGCGGCTGCTCGCCGACGCGCTCGACATCAGCCCGGCCTGGTCGCCCGACGGGAAGACGATCGCGTTCTCGCGGCTGGCCGACGCATCGTTGCCGATCGACCAGGCGACGCTGTATCTGGCAGATGCCGACGGCTCCCACGTTCGCCAGCTCGGGCAGGTGGCGTTGAGAGGCGTCTCGCCCGCATGGTCGCCGGACGGCCGAAACATCGCCTTCGTCTCCTTCGCCGACCACAACGATCCCGGCTGCCCAGCCGACAGCTGTCCGCCCAGCGGGGAGATCTACGTCGCCAATGCCGACGGAACAGGCCTGCGGCGGCTCACCTCCAGCCAAGCCGACGACGAGCACCCGACCTGGTCGCCAGACGGCTCGCGGATCGCATTCGCCAGCGGGTTCGCGCTGATCAGCCAGGGCCACCCTTCGTGGCTCGTGACCATTCCGGCGGGGGGCGGAAGCGCGACTCGGATCGGTCGCTTCTCCGGCGTGCTCGATCCCGCATGGAGCCCAGCGGGCATTCGGTAGCCTCCGCCGCGTGAAGCTCGAGGGGATTCACCACGTCACGGCGATCACCGCCGACGCGCCGGGCAACGTCGATTTCTACGCGCGCGTCCTCGGCCTGCGCCTCGTCAAGAAGAGCGTCAACCAGGACGACCCGACCGTCTACCACCTCTTCTACGGCGACGAGCGCGGCGACCCCGGCGCGGACGTCACGTTCTTCGAGTACCCGGGGGCGCGCCGCGGGACCGCCGGGGCCGGAATGGTCCATCGCATCGCGTGGCGTGTCGCCTCCGAGGACGCGCTTGCCTTCTGGCAGGAGCGGCTCGGCGCCGAGGGCGTGGCGACCGATCGCGGCGAGGGGTCGTTGCGGTTCGCGGATCCGGAGGGGCTCGGGCACGAGCTCCTGGTCGTCGAAACGAGCGACGACCCGCTGACCGCCGACCACCCGGAAGTTCCGAAGGAGTTCGCCCTGCAGGGGTTCGACTCGGTTCGCGCGTATTCTGCCGACCCGGAGCAGAGCCGCCGGTTCCTCGAAGAGACGCTCGGGTTCGCGTCGGAGGGCGAGGCCGCCTGGGAGGTCCGGGGCGACCGGCGGGGCTCGTTCTACCGCTTCGACCGCACCGACCAGCGCGGCGTGAGCGGGGCCGGCACCGTGCACCACGTTGCCTGGGCCTCGCAGATGGACGACCAGGAGGCCTGGCAGAAGCGCGTCGCCGAGGCCGGCGCCTCCCCCACGCCGATCATCGACCGCTTCTACTTCCGCTCGATCTACTTCCGCGAGCCCAGCGGCGTGCTGTTCGAGATCGCGACGATCGGGCCCGGCTTCGACGTGGACGAGCCGCTCGAGCACCTCGGGGAACACCTCTCGCTCCCGCCGGCGTACGAGCAGCTGCGCGACCGGCTGGAGCAGGTCCTGACGCCGCTGCCGGACACGCGGCGTCAGCTGGCGACCGGCGGACGGTAGCCGGGCCGCCTGCGGGCCCGGAAGTCGGCCAGCCAGGCGAGCGCTCGCAGCCCGATCCAGACGGGCGTCAGCACGACGTAGAAGACCACCAGCGCGGCGGCGAGGATCAGCCACCAGAGGATCCAGCGCCAGAGCGGGATTTGGACTCGCGCCTTCTGCTTCACGCGACGGGCGCTTCGTCCCTCGTTGGGGCCTCGGCCTTGCGGCGCTCGACCAGGCGGATCACGCGGGCGGCCGTTTCCTCGATCGAGAGCTCCGAGATCTCGATCACGGGGCAACCGAGCCGGCGGTGCAGTGCCTCGGCCTGCTCGAGCTCGGCGTAGATCTCGACGAGCTCTGCGTAGGCGCGCTGGTTGCCCCCCAGGCGGGCGGCCCGCTGGCGCCGGATCTCGTGCAGGCGCTGCGCGTCGATCGTGAGGCCGACGATCTTCGTCGGGTCGACGTCGAAGAGCGCCGACGGAGGCTCGATGCCTTTCACGACGGGCACGTTCGCCGTCTTGTAGCCGAGGTAGCCGAGGTACATCGACAACGGCGTCTTCGAGGTGCGCGAGACGCCCACGAGGACGAGGTCCGCCTCGTGCAGGCCGGCGCCGACGCCGTCGTCGTACTTGACCGCGAACTCGATCGCCGCCATGCGCTTGAAGTAGGTCGAGTCCAGCGGGGCGCGGGCGCCGGGGGTCATCTGCGCCGCGACGCCCGCAACCTTGGCGACCGCCTCGATCGGGTGGCCGAGCAGGTCGCAGTAGTGCAACCGGTAGCGCCGGCAGAGCGCGCGTGCAGCCTCGCGGAGCTCCGGGTGGACGAGCGTGTAGACGATCACGGCGGGCCGGCCCTTCGCGCGGTTCAGCGCGAGCTGCAGGTCGTCGACGGTCTCGACGCGGGGGTGCCGGATCTCCTCGAAGTCCTGGTCCGGGAACTGCGCTTCGAGCGCGTGCACAAGCCGGACTGCGGTTTCGCCCGTGGAATCCGAGATGACATGGAGCTCGACCGGCTGCCTGGTCACGGACGGAGCGTAACGACCGGCCGAATTGACGGAGTTGTCACGGATCGGTCACAGACACGTGCGCATTTCGCGGATAGGCTGGCCGCCATGGCAGGGGGGCGGGTCGGGACCCGCAGTACCACGCGCGCGCGTGAACATCAACTCGGGCCTCAGATTCGACGCGCCTAGCGGGGGATCTGCGAGAAGTCCCCCAAGCGCCCCAGCGTGTCACGAACGTCGAGCAGCAGCCGCAGCCGGTTCGCCCGGACGGCCGGATCCTCGTCCATCACGAGCACCTCGTCGAAGAACCGCTCCACGAGCGGTGCCAGCTTCGCGCCCGACTCGAGCGCCTTCCGCACGTCGCCGTCGACCGAGATCCCGGCCAGCCCCTCGGCGAGCGCCCGCTCCGCATCCTCCCGCAGGAGCGACCGGTCGACCCGCTCCGCGGCCTCGTCCGCCGCCCGGCCAGCCAGCCGGTTCGCCCGCTCGTACGCCGTGTAGACCCCCTCGAACGACGGCGTCTCGCGCTCCTCGTACAACGTCTCCGCAAGCCGCGCAACCCCCGCCAGGTCGGGGGCTGCGGAAGCCCGCGCGGCCCGGACGTACTCGACCGGCACGTCGACGAGACCCTCAAGCCGCTCCTCCACGAACTCCCGCACCTCCTCGGGCATCAGCTCGCGCGGGATCGTCAGGCCACCCTCCAGCGCGAGCCGGGACAACCCGATTGCCGCCCGCCGCAGCCCGTACGGATCACGAGAGCCCGTCGGCCGATGGCCCAGCGAGAAGGACACGGCGAGCGTGTCGAGCTTGTCGGCAGCAGCGAGCACCTTGCCGGCCTCGGTCTGCGGCAGCGGGCCCCCAGCCGAGTCCGGCAGGTACTGCTCGTCGATCGCAGCGCACACCGCCTCTGGGTAGCCGACCAGGCGGGCGTACTCGGCGCCGATGTGCCCTTCGAGATCGGGAAACTCGCGGACGAGCTCCGACGCCTGGTCGGCCTTCGCCAGCCGCGCCGCCTCGAGTGACGCCTCGCCCCCGCCCAGCTTCTCGACGAGAACGCGAAGCCGCTCGGACTTGTCCGCAAACGATCCGGCGCCCGCGAAGAACGTGATAGCTCCGAGCCGCTCCGCCAGCCGTTCGATCCCGAGCGCGACGTCCCGCTCGAAGGTGAAGCTGGCATCGTCGAGCCGCCCCTCGAGGACGTTCTCGTTGCCCGCGCGCACGATCTCGGGATCTCCGCCGTTCGCAACGAAAGCGAACCGGTTTCCGCCCAGCGGGAAGTAGCGCTGGTGGGACTGCATGGCGGTCACGACGACGCGCTCGGGCAGCTGCAAGAAGCGTTCGTCGAACTGCCCCACCAGCACCGTCACGCTCTCCACCAGGTAGACGACCTCCTCGAGCACCCCCGCGGGGTCACTCCACTCACCGATCGCGTCGAGGCCTGAGACGATCTGACGGCGGCGCTCCTCCGCCTCCGGCTCCACCTCCGCCGCCCGGAGGCGCTCCTCGTAGTCGCCCGCCGAGGGAATCTCGAGGACGCCACTGGCGAACCGGTGGCCGAACGACGATTCGCCCACGACCGTCTCCGCGTCGAGCTTGACGAGCGTCCAGCGCACGGGACGGGAGAAGCGGACCCCGCTGTCGTCCCAGCGCATCGACTTCGAGAAGGCGAAGCCCCGCACGATCGCGTCCAGCTTCTCCGGCAGCGCCTCCGCCAGCGGCCGCCCCGGCCGCTCGAAGCCGAGGAAGCCCTCCCGTGCGACGAGCGCTCCAACTTCGATGCCGTGCCGCTTCGCGAACCCGGCCGCGGCCTTGTCAGCGAGCTGCTCCGGCGGGCCTTTGACCCACTCGTCGGGAGTGCGCTCCTCGACCTCGAGCAGCAGTGCCGCGATCCGCCGCGGGCCGATGAACACCCGGTCGGGACGAGCTCCGAGCTCCCGCTCGACGAGCACCGGAAGCTGCGCCTGGGCTTCGCGGCAGGCGCCGGCCGGGAGCTCCTCGCAGCCGATCTCAAGTAGGAGCGTCGCCATCGCCCTCCTGCTCCAGATAGAGCTGCGCCACCTCGCGCGCCAGCGTGCGGACTCGGCCGACATACCCGGCCCGCTCCGTCACCGACAGCGCGCCGCGGGCATCCAGCAGGTTCAGCAGGTGCGAGCACTTGAGCACCTGGTCGTAGGCCGGGAGAGGGAGACGCCGCTCGACGAGCTGCCGGCACTCCTCCTCGATCTCGGTGAAACGCCGGGCGAGCGTCTCCACGGGCGCGAGCTCGAAGTTGTAGGTCGACCACTCCCGCTCGCTCTCGCGGTACACGCCTCCCCAGGTGACCCCCGGCGCCCACTCGAGCTCGAACGCGCTCGACTTCCCCTGCAGGAACATGCCCAGCCGCTCGAGCCCGTACGTCATCTCGGCCGGGACGAGCTCGACGTCGAACCCGCCGAGCTGCTGGAAGTACGTCCACTGGGTGATCTCCATGCCGTCGCACCAGACCTCCCAGCCGAGCCCCCAGGCGCCGAGCGTGGCCTGCTCCCAGTCGTCCTCGACGAGCCGGATGTCGTGGCGCCGGAGGTCGATCCCGATCGCCTCGAGCGACGCGAAGTAGCGGTCGAGCACGTCCTCGGGCGCGGGCTTGAGGATCACCTGGTACTGGAAGTAGTGCTGGAAGCGGTACGGGTTCTCGCCGTAGCGCCCGTCGAGCGGGCGGATGACCGGCTCGACGTACGCGGTCTTCCAGGGCTTCGGCCCGAGACAGCGCAGGAAGGTCGCCGGGTTCATCGTCCCCGCCGCGAGCTCGGTGTGGTACGGCTGCATGAGCACGCAGCCTTCCGCGGCCCAGTAGCCCTCCAGGGCGCGGATCATCTCCTGGAAGTTCACGGCGCTGAGCCTAACGGCAGCGCTAGCTGGCTCTACGCGCTGAGCGTTCGGAGGCGGAAGCCGCCGTGGTACTCGTACGAGGCGGTGATCACCCCGAGCGCCTCGCGGGCGCCGCGGTCGGTCAACCCTGCGGCGCCGGCTTCCGCGAGCGGGCGCTGAAGGAGCCCCTCGACCCCGAGCAGCCCGTCGCGGGAGAGCGGCAGCGCGTCGTTCGCGCAGGTCTGGCAGACGGCTCCGCCCGCCGTCGGCGAATATCCGGCCAGCCCGGTCTCCGCGCCGCACTCTGCGCAGCTCGTGACGTGCGGCAGGTAGCCCGAGAGCCAGAGCAGCTTCAGTTGGAACGAGAGGACAAGCGGGTCGAGGCTCGTGGCGCGCTTGGCCGGGCTCAGCGCGTCGAGGAGGTCGAGAAACCGGACCAGCGCGCTGAACGCCCTCTCGTTCGCCTCCTGTTCCGGAAAGAGGCGCAGCATCGCCTCCGCGCCGACGAGCCCGACGCCCAGGCGATAGGAGTCCTCGCGGGCCTCATGGTGAGACCGGACGAGCTCCGCCCCGGTGACCGTCTGAAGCTCTCCCCCGCCCTGATGGAGCACCAGCTCGACGTGGCTGAGCGGCTCCAGCCGGCCACCGAATCGCGACTTCGTCTTCCGGACGCCCTTCGCGACCGCACCGATGCGGCCGCGCTCGCGGGTGTACAGGTGGAGCACGCGATCCGCTTCGCCGAGACGAAAGGAGCGCAGCACCACCGCCTCGGTCTTGTACGAGCGGCCGGCCACGTGCCGCCAAGTGTAGAGACGGGCCAGGCCGGGAATCACCGCGGCCTTTTCCTCGTTTGAATTCATAATGCCCAGGATCGAGATGTATACGAACCGCTGGTGCGCCTACTGCGTCCGCGCAAAGGCGTTGCTCGACGCACGCGGGCTCGACTACGAAGAGATCTCGCTCGACGACGATCCGGCCTTTCGCCAACGTCTGCTCGACCAGACCGGCGGCTGGACCGTGCCTCAGATCCTCATCGACGGCCGTCCGATCGGCGGCTACACCGAGCTCTGGCAGCTCGATCGCGGCGGCGGCCTCGAGCAGCTCGCCGCCTAGGCGCGAACCGCCTCAGCGCTGGCAAGACGGGCAGTACCAGGTGCCGCGGCCGGCGGCGCGGATCTTCTCGATCGGCGTCCCGCAACGCTCGCACGGCTCGCCCTCGCGCCCATACACGCGGAACTCCTCCTGCATCCGCCCCGTGCTTCCGTCCGGCGTCCGGTAGGTGCTGAGCGTGGCGCCTTGCCGTGCGATCCCGGCTCTGAGCGCCGCCCGGATCCCGCGGTGGAGGGCGGCGACCTCCGCTTCGTTCAACTCGCCCGCCCGGCGGAGCGGATGGAGCTGGGCCCGCCAGAGCGCCTCGTCGGCGTAGATGTTCCCGATCCCGGCGAGCCGTCGCTGGTCGAGCAGCGCCGCCTTGACCGGCGCCCGCCCGCCTTCGAGCGCCGCCGCCAGTCGCTTGCTCGTGAACGAGCGGGCCAGCGGCTCACGGCCGATGCGTTGCGCGAGGAACGGCTCGAGATCCTCCTCGTCGAGGAGCTGCCACGTGCCGAAGCGGCGAACGTCTCGATAGACGACGTCCGACCCGTCGTCTAATCTGACAACAGCACGGCGATGGGTGTCTTCGGCCGGAGGCGCAACGCCATTCCCGTGCAGCACTTGTCCCGTCATGCGGAGGTGAATCAGGAGAACGCGACCGCTTTCGAACCGAACAATCAGATACTTGCCGCGGCGATCGAGCGCCACGACGCGCTCTCCCTCGAGCTCGGCGGCCACTCCGGCGGGGTCGTCCGGTCGAGTGAGACGTGGATCGAAGATCTCGACGTGCTCAAAGCGGCGGCCGAGGAGCCTGGGCTCGAGTCGTGCCCGGACGGTCTCGACCTCGGGAAGCTCGGGCATGGCCGCCAGCGTAGCGCCGTAGACGCGGCCGGCCGCGGCCATTCAGCCGATGACGTCGATGACGACGGAGGACTCGGGCGGCGGCTCATCTGCGAGCACGTAGGCGCTCTCCACCTCCCGCGCTGCCTCGGCGGCAGCTTCCTCCGTCTGTGCGTGGATCTCGCATAGCGCTTCGCCCTGCGCCACACGGTCACCGCGCTTTCGGAGGCAGACGACGCCCACGGCGTGGTCAATCGCGTCGTCCTTCGTCTGGCGGCCCGCACCGAGGTGCAACGCCGCCTGCCCTACGCGCACGGCACCTAGCTCGGTGACGTAGCCGGCGTGCGGCGCCTCGACCTGGCGCACTACGGGCGCAGTGGGCAGGACCGACTCGTCGGGGTCCCCGCCCTGCGCGCGCACCCAGCGCTCGTATGCCTCGACCGCAGACCCGTCCTCGAGCGCGCGGGTCACCAGCTCGCCGGCCTCCGCTTCGCCGACCCCGAGATCCGAGAGGGTCAGCAGCCGGCTGCTCGCTGCGAGCACGAGCTCGACGAAGTCGGGAGGCCCTTCCCCGCGCAGGGTCGCGATCGCCTCCCGGATTTCGAGGGCGTTGCCGACGGCGCGACCGAGAGGCTGGTCGATGTCCGTGAGCAGGCAGACCACCTCGCGACCGGCGTGGCGGCCGAGCTCGAGCATCGTCTCGGCGAGCGTCCGGGCGTCGGCCTCCGACTTCATGAAGGCGCCGTCGCCGACCTTGACGTCGAGCACGATCGCCTCGGCCCCACCTGCGATCTTCTTCGACATGATGCTTGCGGCGATCAGGGAGTAGTTGTCGACGGTCGCCGTCACGTCGCGGAGCGCATAGAGCTTCTTGTCGGCTGGTACGAGATCGGCGGTCGCGCCGACGATGGCCATGCCAACGGATCGCACCTGCGCGATGAGCTCCTCGGTCGAGAGCTCGATCCGAAAGCCCGGGATCGACTCGAGCTTGTCGAGCGTGCCACCGGTGTGGCCGAGCCCCCTCCCGCTCATCTTCGCGAACGGGACGCCGCAGGCCGCAACGATCGGGCCGACGGCGATCGACGTCTTGTCGCCGACGCCCCCCGTCGAATGCTTGTCGACCACCTTGCGGCCGAGCGCCGACCGCAGGTCGATGGTCTCGCCGGTCTTGATCATCGCCTCCATCAGCGCGTAGGTCTCGGCAGCCGTCAGCCCGCGGAAGTACACGGCCATGCAAAACGCCGCGAGCTGGTAGTCAGGGATCTCGCCCTTTGCGTAGCCGAGCATGAGCTCCTCGAGCTCCTGGGCGGTCAGCTCGCCGCCGTCGCGCTTCCGCTCGATCAGCTCGACCGGCCGGATCACAGCTCGCACACCAGGATCGCGCAGGAGATTCGGGCTCGCACCGGGCCGTCGACGAGCTTCGGCCTCGGCCCGCCGCCGAGCGACTCCACCCAGCGCTGGACGCTGTCTGGGTCGACCGTCGTCCAGGCGTCGACGTCCCGCCGTTCGACGCGCGTGAAGTGCCGCTCGAGCACCTCCACCGCCTCCTCTCGCCGGAAGCCTTGCTGCCAGGCCCACTCGCCGGCGAGCCGACGCAGCTCCTGCATGTGCTCGTGGCCGTTCGTGACCGCGACGAACCGTCCTCCCGGCCGGAGAACCCGCCGAAGCTCGGACAGCGCGCGATTGACGTCTTCGACGTGGTAGAGCATCCAGGCGGCGACCGTGCTGTCGAACTCGCCGTCCGCGAAGGGCAGATCCTCTGCGTCGCCGACCCGCCCGTCCACTCCGCGGGCACGCGCGAGCTCGACCATCCGGGGCGAGATGTCCACCATCACGACTTCGGCCTCGAGCTCGCGTGCAATCCGCTCGGAGAGCTCGCCCGGCCCACCTCCGACCTCGAGCACTCGGCGAGGAGAACGCTCGGCGATCGCCTCGAAAGCGACCTCCCTGGCGTCGGGGCCTTCGACATCGGCGTAGGCCGACCGTCGCGCCTCGAGCGGCGCCTCGGTCGCGTACTGAGACGCAACGAGGGTCGGATCCTCCGGCCTCACGACTCGACGATCAGCTCGCCGGGAAGCTGTTTGCCCGGTGATTTCCCTCCCAGCCAGGCGTTGACCGTCGCCCCGACGTCGGCGAACTCGCCCTCGTGGATCCGCCCGGCGGCGTTCCGGCCCTCGACGTAGACGAGCAGGAGCGCGTACTCACGCGAGTGGTCCGTCGAAGGCGTGGTCGGGTCACATCCGTGATCGGAGGTGAGGATGAGGAGATCCTGGGGCCTCAGCGCGTCGAGGAGGTCCGGGAGCCGCCGGTCGAAATCCTGGAGACAGCGATGAAAGTTCAGCGGGTCGTTGCGGTGTCCCCAGAGCATGTCTGTCTCGACGAGGTTCGTGAAAACCAACCCCTCGTCGATCTCGCGCAGAAGCGCCTCGGTCTGGACGATTCCGTCGATGTTCGACTGCGTCGGCCGTGAAGTGTCGATGTCCTGGCCGGCGAAGATGTCGCCGATCTTGCCGACCCCGTGCACCGTGTTGCCGGCTTCGCGCACGAGCGTCAGGTAGTTCGGCCTGCGCGGCTCGAGCGAGAAGTCGTGCCGGTTCGGCGTGCGCACGTAGTTGCCGGGCTCGCCGACGAACGGCCGTGCGATGACGCGCCCGACGGCGTGCTTGCCGGTCAGGATCTCCCGGGCGATCCGGCAGCCGGCGTAGAGCTCCTCGAGCGGAATCGTCTCCTCGTGCGCGGCGACCTGGAAGACGGAATCGGCGGACGTGTAAACGATCCACTTGCCCGTGCGCTGGTGCTCCTCCCCCAGCTCCTGGATGATCTCCGTCCCGGACGCCGGCTTGTTGCCGAGCACGCCACGGCCGGTCCGGTGCATGAACGGGTCGATGACGTCGTGCGGGAAACCCTGCGGGTACGTCGGAAACGGCGTCGGGGTGACCACGCCCATGAGCTCCCAGTGCCCCGCCGTCGTGTCCTTGCCCTTCGAGCGCTCGAGCAACCTGCCGGCCACGGCGGGTGCACCGGGCTGCGGCGGACAGCCCTCGAGCGGCTCGACGTTGCCCAGCCCGAGCGCCTCCAGATTCGGAAGGTCCAGGCCTCCTACCGCCAGTGCGACGTTTCCGAGGGTGTCGGAGCCCTCGTCGCCGTAGGCGGCGGCATCCGGCAGCGCTCCCGCGCCGACGGCGTCCAGCACGATCACGCAGGCACGCGGCACCGGGCTATTCTAGGTTGGTCATGGACGCCGTCATCGGGCTGCTCGGTCTTGTCATCTTTGCCGCATGCGTCATCGTCTTGGCGGCTGCGTGCACCTGGCTCGTGGTCAAGCTGAGCCCTGCGCGGAACGGTTCGCAGCCGAAGTCCTGACGCTCAGACCGGCGACAGTGGCAGCAGGTCCTCGAGCGGGTGAAAGTCGAGGCCGTGCGCATCGGCCACGGCCTCGTAGGTGATCTTGCCGTCGAGCACGTTGACACCGCGGGCAAGAGCCGGGTCGCGGGCGACGGCCTCGGCCAGTCCGTAGTCCGCGATCTCCTCGACGAAGGGCAGCGTCACGTTCGTGAGCGCCTTGGTCGAGGTGACCGGCACGGCGCCGGGCATGTTCGCCACGCAGTAATGCGTGACGCCGTCGACGACGTAGACCGGATCGCTGTGCGTCGTCGGGTGTGAGGTCTCGGCACACCCGCCCTGATCGATCGCGACGTCGCACAGGACGGCACCGTCCTTCATCGCCGAGACCATCTCGCGCGTGATGAGTTTCGGAGCAATCGCACCGGGAATCAGCACCGCGCCGATCACCACGTCCGCTTCGACGATCGACTCCTCGATCTGGAGCGAGGACGACATGACCAGGCTGACGCGTCCGGAGAGGATCTCGTCGAGGTGGCGCATCCGGTCGATCGAGCGCTCGAGGATCGTCACGTTCGCCCCCAGGCCGAGCGCGATCACCGCCGCGTTGTAGCCGACGATGCCGCCGCCGATCACGAGGACGCGACCAGGCGCGACACCCGGCACGCCGCCGAGCAGGAGGCCCCGGCCGCCGAGCGGCTTCTCGAGGAAGTACGCGCCGGCCTGCGCAGCGAGGCGCCCCGCAATCTCGCTCATCGGCGCCAGCAGCGGCAGCGCGTGGTTGTCGGTCTCGACCGTCTCGTAGGCGACGCAGGCGGCACCACTCTCGAGGAGGGCGCGTGTCAGCTCCTCGCTCGCCGCCAGATGCAGATAGGTGAAGAGCACCAGGCCCTCGCGGAGCAGCGGGTACTCCGACGGGAGCGGCTCCTTGACCTTGAGCAGGAGGTCCGACTCGGCCCAGACCTCGTCGGCCGAGCCGAGCACCGCGCCGACCGCCGCGTATGCGTCGTCGTGAAAGGAGCTCCCGTCGCCCGCGCCGCGCTCGACGAGGACGTCGTGACCGCGCTGCACCAGCTCGCGCGCGCCTGCGGGGGTGAGCGCGACCCGGTACTCGTCCGCCTTGATCTCCTTGACGACGCCGACCTTCATGAGGCGAAAACCCTAGCTTGTCGCAAGGGTTTCGCACCGTCCTGCCCCGGGTCGACTAGGCGCAGTTTCGGCACGGTCTCGTGACAGACACGCGCGACGTTCCTCGATACGATCGCCTCGGGGAGGAGGTCGGGCGAACCGAAGTACAGGACCAAGGGCAGCCGGCGCAAGAGCGGTGACGGCTGCCGCCCGAAGTGCTCCTGCCCCGCCTCGGCCGAGCGGGACCAGATCTTCGTCGCGACGATGGACTCCCCGCGGCGGTCACTCAGCGCGAGGCGAGCGAGGATTCTGCGCCGCCGTACATCGGCGAGAAGTCGACGAGGCGCGTTCCCGACGCGAACGCCGCGTCGACCACCTCGCGCGCGAGACACGCGTCGCTGCCGAACGTGTTCCACGTCCCGAGCCCCACGACGGGCCCGAGCCGCCTCGTCTCATCACGGGACGAGGCTGCGCGCGAGCCGGCCGGCCGCGAAGGCCGCGGCGAAGAACCAGGGCTCCTCATCCGGACCGCGGCCCATATGCGAAAGCGGCAGCCCTGCGCATTCGGTCTGCCAGCCGTCGACGTCGACCTCTTGCCGCGGCTCGACCCACTCGGGAGCCTCGAGACCCGCCGGCCAGGCGACCGGGACGCGGCCCAGGCACAGAGCGAGCACGGCCTCGGTGTGATGCGACACGCCCCGATGGCGCTGCCGTTCGTCCGCGCTGGAGACGCGCGCGGCCAGGACCGGTGAGCCTCCCAGCGCCGAGGTGGCGTTGGCCGCATCCGCGGCGGCGAGGCCTCCGTGACCGAGCCGCGAGCCGGTCCCGACGATCCCCGGGCCGATCGCGCACACAACGGCGTCGTAGGAGCCGGCCGCCGCCCAGGCAAGCGCAGAGGCGACGCCTACGCACTCGTGCTCCCCGCCGAAGCAGGCGCCCAC
>Ga0070698_100005016_pt1 | contig 14507 bp, 34 predicted proteins | sample KBSK1502metaG_FD_65477 | JGI IMG/M metagenome (GOLD analysis project Ga0070698, IMG submission 65477) | Corn, switchgrass and miscanthus rhizosphere microbial communities from Kellogg Biological Station, Michigan, USA - KBS K1-50-2 metaG | ecosystem: Host-associated > Plants > Roots >...
TCGGCTCCGTGGTCCTTGGACGAGAAGGCGATCAGATGGGGGACGGAATGCTTGTCGCCCCCGGACTGGAGGGTGTGGGCGACGCCCACACCCTCCAGTCCGTTGCGGATGTCGGCGCACACAAGAGGCGTCCCGCGCCCCGTGCCATCCTCGCTAGCGTCAAAGCCGTTGGCGCGGAGCGCGTGCGTAACGAAGGTCTCTGTCTCATTGTCGTAACGCATGCCGTGGCGCGCTGTGTCACAGCGCGCCACGTAGCTCTGCTCAACTTGGTGGCGCCCGCTGTTCGCGTTCAGCGAGGCTGCGACTAGCTTGTGGTCTGCTGCGTCGTTTTCGTCGCTGCCTCCAGCGCTCGCATCAACTGTCCCGGCAATTCTTTGCCCCGTTTGTCGGCGCGGCGCAGGATACCCCTGCAGGCTGTGGCGCTCAAAAAGTACCGCTGCGGAACGTCTCCAGTCTCCAAGATGTCCGACAACGAACACGCGGCGGCGGCGCTGTGGAACTCCGAAGTGCTGAGCGTCAAGCACTCGGTAGGCCCAGCCATACCCGAGTTCGCCCAAGCCCCCGAGTATGGAACCAAAGTCCCGTCCTCCGTTCGATGACAGGACGCCGGGCACGTTCTCCCACACCAGCCAGCGGGGCCGTGTGCGTTGAGCCAGTTTAAGATACTCGAGCGCCAAGTTGCCACGGTCGTCAGCCAGCCCGCCTCGGAGGCCGGCGACGGAGAAGGACTGGCAGGGAGTGCCTCCGACCAGAGCGTCAATTGCGCCAACGTCGGCCTCCTGGATTGTCGTGAAGTCGCCGAGGTTCGGCGTGTCGGAATAGCGGTGCGCGAGAACGGCGCTGGGGAACTTGTCGATCTCGGCATAGGCTGCAGCGCGCCAGCCGAGCGGGCGCCAGGCGACCGTGGCCGCCTCGATGCCGGAGCAAACGGAGAGGTATCTCATGCGGGCCACCCCTCCCAAGGCTTGGGCCTGCCGGTGATGACGATGACATGGCGGTCAATCCGATCGGCGCGATAGCCCAAGAACGCCAGATCGAGGACGTAGCGCCAGCCGGAGGCTTGGGCGTCCTCGGGATCGTGGAAAGGCATGCGGATCAGCGGGCGCGCCCACAGTATCCAGCGGGGGAGGGCGCCCTTGACAAGGCTGGAGGCCTTATGCTTCATTGCAATCATCCTTCGGCGCCCCTGCAAGGGCGTCCAGTTTCACGACGCAAAAACTGCCCCTTCCCTTCCAACGAGTCCGACCCTGCAAGGTCGGGCTTCGTCGTTTCAGCGTCTACGGCTCGGCGTCCAACCAGCAAACACCCAACACCATGCCGCCCATCGCAGTCGCGCCCCGAGCCAGCCGGGACGGCCGATTGCCGGTAGCCACATCATGATCGCCCTCCGTTGTTGGGAGGGTAGGCTTAGATTGTTCGCGCATGGCCGTTGCCGTTGGCGAGGAAGTTGTCCCCACGTTCCACAGACTTGCGCTGGCCGCGGCGGCCGACTGGCGGCACCTTGATATCCGGTTGCCGGTCGAGCCAGCGCCGCGTGCGGTGCGGCGTCCACGACCAGCGTCTCGCCAAAAACGATATGTTGTCGATGTGGTAGCCGCTGGCGAGCAGCCGATCCAGATCATTGCGGGCTTCGCCTTCGGCAAAGCTTGCCGGGTTTGCTGGTATGGCGAGGCTTTGCCGCGACAATGACGACAATCCGATGCTGTTTGCTGCCGTAACTTGCGGCTCGAGCCGGTGCCGGCTGAAGCCGTGGAACCATAGGCAGGCATACTGGATGATCAGCAGGACGGCCGCGAACGCCGCGATGTTCCACGACCTGGCGTCGGCATCCTTGACGCCGAGCAGCCGCCCCATGGTGATAGATTGCGGGTCGGGCGGGGCCAACTCTCCAGTCTGTAGCCTTTTGATGTGCTTTTCCACCTGCTCGCCGACTGCCGTGATACCGCTGGCGAGTAGGTCGCCCTGCCCCTTCTTGGCGGCTGGTGCCGTCAGGGCGCGGTCCGTGGTGGTCGTCTTGGACCACGTCATCAGGTCGTTGGAGGCCTGTAGCGCCATCTCCCGGGAGACGGCGGAGGCCTCGCGGCTCGCCGACTGGAACCCGACGATGGCCGACAACGACATGGCAAAGCAGAAGAGGGCGCACAGCAGCGCCATTGCACCGATGCCGCGCTGCCTGAGGGCAAAGCACGTGCCGCAGAACCCCATGATCACGGCCCCACCCACGTCGGTTGCTCCGTAGCCGATGGCGTAGAGGGTTCGGTTGGCGGGGTCAGTGCCGAGCGACCAGCCGAACATTCCCGTCATGGCCACGCATATCGCCAGCAGAGTGACCGATAGCCACAACAACCATCGCCCGTTGTTGCGGACCTGCATTTCCATGCGCGACGCTTTCGGCCGCTTGTTGGTCTCGATGCTCATGAATGCTTGTCCCTGTACGTTCTTTGCACACGGGGACGCAACTGTGGATAACTTCAGGCTGCGCATATTTGCTGCGCACGCGACTTGCGCGGCTTGCGCGCCTTGGGCTTGCGTTCCAGACGCTGACGCTTGCGCTCGCTTTCCATCCACGTGCGCGCCCGCTCGATGGTGGAGAGCTTCATGTCGCGGGCCGGGTCGTCACGCAGGCGCTTCACGAACGCCGAATCACCAAGAGCTTCGCGGCCGAATGTCGTCGGCGCCACGTCGAATTGGGCGAGGAACGCCTCGATCTCGGCCAGTAATTTTGCACTTTCGGGCATGTGCCATCATACGTTGGATAGGTCCAACTGTCCATTGCCGACGCGCGAGCATAGACCGAGGGCTGCGCCGCGAGTGTGTCCCGCAAGGCACTTTCCTACCGGCAACTTATCGGCTTTGCTGAGACGCGAAAATCGGCGCTTGACTTTGGTGTTGGATGCGTCCAACATCGCCAAGTCATCGGGGCGGCCGGCTCCCTATCCCCAGACGTGTTCCAAAAGGCCGCTCCGATGACGCTGACAGGAGGCAACCCGTGTCAAAGCATTGGATCGAGTTGAACGATACTCGCGTCAACGCCGCGGCGCAGACGGACGGTGATCTCTGGATGGTTGTTCACGCACTGAGTAGGCTCTACCGCCCGCCGGTACATCAGGGCATATACTGCCCGTTCTGCGAGGAAGCGGGCGCGTCCTGCGAGGATCACATAGACGATAATGAGTAGCTGAACGCCAGATTGTTTCACATGAAGCCGTTCCCGCGGAGGCTGACAATGGCTGAGATCAAGAGCAGAGAAGAGTTGGTGCGCTTGGTGTGGCTCGCCGAGCTGCGCCGTCAGGGGCATCGCCAGTGTTTCGATAGCTACGAGAACGACAAGGGTGGCGTTTGCGCTCTCGGTCTGCTGCGCGAAGCGGCTTTCCCGGAACGCTGGGGCGACCGCGTGGCTTACGATGATGTCGCCGACGTGGGGATGCTGGCCGGTTTGACCGAGGCGCAAGCCGACGACGTCGCGTCACGCAATGATGGCATAGGCCGTTACCAAGGCCATCAACACACCTTCGCCGAGATCGCCGACGTCGTCGCCGACTGGTTTCCCGGCAAATGAAACCCGACCGCATCCGCCGTCTCGCGAACTACGTCGCCCGCAACAAGAAAGCCGCTCGCTCGCGCAAGCGCATGCAGCAAGCCAATTCCCAAATCGCCAAGGCGCCCCAATCCACAAGCGCTAGACCACGTGTCAGCATCAGCGGGGCGATCCTTGGCGATACAGGAGGTAGAAAATGACCCGCACCGCAATGTCCGTAGCGGAAAAACTGCAAATCGCATGCGACGCGTTCAACACCCTCGCGCCGGTCGGAACAAAGCTGCGTATCTGCAGGGGCGCCATACATCATCCTGAAGTGCAGTGGGTCGACAGTGAGGTGGTTGAGCCTGGAGCATTCGTGATGGGCGGGCATTCCGCCGTGGTGAAGGTGCCCGGTGACAGCATTGCTCTGACCCATGTCGAAATTGTTGGAGGCGGGCAATGACCCTCGACAAGCTATTCGAGCGCCCGGAATGGAAAGACGCCGAGCGGCAGGCCGCCGAAGCCGGCAAGGCGTGGGCCGAGCAATTCCGCAAGGTATCGCCGGAGCTGCGCCAAGCGATCGATCGCGAAGCGAGCATCAAGCATCTGCACAAGGGCAACAAGCCGTGAACGACATCCCGCATTTGCGCCAGATCGACGCGAGGTTCGCGGCCGAAGCGTGCGCAAGAGCCATCGCTGCGGTGCCTGACGACTACGGCGTTCAACTGGAGGCGGAAGCCTTTCGCGTCAGCCGCACGCCGTGGGATGCGACGCGACTCGCCAATGCGCTGGCGATAACGCATCTGCGGGGCGAGGGCGTGTGGACGCTGGTCCTCGACCTGGACGCGGCGGCAGAGGATTGCGCCGGCATGGCGCCGAGCAACAGGTTGCCGCGCGACCCACCGGATTATGACGGCATCAGCGGGTAAAATGGGCGGGGCGAACAATGGCGACGCCGGACGCATTCGACATCGCTGCGCGGTTCCTAGACAGCGGCAAGGCGCGCAATGACTTGGAACTGGCCATCTTGCAGCACATGGAGCAGCACATCGCAATCGAGCGGGAGGCGTGCGCCAAGGTGGCGCTGGCCGAGAACAGCTTCATGATGCTGCAAGATTTCGGGATGCAAAGCATGTGTACGCAGGTTCGCGAGAACGTGGCCGCCGCAATCCGCGCTCGCGGCAAGCAAGGAGACATCCCATGAAGTACGTCATCCGCTACAGCATTGACGGCGAAATTGAAGTCGAGGCCGAAAGCCCCGACGAGGCGCAAGTCGCATTCGACGCCATCTCGCAGCGCGAGCTCGGCGACGCTGGCGAGCTTGCCGCCGACGACCCAATGACGCGCGAGCAGATCAAGCAAGAGAGGGCTGATTTCGACGCGCAGGCAAAGATGCTGGCGGATTGAGTTTCGGGCTCTGGCCACCCCTCCAGATGCGGGGTTTTTCGAGGGCGTAGGCCAGGCGGGGCGGGGTGTCAGCGGGGTAGTTTCGAAGACGCCCCGCCCCGAATAACAAAAGAGCGGCCCACAAGGAACCGCCCTTTCGCAGACTACGGAGGCGAATCGCCTGCCGCGCGTCCCAACGTTGCTACTATCGCACGAGGGGGCAGAACCAGCAAGCAAGCGTTTGTTTTCAAGCGGGGATGATTATAAAATGGCCGAGATCACCAACATCAAAGCGGCAAGAACAGCGGCAACGCGGGCACGCATCGGCGGTGGGTTGGACGCGCTGGTGGTGGATTTGCGCAGCCGCGGCAAAGCGGCAGACGAAGCGGCAGAAGCCGACCGCATTCGACGGATTGTCGCAACCGAATTGGGGCTGGCCATGCAAAAGGCTTATGTTCTCTTGGGGCTCGGCGCGGCTGATGATATAATCGTCTGTGTGCACGCAGGCAAGCGACAAGAGCACACAATGAAGGCGAAGATCAAAGGAGAGTGAGCGATGGCCTTCATCATTGAACCAACCCCAGAGCAAGAAAAAGAATGGGCGGAATGGGTGGCCTCGAGGCCGGACAAGGTGCGCGCTGTTGCGGAGCGGTTTCCACCTTGGGAATTGTACCGCATGAAAAGCACGGGACAAAGAGTTACGGTAGCAAGCTATTCTGAGGACGGAACGGTAAGCGTCAATGTTTCGGCGGATTTCAATGTCACCCTATTCGAGAGAAATGTTTTCGGTATCGACCCCGACGACCTCGAGCCCTGCGATTTACCGAATGAGACTGAGCCTCGGGGCGCATTGATGACGGGCGAGGAAGTGAACGAAAACATTGACGCTCTGCGCGTAGCGATCCGCCCAGATTTGTTCGTCATGGGCGCTGACGGCAAGGCGCAGCGCAAATCTTGAAGAGGAGAGTGAGCCATGGCCGTCGATCAGTCCAAGCCCATCGAAGGAGCAGCCTTGCCGGCAAAGAACGGCAACAGCAAGCGCAAGCAGATCGTGCCTATAGCCGACACGCCGGCCCCGACATCTGAGATTGCGTGGCTGCAGACGATCGAGCGGCTGGCGCCGGTCGTAGGCATCGAGGGCGTGCGCGAGCTGATGACGATGCGGCGGGAAGAGCAGGCACGGCTCGCCGAGCGCGAATTCAACGCATCCATGGCGGCGGCGCAAGCCGAGTTGGAGCCCGTCGTCAAGAATGTCATGAATGACCAAACCAAGAAGCGCTATGCCGATCTTGCCGCGATGGCCAAGGCGGCAATGCCCATCATTCATGCGCACGGCTTCAGCGCCACGACCAGCGAGTTCCAATCGCAGAAGCCGGATCATCTCGGGGTGGCATTGGAGGTTGGCCATCGCGCCGGCCATTCCAAGCGCTATGAATTCAACATCCCGTTCGACGGCGCTGGCTTGAAGGGCAACGCCAACAAGACGCCAACGCACGCCTACGGCTCGACGCTGACCTACGGCGAGCGCTACGGCAAATGCAAGGTGTTCGGGATCGCGACCGAGGACGACGACGGCAACGCGGCGGGTAACAGCGGCGCGGCCATCACCGCCGAGCAGGCCGCCGTCATCAACGCCAAGATCGAAGAGTTGGGCGCCGACACGGAGAAGTTCTGCGCCTATCTCAACGTCGAGCGCGTCGCCGACATCCCGGCCAAGCAATACGAGGGCGCGCTGATCGTGCTGGACGCCAAGAGGAGGGCGAAGAAATGAGCGGTCCGCAAATCATCGACTGCGAACAGGGAACGCCGGAGTGGTATGCGGCGCGGCGCGGGATACCGACGGCCAGCGAGTTCAAGACTTTGCTCGGCATCAAGAAGGATGCCCGCGACAAAGTGACGAGACGAACCTACATGCTCAAGCTGGCCGGCGAAATCCTGACCGGCGAATGCATGGAGAGCTATTCCAACGATCACATTGAGCGCGGCAAGGCGATGGAGGCCGAGGCCCGGAAACTGTACGAGTTCATGGAAGACGCCGAGCCACAGCGCGTCGGCTTCATCGTCAACGGGCCAAAGGGATGCTCGCCGGATTCCCTGATCGGCAAGCTGCGGATGCTGGAGATAAAAACTAACTTGCCCCATATTTTAATCGAGCGGCTGATCAAGGACGAGTTCCCGCCCGAGTACAAAGCGCAGTGCCAGGGCGCACTGTGGGTGGCGGAGCGAGAGGAAATCGATATCGCCTGCTACTGGCCCAAGCTGCCGCTGTTCGTCAAGCGCGCCTACCGTGAGCCAGCCTACATCAAGGAACTCGAAGCGGCTGTTTCTTCCTTCAATGCAGAACTCGCCGAAACGGTGGAGAGGATACGGCGCTACGGCGGGGCGCGAAGGGAAGCGGCGTGAAGCCGCTCGACCTCCATCCGTCTGTCTGGGCTCTTGCCCGCCTGCTGGCGAGCCAAGGCTACGGCCACGAGGATATCGTCGTGAAGATCGGCAGGGCCGTCATATCGCCAGCGCAGGCCAAGGCCATCGTCTTGGGACGCAAAGCGCAACGAAAGGAGGCGCAGTGTGTCGCTGACTTTTGAGCCAGGATACAAGGGGCCAATCGACCGTGCTCTGTTGCGCTATTGGGCCGAAGACATGCGGGCCAAGAAGGACTATCTCAAGCACGTCCAGCGCATATGGGACCGTAATGAGTATTGTCAAGCCGAAAGAGAAACGCGCCGCGTCGAAGCGGAAATCAGGGTGCTTCGCGACTGCATACGCCAAGTACACTGGTTGCGTGCGGTGAAACGCGGCGAAATGCCGAAACACTGACCCGAAACACTGACCAATGGAGCAAACTAATGGCTGAGCACGATCCGTTGCCCGTTCCGGGCTACACCAAGCAATCCGACGAACGTATTGCTGCCGTCGCCGCCAACAAGCAGACGGAAGAACGCATTCTGCGCATGCTGGACGAGATGAAGACGCGGCCCGGCGTGGAGCAGCGCTGGCTCGCCATCGGCCGAACCTTGATGGAGGAATCGTGGATGTGCATCAATCGCGCCGTGTTTCAGCCCGAGCGCGTGAAACTGCCGGAGGACCAGAGATGAAATGGAAAGCACCGCGAGGCCATCGAGGTCCGCGCCCGAGTAGCACCTACCGCGCCGCGTGGCGCAACGCCGAACGGGGGACACCGCTCGGCGTCTTTCTCAAGGCGGACCGCATTACTCGCGGCGAGACGCGTTCGCAGGCGGACCGGCGTCGTCGGAAAGAAGCAGAGGCCAGGAAAGCAGCGGAAGTCAGACCATGAGCGCCAAGCACTGCCCCGCCTGCGGTTTCGTGCTGGAGACGGCGGCCAAGCGCCGATCGCGGGCCGCGCACAATCGCCTGTTTGCCATATGCAGGGCAGCGCTCGCGAACTGGCCGCACGATCATGAGTTCCGCCCGCACTCGGAAGATCATCTGCGCTATTGGTTGGAGTGCAAGGCCGGCCACTTCGTGGTCACCAAAACGGCACGCATCAGGAGCAACGACCCGGAAAAAGTCTACGCGTTGGTGTCCGCATTCATGCGCGAGAGCGATGACGAGAAGCTGTTCTTGGAACTTGACGGCGAGCTGCTCATTCAAAAGCGGGTCAGGTCGATATCGGACAACGAAGATATCAGCACTGCGGAATTCAGCAAGCTGCAAGATGCCGTCTGCGATATCATCGAAATGGAAACCGGCGTCGAGGCGGTACGGCTCTTGAAGGAAACAGAGAGGGCGGCGTGACCGCAATCGAGCCAGCGCTCGCCGTCGCCTTCGGGATAGGCTGTGTCATCGGCCTTCTCGCCGGCCATGCCGCCCGGAGTTTGTGGCTGCGCTGGCAACGGTGGAAAAACCGCGACCAGCCGATCCCGTTCTAGTAGCGAGAGGAAACAGTATGGCGATCAACTTCAAGCATCGGCGCCCGGCCAAGCCCGAGCAAGACAAGGCCGTGTTCGAGCTCATGCGGGCGATGCGTGGCATGCGAACTTGCGACATCTACAAAAAGCTGCCCTATCACTTGGCGAACGCGACCATCTACAAGATACGGAACCGGCGCACGCGCTATCCCTCGCACATGACGTGCGCTGCGATCGCGGCGGCGTTGGGCATGAAGTACGAACTCGTGCCGGCACACGAAAGCCGGGCGCAAAAGGTCGGACGCGTCGTCGTTGAGGGTCGGGAAGAAAGGGCCAGCGCATGACGGGCAGAACCGAGCGGCGCGACAGCACCAAGTGCCGGCGTATCTGCTTCACCGCGCATCGATTCTACAACGCTGCCGGTCAGGTCCGATTGCGGTGTCACATCTGCAAGGTCGAGCTGGACCCGACTGATCGCAAGCCGGAGAAGGGTTGGCGCGCCGACCACATTCGCCGCTGGGCCGAAGGCGGCGAGGATACGGCCGAGAACCTCTGGCCGATTTGTATGGCGTGTGACGCCACCAAGGCGCCGCGCGATACGCGGGAGGTGGCGAAGGGAAAGCGGGCGGGCGAAGGCCATTACGGCATCAAGCGGCCTTCGCGGCCGATGATGGGATCGAAGGCCAGCGGGTGGAAACATACGTTTCGGTCAGGCTGGGTAAGAAGATAGGCGCATCATGCCCATCAGAGAAATGATTGGCATGAAATGCGGGCGACTAATCGTCATCTGCCGGTCTGGCAGTTTGTCAAACGGACGCGGGCGGACCGTGGCCGCTTGGCTGTGTCGATGTGTGTGTGGGAAATTGGTGCGAGTTCGCGGCTCCTGCTTTCGAAAAGGGGGCAACGAACTCATGCGGGTGCGCTTGGAAGGACTGGGCATACTCGGACCACAGTCACGGTTTTGCCCGCAAAAGAACGCGAAGCAAGGAATACGATACATGGGCCGCAATGAAGGCGCGGTGCACAAACAAAAACAACAAAGAGTTTGCGAACTACGGAGGCCGAGGAATTGGCGTTTGCGCCGAATGGCGCTGGAGCTTTCAAAGGTTCTTGAGTGACATGGGGATCCGCCCAGGACCACGCTATTCAATTGACAGAATAGACCCTAACAAAAACTACGCGCCGGACAATTGCCGGTGGGCAACGAGCAAGGACCAGGCGCGGAACAGAAGAAACAATAGGCGGTTAACGGTCGGCAAAAGAACAATGGTCTTGAAAGACTGGGCCGACGAAATTGGTCTCAGTCCGGCAGCAATCTATCGACGCCTTGAGCGGGGATGGCCGATAGAAGTGGCGCTAACGCTACCCGGTCGCGTGACGCGACGATAGATGCTCCGCTATTCAGCTGACGCGGCGAGCAGCCGCGCGGCAAGATCAAACATCACGGCCCTCATCCTAGCGCGAGCCGCATCCTCGCTCGGTCCGTAAGTCTCGATGTCGACCTCGACGGCCGACGCAGACTGCACGTCATCTCTCAGCCAGGCGTGCGCGGTGAAGCGGTCCTCGGCCGGCTCGCGACTGTCGTGGATTTTGATCGGCACTCGCTGGCTCCCTCAATAAATCCGTCCGCACACGCGGCACACGTTGGTGTGGTGCCGCGTCAGCCACCAGTAGGGGCGATGCCATCCGAGCCAGCACAGAATGCGCATCGCCGCTCCTTCGTTTACCGCGTCGGTTTCTGCAAAGGCTGGCCATTGAGCGTTTCACTGACGGCTTCACCCGGCGATAGACTCCGCACGTTCGGGCACTCGCGGCGCGCATCGAGGGCCGTCAGGTTTTGTTGCCCACACAGTCGGCACGTCCCGCGAAATGTCTCCCCCTTGGGCGATGTGCGCTCAATGTGATGGTACACTTGCAGCCTCCTCAGTTGTTAGGGCTTGCGCCCCTGGTTTCTCGCCCGAACGTATTTCACGGGCTGATGCTTGCCGCCGCAGTCGCAGTGGCGTTCCCATGCGTCGTCTTGGCACCAAGAACGGTTGCCGCCATGACATACCGGGGCGAGCCAAATCACCTTGTGGTTCTCGTCTGGCTCAACCTGCGTTTTTGTCCGCGCCAAGATGGCCTCCTCAATTATACGGTCGCCATGATGGCGCGACCGATGACCTCCGCCATGTGCGGAGGATTGCTGTCACCTAACGCTTCGATCCATTCGCGCCGCTCGCGGCTTCGCTCTCCGCCGTCCATCTCGCCGGCCGAGCGAGCATCCACAGGTAGAGCCGCGAGCTGATCCGCGTTCCAATCACCTCGGGCATCTGCTGCCCTCTTGGTTCGAGCAATCGCTTGTGGGATCGCAGACCAGGCGATCTCCAGTCGCGGCAGGCTGGGGCAGGCAACCAGGAACACTCGCCGGCGAAGATACGGCGCACCCACGTCGCAAGCTGCGAACTCGATACGTGCGACGTGATAGCCATCGCTTGCCAGATCGTTACCGACTTCGGCTTCCCACGTCTTGTTGCCGGGCGGCTGTTCCACGACAAACCAGTCTGTACCCATGTCGAGCCCGGCGCGGCGCATGTGCGGCCAGAGGCTTTCGCCCGTGCGCTTCCCGTGGACGGCGGCGGCAACGCTTGTGCGCTGACACGGCGGGCCGCCGATAATGATATTTGCGATGGTAGGCGCGAAGTCACGGACATCCTCATCAATGCGGACACCGGGGAAGCTCTCGGCTATCCGAGCCCGGCGCCAGGGGTTCTTTTCCACGAACGCAACTGTGCGAATACCCGCGCGGGCCAAGCCAATGGCGTGGTTTCCGATGCAGGAGAACAGGCACAGTGCGTCCACTCCGTTAGCCTCCTCTCCTACGCGCTGATGCTCGCAAAACACATGACGTTACGCGGCAGCCCTCCGCGCGCGAATGCGACAAAGCCACGCCACAGATTGGGGTTCGCCTCGATCCGCGCGGCAAATTCCAACATGCTCTTTCCCGTCGTCCATACATCGTCCACGATCAGGCAAGTATTCACGTTCTGCACTCGGTGAGGGCGCAGCGCGTTGGCTAGCCTTTCGCCGCCCCTCGGCACTCCCAAGACCGAATTGAAGTGGCCCAGGCGCGGCGCCGACGCGAGCGCTATGCACTTCCAGTCCTCGTCGGTCAGCGCGTCGCATTCAATCTTCCAATCGAGCGTCGCGCCTGATGCACTCTTGAACCGCCCCCACTGAAACAGTGCCACCGGCCTCGCCTCCTCGGTTTACAGCGGCTCGCCCACGCGCGGCGCGATCATGCGGATGAACTTCGCCATGGCGACCGCATCCTCCGGCGTCTGTTCGTGTGGCGAGCAATCAAGCCAGTAGGCAACGCCGATCATGGCGCGCTTGAATGCGTCGGCCTCGCCCGCGCTCAGGCGGATAAGCCTGCCGAAGTGATCCATTGCCGCTTGCTCTTTCACGGTCGCCATTCGTCTCTCCTATGTTGACTGCTCGAATTTCGGAGGTGGCGGCAGGTCGCGCCAATGCGTCGCCTCGATGTACTTGCCATCGCCCACGTACCACCCTTTATCAAGGTGGGGTGGAAAGTTCACCCAGGACATCATCACCACCTGCCATCCTGGCGCCCAGCCAAGCACCCACCGCGCTTGCTTCGGCAGCGTCTCAATCGGTTCCCATTCCTCGACAACTCTGCCGCTCACGTCTCGCTCCTCACTTGTTCATGGGGTTTTCGGAAACCCTGAAGTGTCGCTGTGCGGCTTCGGGCAGATCGGCGACTTGATCGGCGACGTTCGGATTGCCGTGCGCCATCGCGAACAGCACTGAGATCGCCTTGGCGAACTCATAGGCGGTGATGTCTTCTTGCGGCGCCCAAGCGACTAGCTTTGGAAATTGCAGTCGCACCGTGTCTACCATCTATCGCTCCTCACTTATCGATGGAAAAGTTGGGCAACACGACGCAGCGCGTGAACGTCACGTCGAGATGTGGTGTCTCTACCTGAAGGGCTATCGCGTGCTTTTCCGCTTCGCGCTTTGACACGTGGAGAGAGAGCACGCGGCGCTCTGGCCCGAGCACCACCCAGGCGCGCTCGGGCTGGAACTGGATATGCTCAGTGTAATGCAGCTTTGCCACTGCGCGCTCCTACCGTTTGGGTTTCTCACTGCGGGGCCGACCCTTCGCCAGCCCGCGCTTCTTGAGCACTCGATAAGCTGACGCCAAGGTCCATCCCGGCATCCTCGCCAGCGCTTCCGCGTTGGTGATGAGCGGGTTGCGCCAGATGTTGGCCGCTTCCGTCTTGCCTAGACGCTTGCCTTCCATCTCCCGCTTTGCGCGGGCCTTCGTGATCTGGCCGCCGATCTTGCCCCACTTCCGGGCATGCTTCAGGCTGGTGCCCTTAGCGTCCAGCGCCAGCTCATCGGCCGCTTCCAGGGCCATTTGCGCCACGTCGGCGGCGCCGTTGAGCTTCCGGCCGGACCCAACTTCGAAGATGCTGCACTTTTTGCTGTGGATAGCGTCGATGGCAAACCGCAGTGACGCCCGCGTTGAAGCAAGCCGGCCTAGGCTCGTCACTGCAACCTGATCGCCACTGCGGAGTTGGTTGACCATCTGCTCTATCGTGTGCGTTTCGGCGTCATAGATCGGATAGGCGCCGAACTCTTCTAGCATCTTTCGCTGCGACTTCTCGCCGGCGGCCCGCGACACACGCAACCATCCACAGACTTTTCCACGGGTCTTGACGTTCATCATGCGAAAATGTTTATCACCCCTCTTGCAAAAGGTCAAGGGGCATGCTAGGTAAGATCATCAACCGGCGCCTCGCGGGACATCAGGGGCGGAGACAGACAGATGACCAACCACCCACACCGCAGCAAAGCGCGCTTCTACGTGGAAAACGACGCGGGAGACGTTTGCTCCAAGTCGCTTCCTCGTGAAGAGGCGCTGACCGTCTGTCGCAAGCTCAACAATATTCCAGCGGGCCAGCCGCGCTCCGGCACCTATCGCGTTGTGCCCTATAACGATGTGAAGCCTGAGTAACGGAGGCCCCGATGATTCACCCACAGACAGGTGATCGCTTCTGCCGCATCACGTTCGACAGCATGGGCTGCATTCGGCAGCAAGAGCGCTGGGGAACCGTTGTCGGCAGCGAAACGCGCTTCACCTATGGCAGCTTTCGCGATGAGCCTTACGCGCTCGTGGATTTTGACGACGGGGCGCACGGGCTAGAGCCGGTCGGCGCGATGATCCGCGAGGGCAAACACTACGAGAGGCATATCTGATGGGCTACATGACAGACGGCATCACCTTCAACGTGCTGCGGGACGCCAACCGCAATCGCCAGAAGGAATGGCCGGGTAACGAGAAGGCCGATGTGGCATTTCGCGCCATCGAGCTTGCCGGCGAGGCGGGCGAGCTGATGGAGGCGATCAAGAAGTTCCTGCGCGCCGAGCGTGGCATCAAGGGCAGCACTTCGACACCATTCGAGATCGCGGATGAGATGGGCGACCTACTCGTGTCGCTCGACCTGCTCGCTGATGAGCTTGGTATCGACCTTGGCGTAGCCGTTCGCCGCAAGTTCAACAAGACCACCGATAAATACGGTATGCGGACATATCTAGGCGATAGCGACTGGCATTTGAAGCCAGCGCCGACCGTATAACGAGGGCCCGGCCATGCAGGTCCACCCACTCAATGGCGAAACATGGCTTATCTGCGGTGGTCGCGACTTTGCGGATCGCGCGATGTTCGA
>Ga0070698_100005017_pt1 | contig 14505 bp, 14 predicted proteins | sample KBSK1502metaG_FD_65477 | JGI IMG/M metagenome (GOLD analysis project Ga0070698, IMG submission 65477) | Corn, switchgrass and miscanthus rhizosphere microbial communities from Kellogg Biological Station, Michigan, USA - KBS K1-50-2 metaG | ecosystem: Host-associated > Plants > Roots >...
AGAGGCACCATCACGCTGTCCGGCGGGGAAGGCCCACGCCGCACCACGCCAAGCCACACCATCACCCCGCCGCCGCGCCGCCCGCCGCCGGCGGCCGCGGTACCGGAGTCCAGGTTGCAGCCATCGGCCCCGCGACAACACCGCACTTCGCGGCACCACGAACCTTCTCATGTCAATCGCCAGCACATCCTCCTTCGTCCTAAGTCATGTCCTGCCACAGCCATTCTCGGCCACTCCGCGTGGCCTTCCCGTGTCCTTCCCAGCCGCTCCAGCCCCGTCGGCAGGCGCCAGAGCCCGCTCCCAGGCCAGCCCAGGCGGCCACCAGAGGCGGGACCGGCCCGGCCAAACCGGATCCGTCACGACAGGCATCACCCCATCACCGTGAACATCACCCGAGGAGTCTCCGCCAAGCCGTCTGATGCCCCCTTCACCCAGAGGACATACGCCGGCAACCCTGGCACCGCCTCGCTGGCCAACGCGAACAGCACCGCGATCGTGTCCCAGTACGACACCGCCTGCGTCCAGCTCAGCCACTAGCTATCCCAGGCAGCAGAGCCAGGTCTGCGGCTCTCTCTGGTCGCCCAGCAACCTAAGCCATCGAGAACCCGTAGGGAACCATGCGCTCATCGGCATGACTGTGAAACCAGCCGACCCCGTCGCTGGGAGATCCGTGCGCAGATCGACCTGTTCGGCGCGGGGCACACAGCGCCTTGGCAGACAGCGGCTCGCTTCACACCTCGACCAGCGGCCCCATGTACGGGAGCCTGCGCATGGAGCTGAAGCGAACGCTGCAGATGCGCCGCTCCGCGCTAGACAGGTACCTGATCGAGTTGGTCGAGCGGGATACCTGGATCGAGGGCATGAGATCCATGCTGGCCGACTCCAACATGGAAGGGCGGCCCTGGCCCACCTACCGCGACGAAGATCGGGTGTGGGTATGACCAGACCGGGGACGTAATCCAGGCGCTCAGAGATCCCGCATCAGCAGAGCCGTCAACAAGCCATGCTCCGCGTGTCGTGAGAGGCTCAGCCCTGCCGCGACTTGGGCCTATCGGGCATCACCGACCGCGGCCGTGACCCCCGCCGCCGGCAAACGGCGTCCGGACGCAGCCCAAATGATCAGCCAACCTCATGGCCTGATCATTACTCGCCGCATCTATTGGCCCATCGACGCGCAGAACGTCCAGATCTGCGCCTCGCTTCTCTTAGCCAGGATGAACTCGGCGCCTCGCAGAACGGCGGGAGTGTGCGCCTCACCCAGGCCGAAGGCCCGGCGCCACGGCGTTGAGATTGAGGTACCGGCGGCCTCGGCTGGGGACTTTGCGGGAAAGCGGCCAGGAGCGGCCCGAGGCCGGCCCAGTAGCGGAGGTCCAGGCGCGTCGCCGGGCCGGAGCTCTGCGAGAGCCGGGCCCGCGCTGCCGACAGCGGCGCGATGCCGATCGGCACGCTCAACCAGAAAATCCCGCAGGCGGCGCAGCGACGACGTAGTCGAAACGGATCGGTCCGGCCGGCCCGCTGAGCTTGACGAGGCGGAAATGCCAGGTGGCCTGCGGCATCGGGCACCACTCCTCGCCCTGGGTGCAGACGTCGAAGCCGCCATCCCGTCGGCAGGACAGCGACGGGTCGTTGCGGCTCGCCCAGCTCCGGACCGTCGCGCCGGCAACGCTCGGGATGCGCGCATCGACGAAGACGCGCACTCCGTGCAGGACGGTCAGCTGATTGCGAAGGATCACGCCGCTCCGTTCGCGGAAGGTGAACGTCCTCGTTGCGCCGCCGGCGCCGAGTTCGAACGTCCGCTTCGTCTGGAACACGGCCGAGGGCTGGCGCGGCTGGTGCCGGCTGACTGCTCCGGCAGGCGCAGCAAGCACGGCGTGGTCCAGGCTGTGGTGCGGTGCTCCCTGATTGCCGTACGTCAGCCGGGACCCGCAGGCGGTGAGCGCCGCCGCCAGGACAACCGCCGCGAGGACCATGCCGACCGGACCGCTCGCCCGGACGATTCGCGCCGCAGCTCGCCGCGCTGGCATCTCGTTCCTGCGCATCGGGCACTCCGCTAGCCGACTGAGTGCAAAATATCACCCGGCTAGCCGGTCTCCCACTCCTGTAACGGCCAGGAACTAGCAACCCGCTGCCGAACGGCGCCCTCCGGGTGGCTGCACCGCTCGGAATCTGCGACCAGGTCGAGGAGCCTCACGTCCGGCACGACCATCGTGGACTTTCCGGGAGGCCACGGCGGTTTCGCGAGTCAGCCGGAAGCATCCGCCCGGACCCTCGCTCCGGGCGTCGGCACCTACGCCGCCGCATTCGTCCTCACGGTGCTCGTCGTGATCGTCATCCGCACCGCCGGCGTGATCATCCGCGGCCGCGCCGCCCGCGCCAGCATCGACTGGACCAGGAACCACGCCGTCGGCGCCTCACCAGCTGAACTCCGGGCAAGACATCAGCCCGCCACGCCGCCGCCCGCGCCATCCACCGCCTCACCGCCGCCCGTCAGCGGGCCAGGCGCCATTGGCAATCGGGGTCAGCGTATGCGAGAGCGCGGACGCCAACTTGACCCGCCGGGCAGCCTCAGCAAACGTCGGCGGGCACAAGAGCAAACGCCGACAGGCACAAGTCGGACCGATTGACCTGTTCTGGACGATCGGTGCATGGCTCGCCGCCGAGGTCCGGCCCGCATCTAACGGCGGCCCGGGTGCGTGAAGCGCACCGACGACCGTAACGGAGCATGATAGGCCGGCCGGATTGCCTCCGAGGCAATCGGCACTGCCGAGTATCCTTGCGGCCGAAGCCGATTTTGTGCTGCTGCCGCCGCCATTGCGGCTGCGGCCCGCATAGCCGAGCTGCCCGGCCGCCACCGCGTCATGTGGGTATCCAAGGGCCGGACTCGCGCACCAGCCAGTGCAGGATCTGCGCGCGGGTGACCGGGCCCCGCGCACCTGGCATACGCCGTCGCGCAGAACGGCGGATATCGCGGGGTCTGCGGCGACGGGGCTGTAACCGTCTGTGAGGAAACACCCGGTACTGGACAGGCACACCAGGTGCCCACGCAGACGCCGGTTCCGGGCGAGCAAAGGCCGGAGAAGCTAGGCGTCGCGGCGTTTCAGCACGATCGCCGTCACGGCGATGAGAGCGGCGGCGAGGATGACGAAGATGCCGGTCTCGATGCCCTGGAACGGCCAGTAGCGGCTCGCGGGCTGGTAGGTGATGAACCCGCGGTACCCGTGGGCGCTCAGGCAGGAAGCGAGCTTTTCCGCGGCCCTGCCCGGCTGCTGGCCGCCAAACACCTCGCGGCAGACGGACGGGATGGTGATGGACTCATGGCCGTAGCCGAGATAGTTGCTCAGCCCGTTGCTGGCAAGCATCTGGCCGTTCGGGTCGACGTTGCCCAGGGCGAGCGACCAGTAGGAGCCGGCCGGCCCGGCGTGGCTGGTAAGGCTGGTGATCGTGGTGATCGGGGCTAGGTAATGCGGGCGGACGAAGTACGCGATCAGGACACGCAGGGCGGCGAAGGCGCCGAGAGTGATAGCCAGCGCGGGCAGCGTGCGGCGCACCAGGGTACCGGCCATGATGCCGAGGGCCACCGCGAACAGCGCGTAGCCGACGGGGACGATGCCCTGGACGTCGAACTGGCCGGGTCGGAAGTTCTGGTGCTTGAGGGCATTCTCAGGGCTGGACCACCAGGTGACCAGGGCCGAGACGGCGCCGGCCCAGGCGGCCGCGGCGAGCAGGATCCAGCCGGTCTTGACCGCGAGCCAGTGTCGGCGGGTGACGCTCTGCATCCAGGCGAACTGGCTGGTGCCGGTTTCGAGTTCGCGGGCCACCAGCGGGGCACCCCAGAACACGCCGAGCAGGGCAGGGACCACCAGGGTCAGGATGACCAGGAAGATCACGGGGGGACTGCCGAGGGTCAGGTCCGCGAGGCTGCCGCAGTTGCTGGTGGCGGCGGAGCATGCGGCGAGGACAGAATGATATTGCGATGCCATCTGCAGCCCGGTGATCAGCAGCAGGACGGTGAACGCGACGAGCGCGGCGGCACCGAAGTACGCCTGGTTGCGGTGCTGGCGCCAGGTATGCCAGGTCATTGGCCTTCTCCCACCGTGGTCAGGTGCGATGTTGCCGGTGTAGCGGCCTGGCCCATGTAGCCGAGTACGAGTTCTTCGAAGCCGACGTCTGCAGTTTCGAAGGCGGGATCGATGGCCGGGCCGCCCAGCCGGATGAGCAGGGTGGTCTGGCGGGCGGTGCGCACTGCCTGCACGAGGGTGTGGGCCTTCTCGATGGCGGTGGTGTCCTTGCGGGGGCCGACTAGAACCTGATGCTCTGCGAGCAGGGTGTCGATGTCACCACACAGCTGAACCCGCGACGCGGCCAGCAGGATGAGGTGGTCGCAGATCCGTTCGAGGTCGGCAACCAGATGCGAGGACAGCACCACGGTCAGCCCGTCTGCGGCCACCGCCTCGGCCAGGGTGGCCAGGAAGTGCCGGCGGGCGAGCGGGTCCAGCGCGGCGACCGGCTCGTCCAGCAGCAGCAGCCTGGGCCGTTTGGCCAGGGTTAGGGCCAGCGCCAGCTGGGCGCGCTGGCCCCCGGACAGCGTGCCTGCTGCCTGGCCAAGCGGGATGTCCAGGCTCTTCAGCCGCTGCCGCACGGACGCAGCGTCCCAGCGGGGGTTGAGGTGCGCGCCGGCGCCGATGTGGTCGGTGGCGGTGAACCGCCGGTACAGCGGGATCCCCTGGGGGAGGAAGCCGATGCTAGCCAGAAAGGCCGGGTCCTGGCGGGGGGTGCCGCCGAGCACGGTGACGTCACCGCCGCTTGGGTTGGCCAGCCCGCCGAGCAATCGCAGCAGCGTTGTCTTGCCGGCACCGTTCGGGCCGACCAGCGCGGATATCCGGCCCTCGGGAACGGTGATGGTGGCCTCGCTCAGCGCGGTGACCCCGCGGTAGCGCTTCGACAGCCCGCGGGTCTCGATCACCGGGTGCGCTGCGTCCTGGCAGGCGATCACGCGATCTCCGCCCCGTCCGCCGCCTGCAGGATGACGCGCAGCAGCGATTCGATCGAGTCATCGTCCAGCCCGGCCTCGCGGGCGCCGCGAACCCACTGGGCCAGGCTGCGGGCCAGCCGCGCATGCGTGCCGGGAGGCGGGCCGGGCGGGCGGCGCAGCACGAACGTGCCATGACCGGCCCGAGGCTCAACCAGCCCCTCGCGCTCCAGGTCGCGGTAGGCCTCGTTCCCGGAACAGCGTTGTTCGACTTCGCCGCCGGGCGGAAACCGGCATCTCGCGATCTCCCGACCTCCGCTCGAGCGGGAGAGGGCCGTGAGTCTAGTCATCTGGAGACTTGACGCCATGCTGCGGACGGCGGAGATTGGCGACATCGGGGTGATCTGCGGAGGGCAGTCATGGGCAGACCTTTACCGGTTATCTACGTCCGCGGCTTTGCCGGGGCCACATCGGGTATCGACAGGGCAGTGGATGACCCGTTCTACGGATTCAACGCCGGCGCGACCCACGTTCGCGTGGGCGGCGACGCGGAGCCGGCCTTCTACCAGTTCGAAGGCCCAATGGTGCGGCTGATGTCCGACGAAGGATATGAGGTCGTCGTCCATGGCAACCAGGAAGCGTTCTTGAAGGGCTCGGCTAACGGGACACTTGAGCCGAAGTCCCTGTGGATCTACAGGTTCTATGACTCGGCTGCGGACACCTTCGGCCATGCGGGCCGCCCGTACGACCTGCTGACCGCCGCTAGAGGACTGTTCACCTTCACCCAGCTGGTGCAGGAGAAGACGGCTGCCCAGAAGGTCTGGCTGGTGGCGCACTCCATGGGCGGGCTGATCTGCCGGAGCATGCTGCAGAAGGTGTGCCCGGACAACGGTGTCGCGGCCGCGGACCTGGTGGACAAATTCTTCACCTATGCCACGCCGCATAACGGCATCGCCTTCTCCATCGCAGGAATCAACATCGCGGTCCCCGAGATCGCCCCGTTCGGTGCGGAGATCTTCAACCCGGAGAAGATGTATGCCTACCTGACTCCGGAGGCCGACCTCACTGCGGACCATGAACCACCTCCCCCCGACGAGGCCGGGAACCCGACATGGGACGCGCGCGTCATCCCGGACACCGTCTTCACCCGTGACCGGGTGTTCTGCCTCATCGGCACGAACGCCGCCGACTACGGCCTGGTATCGAGGGCAGTCGGGCCGAAGAGCGACGGCCTGGTCCAGATCGACAACGCTTACGTCCGCGGCGCCCACCGGGCGTTCGTGCACCGCTCCCATTCCGGCGCCTACGGGGAGGTGAACTCCGAGGAGGGGTATCAGAACCTGCGCCGGTTCCTGTTCGGCTCCTGGAAGGTGACGGTAGAGCTGGCCGGGCTCAAGCTGCCCGACCCGGACCCTGGCCAGGATAAAGACATCAAGGATATCTGGCAGGCCGAGATCCGCGTCAGCGTCCGGGGACTGCCGGTAGTCATCAGCGAGCAGCTGGCGGCGCATTACTGCCCGATCCAGCTCAACATGGAGGCTGCACACCTATTAGACAGCCCCGACTCCCCGGTCCCGCTTACCACCGTCTTCCTGCTAGATCCGGCGCGCGACGCCGGGCGCCGCAACGACCTGGGGCAGGAGATATCACCTCGTTGCCGTTATACGCTGCAGCTCAGGACCATCCACGTTCAGGAACGCAACGGAACATTCTTCTGGCAGCATCACCTGGAGACCGCCGCGGACTGGGACGACACCCTCATCGTCGACTTCGGCCCAGCTGACGACGACCCGCAAGGCCCGAGGCACTTGTGGGCATCATGGAATTCCCAGATCCCGGCAGTCACATCCGCTCACGACCCGATCACACCGAACCCGCTCACGCCCGTCGCACTGCGCGACGGTGACCCGGATGACGCGGTCGCCTTCACCATCGATCTGCCACCGGCTGGGCAGGCCATCCTGGGAGAGACTCCGTCCCGCCTGCGGGTCACCGCCATGCCCTGGTCCTAGGGCTCGCAACCGCTGCCTTCGCATACGAGACCGCCCCCGGGAATGAGCCCTGCCGCCCGGCCCGCAAGATTCAGCAGCACCCGCCACGATCGGCGCGACCGCCGGGCATCAGCTTTTCGAGGGATCGGTGACCGCCAAGGAATGGCAGGAACGGGACGGATACATGTTCGGTACGGTCACCGATCGCGGGGGCAGGCCGCTTCGGCGGCCACACGCTGCGCGTGTGGTGCCAGAACGAGTACCTGGTCACCTGGCTCGACGGTTTGCCCTGGGTCTGCAGCCCGACCTGGTCATCCTCGCTGACTGGCACACGGGTGAGGGTTATACCAGCACGCTGATCGACGTCGGGAACCGGTCGCAGCGGTGGGTATCCACGCGTCCGGCGCCGGCGCAGCAGGAGCCGCCGGGTCTCCTCGTACCCGATGCGAACCACATTCCTGTCGAGCGCTCGAGGCCACCGTGGGCCTCGATGACAGTTTCCAGCAGATCGGTCATTACTCCTTCTTCCTGGCGCTAGTCCGGCTGGGTCACGCGGTGGCCGCATGATGTCCGCGACGGTGGCTCGCATCCGCCAGTGGCCAGTCGCCGCAGCCAGTTGGTGGCCGGTAACATCGGTGCCGGTCAGATGGCGACACATTTCCCCGTCCGAGGGGGCACAACAGAGCTGAAGGGCCGGCGCCGCGAACTCCGAGTGCTGGACCGGCTGGTTGATGCCGTCCGGGCGGGTGAGAGCCGGGCGCTGGTGGTGGCCGGCGAGCCGGGTGTGGGCAAGACGGCCCTGCTGGACTATCTGGCCGGGCGAGCGTCAGGCTTTCGTGTGGTGCGTACCGCGGGTGTCCAGTCGGAGATGGAGCTCGCGTTCGCTGCGCTGCATCAGTTGTGCGCGCCGATGCTGGATCGGCTCGAGCGTCTGCCGGTTCCGCAGCGCGACGCGCTGCGGACCGCGTTCGGCCTGAGCGCCGGCCCGGCGCCGGACCGGTTTTTGGTTGGCCTGGCCGTGCTGGGCCTGCTGTCGGAGGCGGCCGGGGAGCGGCCGCTGGTCTGCCTGGTCGATGACGAGCAGTGGCTGGATCGCGCATCGGCGCAGGTTCTCGGGTTCGTGGCGCGCCGCCTGGCGGCGGAGCCGGTGGGTCTGGTCTTCGTGGCCCGCGTTCCGAGCGAGGAGTTGGCGGGTTGCCGGAGCTGGTGGTCGAGGGCCTGCGTGAGGGTGATGCGGCGGCGCTGCTGGACTCGGCGCTCACCGGGCCGCTGGATGAGCGGGTCCGCGACCAGATCGTCACCGAGACGCGCGGCAACCCGCTGGGCGCTGCTGGAGCTGGTACGAGGGCTGACGCCGGCGGAGCTGGCGGGCGGGTTCGGGCTGCCCGGGGCGGCACCACTCGCGGGCGGGTCGAGGAGAGCTTCCGGCGGCGGGTGGACGCTCTTCCTGCCCAGACCCGGCGGCTGCTGCAGCTCGCGGCGGCCGACCCGACCGGCGATCCGGGCCTGGTGTGGCGGGCAGCGGGGCGGCTCGGGATCCCGGTTCAGGCGGCGACACCGGCGGCCGAGGCAGGGCTGCTGGAGTTTGGCGCCCGGATGCGGTTCCGGCATCCGCTGGTGCGCTCGGCTGCCTACCGGTCGGCGTCTGTCCAGCAGCGGCAGGATGTGCACCGCGCGCTGGCGGAGGTCACCGACCCGCAGGCCGATCCGGACCGCCGCGCCTGGCACCGGGCGCAGGCCGCGCCGGGGCCGGACGAGCAGGTCGCTGCGGAGCTGGAGCACTCGGCCGGCCGGGCGCAGGCGCGCGGGGGCTGGCCGCGGCGGCCGCGTTCCTCGAGCGCGCGGCGATGCTGACGCCTGAACCCGCTCACCGTGCGCAGCGCCTGCTCGCGGCGGCCCGGGCGAAGGCCAACGCCGGCGCGCTGGATGCGGCACTGGGGCTGCTCGTCGCGGTCGAGGCAGGGCCGGCTGATGCGCTGCGGACCGCCGACGTGGAGCACTTGCGCGGACAGATCGCGTTCGACTAGCGGCGCGGCGCCGCCGCCGCCCGGCAGCTCCTCAGCGCCGCCAGGCGCCTCGAGCCGCTGAACGCCTACGCACTTGGAGGCGCTCGGCGCGGCGATGTGGGTCGGCGATATGGACAGCCCCGGCGGAGTGCTAGCTGCGGCAAAGGCCAGGAGGCCCAGGTCGCCCGGCTGGCCCCCGACGGCCTGTCCAACCCCGAGATCGGCGCCCGGCTGTTCATCAGCGCGCGCACGGTCCAGTATCACATGAGCAAGGTTCTCGCCAAGCTCGCCATCAGCTCCCGCAGCCAGCTCGACCGGGTCCTGCCCGCCGACCCGGCCACCATCCCGCCGCGCTAGCCCCGCCGGCCGGACCGCGTTCCGGCAGCGGGCCGTGGACGAGGGATTCCTCGAGTTCCTGCCGCAAACGCCGAACGGCTCTCCTGGCCGCCAAGTCTCCGGCAGGCGGCGGTCATCGCTGACGTCCATCACCGTCTCGTCCCGGAAACGCTGGTGGCTTCTCCATCCCGTCACCATATGGAGGGCACGGCGTCTGCATCGGTGGCTGGTTAACGTGGGCGGCTTGATGACACAGGAGAACGAACGACCGTGAGGTGCTGTTCATGGCCAAGGCGCAGGGTCTGCCGGTGGCGTCAGGTCGGGGAGTGATCCCGCACCGCGGCGGTAGCCGCTTCGACCGGCGCGGCGGCCCGGTGCGAATGAGCCTGGGCGGCGCCGGCTGCGTATCGTCGCCGCGACTGGACAGTACGGGTCGGCGGCGCGGCCCGGTTTCGGCCAGGCCCTGAGCAATGAAGCTCACTCTCTCGGCATTCCACTGCAGACGAATCCTGACCTCATTGTAGGAGGTCAGAGCCAGAGAGGATCCGAAGCCATGGGCGAGACCAGGAGCGCTTGGGGCGTAATCAAGGCGAGAACTATGCGAGGGGCCGACGACAGGAGCGATTTCTATCGATTCTGGTACTGCGCCTGGGAACTCGGGCCTCGGGAAGAGCCAGTGAAGGGCTGGTGGGCCATCCCGGTACCGAAATCACGGCTCGCCGCCATGTTTCAGTCTGGCGGTAACCTCGTATTAACTAACAAGCGGCTCCTGTGGGAGCCCTTGGCAACGAAGGGCCGGTCCGCGTACGGTCCGCATGGGCGGAAGATCATCGTCAACGTTATCGCGAGAGCGCAGGACGCCGCCACGCCAGCTACGCCCCTGGAATGGGGACTGGATCGGCTGAATCTCAAGACCTCCGCGAACGGTAAGATAGCAGTCTGGCCCATTGCCGAGGAAAGCCCGTCTATCGGTTTCTTCTTCGGGCGAAGTGTGCTTTACAGTGGGAGCCGAGACGAGCGCACAGACTTTGTGACCCGGGTACGAGCCGAGCAGAAGCGGTACCGGGAACTCACGGCGAGTTGAAAGTGGGATGCGAAGGGCGCCGACAGCAGGTCCTGTGCAAGCCGCCAGACGGCAAACTCGAGGCGAGAGGCATGACCCAAGCTTCGGTTCAGAGACAGCGGCGGCAGCTTTATCGATTGGGTCCTGAACGGCACAAGCCCGTCGTGAAGCGGGTACGTGGCGGACCTACGTACATTCGGCTGGAATGATCGTGCCATCAGCATTATGTTGCCAGGTGCAACTTATCCGTAGGCGCCTCGGTTGAGCATGCCGCATACGAAGGCGCTCAGCGTACTCTGTGGCAACCTGCAGCATAGGCCCGCCGCCGAGCCTCCGCGGCGGGTTGCAGCCCGAGGCAATCCCTCGCGTGTTCGAATCTCGCATCCTCCGCTACCCGACAGGCAGAACGCCGGACACGACACGCTCGTTCTCGACCGTCGCCATCCCCACATGGGCATGGGGCGGTGAGGGTTCAGTGAGGGTGATCAGCCCGAGGTGGTCTGGTGCCTGATAGGGCACGAGCCGCCCCAGGCTCGCCTGGGAGCGCAAATGGGAGCCCGTCCCGGTCCGTAATGCTCGAAGCTGCTCTGTCCAGCCCCATAGGGAGTCAAATCCGGCCATCCCGACTGGTTAGACGCGGGTTGTGAGCAGCATGTTGGGATATGAGCATCGCATTTTCAGACAGAACCAAGAGCCAGTAGTTCATCCGTTCGGCGTTGGTGGTGTCCCGCCAGTGCGGAAAGAGCCATGCGGCGTCGGCGAGGGGCAGCCGGCCTTCAACCTGATGGATCTCGACCGTGAAGGAGACGCCCTGCGGGGGGCATGCCTTGATAGCTGTTGACACGATGGAGGCCAGGCCGTCTGGCCCGTACATCGTGCTCAGTGACCGGCGGCCTTGGTAGCTGAAGGGAATCGGCACCCGCGTCAGGAAACTGAAGTGATCCCGGAGACCTGGGATGAGGGGATGGCCGTCGTGCAGGTGAAAGTGCACGTGCTTGCCGAGCCGGCCAAGCGAGCGTGTGACGTCGAGCACATGTGGCAAAGCGCTTCCCACCGCGTCCTGAACGTCCGCTACCAGCTCGGGCAATCGGCCGTCCGCCGGGCCGAGCTTCTTGAGGTCCAGGCCAGGATGGCTGCGCCCGAACCTGGAGGACACCTGCCTCAGGCCGATGTGGCCGACGTCGATGCAGCAACTAACCCGCTCAGCGTCCTGGAGCCGCTCCGCCACCTCGACGAACCAGCCACTATCCAGTCCGGCGGCGTACTCGAGAAAAACGATGGGACCATCCGGCCGCTCGCAAAGGTAGGCATTCAGCTCGCGCATCGCGGCAAGCAGGCGGCCTGTCTGTGCCGCCATCTCACGCTTGTCGTGGACGACCAGGCCTGCGACGCGGCCTGCGAAGCGGTCGGCGAATTCCCTCACCACGGCGCGGCCCTGCTCGTGCAGCACGTTGACGCCGCGGTTCAGGTGGACGACGGGCAAGCACGCATGGGAGGGCACGAACTGCAGGACATACTCGAGCTGGTCCGGCGTGTCGGCGTACACCTCGGCGGCCACGCCCATCTGGGCGAAGCGGAGCCCGGCGAGCCTCAGCAGCGCATCGTCCCCAGCGACGCGTTGTTGGAACAGGGCGTGAACGGGCCAGAGGACCTCCTGCTCGGCGGTGGTTTCCCCGGTGCTGGCCTCGCCGAGACTTCGTCGGGCACGATCCATGACCCCTCACTCCACAGCGGCCGCAGATGATCTTATCCTCGCATCCTCCTACCGTCGCGTCACCGGTCAGAGGCAGGCCGAACGGCACTAGGCGGCCCGTGGCAGCTGTTCCACCGCCGGGGCAAAGCTATCGACAGTGCGCGGTATTGCCCGCCTTAGCTGCTTCAGCTGCGCGCGGGCGCTGTCATGACGCATGCGGACATAATGGACAATACCCTCCATCCTCTTCTTCCCATACCGCAGTTCGCGCTGCCGGCAGCCGCTCTGGTAGATCTCGTCGTTGCTGTACCGTCGGCCGGTGAGCGGCCACCCGTAAGGTGTGTCAGATTCCAGATAGGCGGCCTGCCGGACGCGGTCCCACAGGCCGCCTTCAGAGCGCGCCCCGATCTGCGCGGCAATTGCCCCCGGATTGAATTCGGTATCGAGCATGTGCTCCATATAGTCCAAGTAGTACTGACGGTAGTCGTGGTTGCGGAGCAGGTTCCGCACGAGTGGGATGTTCGGGATGTGGCGGTTCACTTTGCCCGGCCAGTCGAGGATATCTGCGTACTGCCATCGTGTACCGGAATAATCTATCCCCAGGCAGTTGTCGTAGTCCCAGGGGATGAAGTGGAAATAAGGCGAGCTGACGAAATCCTTCGCCGCTCCCCTGCGCCCCGAGTTGTAGAGATAATAATTTGACGGAGTCGCGTAGTAGTTGTCCCAGCTGCCGAGCAGCATGTTGACGGCTGCCCACCTGAGGAAGGCGCCTGTGTTCATGATGCCGTTCACCGACTCACGGAAGGCGTCCGTGCCGAATCGTCCCTCGCCGCCTGGAAGTCCGATGCCGTTGATCCTTCTGATGAAGCAGGCGAGGTCGTCGTACGTGTTGGCCTCGGGCTTGTTCTTGTTAGTCTTGAGACGGTAGGTGCGCTCATGGGGCCCAGGGATGAAATACTGGCGGCCGGTGTCGTCGCCATCGGACCCAGTCCTGTATGCGAGAGTCGCGCACCCGATGTCGCGGCAGCCGGTCTTGTAAAGATTTCCCCGGTGGTTCTCGCCAAAGTGATCTTTCAGGAATCTCTTGTCGACATGCTCGATGACCGAGAAGAGGCCCCTGTAGGTTTTGTCAAAGGCCAGCCTCGCATACGTGTGCCGCGGCGCCGGAACATCGGCTTTGCCGAACAGGCGCCAGGCCAGGGCTTCGCGCATCTGAGAAGGATCATTGTACATCGCCTTGAGATTGATCCGAACCATTCCGGCCAGCCGGTTGTCGTGCCCTTCGGCGTCGAGAGTTATCCGCCAGGACCGCTTTGGCGCACGCAGCGTGCGGTTTCCACTGTTTTTCAGCGAGAAAGCCGACGTGCTGAACAAGACACCTTCGCCGCGCGGGGCGGGAATGCGCCGGTCGTCGGCCGGATTGGCCTTCCACACGTCAAGCCTGGCACCATGGGCGGGCTTCACCTGCTCCGTCAGGACACCGCGCCCTGGGTGAAATCCAGTGATATGAAACATGTACATGTCCGCGCCGAAGAACTCCGGCTTCCCCAGCGACGCGCTGACATAGTCCTCGATCGCCCGCGCGGCGGCAGTGGGGCGCCCGGCCTCATCGAGCAGCATCAGTTTCGCGGGCGGAGTTGGCGGGGCATGCGCAAGCAGCAGGTCGAAGAGCGCCAGGTACTCGGCCTTTGTGCGCAGCGACGCGTCATCACGGCCTGCTATCTCGTTGGCCGCATTCGCCAGGGCTCTGCTGTGCCCAGCGGGCAACTCCGATACCACCACCGCCCGCCCCTTGAACATCGCCCAGAACCGGTCCCTGCCGACAGCCGTGTCCATGCTTCCCCCAATACCTGCGCCTTTCCCCGGCCGACCGGCGTTCAGCAGCGCCCTCCAGCAGAGCGGCGCTCGCCCGGGTACCTGCCTCTGTGAGATAGGAGCAGGCGGCCGGACCGTAGATACGTGGAAGAGCGGCCGGACCGTAGATACGTGGAAGACTTGTGTCACCGAGTGATCAAGATTCAGGCTGCCCTCTCTGTTAACCCGAAGTTCCCCTAGTGATCCGTGCGTATGACCGTCTACCTGGCTTTTTGGGGTGGTGCGGGGTGGGCTGCTGCCTACGCGACCCCGAGGCGGTGGCTGACGCCGAACAGTTCAAGAGCTTGCCGCTGGAGCGGGTCCTAACGGCGGGAGTGTGCGCCTCACTCAAGTCGAAGACCGATCACGCGGCGTGAGCCAGAGTTCCCGGCCTCGTGGATTCCCCGACCGCCGAATCGGGACGGATTGATTCCGGTCTGGTCGGCTCAGTGGTGCCACCCAGAGCAGCCGGATCTGGCGCGCTCGTCTCCGAAGGCGCTCGGGTCCTCGGGCCGGCCCGGCAGCAGCACCCGGTTATCGCTGCCGTTGCCTGAGCCTGCGGTTCTTGATCCGGTTGCCGCAGGTGGCCATGT
>Ga0070698_100005018_pt1 | contig 14502 bp, 13 predicted proteins | sample KBSK1502metaG_FD_65477 | JGI IMG/M metagenome (GOLD analysis project Ga0070698, IMG submission 65477) | Corn, switchgrass and miscanthus rhizosphere microbial communities from Kellogg Biological Station, Michigan, USA - KBS K1-50-2 metaG | ecosystem: Host-associated > Plants > Roots >...
ACTCCATTTTCAAGACTGGATTGGACGGCGACACCGCGAAAATCAAGAATTTGCGCGAAGCGGCGCGCTATTTGCCGGACAACATCTATACTGCAATCGACAATTTCGAGAAAGCCGATTGGACCACGAAGCTGTTCGGCGCCGAGGTGAAGGGACGTTATGCGGAGCTAAAGCGTGCGTCTGCGGATCGCTGCCCGCGCGTCCTCGGCACAATCGTCAAAGCGCCGGAAGTGCAGTTCCACCACGAAGTCTACAATCAATTCCTTTGGAACCTGTTCTAGTCGCCAGAGGACAAGGCACATTGGATCAAACCTCGCCTTTGCGGCGCCGCGAGGCCACCAGATGAATGGAATCATCTGACGGAGTCAGTGGCGACAGCGGACCCGGCTGGCTCGATTTCTACGCCGTTCGAACCCGGCCCGTCTTTGCCGCGACTGCGTCAAGAACACGCGTGGAGTAGACGAGCGCAGCGCCGGCATTCATCGCTACAGCTACGCCAAGCGCCTCGGCGATCTCTTCTTTTGTTGCGCCAGCTTTCAGCGCCGCATCGCTGTGTATGACGATGCAGCCATCGCAATGTGTGGTTACAGCAACAGCTAGCGAGATCAACTGGCGAGTTTTTTCGTCGAGCTTGCCTGTCTTGGAATTGGCATTGCTTAGGGTTTGATAGCCGCGGACGGTGTCCGGGCTGAGCTTCATGAGTTCGCCAAGCGTGGCGCCAATTTGTTTCTGGTATTCGTTCCAATCGAGCATCATGCGAGTCTCTCCTCTCGATTTAATGTGCCCCAACTGCTTGTAAGCGCGCGGTGAGTATACACCCGCGAATTTCGGTCTTTGTGAGCGATGTGATATGGTTTTTGGTTCGCGCGAGTTGCTCCAAAACGACTAGATATTCTACGGGCGCGCGATACCCAAGCTGTTAGCTTGTGAGTGCAATCTCACAACGCAGTGGTCCATACCCCGGGGAGGATTTTTATTCATGAAGAATTCGTACAACGGCCAGACTGTTCCTACTGACGGAAAGCCTATCGGGTACAGCCGCGACGATTTGCAGGTGCCAGACACGCCGATCATCCCGTTTATTGAGGGCGACGGGACAGGACGCGATATTTGGAAGGCCTCACGGCGGGTGTTTGATGCGGCGGTAGAGCACGCGTATGGCGGGAAGCGGAGAGTCACGTGGTTTGAGGTGTTCGCAGGGGAGAAGGCGTTCAACACATTCAAGGAATGGCTGCCGCAAGATACGGTCGAAGCGATTCGCGATTTTCGGGTGGCGATCAAGGGACCGTTGACGACGCCGGTCGGCGGAGGGATCCGCTCCCTGAACGTGGAACTGCGGCAAGTCTTGGATTTGTACGCTTGCGTGCGGCCGGTGCGCTACTTCTCGGGAGTTCCCTCCCCTGTCCGTGAGCCCGAAAAGATGGACATTGTGATTTTTCGGGAAAACACCGAGGACGTGTACATCGGGATTGAGTGGAAGTCGGGTTCGCCCGAAGTGAAGAAACTGCTGGAATTTTTGAACAAGGACATGCTGAAGGATGGAAAAAAACAGATTCGATGGGATTCGGGCGTCGGCATTAAGCCAATTTCACCAACGGGGACGAAGCGGCTGGTGCGGCGGGCGATCAAATATGCGCTGGAGCACAAGCGGCCGAGCGTGACGCTAGTGCACAAGGGAAATATCCAGAAGTTTACCGAGGGCGCGTTCCGCGATTGGGGCTACGATCTGGCGCGCGAGGAGTTTCGCGCGCAGACGGTGACCGAGCGCGAGAGCTGGATCATCGACAATCTCGACAAGAATGCAAACCTGTCTGTCGAAAAAAACGCGGCGATGATCGAACCGGGGCTAGAACAGGCGACAGAGGCGTTCAAGAGGACAGTCTATGACGAAGTGAAGAAGACGCTGGATTCCCTGTATGTCTCACACGGAAAAGGAAAATGGAAGCAGAAGTTGATGATCAATGACCGCATCGCGGATTCCGTTTTCCAGCAGGTGTTGACGCGCGCAGACGAATATAGCGTTTTGGCGACGCCGAATCTGAATGGCGATTACGTCTCGGATGCGTGCGCGGCGCAGGTGGGTGGACTGGGTATGGCTCCTGGATCAAACATTGGCGATGGATTCGGCGTGTTCGAGGCTACCCATGGCACCGCGCCGAAATATGCGGACAAGGATGTGATTAATCCTGGTTCCGTGATGTTGTCGGGTGCGATGATGTTTGAGTTCTTGGGCTGGAATGAAGTAGCGAGCCTGATTGAGACCGGCATCGCGCGGACGATTCAGCAGAAACGCGTGACCTACGATCTAGAACGCCTCATGCAGGGAGCGACGAAAGTTGGAACGTCGGCATTTGCAAGCGCGATTATCGAAAATATGCAGACGGCTGCTGTGGCGCTCTGAATAGCGCTCCCGGCAATTGAAACCGAATCTGAGAAGCTGGCGCAAGAAGTCGTCATCCAAAGAAAGGGAAGAAGACCAACGTTGTCGCACAGGCGGGTGTGAGTACCTACCGAGAGCTGGAGACGAATCTTGCCGGAGGACAGGAGCGGGATGACCAGAAAAAAGGTGACAGTGGTGGGGAGCGGATTCGTCGGCTCGACGACGGCCCAGCGAATTGTTGATTTGGAACTGGCGGACGTCGTGGTGACCGATATTTTGGATGGCCCGCCAGCAGGCAAGGCTCTGGACATGCTCGAATCGGGACCGATCACGCGAACCGATGCGCGCGCGGTGGGAGTATCTACGGCCAATGGCGACTATTCGGCCACTGCCGGAAGCGACGTTGTGGTGATCACGGCGGGTTTTCCGCGCAAGCCGGGCATGAGCAGAGACGATCTGCTGAAAGCGAACTACGACGTAGTGAAAGCGGTCGTCGAGCAGATCGTCAGACATTCGCCGAATTGCATCATCATCGTAGTGACGAATCCGTTGGATGCGATGGCTCAAGCGGCATTCAAGGTCAGCGGGTTCCCGAAGAATCGAGTGCTGGGCATGGCTGGTGTGCTGGACTCGGCGCGGATGAGCTCATTTGTGGCGGCGGAATGTAAAGTTAGCGTTGAGAATGTGCACTCGTTTGTGCTGGGCGGACATGGCGACGACATGGTGCCCTTGCCGCGCTATTCGACTGTGGCCGGAATTCCGCTGCCGGACTTGCTGCCGAAGGAAAGAATAGATGCGATTGTGGAGCGCACCCGTAAAGGCGGCGCAGAAATAGTGAATCTGCTGAAAACGGGCTCAGCATACTACGCGCCGTCCGCGGCTGCCGTGGAGATGGTAGGAGCCATCTTGAAGGACAAGAAAAAGATTTTGCCCTGCGCCGTCTATTTAGATGGGGAATACGGGATAAAAGGCCTGTTTGTAGGCGTCCCGGTTAAACTCGGCGCGAAGGGCGTCGAGGAGATCATTCAGATCAAATTGACAGCGGATGAGAATGCGGCGCTGCAAAAGTCAGCGGGATCCGTGAAAGAATTGGTGAGCGTGCTGGGCCTCTGAGCAAGTTAGGGAGAGAAGTCTATCTGCCGCAAACTTACACGAGATCGCGGTTGCGCGCTCCAAGGACGATACTAGAAGCCGAAGAGCTTTCCTGCCCCTGCTACCAATCCCAAAGTAAATACCGCGATCACGACTTCTCCGATAGCACCGACGGCAAAAGGCCGCAGGCCTTGTCTGCGCATTTCACGGAAATTGGTGCGAAGACCCACGCCCGCGAAGGTAAGCAGAAAAGCCCACCTGGAAAGATTGGCCAAAGCGGTGACTTGCTCTTTGGTGAAGAACTGGTACGTCGCTAGAATCGAAATCAGTAAAAAGCCCAGGACGAACTTAGGGAATTTCTGCCACAAGAACGCAGCCTTGTTCGCCACGGCTCTTGCTTGACCCTGACTGGCCCAGTAAATCGCATAAGCGAGCACAACGAAGCCGATCATGGCGTTCCGCGTGGTCTTGGCCAACACCGCAAGTTTGCCGGCGGCATCGGAGTACAGAGCACCGGCAGCGGTGGCTTCCGCAGTGTTATCGACGGCCAGACCTGCCCACAAACCGTAGGCATGATCGCTCAGGTGAAGCCAGTGGCCGATCAGCGGGAACGTGAAAAGCGAGAGAGCGCCAAGAGCAAGAATCGCTGCAATCGCGAACGACGAGTCTTCTTCATCGGCGTCGATAGCACCTTGCGTTGCGATGATCGCGCTGACGCCACATACCGCCGATCCGACGGCGAGAAGCGAAGTTAGCTTGGGCCGCAGTCCAAAGGCGCGCCCGAGGAAGGTCATGAATGCGACAGCGACGGCGATTTCTACGGCTACCAGAGCTAAGCTGACGCCGCCGAGCTTCAGAACGTCTCCCAGCAGAAAGCGTGCGCCGAGGAGGACGATTCCCGCTTTGAGCCAAAATTCGTATGTGGCCACACTCGCGCGGAAAATCTGCGGGACGCCAACCGTGTTGGAGATCGCCAACCCGATCAGGATCGCCCACAACACGTATTCGATATTGGGAAAAGTCCAGTGATGCGCTTTTGCGTAAGTACCCACATTTTTCTCAAGCAGCTTGCCAGCATAGCCAACTGCTCCGAGTAAAAGCACGCCAGGGATAATACGCAAGAATTGCGCCGCTGGTTGTGCCGCTCTGACCTGAGGTAGAGCTATTGAGTCCGCCATTTTGTTCCCTCACATCCTTCGAGAATGATTTGATCCCCGGGGGTTGAAAGACTCCGTGTCGCACAGTTCCGGTGAAACCGCCCGACGAGGAGCAGGTGGGCCCACGGACCTGCTCCTCTTATTGCTTCGCAGTCACCGGCGCGCTTCACCAAGGCACGTGCTTAAACACGCCGACTCGAATCAACAGAGCCACGACAAAAGCGGTGAGAACCGCCCAAGTGTCGAGAGACAACCATTTGCCGCCCTTATTCCCTGCCTTTACGTCAACGCTCATTGGATTCACCTCGCTTAACTCACACTTTTCCGACTCGCAATGAGTTCTTGCTCTTGGCCGCGCCAATAGTCCGCGCTGATCTCTTGAACTCGGTGCGCCGCCACACGCCCAACAATCAACAGAGCCGGTGCGGGCAGTCTGTTTTCGCCCGAAAGCTCAGCCAGACGCGTCCAACGAATTTGCTGTTGCGCGGATGTCGCATTGGAAACGATGACACACGGCAGGTCTTCCGGCAGGCCAGCGTCGCGTAAGCGGTCAGCGACTTCGCTATAGTGGGCTCCTGGCATGTACAGCACCAGTGTCGCCACGCTGGCTACGGCACCCCAGTCCAATTGAAGCGCGGGCGCGCTAGCATCCGTGCCGCGCGAGAACGTGGCGATAACGATCTGAGAGGCGGCGCGGCGGTCTGTGAGCGAAATTCCGGCGACGGCGGCGGCACCCAGGGCTGCGGTAATGCCCGGCACGATTTCAAATTCGACGCCAGCTTCGCGAAGAGCTTCGATTTCCTCGCCAGCGCGGCCAAAAATCAGCGGGTCGCCGCCCTTGAGGCGAATCACGGTCTCATGTGAGGCCGCGTAGGCGACAAGCAGGGCGTTGATTTCGTCCTGGGTCAGCAGCTTTTGGCCACAGCGCTTGCCTACGTCGACGACCTCCGCTCGAGGTGCGATTTGCTGCAGCACTTCGCGACTGACCAGAGAATCGTGGAGGACTATTGTGGCTCGTTCGAGCAAGCGCGCAGCTTTCACAGTCAGGAGATCGGGGTCGCCGGGCCCTGCGCCAATTAAGTAGACCTTGCCCATTAGCCTTCAACCCCGAGAGGAACCGGACCTTGTACAGTGTCGCGCTCGACTGGCATCGAGGGCGCTCCAGCAAGTAGACCCCGAATCTCTTCATTCGAGTGGCGGGCAAGAAACTGACGCAGATTTTCGCCATCTCGGCGCTGTTCGCTAAATTGGCAGAGGATTCTTTCGATCGCATCCGGGACCTCGGCGGCCGCGCAGCGATATCCAACCGGGCGCGCGATGGATGCGAACTGGCCAACGCTTCCGCCAACGCAGAAGTAGTAAGCGTCGACCATCCCTCCCTCAGATTTGATCTTCTTCCCTTCCAGGCCAATATCCGCAATCCAGTGCTGACCGCAACTGTTGGGGCACCCGGTTATGTGCAGCTTGAGCTGTTCTTGAAAGCCGGGCAGGCGCTCGTCTAGTTCCTCAGTGAGCCAGCGCCCGAAGCCCTTTGTCTCAGTAAGTGCAAGCTTGCAGAATTCTGAGCCCGTGCAGGCCACGGTTCCGCGCGCAAATGCCGAAGCCTGCGCAGGCAAACCGGATGCGCTCAGCTCGGCGGCGACGCGCGCCGCTCTATCGTTCGGAACGTTCACGATCAGGAGATTCTGCATGACCGTGTTGCGGAGATTACCGTCGGCGTAGTGGTCCGACAGACTTGCCGCGACACGCAACTGCTCTGGCGTGATACGCCCGCGCAGAACGTTGGCGCCAACATAAGAGAAGCCCGCCTGTTTCTGAGCGTGAATGCCAACGTGGTCGCGATGGATATCTGCCGGAAGTTCTTCGGGCTCCGCCGGGTCGAGAGTAATGCCCATGCGCTCCTGGAGCTCGATTAGAAAAGACTCAGCGGTCCAACCCTGTTGAAGGAAGAGGAATTTCAGCCGCGCGCGCTCGCGATTCTGGCGCAAGACATCCGATTCGCGAAAGATTTCTGCAATGCCGCGAGCTACAGGGACGACTTGGTTCCACCGAACGAATGCATTGAGCCGAACAGCCAGGTGGGGATCCGTAGAGAGTCCACCGCCAACACGAACCGAGAAGCCGACTTCCCTTCCCAGGGCACGTCTTCGCACGACCGGGGTAAAGCCAATGTCGTTGATTTCGGGATAATTGCACCAGGAGCGGCAGCCGGTGATTGAAATTTTGAATTTGCGTGGCAGATTGTAAAACTCTGCGTTTCCGCCGAGCAGGCGATTAATCTCAAGAGCAAGCGGCGAGGCATCGCATATCTCATCTGCGTCCACTCCTGCTACAGGGCACCCCGTAATATTTCGCGCCACGTCGCCGCAAGCTCCGGTCGTCGTGAGACCCGCCCGCCACAGGGACTCGAGCACATCTGGAAGCGACTCGATGGTCACCCAGTGCAACTGTACGTTTTGCCTTACTGTTAGGTCGGCGACGCCTCGGGCGTGGCGTTCGGCCAGGTCCGCGATCGTACGTGCTTGATTGCCGCTTAGGAGGCCATTGGGGATGCGGATCCGGACCATGAAAAACGGCGTCGCCTTTCCTTCGCCGTTCTTCCCGCCAACTACGCCTACGCCATCGCCCTGCGTGTAAACACCCCAGAACCGGAAATACGTTCCCAGCCATTCCGGTGGAATAGATGAGTGGCCTTGGCGAGCGAATTCGCGGATCTCGTCGAAACGCTCCCAAGCATTCTTTTGGCGCTTCAGCCGCTCGACGCGTTGCGCTTTAGTCTCTTTGATTTCAGCCATTTGCGTTTCACCCAAACGCTCCAAGGCAGCCCAGAAAACAAAAAACCCACGTGCCTGAAAATCTCTGGCGACGTGGGCTTCGGAACTTCAGTTATTTCTTAACTTAGGTCCGGAAACTCCTCTGGCCAGAGATGTGTGCAGTACAACACGCAGCGTTGCACACGCATGGACAACACATCGTCTGGCACGTAGTACTCATGCAGTAGCAAGAATAGTTTCTGATCACGGTGAATGTCAAATCGGCTACGACCGCAAAAAACGAATGCATTCCATTCACGAAACAAATGATGCCGGGGGCCCCCTCAGCGTTACATCTCGCTTGAGCCGCAAGCCGGCACGGCAAAGCCCTACTGCGGCTTCTTGACTGCCGACGCAGGCTTAGACGCTGTGGCCGGTGTCGTCGTAAGCAGCGTAGTCGTCTTGATATAGTCGAGCTTCGGCCAGCCCTTGTCGAGGTAGGGCTTGCCTTGGGCTTCGATTTGGCTTTGATCCGGCCCGGCGCCTTGGGGTGCGCCTTCTCCGTATCCTTCGTACATCATCTCCACCACGTTCATACCTTCGGTGACTTGCCCGAAGGGTGAGAATCCCATGCTGTCTAGACGCTTGTTATCTGCAAGATTTATAAAGACTTGCGTGGTGCGTGTGTCTTTGCCGGCAGTTGCAAATACGAGGTAGCCGCGCTGATTGCTCTGGGTAACTGGATCATCCTTTATTTCCGTCTTTCTCCAAGCGACGGAAACGGGCGGGTAAGCGCTGATGCCGAACTGAACTACGAACCCGGGCAATACCCGAAAGAAGCTCGCATTGTCATAGAAATGGTGCTTTACCAGATTGTAAAAGCGATCGGCTCCCAACGGGGCCCAGGCACGCGTCACGGTAACCGTGAAATCGCCGCGCGTTGTAGTGAACTTTGCTTGGTACTGATCCGGCGCCTTGTCCTTCAACAGAACAGGACGCAATAAGGCTCGGTCGTATGTACGCGCAACTGTCGCTCCCGACGCCGAGGTCTTCTTGGTCGCACCGGGGCTAGCTGGCGCTCCGGTCGTCGGCTGGACAGGTTGCACAGGCTTTTGTGGCTGCACCTGCGGTCTTGCCCAAGCTGCCGTTGCTAGAAATCCGGTCAACACGATAGCGAGAATCGCCCAGGAGCCCCCCTCATGATGGCTGTTTCGCATTGAAGTGCCTTTCCACATTCTGATCGCGTCTCCTTTCGCCTTTGCGAAGTTCCTCGTCATTTGCCTGAGTTCATCTCGCGGCTGACTCGCTCGACGTCCGCCATCACTCGTAACGTATTTTCTCCGAGAATCTTCTTCACGTCACCCTCGGAATAGCCTTTTCGCAGCAATGCCTCGGTAATCTCCGGCAGCTTCGTGGCATCTTCCATGCCGAAGGGCATGTTGGCGCCGTCAAAATCGGAGCCCAAGCCCACGTGCTCGATGCCGGCAACCTTCACAGCGCGGTCGATATGCTCGATGATTTTCGTCCAGTCGACCCAGGGCAACTTTCCCTGCTGTACATACTCGCGCGTGATGCGGTCACCCTCGATTAGTTGGCAGCCCTCTTTGTCGCCGCAGCGCTTCTGAACTTCCGTCGCGATGGCCTTCTCCAATTCAGGGTTGGCCTTCTCCGCGCTGCGAAACTCTTGGCTGAGAAATCCGACGTGGTAATTGATCTGGATGACGCCATTTTTAGCCGCCAACGCGCGCATCATGTCGTCGCTCATGTTGCGCGGGTGATCGCAGATCGCCCGACAGGAGGAATGAGAGGCGATCACCGGACCTTTGCTTGTCTCCAATACATCGGCAAACGTCTTGTCGCTGACGTGCGAGACGTCTACGATCACGCCGAGGCGGTTCATTTCGCGAACGACCTCTTTGCCGAAGTCGGTCAGGCCATTATGAGCGGGTTTATCCGTGGACGAATCAGCCCATTCGCAATTGCCGCTGTGGGTCAATGTCATATAGCGCACCCCGAGGGCAGCATAGGTGCGCAAAACTCCCAAATCGCTGGCGATCATATGACCGCCCTCTACTCCCATCAGCACTGCGATCTTGCCTTGTTTGTGCGCGTCTCGAATCTCCGTCACCGAAGTGGCTAGGGCTAAATCGCCGGCATGCTTGCGCAGTTGCTCGCGTACGGCATCGATTTGATCGAGCGAACGCTTGACCGCTTCCGGTCCGGTGATCTTGCTCGGCATCCAGATGGAGAAGAAGATCGCGCTGAGCCCTCCTTCTTTCATGCGTGGAATGTCGATGCTGCCGTTTGCATTGCGCGGTGCAAGATCGAAGTTTCCGTCGAGGAAGCGCTGCGTGGTGTCGTCGTGAGTGTCCACCACGATCGACGAGAAGTGGAGTTTGCGTGCGCGCGTCGCAAGATCATCGCCGACCGCGGTCTTCACCACGAGCAGACCCGATGGAATACACAAGCAGGAAATAAGGATGGCGCGAAAAATTTCACTCTGCATCGTTCTCCTTGAGAACTAACACTGAGACTGCAGTTCCCTACTCACCGATTCGGCTTGTTCCATGATCCGCCAGCACGCGTAGCAAGGCCGTAGCTCGACGCATCAGATTTCCTCTGGATCGCAAGAGTCCGGGAGAGTTTATCCTATTACCCAATCGAGTAGCGCTTGTTTCCACGTTTGACGATTGATTTCGGCAAGAGATTCAGTCAAAGGAATCTCTTTCGGGCAAGCCTTGACGCAATTTTGTGCGTTGGCGCAGTCCTCGATACCGCCGCGACCCATTACCGCACGAATGCGCTCCTTGGCGTGCATCGCCCCGGTCGGGTGCATGTTGAACAGGCGCACCTGACTAAAAATGGCGGCGCCCATGAAGTTGTTGTGCTTGTTCACCTGCGGGCAAACTTCCAAGCAATTGCCACAAGTAATGCAACGCGATAACGGATAGGCTTTTTCTTGAACCGCTGGCGCAATGCGCGGACCTTCCCCGAGATTGTAGGACCCATCGATTGGAATCCACGCTTTCACACGCTTCAAGCTGTCGAACATGAACTGCCGATCCACGGAAAGATCGCGCACGACGGGAAACTTGGACAGGGGCTCGAGACGGATAGGTTGTTCCAGTCGGTCGACTAACGCCGAGCATGCCATGCCAGCTTTGCCGTTGATCCGCATTGCGCACGAGCCGCAGACTTCCTCCAGGCAGTTCGAGTCATAGCTGACCGGGGTCGTCTTTTTGCCATCGCATGTAACCGGATTTTCTGCAATATCGCGCAGGCAGATGATTACGTTCATTGACGGGCGCCAGGGCATAGCAAATTCTTCCCAGCGAGCAGGATCTTGCGGGCTTGCCTGCCGTTTTATGAGCAGAACGACTTGTTTCGTATCAGGCATTCGGGTGATTCGCTGTTTGACTCACTTCGCCGCATCGTATCGCCTGGGCCGCGGTGGAATTTGCGAAATATCGACCGGTTCGTAGCTGAGCTTGATCTCACCGTCCGCCCATTTCGCCCGCGTGGTCTTCAGCCAACGCGTATCGTCCCGCTCTGGAAACTCAGGTTTGTAATGCGCCCCTCGCGATTCATTGCGGCAGAACGCGCCCATGGTGATGACCCGCGCGAGAATCAGCATGTTCTCCAACTCTCGCGCAAAATTCAGCGTCTGATTCGACCATCTCGACCGATCACTGAGGTTGATTTTCTTATAGCGTGCTTCCAAATCGGTCAACCGAGTGTACGCACTCTGCAGATCTTTGTTGACCCGCGTCACCGTGACGTGTTCGGTCATGATCTCGCCCATCTCTTTCCAGATCGCGATCGGATTTTCTGCGCCTTCTTGCGCAATCAGTGCCTGATTCTTCTCTTCCTGACGCATTTGCTCACGCGCGAAGACGCTCGATTCGGTTGCTTCCGCACTTTTTTCCAGATTGCGTGCATACTTTGCCGCCGCAGGTCCCGCGATCCCGCCCCCAAAGATGCACGACACCAAAGAGTTGGCCCCAAGGCGATTCGCGCCGTGATATTGATACTCACATTCGCCCGCTGCAAAGATTCCGGGCACGTTCGTGTCTTGATCTTCGCCATTCACCCAAATCCCACCCATGGTGTAGTGCATGGCAGGGAATACCTTCATTGGTTCGTCGCGCGGATCGACGCCCAAAAACTTCTCATAAATCTCAAGGATGCCTTCCAGTTTCCGGTTCAGCGTCTCGCGCGGAATGTGCGTGACGTCCAGATAGACTGCGGCTTGGCCGTCGATTCCAAGCTTTTCTTGATACACGATGCGGTGAATAGCCCGTGTGGCAATATCTCGCGGAACCAGGTTTCCATACTTCGGGTACCATTCTTCGAGAAAATAAAAGCGCTCGGACTCCGGGATGCTCCTCGCCGTGCGCTTGTCCCCAGATTTCTTCGGCACCCACACGCGGCCGCCTTCTCCGCGAGCCGACTCGCTCATCAGACGGAGCTTGTCCTCGCCCGGGATCGCCGTCGGATGCACTTGGATGAACTCGCCGTTCGCGTAATCAACTCCTTGCTGAAAGAGCGCAGATTGCGCCGAGCCCGTGCACACCACGGAATTCGTAGATCGGCCAAAGATCGCGCCGATTCCGCCCGTGCAGAAAATAACCGCATCCGCAGGAAACGTCTTCACCTCCATGGACCGCAAATCCATGGCGCAGATTCCATGACACACTCTCGCCTCATCGATGACCGCTGATAGAAATGTCCATCCTTCGCGCCTTGCGACTTTACCTTCGGATTCATGGCGGCGAACCTGCTCATCGAGCGCGTAGAGCAGTTGCTGCCCTGTTGTTGCGCCCGCAAATGCTGTGCGGTGATACAGCGTGCCGCCAAATCGCCGGTAGTCGAGCAATCCTTCCGGCGTGCGGTTGAACATCACACCCATACGGTCGAGCAAGTCGATGATTCCCGGCGCAGCTTCGCACATGCGCTTCACTAAAGGCTGATTTGCCAAAAAATCGCCGCCATAAATGGTGTCATCGAAGTGCTTCTGGGTAGTATCTCCTTCTCCCTTTTGATTCTTCGCCGCGTTAATTCCGCCCTGCGCGCACACCGAATGCGAGCGCTTCACCGGCACAATCGAGAAAAGCTCCACCGGCACGCCCGCTTCGGCGACACGGATTGTCGCCATGAGGCCGGCAAGACCACCGCCGACAATGATGATTTTTGGCTGCCTCATTTCGAAATGACGTACACCGCGAAGGGATGCCAGTTCCAACGGAAACTAACAATGATCAGCACACCGACGAGGCTAAACGCGAATGCCACGGCGACACCGAGTCGTCCTGCGGCGCGCTGCGCGCGCTCGGTGGCCGCGAGTCCCCACTTGCACAAGAAATTCCAGATGCCAATACCAAGGTGAAATGACGAAGCAAGCACACCGACGACAAAAAACGCAAGATACCAAGGATTTGCGAGATCACTCGCAACCGTGGCATAGGTGGATCGCCCGTGCGTCAACCAGCGCTCCGTGTATAAATGCCATCCGATGTACGCGAACGCTATCAATCCCGTATAGCGCTGCAATGTGTACAGCCAGTTTTTCACCCACGGATATTGCGAGACGTTAGATTGTCCTCGCAGCCAGATATAAACGCCGTACCCGCCGTGGTACAGGATCGGAAGAAAGATGAAGATCCATTCCACTGCTAATCGAAATGGAATGGTCTGAAGTTGTTGCGATGTTTCGTCGTATTGGCGCGGCCCAACCAGGGCCACACTGTTCGACCAGAAGTGCTCCGCCAGAAATGCGCCAACAGGAATTACGCCAGATAAGGAGTGCAGTTTGCGGAGAAGGTAGCTTGTATCTGGCCGGGTTGTCGTTTCGGACATGCCCTCTCCGCCGCGTCGGCGCTCGGGAGCGCCGAAAAATCGCAGCCAAATTCAGTATAGGTAGTTGTCAAAAGCGATGCAAGTTGGCCCGTTTTTCAGATGCGCGAAACCTTTCAAAGAATTCGCCGTACCTATCCGTTTCGTCGGTGACACGATTTTTACTATTCTCAACCACGAAAGTGCTGTCCAATAAAGTAGCCTAATTGTCGCCGGCCTCCCTCCAACCGGCCGACTGCGCATGTACAACCGCGCGATCTGGAAAAACACAATGAATCTCGCAGCGGAACTCGAACGCCTCGCGCAAGATCTGGCCGGTGATGCTGCCACTTCAGCTCCGCTTTCCTGGGCTTCCGTCGCGCAAAGCATCGCGAAGAGCTTGGGCGTGAAACCCGATGAAGTCGGCATCCTCGGTGTATCGGCTCGTTGGCGGCATTTGTATTTTCTGGCCCCCGAAGCATTGAAGAATGTCGGATATATTCCCATGTCGAGCAAATCCGCGCTCGCAGCGCGCACGGCGCGAGAGCCGCCCGGAAATCAACAACAATTTCCCCGCGACCCGCCACGCTACGGTGTTTGAAGGCTTGAAGATTGGTGGCGATTCCGCCGAAGTCATCCAGAAAATCATCAGCGCTCCCATTCTTGACGGAGACAAAGTGATTGGCGTCATCCAGATCAGTCGAAAAGGAGCAAATGCAACGGTTGCCGGTCCGGATTTCACCGCTGCGGATCTCGGGAAAGTCTTGGCCATCTGCAAGCCCCTCGGAAAACTCTTACAGCACGTTTCTAGCGACTAATCGCAGCATTTGCCGCCGCACTTTTGGAAAACCACTCCAGGTCATACTCTTTGTTGCTTCGCTGAGCGCGCTCCGCAGATTTGTCGCGCAATCCGTGCCGGGAAATGCGTTGACACTGCAAAACCTTCTTGTTACTTTTCCACAGCGGAAAAATTTCCCGTCAGACTACCCACGGAGGCACCGCACACCGGCACCATGGCGTTCGTCGCAAAGAAAATATTTCTCACCAAAGGCGTCGGTAAACATCGGGAAAGGCTTTCCAGTTTCGAACTCGCTTTAAGGAATGCGGGAATTGCGGCGTGCAACATTGTGCGGGTTTCGTCTATCTTCCCTCCGAATTGCAAATTGATCTCTCGCAGCGAAGGGTTGAAGTACATTAAGCCCGGCCAGGTCGCCTTTACGGTGATCAGCGAAAACTCCACGAAGGAACCGCATCGCCTGATCGCCGCAAGCATCGGCCTTGCACTTCC
>Ga0070698_100005019_pt1 | contig 14500 bp, 19 predicted proteins | sample KBSK1502metaG_FD_65477 | JGI IMG/M metagenome (GOLD analysis project Ga0070698, IMG submission 65477) | Corn, switchgrass and miscanthus rhizosphere microbial communities from Kellogg Biological Station, Michigan, USA - KBS K1-50-2 metaG | ecosystem: Host-associated > Plants > Roots >...
CGCGCGCACAGCTCGGCATGATTCGTCGAGAGCGTCGGCCGCAATACCTTGAGCGCGATCTTGCGATCGAGCTCCGGATCGAACGCGGCATAGACGCGGCCCATGCCGCCTTCGCCGAGTAGTCCGGTGATCACGTAGCGCTCGATCGCCGTGCCGATCGCGAGCTCGTCGGCCTCGCGCACGGGCCGGTCGCCGACACGCGCTGCACGCACCGCCGCGGCGACGGTTTGCCGGCATGGCTCGCAACCCTCGACATGCGCGCTGAGCACGATGACTCCGCTCGATGTCGTGCCATGCACGAGGTCGGCGATCTCGTCGGCGGAGAGGCACGCAGTCGACACCGCGCGCGGGGTGTGCAACGCGTATTCCCGCGACGCCTCAGCTCGATCTAGTCACTTGCGCCGCGCCTGCCGGCTACTCGAGTAGCCAGCGGCACTACGCGACTTCCACCCAGATCTCGGTGCGCCGCAAAAACGGCAGCGTCGACGGCGGGTCGTAGCCCGCGAACGTCGGCTGGCCGAGTGCCTCGAGGTGGTTCTCGGTGACGAGCTCCTGCAGTCGACGCGTCTGGTCCATCATCACGTCGTCTTTGTAGCGCCCGCGGAACTTCACGACGGCTACGCGCCGCTCGGGAACCTCGACGAGCTCGACGTTCGCGTCCTTGGGTCGCGGCAACGACGACAGGTTCTTGCCCGGCGGCATCACGAACGCGACGCTATGCGTGGCCGCGCGCGGCGTGTTCAAGACGGGCGTCGTCATCGGGATGTCTTGCTTCTGCGAATTGCCGCCGAAGATGTACGCGGCGATGCGCCGGAAGCCTTGTTCGAGTGCGGTCTCGAACTCGAGCTCCACGATGCGAGTCTGCGCCTCGACGTGCGGCGGATAGCGCCGGATCTCCAGATCGCCGATCCGGCGCTCGATAACGTACGCGGGCTGATCCGTGAACCAGCGTTGCAGCTGCCAGCGAAACGCAGCCAGCATCGCGGCGCTGATGCCACATGCGAGCAATCCCGCACGGCGCGAGCGCAAGAGCGCAGTAGCGCCCACTCCGAGCGCGACCGGGAGGGCAGCGGCGCCGGCAGCGAACGCGATGCTTCTCGCGCGCTTGTTCGTACGTGGCTGGGTCGCGATGTCGTGAGGCTGCGAAATCGTCGCTGTCGGCATGCGCATTTTCAACGCAAACCGCGTGCCCCGATTGTGGCGTGATGCACATCGCGACCCCGAGGGCTCCCAGAGCGCTACCCAGACGTGACGCGTCGATGGTTATACTCGTCGACTGGCATGGAGAACGACCCGGTACACAAGCTCGTCATGGCCGTCCTCCTTGCCGCGATCAAGAAGGGCGCACGCGTGGTGCGCATCGTGACGGCCGAGCCGATGCGCGTGTTCTTCGACTTCGGCGACGCGTGCCTCGAAGAGATGCGGCCACCGGCGCGCATCCGCGAGCGCGTGCTCGCGACGCTCTACGAGATGTCGGGCGCGACCGCGTATGCGCCGGGTCAGATCACGGTGCTGATCGGCGAGGACAACGTGCCGCATCACTTCGATGCCACGCTGCGCGGCAACACGTTCCGCCTGCAGCGATCGCCCTAGCCGCGACGATACGTGATCGCGAGATCGTCGTGCCACGCCACGCCGTCCTCACATAGCTGCGAGGTGCCGACGATCGCATCGGCGGCAATCGTCGCGGTGAAGCGTTGCGCGAATCCAGGTGCGTCGCGCCAGAACTTCCACGTCGTGTCGTCGATGCTCGCGTCGTACACGCGGAACACGCCGCGCGAGTCGTAGTAATGCATGCGCAGCCGCGAATCGCTCTCGGGCTGATCGACACGATCGCGGCCCATGATCCCGATGATCGAGATCGAGTCTGGAATTTGGGGGTGCTCGTTGCTTAGACGCTGGATCAGGAAGCGTTCCCCTTCGAGCCATTCGATCACGGCCGTGCCGTTGACGGCGCCACCGGGGATCGCCGGATGTGTGAGCTGAAGTGTCCAGGTACCGACGAGCCGGCGCAGGGGTTCGAGTGTCATGCCCAAACGATAATGGATTATCGAAGCTCGAGCGCGATCGGCGCGTGGTCACTATGCGGTCGCGCTGCGCGATCATCGAGGATGTCTGCGGCGCGCACGCGGTCGCGCAGCTCCTCGTTGACGACGATGTAATCGACGCGCGCAGCATCGAGTGCGCCGGTACGCGTGCGACCAAACCACGTGTAGCGACGCGCATCCGGATGCAGCTCGCGAAAGATATCGAGCCAGCGCTCGTTCGCGAAGTGCGCGTTGAGCTCGGCGCGTGCGCGGGCGTGTGGCGCCGATGTGCGTAGGCGCGGCGTCACGTCGGCGCTCGTGCGCGACACGTTCCAATCGCCAGCGAGCACGACATCGGCTGCGGCGCGCAGCTCGCCGGCGAGCTCGAGGAGTTGTCGCTGAAACCGCCGCTTGAACGCGTGGCGATCGCCCGCGGGCTCGCCGGTCACGGGATCGTAGTAGGGCCGGCTCGTGCCGTTGACCGCGTAGAAGTTGATCACCGCGAGGCGATGCGTCGGCAGCGCCGTGACGGCAACGCGGCCTTCGTAATCCCACGCGGGCGTCGCCGCAGTGACGCAACCGAGCGTGTCGCGCACGTACGTCGCGACGCCGTGCTGGCGGCCGCCGCGAAACGTCACGTTGCGCGGATCGTCGCTGAGCGCGTAGTGACACGTGTAGCCGGGCAGCAGCTGCTGCATCTCGACGATGTGCTCGCGATCGCGCGGTCGAACGCGGATCTCTTGCAGGCACAGAATGTCGGGGTCGCCGAGTCGTGCGAGCTGACCTGCGAACGCCGCGCGTTGATCCGGTGCGAGCCAGCGCACCACGTTCTCGACGTTCCACGCGACGATTCGCACCGCTAGAACGTCATGCTGCGCATGAAGTGATTGTCGTAGCCACCGGGATGCTTGACGAGATAGTCCTGGTGATAGTCCTCCGCCTTGACCCAATTCGTCGGCGTCTCGATCGTCGTCGTCAGCGGCGCTTTCCAGGCGCCACTCTTCGCGACGCGCGCGGTCACCGCGAAGGCGGTCTTGCGTTGCGCCTCACTGAGCGGAAAGATCGCCGAGCGGTACTGGCTTCCCTCGTCGTTGCCCTGACGATTCTTCGTCGTCGGATCGTGGATCTTGTAGAAGCGCAGCAGCAGCTGCTCGTACGACGTGACACTCGGATCGAACACGATGCGTACGGCTTCCGCATGTCCCGTCCTGCCGCTCGAGACCTGCTCGTAGGATGCCTTGGGGGCGCTGCCGCCGACGTAGCCAACATCGATGTCGACCACGCCATCGGCCATCATCATCCAGTGCTCGACGCCCCAGAAACAGCCCGCCGCGACAATCGCGACGTCGCGCGGCCCGTTCGGCGTTGCCTGCCGCTTCGGCGGCTGTGCATCCGACGTCGGCGTGCACGTCGCGAACACACAGGTTGCGAGTAGAGCGGCGATTCGATTCGTCATGCCCTGCATACGAAGCGCGCAACCGCAGGTTACGCTGTCAGACGATCGAGCGAACCGAAAATTCAGCGATATCGTCGCAGAAAAGCACTGATTTCTTACGAAGTGTTGCGCGCAGATCGAGCGCGATTCGCATACGTCGCAAGGGGCATGAGCTTCACGTTTTGGGTTTCGTTCTTCTTCGCTCCTCCACCTCCTGCTACCTGCACGTTGCAAGGCGTGCCGCTCCTCGAGATCCGCGAGCGCTCGGAAACACACAAGCCGACCGTTACGACGAAGATCTTCGAGTCCGGCGCGTGGCTCGTCGAGAGCGACCGCGATACCGACAGCGGCTGCTTCGATCGCAAGGAGCTGCGCGCGATCCGTCGCGCCGTGCAGCGCGCGCCGTGGCAGATCACGTCGAGTCCGATCGCGTGCTTCGTGTACGACCCGAACTTCACCGAGTATCTCGTGCACGGAAAGCTCCGCTTCACCGAGCGCATGTGCAGCGGCAAGGCGGCAGACTTCGAGACGCTGCAGGCGATCGACCTCGTCAAGAAGGAGCTCGCCGAAGAGCGTGCCGAGCACGATCCGCCGGCGCCTCCTCCGCCGCCCAAGCCGATGCCGCCGGTTCCGATGCCACCGGTTCCTGCACCGATGCCGCCGGTTCCGACGCCGCTGCCAAAGCCGATGCCGCCCGTGAGTGCGTGTCGCGCCTCCGGCACGCCGATGATCGAGATCCGCAAGCGCGCGGAGATCGCGATGCCGACATCGACCACTGCGATCTATTCGAACGGCGCGTGGACGTTCCAGCCGATCGATAAAGACGGCCGTCCGGGCGCACTGACGATTGGCTGCTTCGACAAGCACACGAGCCAGTCACTGCGTGATGCCGTCAATCAGTCGCCGTGGGATACGACGCTCAACCGGATCGTTTGTCGCGCGTATTCGGCGAGCTTCACTGAGTACTACGTGCACGGCCAGCTCGAGTACACCGCTCGGCTGTGCGGTCCGCAGCGCCTCGACGACAAGAGCCTCGGCGCGATCAAGATCATCGAGGGCGAGCTCGCGATGGTGCTGCCGAAGCTATAGGTAGGTTGGACGAGTGGAATCACCTGCTGCGCGGCCTGACGAGTGCGGCGACTGCCTAGCGTCCTGTAGGATTGCCCGCTCGCATATGATCCTCGCCGTCGATCAGCCGGTGCCATCAGCGCTCGCGCACGCGACCGTTCTCGATGCAACGGGTGCCGAGGTGCCGCTCGCGAGGTGCTGGGCCGATCGCGATGCGCTTCTCGTGTTCGTTCGGCACTTCGGCTGCCGCGGCTGCAGCGAGCACGTCGCCGCGTTGCGTCCGCGCCTCGACGAGCTCGCCGCACTCGACGTGCGCGTCGCGCTGATCGGCAACGGCAATGCGCAGTACCTCGCGGCGTTTGTCGAGCGCGAGCAACTCGCCGATTATGCGATCGACGTCTTCACGGATCCGACGCTCGCCGCATATCGCGCCGCCGACTTCGAGCGCACGTGGCTCGGCACGATCGGCCCACGCGCGCTCGCGGGCGTCGCCGGCCTCGCGCTGCGCGGCTTCGCGAGCCCCGGTATCCACGGCGACCTCACGCAACAAGGCGGCACGCTCTACATCACGCGCGCGGGCGTGCTCGCGTTCTATCACCGCTCCGCACGCGTCGGCGATAACGCACACGTCGTCGATGTCGTCGACGTCGCACTCGCGGCGCGCGCAACCGAGCAGCTCGCATGATCCTCTATCACCTCTCCAATGGCCTCTATCTGCTCTCGTACGCCGTACGCGACATCCTGTGGCTGCGCCTCATCACCGTGATCGCAGGCGCGACGGCGCTCGCCTCGATGTTCGTCAAGCCCGAGCCGCCGCCGGTCGCGATCGCGTGGAACCTCGTCTTTCTCTGCATCAACCTCGTGCGCATCCACATCTTGATCCGCGAGCGGCGGCCGATTCCGCTCAGCGCCGACGAGCAACACCTGGCCAAGCTCGTGTTCCCGATGCTGCGCCCGCGCGAGCTCGTCCGCCTCTTGCGCGTTGGTGCGATCGCCGATCACACGGCCGAGGCCGCGCTCGTTCGTCGCGGCACGACGCTCGATCGTTTGCTGCTTGTCGTGCGCGGCACCGCGCGCGTCGAGCTTGCGAACAAGCCGGGCGTCGAGATCGGCGATGGCGCATTCGTCGGCGAGCTGTGCTTCTTGACGGGCAAGCCAGCAGCGGCAGATGTCATCGCCGCAACGACCATGCGCGTCGTCGAGTGGCCGACCGCAGCGCTCCGCAAATTTCTCGACGACGAGCCCGATCTGCGCGCGACGATGCAGCAAGTCCTCGGCCGCGATCTGGCGGCCAAGCTTCGGCGCTAAGGCGCGGCGATCAGCGACGACACCAAGACGTACGCGCGACCAGCGCGCAGACGGATGTTGGGCATCGAGACGACCTCGGCCCAATCATCGCCATCTTTGTACGCGACATCGAAGAGCTCATCCTCGCGCTGCACGCTTCCCCAGACGTCAGCGTTCGGGCGCGCGTAGATTCGGGTTCCCGCGCGAATGCGCACCTGCCGACGCGGCAGGCTTCGACCGAAGCCGCTGTGCTCGCGCTCGTGATCGCCATGACAGCCATAGGAGTGCCCGAGGAGCTGATCGCGCTCGGCAACCAACGCGTTCGTCGGTACCCACCCAAGAACGGTAACGCCTTCGTTTCGCGCGCCGACTTTGCGCCACGCGCCGCGCCGCTCGAAGCCCACGAGGGTCATGCAGGTGCTGCCGCACAGGTCGCTGCGATAGGTCACGCCCGCCGCGGTAGCGCTTGGCGCTCTGCGCAGCACGATCGAATCGCCGCGGCGCGGCCGCCAATGCGTTCCATCGCCTTCGAGCGCGGGATCGAGCTCGTCGTCGCCATCATCATCACCTCCGACCCAATCCAAGCGGAGGTGGTCGCATGGCACGCGCACGCGCGACACCGACTCGTCGGCATCTTTGATCTCGCCCTCGAGCACGTCGTCCGCATAGAACACGGCACGGCCGATGACGTCGGCGCCGCGCGCGCTCTGCGCGATCACGTGTGCGCCGCGCGCGAGCGTCACGCCGCCATCGACGGTTTCGCGTCCGACCGTGTACCAGACTGCGTGCTCGAGGCGTCCGCGAAACGCGATCGGACCTCCGACGTCGATAACGGTCGAGCGCCCGCGCACCGTCGCGATCGCGGGCACCTCCTGCACATCCACTTCGACGCCAGCACGAACCGCGATGCGCTTGAGCGTGACGAGCTCACCGCGGATCGTGCATTCGTCGGCGCGTGCATCGGCCGCGGCAAACAAACACACGACGATCGCAGCGCGCACCTCGCGTTGGACGTCGCGCCCCCGTTGGCGGGTCCCTTTTTTTGCTCAGCCGCCGCGGCGCACGCTGTTGGCGGCGCCCTTGACCTTCGACGTCGGCCTGGGCTTGCCGTTCAGCGCACGTTCATAGCGAACGTCGTTGTTGTTGCCGCTGATCCGGATCGCACCCACCGATTCGATGGTGACCTGGTTGCCCGATCCGCTGACCTCGAGCGCACCGCACTCGCCGGTTACGGTCAGACTGTTGCGGTCACCTGTGATCGCGATCGAATCCTCACCCTTACAAACGTACGAGTACGAGGAGTCGGTCGCTTTCAGTTTCCACGTAGGGTCCGCGGTGGACGGCGTGCTCGCCGCGGCGACCAGCATGATCCCGAGGAGAAATCGCTGCCTCATAGTCAGAAATCGTAGACCACGTACGCGAGCAGCCAAGCACTTCTTATCTGGCCGCCCCTGGCAGAGCGTAAGGCGCCGGTGAGGTGGGGGCGTGGTCCCACGTTTGCAACTACTTGGAGTATGGGATTTCTTCGAAAGCTTTTTGGTAAGGACACCACCACTGACGTCCTCGAGCTGCTCACGTCGCAACATACGGAGCTCGACGAGCTGTTCGAGCAACTCGAGAAGCGCGATGGCAATCGCCAGGCGCTGTTCACCGAGCTCGCCGATAAGCTGGCCGCGCACGCGACGGTCGAAGAGAAGCTGTTCTACCCCGCCGTCATGGCGAAGGAGACCAGCGATCTGCTCAAGGAGTCGGTGCAGGAGCATCTGTCGATCAAGCGCCTGCTCGCGGATCTCATCGCGCTCAATCCGTCGGACGATGAGTTCGATGCGAAGCTCAAGGTGCTCAAGGAGCAGGTGACGCATCACGCACATCGCGAAGAAGAGACGAAGCTCTTCCCGAAGGTGCGCGAGCTATTCACCGCCGATGAGCGCGCGGGACTGGGCAACGAGCTCCTCGCGATGTTCGAGGACCTGATGCTCTCGCATCCGTACAAGAACGTGCCGCGGGAGATCGATGCAGCCGCTGAGCTGCCGCCAGCGCGTTAACGTTTTGCCGCGGCCTTCGTGCTGGCGCCGCCCGCTTTGGCGGCCGCCTTCGTGCGATGACCGCCTTGCTTCGCGACGGCCTTGGTGTTCGCAGCGCCGGCCTTCCACTCGCTCTTCGCAGCGCGTGGCCCACCTTTGAAGAAGCCCCCGACGGCGCGACCAAATTGCTTCACACCAGCGGCGGCTGTGGTGCCGCCGGTCTTGACGCCTTCGACCGCGGTGTTGCCGCCGGTCTTCGCGCCTTCCTTCGCAGCGCCGACAGGTTCGGCGAACACAGGCGTCGCGATGATCGCAGCAACTGCGAGCGCAACCGAAGCCAACGTCGACCGCATTCGGCAAGCGTGACACAGCACATCGTGAGCGTTCAAGCGTCCTTGTAGATCCGCCTACTACAAACTACGAACGCCGTGGCACGCGAGATGCTGCTCTTCCTCACCATGCGTATCTTGAAAGCGATCCTATTTGCTGCAGTTGTTTCCGCGTGCAGCGGCTCCGGCTCCGTGCGCTACACGGCGCGCGCTGAGGTCACGACGCCGCAGCTCGTGGAGGTCGAACCCGGTGTTCGCGTGGTTGCTGACTACGACGAACCCGTATTTTACAACGACGGCTTTTACTGGCGTTACTACGGTGGCGTTTGGTACCGCTCGCCGTACTACAACCGCTCGTGGGTTCGCGTGTCGACGGTGCCGGTCGCAGTTCGCCGCATCGAGCGGCCCGAGCTCTACGTGCACTACCGCGCCGGTGCGCGTGTCGCGCCGGTGCGCGTGTATAGCGAAGAACGCCGCGAAGAGCTGCGCGAGCGGCGTGATGAACGCCAAGAAGCGCACGACCAACGAGAGCTCGCGCGTGACCGCGCCGAGATTCGCCACGACCAGCGCGAGCTGGCGCGTGATCGCCGCGAGATCCGAGAGGACCGAGCGGAGGGCGATCGCCGAGAGCTCGCGCGCGACCGACGCGAGCTAAAGCGCGACCAGCGCGAGATGGCGCGCGATAAGAAAGAGCATCGCGACGATCGTCGCCAAGCCCGCCGGCGCCACTGAATTCTGTCGCGACTGCGATTTTTGTGCGACAGCCCACCGACTCGTGGCTCCTTCCCATGCAACGGCAACGCGGAAGGTCCCATGACACGAGTCGGCATCACTATTTTCATCGGTTTGTTCGCTGCCTGCGGTCCCGGCCACGGTAATGGCCCCGACGGCGGTGGCGACGACGACAACGGCGGCGGGGATGGCAGCGGCAGCTCGAACACCGAGACGAAGGCTGGATTGTTCACGATCGAGAGCAGCCGTTACACGGTGTCGACGACGGAGGTCGAACAGGGCTACGCGACGGGCATGATGTATCGCATCCCGCCGATCACCTCCGGCGGCGGTGGCAGCTGCACGAACACGACGAAAGGCTCGTGCGACATTCAAACGTGCACGGCGGGCATGACCACGACGGATGGCGGCTTGGCCATCACGTACACGGACTCGGGTCCCGTGAAGATCAGTGGCGTGCAAGTCAACGATGGCACGATGACGCTCACGCCCGGTGGCTACGGCTACGTCACCGTCAGCGGCGGTGTTGCGCTGTTCAACGGCGGCGACACGGTGCGCTGGCTCGCGCCCGGCAATCCAAGCGGCGCTCCAGCATTTGATGTCTCGCTCGTCGCGCCGACCGCCGTGCAGGTGACTGCGCCGACGTTCGTGCAAGGCAAGGTGACCGCGAGCGCGACGCAAAGCCTTGGCGTCGCGTGGTCGGGCACGACGAACACGGCGGTCACCGTTCAGCTCGCCGGCGGCACGTCGGGGCAAAGCGTGCTCGCGCGGTGCACGTTCACCGGTACGTCGGGCGTGGTGCCGGCGGAGGTCGTTTCTGCGATTCGCGCGGTCGGTGGTTCGGCAAGCATCATGGTGATGATGGAGAGCCGCGCGACGCGTAACCCGGATGGTTGGAACATCGCATTCTCGTTGCAGACGTACGGTCTCATCCCATCGGGCGTCGCCGTCGGCACGCTCGAGATCCTTTGATCACGGCGCGCAGAGGCGCGTCATCGCGACTTCGGTCGTGCACGCGTTCGCTTCATCGCAAAACGTCGATGCGCTGGCGCACCCGCGATCGCACGTGCCGACGAGCATGCCCTGGGCGTTTGCGGGTGGACACTGCGGATCGCCGGTGAGCGGCCCCGTCACGTAGACGTTTGCGTCCTTGCACAGCGCGTAATAGCCGCAGTCGTAGACCGGGGGCTGCGCGTCGATCATCGGCGGATCGCCGGTTTCATCAGATCCACAACCGAACGCGAGTACGAGGAGCAGCGAACGCATGATGCGCCGTTTAGCCAAACGCGTGCCGGGACCAAGTGCGGAGAATCACGCTGACGACGCGCGCGAGGTCTGACAACGCTGTCGCGATTTCGTGATAGTTGCTGAACGTGCGCAATTGGATCGTGCTCCTCGTGCTGCTGGCCAATTGCACATCACGCGCAGCGAGACCCGCATCATCTTCCGAGGAGCATCGAGCGCCCTCGCCCGCCGGCGCAGAGCCGGTGGCACAGCCCGCTCCGCCGGATGCTGCTCCGGCCGAACCACCACCACCCGCGCGGCCGAAGATCGCGTGGGTCAATCCTGCTCGCTGTCTGACGCCGTGCACGTACGATCCGCAGGCGAGTCTCGTGCGCGTCGACGATCAGGGCGTCGCCGATCCCAAAGGCGCGCATCTCATCGATCGCGCGATCCAGGAATCGCTACGCGCTCTCATCAGCGCCGCACGCGCAGCGGGCCACAAGGTCCGGATCGAATCTGCGTTTCGGTCCTACGACGATCAGGCGAAGCTGTTCCGCAAGACGAAGCAAATCGGGCGCGCGGCGCGTCCTGGGCACAGCGAGCATCAGCTCGGCACGGCCGTCGACGTTCGACTTCCGACGACCGCGGCGATCGTGTGGCTCGGCGAGCACGCACGCGAGCACGGCTTCGTGCTGAGCTATCCCGATGGCAAGCAGCGAATCACCGGCTACCGACCCGAGCCGTGGCACGTGCGGTTTGTGGGACCGGAGCTCGTCAAAGACGTGCGCGACGGCGCGACGTTGGAAGAGCTCTTTCGAGAGCGCAGCGAGCTTGGCGAGTCGGGCAGCTGCGAGGATTGCCCGCTCGCGCTGTCACGCGAACCGTGCGGCGCGATCACGGCGGCGGGCAAGTGCAATGGAACGGTGCTTCAGTGGTGCTACGACGACGCACTCGCGAGTGTCGATTGTGTTGTGTCGAAGCAGCGCTGTGGCCGCGTTCGCGATCAATTCGACTGCATCTGATCGCTCCCGGTCACATTCGAGGTGTCTCGTCCGTCATGCCTGTGTGACCCAAAGTAACTGCCAACGTCGTAGGCTCGCGCCGTGACGATCGATTTCGAACAGCACCGCAGCCATTTGCGCAGCGTCGCGTACCGCATGCTCGGCTCGCTCTCGGAAGCCGACGACGCGGTGCAGGAGGCGTGGCTGCGGCTCGACCGCGCCGATCCGACCGACGTCGCGAATCCGCGCGGCTGGCTGACGACGGTCGTCGCGCGCGTCTGCCTCGACATGTTGCGCTCGCGCACATCGCGCCGTGAGGACCCGCCCCAGCCGCGCGCCGAGCCCGCGGCGACGAGCGATCGTCCGGCGCCGATCAACGCCGAGCAGGAGCTGATGCTCGCTGACTCCGTCGGACTCGCGCTGCTCGTCGTGCTCGACAAGCTCGAGCCGGCCGAACGGATCGCGCTCGTGCTTCACGATGTGTTCGGCGTTCCGTTCGATGAGATCGCGACGATCGTCTCGCGCACACCCGAAGCCACGCGCAAGCTCGCGAGTCGCGCGCGCCAGCGCGTGCAGGGTGCGCCACCGCCGGAGACCGATCTCGCGACGCAGCGCACCGTCATCGAGAATTTCATCGTCGCGTTGAAGCAAGGCGACGTGCAGGGCCTGATCGCGATCCTCGATCCGGACGTCGTCGTCCGCGCCGATGTCGCCGCAGGCGAAGTCCGCGGTGCCGAAACGGTTGCTCGCAACTGGATCTCGGGTGCCGCGATGTTTGTGCAGTTCGCGAAGCACATCGCGGTTGCGCTCGTCGATGGCTCTGTCGGGCTCGTGGTTGCGCCGAAGGGCCGTCTCTTCCGCGCGCTTCGCTTCACGTTCGAGGGCGGTCGCATCGCGACAGCCGAGGTCATCACCGACCGCGCGCGGCTCGATGCCCTCGACATCGCCGCGCTCGACTAATTCACCATTTCGCGAGCTGCGTGATCTGGATGAGGTTGCCGCAGGTGTCGTTCAGCTTCGCGATCGTCGATGCGGTCACTTCCGTCGGCGGCATGCTGAACTCGGCGCCGCGCGCTTTGATGCGCTCGTACTCGCCCTTGAGGTCGTCGGTGAAGAACATGATCGCGGGCTGGCCCTGTTGAAAAATCGCCTGCTGGTACGCCTTGGCCGCGGGATTGTCGTTGAGCGCCAGCTGGAGCTCGGTCCCATCCGGATCCTCGGGCGAGGTGACGGTGAGCCAGCGAAACGGCCCCTGGCTGAAATCCGCTTTCTTCTTCAGCCCGAGCACCTCGGTGTAGAAGCGCAGCGCTTTTTCCTGATCGTCGACGTACACGCTCGTAAGTTTGATCTTCATAGACTTTCCATCCGTTGCGGTTGTGTCGTGTAGACGAAACGAGACCGCAAAATGTGACCGGTCGCAGCGTACCCCGGCGGGGCCTTGTGTTGTGCTTGTCGGGATGGCCGACAAAGAGCTCGCGACGGTGCTCGATCGGCCTGCGCGCGCCGCGCCGGTCGACGATCAGCGCACGATGCCTCTTCCGCCGCCGGTGCCCGCGTCGCAGCGCTCGCTGGCGACCACCGCGAACACGATGGCGCATGTCGAGGCGCTCGCGATCTCGGAGATCCGTCGCACGAAGACATTCGCGATCATGTGCCTGGTGATCGCGCTCTTCATGGGCGCGGCATTGGCGATCGCGCCATCGCAATCACCAATGACGCCGATGATGCTCGTCGGGATCGCGCTCGCGTGCATCGCGGTGGCGTACCTGGCGTATCGCGCAAGTCGGCCCGAGACGTTTCACGACGGGCCCCTCGTATCGGTCGCCTGGTGCGTGCCGGCGCTCACCGTTGCCTCCGCTGTGCCATACGCGGGGCCGTTCTCGCCGGTGCCCGCGCTCGCCATCCTCGGCATCTACATCATCGGCATGAGCCAGCGCACCGCGACTGCCGCCGCCATCTATGCAATCTCGGCGATTGCAGAAGGCGTCACCGGCGCCGTCGTGATCGCCGGCGTCGCCGATCCGGGGATCATCAAGAGCGACTACCTCTCGACAGAGGTCCAGATCATATTTGAGGTGTTCGTCCAGATCCTGCTCGCGGCGAGCTTCATCACGGCGCTTGCGTCGCGACGCGCGTCGCTCGCCGCGTTCGCGGACCTCGAGCGCGCGGTGCGTGCGGTCGCGCAGCGCGAGGCGCTCCTCGACGAAGCGCGCGACGAGCTCAAGCGTGCGCTCGGCACGGGGCGCGGGCGCTTCACCGATCAAACGATCGGCGAGTACCGCCTCGGCGAGCTGATCGGACGCGGCGCGATGGGCGAGGTCTACGAGGGGGTGCACGCGAAGACCGGCGAGCCGGTCGCGATCAAAATGCTGTCGCTGACGTCGCTCGGCAACACGCATCACGTGCAGCGGTTCTTGCGCGAGCTCAAGACCGCCGCGACGCTCGACTCACCAAACGTCGTGCGCGTACTCGCAGTCGGCGAAGAGCCGCTGCCCCACCTCGTGATGGAGCGTCTGCGCGGCCGCGACCTCTCGACAATCTTGCGCGAGAGTCGCGGCTTGCCGCAAGAGGCGCTCGTCGATCTACTCCGACAAGTCGGCGCCGGGCTCACCGCGGCGCGTGCCGCCGGCATCATCCATCGCGATATCAAACCGCAGAATCTGTTCCTCACCGACGCGACGTGGAAGATTCTCGACTTCGGCGTATCGCGCATCGCGCAGGACAGCGACACGCTGACGTCGGGCAACATCGTCGGCACGCCTTCGTACATGGCGCCCGAGCAGGCGATGGGCGGCGAGATCGATTTCCGCGCCGATCTGTATGCGCTCGCCGCTGTCGCGTATCGCGTGCTCACGAATCACGCGCCGTTTGGCGGTGGCGAGATCGTCGACGTGCTGTACCGCGTCGTTCACACTTCGCCGCGGCGGCCGAGCTCGCTGGCGAAGCTGCACGAAGACGTCGACCTCGCGCTCGCTATTGGCCTCGCGAAACGACCACAGGACCGCTTCGCGGCGCCAGCCGAGCTTGCCGATGCGCTCGAAGCCGCGCTCGTGGGCGGACTCCCGGATCCACTGCGACGCCGAGGTGCCGCGATTGCAAATGCCTGGCGCTAGTCGAACATCGGAATCAAGAAGCTCCGCTCGTAACGCGAGAACCAAGGCCGCTCGTTGAACCGAGCCGTCGCTGCCGCGCATTCGGGATCCGACTTCACGTCGGCGCGATATCGCTCGTACGCGTCGATGCTCGGAAAGCTGAACACCGCGTACGCGACGTTCGGCGGTGCCTCGACGCCGAGCCCAGGAAAGCTGAACGTCGCATCGGGCACCGCCTCTCCGTCGCGCGGCGGCACGAAGTAGCCGTGATGCTGCCCGCC
>Ga0070698_100005020_pt1 | contig 14497 bp, 13 predicted proteins | sample KBSK1502metaG_FD_65477 | JGI IMG/M metagenome (GOLD analysis project Ga0070698, IMG submission 65477) | Corn, switchgrass and miscanthus rhizosphere microbial communities from Kellogg Biological Station, Michigan, USA - KBS K1-50-2 metaG | ecosystem: Host-associated > Plants > Roots >...
CCGGCACCACGATCGCCACCGCCGCCACGAGGTCGCCGGAAGAGGTCGCCTTCCAGACCGACAAGCGCCATCGGGCTCGGCTGCAGATCACCAACGAGACGGGCACCTACCATGGTCCCTGGTTCGACGTCACGGCACCGGGCGTCGTGAGGATCGGCATCGCTGACCGTCCCGAGCTCGGGTACGCCGAGGTCTCCTCGACGCCGGGCGGCTTCGTCGGCTACGTACGCTCCTACGAGTGGAGCCCTGACTGGCTGGGGGCACCTGTCGACATCACGGCGACGCAGGTCAACAACGCACGCCTGGCCCGTAGCGGTATCGACCTGAGCGCAGAACCCGGCCTGGACCTGCCCCTCTGCAAGCAGATCCAGCGCGACCGAACCTCCGGCGGCTGAGGTGCGGGTCGCGTTCCTCACCTGGCGAGACTCGACGCATCCGGACGGAGGTGGGTCGGAGGTCTTCGTCGAGGAGGTAGGGCGAGAGCTCGTCCGACGCGGCCATTCGGTGACTGTGTTCTGTGCTGCCCACGGCACGGCGCCGCAGTCCGAGGACCTGGACGGCGTCCGGATCCTGCGCCGCGGGGGCAGGCTGACGGTCTACCCTCGCGGGCTGCTCTGGGTGCTCTGGCGACGGCGAAGCATCGACGCGGTGGTCGACGTGATCAACGGGCTTCCCTTCGCGACACCTCTGGTGCGGCGACGGGGGCTGGTCGCGCTCTGGCATCACGTCCACGACCGGCAGTGGCAGATCATCTACCCAGGCTGGCGCGGGCGCTTGGGCTGGTTCATGGAGGGCCGCGTCACCCCGTGGCTGTACCGGCGAGTGCCGATGGTGACGGTGTCGGAAGCCTCCCGCGACGACCTGATCCGACTCGGCATGCACCGCGAGCTGATCCAGATCGCGAGCAACGGGCTCAACTCGGCCACCCTGGGCGCCCCGCGATCGGCCACGCCCCGCCTGTGCGTGCTGGCCCGACTGGTGCCGCACAAGCAGATCGAGCACGCGATCGACCTCGTGGCAGACCTGGCGGCCGAGCAACCGGGCCTGAGGCTCGATGTCATCGGTGAGGGCTGGTGGCACGATCCCCTGGTGTCACACGCTCGCGAACGTCGGGTGGAGCACCTGGTGACCTTCCACGGGCACGTGCCGGCCGTCGTGCGCGATCGCCTGCTGGGCCAGGCCTGGCTGATGGTCCTGCCGTCGGTGAAGGAGGGCTGGGGGCTGGCCGTGCTCGAAGCGGCCGGCCAGGGGACCCCGAGCGTCGTCTATCGCGCGGCCGGTGGGGTCCGAGAGTCCGTCGTGGATGGCTCGACCGGCGTGCTGGTGGACGACTATCCGGAACTCGTCGACGCTGTCCGCTCGCTGTTGGTGGACCAGCCACGGCGGGAAGAACTCGGGAAGAACGCGCTCGAACGATCTTCGACCTTCACCTGGTCGAGGACGACCGACGCGGTCGAACAGACGCTGGCTCGCGCGACGGTCAGCGGGCGCCGTAGGTGAGGGCAGACTCGCTCGCCGGGTTGACGCTCGGCGTGTGGTTCTGCGACCACACCAGCCCGACCATCACAACAGTGGCGAGGCACGCTCCCACGACCGGGGGTACGACGAACTTCAGCACGTGATCTTCTCCCTCTCCAAGGACTCACGAAGGCTATCACCCGGGGCCGGGGCTGTTGACCTTCTGCCCGGTTGGGTCGGCTCGCTTGCGCCAGCATGGCCGAACCGCCGCCGCCGCTGCCACGAGCGCAAGGGCGATCAGGTCGCCGATGGCGACGAGCTCGCGCCGCGACAGGTCCGGGCTGGTCGCCGCGACGTGACCGGGAACGGCGTACAACGCGAGGTCCGAGTCCTGATGAACCGGGCGCAGCCCCGAGAGATCAAGCTTCCCGGCGTCAGGGTCGTCGAGATACACGAGCACCCATGCGACGCCCTGTCCCGCGAGTACGTCGGCTGGGCGGCCATGTGCCAGAGCCGCTCCGACAGCCTGCGCCGAACTGTTCTCGCCCCGGACGAGCGTGTCACCGACCTCGAGGTCGTCGGGCAGGATCGTCTCCCGGTTGAACCAGCGTGTCGCCGGGTCAGCCGAGACCTGTCCGTTCCCCCACGTGAAGCGACGGTAGGAACGCCACGGCAGAGTCACCAGGTCGCCTGGCCCTGCGGGGTCGAGTATGGCGGCGACCTCCTCGAACCCCGCCGGGTAGATCACCGGGTCGACGGTCCTCCACACGGTGGTCGCCCCGTCAGGGAGAAGTGCGATCGGCGCGAGCCCGAACCCGATCAGCAGCGAGAGCCGGACTTCGGGTGCAAGGGCGGCCAGGGCGTCAAGGGCGCGCTTGACCGTGGCGGCAGACGCGAGCACAGCCAGGATCACGAACGGCGCCAGGAACTTCTGGGAGTCGCGCAACAGCCCCGCGCCCGGGATTGCCTCGACCGCCCAGCGCATGAGATCGGCGCCGAGGCCCACGGATGACAGTGACGCCAACAGCAGCCCACCGGTCCCAAGCAGGTATGCCCGAGCGGCGATCCCAGCGCCCAACAGCCGCCTGAGCACCGGCCATCCGACGACAAGCCCGACGACAACGACGGTCGCGAAGGCGGGGGCCAACCAGGTCCCGCGGGTCGCCGGCATGCTGTATCGGTCCCAGATGCCGCCGAGACCGAGGAGCGCAACGATCGGTCCTCCAGGACCCTCGCCCCTCGCCGCGAAGGCGGCGACTCCGGCCGGATCAGAGGTTCCCGACGACGCGCCAGTCACCGCCGGCACGACCCAGGGCAGCTGCAGGAGCACGCCGCAGGCCAGCATCGGGACCAACCGGCGGCTTCTGCCGGATCCCACGACGAGGATCGTGGCCAATGCCAGGATCCCGCCCGTCGGGGTGAGCGACGCGACCGCGCTCCACAGGACGACGGAGGCCAACCACCTGGCCCCACCAGCGCGCCGGTAACGGTGGGTCGCCATCACCAGCCACGGCAGGGCGGCGTACGCCAGCAGCAGCGCCCACTGGCCAAGAGCCAGCCGCTCGACGACGTACGGGTTCCAGACGGCGAGACCACCGGCAACGAGGCGCGGGCCCGTGCCGAACTCGGCCAGCAGTCGGTGAACGCCCCACCCGGCGGTCGCCAGCGTCACGGGCAGCACGACTCGGGCCAAGACACCCCCGTCGACCAGCCACGTGGCCGCCGACACGACCGCGTCCAGGGGTACCGCGCGAGGCGTCGCGTCGGTGAGACCGACACCGCCCAGAGTCCAGGGCTGGTGTGGCACGAACATGAGATCCCGGGCCAGTGGCCATCCCCGGTCGACGAGCAGGGTTCCCACGAGCGCCAGGGCGAGTGCTGCCGGCCAGGCATCAAGAAGCAGCGACCGCCAGCCCAGCCGAGACCGCACTCCGTGCCTCCCTCAGCGCTGAGCCTATGCTTCCGACCGTCAGCCTAGCGATCTGGAGGGACTCCCATGGTGGACGCGGTTCCGCCGTCGGACTTCCAGTCGGCCTTCGATCGCGCACGGCAAATCGAGGGCTGGCTCACCGCCGACCAGGCCCACGTCCTCTGGGTCGAGGCGACGAAAACCGCGCTCGATTCGGTCGTCGTGGAGATCGGCTCCCACAGGGGCCGCTCGACCATCATGCTGGCGGCCGGTTCGCCCTCCCGCGTCACAGCTGTGGACCCCTTCGTCCCGGACTGGCGTTACGGCGGCCCTGACACCATGGCCAGCTTCAAGGCAAACATCGCGGCTGCCGGCCTGTCCGACCGAGTCCGGCTGCTTGCGGAGTCGAGCCTCGCAGTCAGACGCCGTTGGACGGAGCCGGTGGGCTTGCTCTACATCGATGGCAAGCACGACTACTGGACGGTGAGAGACGACCTGCGGTGGGCCGAGTTCGTCGTCCCCGGGGGCCGCGTCCTGGTCCACGACGCCTTCTCCTCGGTCGGGGTCACCCTCGCCCTGCTCCGTCACACCCTGCCGTCGCGCACGATGGCGTACGTCGACCGCACCGGCAGCCTGGCGCGCTTCGAGATCCGGAGGCCGACTCTCGGTGAGCGGATCGCCCTCCTCGCCCAGCTGCCGTGGTGGCTGCGCAACGTCCTGGTCAAGGTCTCCCTGCGGCTCCGGTTGCGGTTCCTGACCAGCCTCCTGGGCCATCGCGACAGCGCCGACCCCTACTGATCGGCGCTCGCGCGGAGGCGGCTCCGACCCCGCCCATATGACACACTCGCCCGCGTGGCGCTGACCAAGACGAAGATTCAGGGGTTCCTGCACAGCGGGGGTTCCATCGCCGTGGCCATGGCGATCATGAGCGTCGCGACGTACGGCTTCACCATGGTTGCCGCCCGGCTCCTGGGCCCCCGCCCGTACGGCGCCATCGCCAGCCTGATGGCCGTGCTGCTGGTGGTCGGCGTCCTCTCGCTCGGCCTCCAGGCGACCGCGGCCCGCCGAATCTCCGCCGAACCCGAGCATGTCGCCCAGATCGAGCGGGTGATCATGGCCGTCACCTATCGGGCGGCGCTGGTCCTCGGCCTGGTCCTGCTGGCCGCGGCTCCGCTGATCGACCGCATCCTGCGTCTGCACAGCCTGCCCACCGCGGCCATGGTTGCCGCCACCGCGGTGCCGCTGACGATCATGGGCGGCCAGGCCGGCATCCTCCAGGGCGAGCGTCGCTGGTGGCCGCTGGGCGTCCTGTACGTCGCCAGCGGGGTGCCCCGCTTCGCGATCGGCACCGCCCTGATGGCGTGGCGACCGACCGAGACCTGGGCGATGGTCGCCGTGCTCATCGGTTCCTTCGTGCCGGTGTTGATCGGTGCCTACGCCCTGCGGCACGACCGGTCACCGGCCGAGGACACCGCCCTGCACGGACAGGTCGCCATCCTCCGCGAGACCGGCCACAACAGCCAGGCCCTGCTGGCCTTCTTCACGCTCTCCAACCTCGACGTGATCATCGCCCGCAACGTGCTGGACCCCCATGAAGCCGGCCTCTATGCCGGCGGGCTGATCCTCACCAAGGCGGTGTTGTTCCTGCCGCAGTTCGTGGTCGTCATCGCGTTCCCCTCGATGTCGACGGCGGCCGAGCGCCGGCGCTCGCTGCTGCGCAGCCTGGGGCTGGTGGCGATGCTCGGGGTCGCCTGCACTGCCGGCGTCATCGTCCTGCACGACATCGCGATGATCTTCGTCGGCGGCGACAAGTACGCCGCGATCGAGTCGAAGCTGTGGCTCTTCGCCGTGCTCGGCACGGCATTGTCGATGCTCCAGCTCCTGGTGTACGCCGTGCTCGCGCGGCAGGGCCGGCTCTCGACGTACGTCGTGTGGGTGGCGGTGATCGCGCTGGTCGGCCTCGGCCTGACCGTGGCCGACACGTTGACCGGCCTGCTGGTGATCGTCTCGGTCATCGACGGCCTCCTGCTTGCAGCCCTGCTGGGTTTCAGCCTGTGGCGGCTCGGCGAGCACTCTCCGACCCCCGAGGCGGCCCCGACCGCCTGAGTCGCCGTCGCCGCTCTCAGTGCGCGGCTTCGTGCCAGCTGTGCCCGGTGCCGACGGAGACGTCGAGCGGCACAGTCAGGTCGGCGGCTCCGCCCATCTCGCGGCGGACCAGCTCGTCGAGGGCGTCGCGCTCTCCGGGCGCCACCTCGAACACGAGCTCGTCGTGCACCTGAAGCAGCATCCGGGAACGGAGCCCGGCCGCGGCGATCGCGCGGTCGACGTTCAGCATGGCGACCTTGATGATGTCAGCCGCAGAGCCCTGGATCGGCGCGTTCAACGCCATCCGCTCGGCCATCTCGCGGCGCTGGCGGTTGTCGCTGGTGAGGTCGGGCAGGTAGCGACGACGGCCCATGATGGTCTCGGTGAACCCGCTCTTGCGGGCCTCGTCGACGATGCCGCCGAGATAGTCGCGGATGCCCCCGAAGGTCTCGAAGTAGTCGTCCATCAGGCCCCGCGCCTCGCCGGGCTCGATGCGCAGCTGCTGGCTCAGGCCGAAGGCGGAGAGGCCGTAGGCGAGGCCGTAGTTCATCGCCTTGATCTTGGCCCGGAGCTCGGTGGCCACCTCGGTCGGCTCGACGCCGAACACCTTCGCGGCGGTGATCGCGTGGAAGTCGTGACCGGACCGGAACGCCTCGATCAGGCCGGCGTCCTCGGACAGGTGGGCCATGATCCGCATCTCGATCTGGCTGTAGTCGGCGGTCAGCAGGCATTCGTAGCCCGCACCGACCACGAAGCCCTCGCGGATCCGGCGGCCCTCCTCGGTGCGGACCGGGATGTTCTGCAGGTTGGGGTCGGTGCTCGACAGTCGCCCGGTGGCGGCGATCAGCTGGTTGAAGGTGGTGTGGATGCGGCCGTCGGAGGCGACGGTCTTGAGCAGCCCCTCGACCGTCTGCCGCAGGCGACTGACATCGCGGTGCCGGAGCAGGTGGTCGAGGAACGGGTGCTCGGTCTTCTCATAGAGCGCCTGCAGAGCGTCGGCGTCGGTGGTGTAGCCGGTCTTGGTGCGCTTGGTCTTGGGCATGCCGAGCTCGTCGAAGAGCACCACCTGGAGCTGCTTGGGCGAGCCGAGGTTGATCTCCTTGCCGATCGCGGAATAGGCGTCGTCTGCGGCCTTCTTCACCTCACCGGCGAAGTGCGACTCGAGCCCCTCGAGGTGGTCGAGGTCGACGGCGACGCCGGTCTGCTCCATCCGGGCCAGGCACTGGACCAGTGGAAGCTCGACCTCGGCCAGCAGCCGGCTGCCGCCATGCTGCTCGACTTCGACGTCGAGCACCTCGGCCAGGTCGAGGACGGCCCGCGCGTGCAGCATCGCGGTGTCGGAGGTGGCTCCCTCCTCGAGCGCGTCGAAGGACAGCTGCCCCTCGTCGACCGTGCCCTGCTTGAGCTCGCGCTTGAGGTAGCGGACGGTCAGGTCGGCCAGGTCGTAGGAACGCTGGTCGGGGCGCACGAGGTAGGCGGCGAGCGCGGTGTCGCTGATCAGGCCGGCGAGCGGCCAGCCGCGGGCCGCCAGCGCCAGCATCGGGCCCTTGGCGTCGTGCAGGACCTTGGCAGCGGTCTCGTCGGCGAACCAGGCGGCGAGGGCGGTGTCGTCGTCGGGCGTGACCTCGACAGCGTCGACCCAGGCGGCCCGGCCGTCGGCGGCGGCCAGGGCCACCGACCACACCTCGCCGCTGCCGGCGCGCCAGCTGCCCTGCACCTCGACACCCACGCGTCCGGAGCGTGCGTGCTCGGCCAACCAGGCGGACACCTCGCCCGGACCGAGCCGGTCACCCTCGAGGTCGAAGCCCGAGCCGTCGACCTCCTCCTCGGACTCCAGCGTCTCGAAGAGCCGGTCGCGCAGCACCCGGAACTCGAGGCCGTCGAACAGCGTGTGCACCTCGTGGCGGTCCCACGGCTGGATGGCCAGGTCCGCAGGCCCGGCCTCGAGCGGCAGGTCGCGGACGAGCGCGTTGAGCTGGCGGTTGCGGATCACGTCGCCCAGGTGCTCGCGCAGGCTCTCGCCCGCCTTGCCGGTGATCTTGTCGGCGTGGGTGATCACGCCGTCGAGGCCGTCGTACTGGGAAATCCACTTGGCGGCCGTCTTGGGCCCCACGCCCGGCACGCCGGGCAGGTTGTCGGAGTCCTCTCCGACGAGTGCGGCGAGCTCGGGATAGCGGTGAGGGGGTACGCCGTATTTCGCCTCGACCGCGGCCGGCGTCATCCGGGCCAGGTCGGAGACCCCTCGCATGGGATAGAGCACCGTGGAGTGCTCGGTGACCAGCTGGAGCGAATCACGGTCGCCGGTCAGCAGCAGCACGTCGAAGTCGGCGTCGAGGGCCTGCGCCGTGAGCGTGGCGATGATGTCGTCGGCCTCGAACCCGTCCTTCTCGAGATAGCGGATCCGCAGCGCGTTGAGGACCTCCTGGATCAGCGGGAGCTGGCTCTTGAACTCGTCGGGGGTCTTGTTGCGCTTGGCCTTGTATTCCGGGTACTGCTCGAGGCGGAACGTCTGGCGCGACACGTCGAAGGCAACCGCCACGTGCGTCGGCTGCTCGTCACGGAGCACGTTGATCAACATCGAGGTGAAGCCGTAGACGGCGTTGGTGTGCTGGCCCGTGGTGGTCGAGAAGTTCTCGACGGGGAGGGCGAAGAACGCGCGGTAGGCCAGGGAATGGCCGTCCAACAGGAGCAGGCGGGGACGGTTGCTGGAGTCGGCAGTCGGCACGACGTGACCCTATCCCCAGCGAGGGACACTCCACCCGTCGGCCAGAATGGGCGGCATGACTGCACCTGACTCGCTGGCCAACCTCTCGATCGACGACTTCGTCGCGCAGATGCCGCAGGGCATGGGCGCGCTCAACGAGAGGATGGGCATCGTGCTCACCGAGATCTCGGCCGAGCGGGTGGTCGCCACCATGCCGGTCGAGGGCAACACCCAGCCCTATGGCCTCCTGCACGGTGGCGCGTCGGTGGTGCTGGCCGAGACGCTGGGCTCGGTGGGGTCGGCGATCCACGCCTACCCGGAGGCGGTCTCGGTCGGCGTCGACATCAACGCCACCCACCACCGGGCCGCGACCACGGGCACGGTCACCGGTGTCGCCACCGCGATCCACCTCGGCCGGACCATGGCCAGCTACGAGGTCGTGATCACCGACGAGCGTGGCAAGCGGGTCTGCACCTCGCGCATCACCTGCGCGCTGATCCCGGCTTCCCGGATCAGCTGACCGACTCCTGCTGGCGCTTCAGCGACCGACGGGCGGCCAGTACCTGGCCGAGCTGGCGGTTGCTGATCGTGCCGCCACGGAGCATGCCCGGCATCTCGACCGGCAGCTTGGACCGCATCGCGCCGGTCGAGGCGACCCGGACGCACGCGATCTGGGCCAGGCCGAGCCGGGCCATGAAGCGGTTGGCGTCGCGCGAGTTGCTCGCGGAGGCCGCCATCACGCTGTTGATGCCGCGCTCCTCGGCGTAGCCGACCGCGGCCTCCATCAGGGCGCGACCCACGCCACGTCGGCGCATGTCGTCGTCGACGGTGAGGTGGCTGACCTTGAGCACCAGCTCGGAGCTGATCGGCGTCAGCGGCCCGATCGCCAGGTGCGCCGCACCGATCACGGAGCCGAGGTGCACGGCGACCAGGATGCGCTCGTCCGCGCAGTCCACTGTCCGCTGGATGGAGGCTCGGGCCTCCATCAGGGCGTCTGCGGCGTTCGACGTACGACGGGTCAGGCCTGACCACAGCTCGACCAGAGCCGCTGCGTCTGCCTCGACTGCCCGCCGCACCTGCGCGGGGGACCTGCTCATCCGTGACCGCCTGCCTGTTAACCGAGAAAGTCATCGAGGGGGACGAGCACGCGGGTCCCCCGACCACTCACGTGCGCTGCGACGAGACCCTACGCGTTCTGGACCTGCTTGGGCAGAGGTGGGGTGTTAAAGCCATGTTTCGTGCAGGCAATGACCCAGCGACAGCGGTCTAGACGTCTCCGCCGAGGTAGGCCGCCTTGACCGCGTCGTCACCCGCGAGCTCGGCACCGGTGCCGGAGCGCACGATCTCGCCGGTCTCCAGGACGTGCGCGGTGTGCGCGCGTTTGAGCGCCTGCGCTGCGTTCTGCTCGACGAGCAGCACCGTGGTGCCCTGGCCGTTGATCTCGGTGATGATCGAGAAGATCTGCTGGATCAGCTTGGGTGCCAGGCCCATCGACGGCTCGTCCAGGAGCACCAGCCGCGGACGCGCCATCAGCGCACGCCCCATGGCCAGCATCTGCTGCTCACCGCCGGACATCGACCCCGCCGCCTGGTTGGAGCGCTCCTGGAGTCTCGGGAACAGGTCGTAGACACGGTCCAGATCCTGCTTGTACGCCGGAGTCTTGCGGTCCTTGCGGACATAGGCGCCCATGTCGAGGTTCTCGCGGACGCTCATTCCGGGGAAGCAGCCACGGCCCTCGGGCGACTGGCTGATGCCCAGCTTGACGCGTTCGTACGGCGGCAGCGTGGTGATGTCCTTGCCGTCGAACTTCACCGTCCCGGCACGCACCTTGCGCAGACCCGACAGCGTCTTCAGCGTGGTGGTCTTGCCGGCACCATTGGCGCCGATCAGCGTCGCGATCGTGCCTTCCTCGACCCCGAAGGTGATGTCCCGGATCGCCTCGATGTGCCCGTAGTTGACACACAGGCCCTCGACCTCAAGAAGCATCTTCTTCGTCCACTCCCAGGTAGGCCGCGATGACGGCAGGGTTGTCACGGATCTCCGCCGGAGCGCCCTCGGCGATCTTGCGGCCGAACTCGAGCACCACGATCCGGTCCGTGACGCCCATGACCAGCTTCATGTCGTGCTCGATGAGGAGCACGGTGTAGCCCTCGTCGCGGACCTTGCGGATCAGGGCCATGAGCTTCTGCTTCTCGGCCGGGTTGAAGCCAGCCGCCGGCTCGTCCAGGCAGAGCAGCTTGGGACCGGTCGCCATTGCTCGGGCGATCTCGAGCCGACGCTGGTCGCCGTAGGACAGGTTCGCGGCGAGCTCGTTGGCCTTGCGCTCCAGGCCCATGAATCGCAGCAGCTGCATCGCGCGTTCGTGGGCCGCCGTCTCCTCCCGACGCTGGCGCGGCAGGCGGAGCACAGCCGAGATGATTCCGGTACGGCTGTTCGCATCGGCTCCGACCAGGACGTTCTCCAGCGCTGTCATCGTCTTGAAGAGGCGGATGCTCTGGAAGGTCCGCGCGATGCCGCGCTTGGTGATCTGGTATTTCTTGGCGCCCTCGATGCTCTTACCCTGGAACAGGATCTGGCCAGAGGTCGCCGGGTAGACGCCGGTGATCGCGTTGAAGCAGGTGGTCTTGCCAGCGCCGTTGGGTCCGATCAGGCCGAGGATCTCGCCTTCCTTGATCGTGAAGCTGATGTCGTCGAGCGCGGTGAGGCCCCCGAACTTCATGGTCAGGTTCGCGACGTCCAGGACGATGTCGTTCACAGTTCCTCTCCTTCCTCAAGTGCCTCGATCTCCTGCTCCATCTGCCGGGCCCGGACGGTGCGTCGCGGTGGTATCAGGCCCTCCGGCCGGAAAGTCGCCAACAGCATCAGGGCCAGTCCGAAGACCAGGATCCGCCACTCCTCGAAGCCGCGGAACCGCTCCGGCAGGTAGGCCACCAGTGCGGCACCCACGATGACACCCCACCGGTTGCCCTGCCCCCCCACGACCACAGCGGCCACGAACAGGATGGACAGGATGAGCACGAACGACTCGGGATTGATGAAGGCCGCCTTGCTGGCGTAGAGCGCGCCCGACAGGCCACCGACGAACGCACCCATGGCGAAGGCCAACAGCTTGAACTTGAACGTCGGCACACCCATCAGCTCGGCGGCGTCCTCGTCCTCCCGGGTGGCCTCCCAGGCCCTGCCGACCCTGCTGTCCTTGATCAACCGGTCGGCGAACAGGACGATGATCACCACAGTCAGCGCGAGCCAGTAGTAGGGGATCTGGTCGGAGATGCCGAACTTGAGGAAGGTCGTCTTGTCGTTCAAGTCGACCAGCGGCGACCCTGTCGACCAGTCGAGGTGGGGGACGTCGAAGAGCGTGACGTTCGGTGGTCGGCCGATCTGGTTGATGCCGGCCGCCTCGCCCAGCCAGGGCGTGTTGTTGGCGACCAGACGGATGATCTCGCCGAAGCCGAGGGTGACGATGGCGAGGTAGTCGCCGCGCACCCGGAGCGTCGGCGCGCCCAGGATGATCCCGGAAACCATCGCGGCGACGACCGCGATCGGGACGACCAGCAGGAACGGCCAGTGGGCGTGCTCCGACGTGAGGACACCGACGGTGTAGGCGCCGATGGCATAGAAGCCGACGTAGCCGAGGTCGAGGAGGCCGGCATAGCCGACGACGATGTTGAGACCGAGGGCGACCAGCGCGTACGTGGCCACCGAGAACATCACGGCGCCGAAGTCGGAGCCCTTCGTCGAGATGAACGGCGGCTCGAGGACGGGCAGCGCGTAGAAGAACAGGGCGAGGAGGACCATCGCGGCGACCTTGACCCAACGCGGCATCGCCTCGATCCGCTGGCCGAAGGTGCGGCGCGGCTGTGTCGTGGCGGTGCTCATGCGCGTGCCTTTCCTAGCGCCTCGCCCAGCAGACCGGTCGGCCGGAACATGAGGATCAGGACCAGCAGGACGAACGCGACGACGTCCTTCCACTGGGTGCCGAAGACGGCCGAGCCCCAGTTCTCGGCAACCCCGAGAATGAGCCCGCCCGCGAGGGCGCCGCGCAGGTTGCCGATACCGCCGAGCACGGCTGCGGTGAACGCCTTGACGCCGAGGATGAAGCCGACGTCATAGCGCGTGGCTCCGATCCGCAGGATGTAGAGGAACGCCGCGGCACCGGCCATCAGGCCGCCGATGAGGAACGTGAGCTGGACGACGCGCGTCGAGTTGACGCCCATCAGCGCCGCAGACTCGGGGTCCTGGGCGACCGAACGGATGCCCCGCCCCAGCCGGGAGCGGCGGATGAACTGGTCGACGCCGACCATCATCACCAACGCGCCCCCGATCACGAGCAGGTCGATCGACGTCACGGTGTAGCCACCGATGTCGAAGACCCCTACGGGATCCACGACATCCGGAAGGGGCACCACGTTGCGCGCGCGCCCGACGTACGGCTCGAGGTTGTCGTCCAGGCCGAACCACGCGGTGATCTTGTCGCGCAAGCCCATCGCCTCGGCCAGGAAGAAGGACATGCCGATCGCCGAGATCAGGGCCACCAGCTTCGGAGCGTTGCGATTGAGCAGCGGCCGGTAGGCGAAGCGCTCGACCAGCAGGGCAACGCCCCCTGAGACGAGCATCGCAGCCACCAGCGCGACGAGCAGCATGCCGATGGCCGCACCGGTCGAGGTGGTCGCCGCTCCCCCCAGGGCGATCACTGCGAACGCCGCCGCCATCGTGCCGTACATGAACACTTCGGAGTGGGCGAAGTTGATCAGCTGCAGCACGCCGTACACCATCGTGTACCCGAGGGCGACCAGTGCGTAGACGGATCCGAGAGCCAAACCGGTGATGGTCAGGTCGGCGAAGTTGCGGAACAGGAAGTCGAAGTCCATGGTGCTCCCGTCAGTCGACTGCGGCCGGAAGCAGTATGCCCCCGGCCGCAGTCGACATGGGTCGGTCGATCAGGCCAGTTGCTTGAGGGCGACGTACTTGCCGTCCTCCACCTTGTAGGCCCAGATCGGGATCTCGGCGCTCTCACCGTGCTCGTCGAACGCGACGTGCTTGGACACGCCCTCGCCGTCGTAGTTCGTCACGAAGTCGTTCATCGCCGACCGCTCGTTGATGCCCGATTCGATGCCGGCCAGGAACACGTTGGCGGCGTCGTAGGCTTCCGGGCCGTAGGTGCCGGGGTCCTCGTTGAACTTGGCCCTGTAGGCGTCGGCGAACGCAGCGATCGTGTCACCGGGGACGCAGGGGCAGGTCACGAGCGTGCCTTCGGCGGCAGCGCCGGCGACCTTGATGTACTCGTTGTCCTTGACACCGTCCGGGACCACGAAGGTGCCCTTCCAGCCTCCCGCACGCAACTGCTTGATGAGCAGCTCACCCTCGGGGTAGTAGCCACCGAAGAAGACGGCGTCTGCATCGGCGTCGAGGACCTTGGTGACCGTCGCCTGGAAGTCGGTCTGACCGGTCGCGATCTTGTCGTGGCCGACCAGGGCGTCGCCGAGGGCGGAGTCGGTGGCCCCCGTGAGGAACTGGCCATACGCCGAGTCGTCGGAGATCGTGTACGGCTTGGTCGCCTTCGCGATGTCGGTCAGCACCTTGGCGACCTGCGGACCCTGGGTCTCGTCGTTGCCGAGGATGCGGTGGAAGACCGTCCAGCCCTGCTCGGACAACGTCGGCTTGGTCGCAGACGCGGTGATCAAAGGCATGCCCGCCTCGTTGAAGAGCGGGTCGGCGGCCTCGGACTCACCCGAGAACAGCGGGCCGACCACGCCGATCACGGCGTCGTCGTCGATGAGGCTCTTGGCGACACCAGGGGCCTGCTTGGGGTCGGACTGCGAGTCGGACTTGACGAACTCGACCTTGCAGTCCGCGTGCTTCTCGTTGTACTGGTCGACGGCCAGCTCGGCGCCGTTGACCGCGGCGATGCCGAGGCCGGCGGCTGGACCGGTGAGCGCCCCCATGAAGGCAAGCTTCTCGCCGCAAGCCGGTCCTCCGTTGGACGTACCGGCACTAGGGGTCTTGTCTTCGGTGGTGCCACAGGCGCTGAGCACGAGGGCTGCAACGGCAGCGACGGCTCCCAGCCGGGCAAAGGTGTTCGGTCGGGACATGGTGCCTCCGGGTTTCTACCAAACGGACTGACGCGGGCCGGTGCCCGCGTTTTCAGCAACCTAGCGCTATCCGCGGCCGTCGCGCCCCCCGCAAACCGGGCGTGTCCCATTTGTGACCTAGCTGGAACCTCAGGAGTCTGGGGTGCCCACCTGGGTGCCCGGACCGTGAGTGACCACACCCTCGGCGACCTGCCGCATCGACAGGCGCAGGTCCATCGCGGTCTTCTGGATCCAGCGGAACGCATCGGA
>Ga0070698_100005021_pt1 | contig 14496 bp, 17 predicted proteins | sample KBSK1502metaG_FD_65477 | JGI IMG/M metagenome (GOLD analysis project Ga0070698, IMG submission 65477) | Corn, switchgrass and miscanthus rhizosphere microbial communities from Kellogg Biological Station, Michigan, USA - KBS K1-50-2 metaG | ecosystem: Host-associated > Plants > Roots >...
GCAGCAGCGCGCGCGCCTTGGTGGTGTTGAACGAGCCGTCGGCCTCGAAGCACCAGGCGTTGAGGCAGATCGCGACGTCATAAGCGAAGGCGTCGTTGCAGGCGAAGTAGAAGTCGATCAGGCCCGACAGCCTGTCGTGCAGGAAGAGCACGTTGTCGTTGAACAGGTCGGCATGGATCACGCCGGACGGCAGGCCCCGCGGCCAGTTCTGTTCGAAGAAGTCGAGCTCGCTCTGCAGTTCGGCCTGCAGAGCCGGGTCGCTGTGACGTCGCGACGCGTCGAACAAGGGCCGCCAGCCCGCGACCGACAACGCGTTGGGACGCTTGAGGTCGAAGTCCTGGCCGGCAAGGTGCAGCGCCGCCAGCGCCTCGCCGACCGGCCGGCAGTGCTGCAGCAGGATGCGGCGCGGCCACAGGCCGTGCAGGAACGTCGTGATGGCGGCGGGCTTGCCGGCGAGCGTGCGCAGCGCGTTGCCGTCGCGACCGTGGATCGGCTTGGGGCAGTTGATGCCGCGTGCCGCCAGATGGTCCATCAGGCCGAGGAAGAACGGCAGGTCCTTGGGGTCGACGCGCTTTTCGTAGAGCGTGAGGAAGTATTGGCCGCGCGTCGTCGTCAGCAGGTAGTTGGAATTCTCGACACCCTCGGCGACGCCCTTGAAGGAGTCCGCTTCGCCGATGTCGTATTCGGTGAGAAAGGCTTCGAGCTCGGCGTCGCCGACTTCGGTATAGACCGCCATCAGGCCACCCCTACGCCACGAGCGCGCGCGGCAGCTTGAACACGACGTTTTCCTGGGTCGTGCGCACTTCCTCGACGGTCACCTCGTAGCGTTCGCGGCAGGCGGCAACCAGTTCGTCGACCAGCGTCTCGGGCGCCGACGCGCCGGCCGTGATGCCAAGCCGCTGCACGCCCTCGAGCCAGCTCCAATCCATGTCGGCGGCGCGCTGCACCAGGCGCGACTTGCGGCAGCCATGGCTCGCCGCCACTTCGACAAGCCGCATGGAGTTGGACGAGTTGGGCGCACCGATCACCACCAGCGCATCGCAACGCTGAGCGATGGCTTTCACCGCGGCCTGACGATTCGCCGTGGCGTAGCAGATGTCCTCCATCTTGGGGCCCTGGATGGCGGGGAAGCAGCGGCGCAGCGCGGTCACGATCTCGATCGTGTCATCGACCGACAAGGTCGTCTGCGTGGCATAGGCGAGGTTGGACGGGTTGGGCACGACAAGAGCCTCGGCCTGCGCAACGTTCTCGACCAGCAGCACCGCGCCGGGCGGCAGCTGGCCCAAGGTGCCGATCACCTCGGGATGGCCGGCATGGCCGATCAGCACGACCGTGCGGCCCGCAGCGAAATGACGCTCGGCTTCGCGATGGACCTTGGAGACCAGCGGGCAGGTGGCGTCGACGTAGAGAAGGTTGCGGCGGGCAGCCTCCGCCGGCACCGTCTTGGGAACGCCGTGCGCGGAGAACACGACGGGGCGGTCGTCCGGCACCTCATCGAGCTCGTCGACGAAGATCGCACCCTTGGCCTCGAGATTTTCAACGACGTAGCGGTTGTGCACGATCTCGTGGCGGACATAGACCGGCCGGCCGTAGCGCTCGATGGCGCGCTCGACGATCTGGATGGCACGATCGACGCCGGCGCAGAAGCCGCGCGGGCTGGCGAGCAGGATCGTGAGCGGCGTCTTGTGGGACTCTATCATGAGAAATCGTTCAGCGCGGATGCCGGCCCGTTCGCTTGCAGGCTCGCGGACCATTGCCTAGAGTCCGCCCGGAAACGGATTGGCGCGGCACCGTAACAAAGCCGCCGCAACGGGGAAAGCAACATGACCGAGCCGGTTGTCGCGGCGAAGGCGCCAGCGAAAGTGACGCTGGAGGCCGGAAAGGACTACTGGTGGTGCGCCTGCGGCCAGAGCAACAACCAGCCATTTTGCGACGGTAGCCACAAGGGCGGCCAATTCACGCCGCTGAAGTACACCGCGGACAAGGCGGGCGACCACTGGATGTGCGCCTGCAAGCACTCCAACAAGAAGCCGCTTTGTGACGGCACGCACAAGACCCTAGCATGATCGACAGAAACTTCGTTCTTTTGGCGCCGCTTGCGCTGGCGCTGTCGCTCGGCGCCTGCGGCTGGTTTGGCGGCAGCAGCTCGAGCGACACGACCAATGTCTATTGCCCGCCGCCGCTCACGGTGCAGGACGCCCAGCGGCTCACCCACTTCAAGGACGGGGCAGGCCGCGACCCGCGCGACATCGCCTTTGAGGCGGCGATGATCGCCTCGGGCACCACCTGCCAACTCAGCCGCAACCAACTCAGCGTCAACCTGGTCATGCGCATCTCGGTCAGCGCCGGTCCCTCGGCTGAACCGGGCGTGACCCGCGTGCCCTATTTCGTCCGTGTGATCAACTCGGGCGGCGCCGTCGTGCAGGGCCAGGAATTCACCGCCGATTTTCGCCTGTCGTCGGGCAACCCGCGCGGCACCTCGCAGGAGGAACTGTCGCTGGCGCTGCCTTATAGCCAGCTCAGCGACCTCGCGGGTTACCGCATCGCAATCGGCCTGAAGCCCACGCAGGAAGAGCTCAACTACAACCGCCGGGGCAGGGGCGGGCCGTGACCGCCGCGCCGCCGCAACGGCTCAGCCCGCGGTCACGGGACTGAGCCAGGTGCGCTCCTCGCTCAGGATGAACCGCTCGATCTCGGCGAAACGGAAATTCTCCCGGCCGGCCTTGTCGGCCCGCAGGCGCGCCCGATAAGCCTCGTAGGCCGCCAGGCTTTCGAACGAGATCAGGGCGTGGGCGATGTTGTTGGTGCCCTCGTGCGGCATGAAGTAGCCCACAAGATCGCCGCCGCAGGCCGGGATGATCGACAGCCAGTTGCGGGCATAGGTTTCGAACGCATCGCGCTTGAACGGATCGATCACATAGCGGATGGCGCAGGTGACGGTCATGGATGGCTCCGAACGGTTCGCATTCGTTCAGCCTAGCGGCTTGCGGCGCGCCGATGCTTCGGTCGCAGCCGAAGACTTGACATTGGCTTGATGGCGACGGTCCACTCGGCGGATGCTTGCAGGCCCGATGCTGGGAGGATTGTCTTGAGCGCCTATGCCGAACGGCTGGAGGCGCTGGCCGCCGAAGCGGCCGACCGCTGCACGGCCTGCGGCAAGTGCTTCGAGGTCTGCCCGACCGCGCGCGAGGTCGGTCTCGACGCCGGCGACGCCGTGCAGCGCGTCGGCGAGCTTTTGACCCTGACAAGGACCGGCGGACCGGCGGCCGAAGGCCTGCAGAAGTGGCTCGGCGCCTGCGACGGCAGCGCGCGCTGCAGCGCCGCCTGCCCCGAGGAGATCAATGTCCGGCAGTGGGTGACCATCGCCAAGCTGAAGGCGCTGGAGGCCGGCCGTCCGCGCGAGGTCGGTGCCGCCAATGCCGCCAACCGCTTCCGCCACATGGCGCAGGCGGTGCGGCTGCTCGCCAGCATGCAGCTGCCGTCCGAGACGCTGAAGCGGATCTTGGCGCCGGCCGAACGACGCACCGCGGAGGTGCTGTTCTATACCGGCTGCAACGTGCTGCGCACGCCGCATATCGTGCTGAACGTCATGGACATCCTCGATGCCCTCAAGCTCGACTTCGACGTCGTCGGCGGCACCGCCCATTGCTGCGGCGTCTATCAGTTCCAGGAAGCCGACCTGCCGACCTACGAGCGCATGGGCCATCGCACCTTCCAGCGGTTCGGCCAGTCCGGCGCGGCGAAGGTTTTAACCTGGTGCCCGACCTGCACCAAGAATTTCGACGAGCTGGAGAAGGACGTCGAGGCGCCGTCGTTCGACCTGGGCCATGTCAGCGAATTTTTGGCCGCCAACCTCGACGCGCTCAGGGCGCGTTTCACGGACGACCAACCGAAGCGTCGCGTGGTGATCCATGAGCATCTTGGCATCGGCGCCACGGTCGAAAGCATCGCCAAGCTCTTACGCGCGGTGCCCAATCTCGAGCTGCTCGAGCTTGGGCAGGACTCCGGCTTCTCCTATGCCTGCGGCGGCATGGCCGCCAAGTTCAAGGAGCGCGAGCAGGCGATCCACCGCCGGCTGGCCGAAGGCGCGGTCGCGGCCGGCGCCGACACCATCGTCACGATGTATCATTCCTGCCATCGCGCGCTGGCCGGCGCCGAGGCGGTCTATCCGCTGCGGGTCGTGAACTTCACCGACATCTTGGCCGAGGCGCTGGGCCGCGGCGGTCATCCCGACTATTACCGTCTCTACAAGGCCGGCGGTCCGATGGACGAGGCGGTCGCGGCGGCGCGTCGCTTCCTGCAGGACAACGGTGTCAGGGTCAACGAAGCGTCGGTGCAGTCCTTGACTGCCGACATCTTCAACGAAACCGGCCTCGCCGGGTCGCGTGAGACCTTCCAGCAAGCGTTCACCGCACTGGCGAAGGACGGCTGAAGGCGGTGTCATAGCATCGACCGAATAGCGTCGATTTCGTCTTTCCAAGCTTCGATTGTCCGCGTCGACGGTACGTCCCAATCATCTTCGGCTGGATACCGGTACGCGACACCGTACGGCGTCAGTTTCTCGAGACTGCGCAATTTGGCCTTGAGGCGATGGCCAGATGGCAACAATCCGACAAGGGCTGCGATGTCGTGGGTCTTGGGAAAGGCTGTGTTTGCCTCGACGAGAACTGCTTTGACCAGCTTCTCTGCGGCTTGCTGGCAATGATAGGCAGCACCGATGAGCGACGGCATCGGTCCGTAAAGATTGTTAACGACCTGCCGCAAGTCATCGTCGACGACCGCAAGCCAACCGGCCACGGCATCAGTGGCCATAGATCAAGCGGCCTTCGTGTGCAGCAAGATAGCTAAGGGTACCGACATAGTGGCGCTTGCGCTCGAATACGCTTCGCCGACATGGAACGATGTCTAGGGGCACACCGGGGTCGCGCGCAACGCGCGCCGTTGCGCTCAACGAACTTCTTTCCGCCGGCGCATCATCGGGCACGATGACGAGCAGATCGTAGTCACTGTCGGCATGCCCCTCGCCTCGAGCGCGGCTGCCGAAAAGGTAGATCGCCTCCGGTTGCATCGCTTGCACGATGCGGTCAACTGCCTTGTCGAGTTTGTCTGATTCGGCGGTCATACGGCATCATACACCAACTGGGCGTATTCCGATAAGAAGGCTCACCTTTCCTTCACCGCCAGCACCGCCCAAGTGGCGTCGGCGAAGAAGCGGACATGGGCCGACAGGTCGCCGGTGAACCGTCCGTAGACCTTGTAGCTCGCCGCCTGCAGCACCACGCCGATCGCCGAGGCGGCGGCGAGGTCGACATTGCGCCGGGGGATTTCGCCCGCCTTCATCGCCTGGGCGATCACCTCGCGCACGACGGTCACCGGATTGGGCGTGTCGTCGGGCACCTGGATCAGGAAGGAGTGCTGATTCAGCAGGTGATAGGCAAACAAGGTCCAGTCGCGATCGGCCCAGGCGCAGTAGCAGCGCACGATGGCGTCGATCTTGGCGCGCAGGCCCTTGGCCGGCCGGTGTGCGTGGCCCAGTGCCTCGGCGAGCCCGCGGTGGTGGCGCAGGAAGAGGTCCAGCGCCAGCCGCTCCTTGCTCGGGAAATAGCGGTAGATCGTCCCCTCGGCGATCGACGCCGCCATGGCGATCTCCCTGGTCGTGGTCTCGGCCACGCCGCGCGCCACGAACAGGGTGAGCGCGGCGCGCTCGACCCGCGCCTTGGTGTCCTCGGCCTTGCCCATGCCGGCAGTCTATGAGCAAGCGCTCACTTGGAGAAGCGCGACGGCACCCGCCGTGAACCGGCCAGTCGATTCCTGCCCTCCGCCGGCCACATCCACACGCAGAGCAAGCCCAACAGAATGCCGGTTGGGATGTCGATGAAGTGGTGCTGATAGGTCGTCAGGACGGATGCCGCGACGAGCAGCGACCACACCGCCGTTACAGGCAGCATCCAGCGCGGCAGCGTCCGCGCGTACAGGTCGAACAGGATGGTCGTCGTCGCGATGTGCAGCGACGGAGCCTGGTTGAAGGGCATGTCCAACGTGCGCAGAGCGTCGAACAGGAGGCCGAAATGTTCGGTCGTCTGCGGCCTGGCGAAGGAAATGCGCAGCGGAAAGACGATGAAGCAGGCGACGGCGATGACTTGGGCGGCCAGCAGCCGCTTGGCATGGTTGTCGAGCTCGGCGCGGTTGCGGCAGACATAAAAGGACAGGGCAAAAAGAAAGTGCGTGCTCCAGTACGGGAGGATCGTCCAGGCAAGGAAGGGAATGCCGTGTTCCCAGGCGAACACGATGGCTGGCACGTCACCGCGCTGGCTGGCGAGCCAGTTGGAAAAGTCGTAGCTCAGATAGAACAACGTGCTGAGGACGATCAGCCAGCCGGTTGCGCGTCGCCACGGGCGGCCTCGGGTCGAGGGCTCCTCAATGTCCTCGGCGTTGCGCATGACGGCCAGTCTATGAGGGGCCGCTCACTTGGCAAGGCCGAAGGTGTTTTCCTCGTGGACGGCAGGACACCCGCCGCCTAAGGTCACGCTACCCAGACGATCCCTGTGGGAGAGACCGTCTTTTCGGAGACGGCGCCGAAGGAGCAACCGGCCCCGGAAACTCTCAGGCAAAATGGACCGCAGGAGGATGGGTCTCTGGAAAGCGGCGCCTGCCAGCCACGGCAGGGGCCCACCGACGAAGTAAGCCGGTTCGCCGGCGAATCTTTCAGGTCTCCGGACAGAGGGGGTCGCGAACGGCGCAGCTTTGCGTCGGGGAACGCGACTCTGACGGAGACTTTTTTGACCGAAGCGCCTGCCGGCCCCCTCAAACACACACCGCTTTACGCCCTGCACCGCGAGCTTGGCGCGCGCCTCGTGCCGTTCGCCAGCTACGAGATGCCGGTGCAGTACCCGACCGGCATTTTGGCCGAGCATGCCCAGACGCGAACCGCCGCCGGCCTGTTCGACGTCTCGCACATGGGCCAGGTGCGGCTGACCGCGAAGCCGGGACAGAACGCGGCCAGGGCGCTCGAGACCCTGGTGCCGGGCGATATCGCGGGCCTGCAGCCCGGCCAGCAGCGCTACACCCAGTTCACCAACGACCAAGGCGGCATAACAGACGATCTGATGGTGACCAGCACCGGCGATCATCTCCTGCTGGTGATCAACGCCGCCTGCAAGGACGCCGATCTTGCGCACCTCCAGAAGCATCTCTCGGCCGTCTGCGAAGTCGAGCCGATGTTTTCCCGCGGCCTGCTCGCTCTGCAGGGACCGCAGGCGGCGCCGGCTTTGGCGCGACTGGCTCCGCAGGTCGCATCGATGAAGTTCATGACCGGCGTCTTCGTGATCATCGACGGTGCGCGCTGCTACGTCACGCGCTCGGGCTACACCGGCGGCGACGGCTACGAGATTTCTACGCCGGCCGATGCGACCGATCCCATTGCGCGCAAGCTTTTGGCTCAGCCCGAGGTCAAGCCGATCGGGCTCGGCGCGCGCGATTCGCTGCGCCTGGAGGCCGGCCTCTGCCTCTACGGCCACGACATCGACACGACGACCACGCCCATCGAGGCCGGCCTGTTGTGGAGCATCGGCAAGGAGCGCCGCGTCCACGGCGGCTTTCCCGGCGGCGCCGTCATCCAGAAGCAGATCGCCGAGGGGGCGCCGCGCAAGCGGGTCGGCCTCTTGCCGGAGGGCAAGGCGATCGCCCGCGAGGGCGCGGAGATCGCGATTGCCGGCCAGACCGTGGGCACGGTGACGTCGGGCGGCTTCGCACCGACGCTCGGGCGCGCCATCGCCATGGGTTATGTCGCGCGCGCGCAGAGCGCCAATGGCACCAAGGTCGACCTCGTCGTGCGCGGCAAGCCGGTGCCGGCCGAGATCGTGCCCATGCCCTTCGTCAAACACGCCTACTACCGCGGTTAGGAGTTTTGGATGGCCAGCGTCAAATACAGCCAAGAACACGAATGGATCCGCGTCGAGGGCGACGTCGGCACGATCGGCATCACCCAATATGCCCAGGAGCAGCTGGGCGACGTGGTGTTCGTCGAGGTGCCGCAGGCCGGCCGCAAGGTCGCCAAGGGCGAGGCCTGCGCGGTCGTCGAATCGGTTAAGGCCGCCTCCGACATCTACGCGCCGGTGTCGGGCGAAGTGGTCGAAGCCAATGCCGCCCTGGCCGACGCGCCGGGCGACGTCAATGCGGAGCCGATGGGCAAGGGCTGGTTCTTCAAGCTCCGGCTTGCTGACAAGGGCGAGCTCGACGGGCTGATGGACGAAGCGGCCTACGGCGCCTTCGTCAAAAGCCTGGGCTGAGCGAGGCCGATCATGCGCTATCTCCCCCTCACCGAGGCCGATCGCCGCAACATGCTGTCGGTGATTGGCGCCAAGTCGGTCGACGAGCTGTTCAAGGATGTGCCTCAGTCGGCGCGATTGCCCGCCAAGATCGCGGGCCTGCCCGACCACCAGGGCGAGCTCGAGGTCGAACGCGCCTTCCAGGCCTATGCGGCGAAGAACGTGTCGCCCTCGTCGGCGCCGTTTTTCATTGGCGCCGGCGCCTATCGTCACCACGTGCCCTCGACAGTCGACTACATGATCCAGCGCGGCGAGTTCTTGACCTCCTACACGCCCTACCAGCCCGAGATCACCCAGGGCACGCTGCAATACCTGTTCGAGTTCCAGACCCAGGTGAGCCTGCTCACCGGCATGGAGGTGGCCAACGCCTCGATGTACGACGGCTCGACCGGCGCCTCGGAGGCCGTGTTGATGGCCAACCGCATCACGCGCCGCCACAAGGCGCTGATCTCGGGCGGGTTGCATCCGCAGTATCGCCGCATCATCGAGACCACGGCGCATTGGGAAGGGTTCAGCGCCCTCGCGGCCAAGGCCGATCCGGAAGGGCTGGAAGACCTGATCGCCCAGGTCGACAAGGAGACGTCCTGCGTCGTCGTGCAGAACCCGAGCTTCTTCGGCCATGTGCGCGACTTCAGCCAACTCTCCGCAGCCTGCCATGCCGCGGGGGCGCTGCTGATCGTGGTGGTGACCGAGGTCGTCTCGCTCGGCCTCATCAAGCCGCCGGGCGAGATGGGCGCCGACATCGTGGTCTGCGAAGGCCAGTCGATCGGCAACGGGCTGGGCTTCGGCGGCCCCTATGTCGGCCTGTTCGCGACCCGCGACAAGTACGTGCGCCAGATGCCGGGCCGGCTGGTCGGCGAAACCGTCGATGCCGACGGCAAGCGCGGCTTCGTGCTGACGCTCAGCACGCGCGAGCAGCATATCCGGCGCGAGAAGGCGACCTCCAACATCTGCACCAATGCCGGCCTGTGTGCGCTTGCCTTCACCGTGCATCTCACTCTGCTGGGCGAGGCAGGCTTCAGGCGCCTGGCCGAACTCAACCACGCCAAGGCAAGCGAGCTCGCCGACCGCGTCTCTTCGCTGCCGGGCGTGAAGCTGCTGAACGACAGCTTCTTCAATGAATTCACCGTGCGCCTGCCCAAGCGCGCGGCGCCGGTGGTCGAGGCGCTGGCCGCCAAGCGCATCCTGGCGGGTGTGCCCGTATCGCGCCTCATTCCGGACGATCCCGCGGTCGACAACCTGTTGCTGCTGGCGGCGACCGAGACCGCGACGGAGCAGGGCATGGGCCCGCTGGTCGCCGGTCTGAAGGAGGTGCTGTGATGGTCCAGTCGCTCGACCGCTCACAGGGTCGTATCGGCGGCGCAGCCGCCGATACGTCGGTCGCGTCGGCGGCCGCGACCTTCACCGGCAACCGTGCGCTCCAGATCGAGGAGCCGTTGATCTTCGAAATGGGCCAGGCCGGCCGCTGCGGCGTCGACCTGCCGGAACCAACCAAGGTGAAAGACCGCCTGAACGGCTTGCGCCGCAGCGGCGAGATCGGCCTGCCGGGGCTGAGCGAGCCTCAGGTCGTGCAGCACTACACGCGGCTCAGCCAGAAGAACTATGCCATCGATATGGGCGTCTACTCGCTGGGTTCGTGCACCATGAAGCACAATCCCCGGATCAACGAGAAGGTGGCGCGGCTGCCCGGCATCGGCGATCTCCATCCCTTGCAGCCGGTCTCGACCGTACAGGGCGCGCTCGAGCTGATCGACCGTCTGGCGCACTGGCTGAAGACCTTGACCGGCATGCCGGCCGTGGCGATGTCGCCGGCCGCCGGCGCGCATGGCGAGATGTGCGGCATGATGGCGATCGCCGCCGCCCTCGAGGCGCGCGGCGAGCGCGCCCGGCGCAAGGTCGTGCTGGCGCCTGAGTCGGCGCACGGCACCAATCCCGCGACGGCGGCGGCGCTTGGCTTCATCGTGAAGCCGATCCCGGCCAACGAACGCGGGCGGGTCGATCTTGCCGCGCTCAAGGCTGCGCTGGGGCCTGACGTTGCGGCGATCATGCTGACCAATCCCAATACCTGCGGCCTGTTCGAGAGCGAGATCGTCGAGATTTCCAAGGCCGTGCACGAGGCGGGCGCTTTCTTCTACTGCGACGGCGCCAACTTCAACGCCATCGTCGGCCGCGTCCGGCCGGGCGACCTCGGTGTCGACTGCATGCACATCAACCTGCACAAGACCTTCTCGACGCCGCATGGCGGCGGCGGGCCGGGCGCCGGTCCGGTGGTGCTGTCGGCGGCCCTGGCGCCCTATGCGCCCTATCCCTGGATCGTGAAGGACGGCGAGGAATGGCGCATCGCCGAGGAGGGTACTAAGGCCGAGGGCGCGCCGCTCGGCAGGCTAAAGGCCTTCCATGGCCAGATGGGCATGTTCACCCGCGCGCTCGCCTACATCATGAGCCACGGCGCCGATGGACTGAGGCAGGTCGCAGAGGATGCGGTGCTCTCCGCCAACTACGTGATGGCGTCACTGAAGGACGTCATGAGCCCGGCCTTCGAAGGGCCGTGCATGCACGAAGCGCTGTTCGACGATTCCTTCCTAAAAGATACCGGCGTCAGCACGCTGGACTTCGCCAAGGCGATGATCGACGAGGGCTACCATCCCATGACCATGTACTTCCCGCTGGTGGTGCATGGCGCCATGCTGATCGAGCCGACCGAGAGCCAGGCCAAGGAAGACCTCGACCTTTTCATCGCAGCACTTCGTTCGCTCGCCGAGCGCGCCAAGACTGGAAATGCGGCCGAGGCGTTCAAGGCGGCGCCACGCTTCGCGCCGCGCCGGCGGCTCGACGAAACGCTCGCCGCCCGCAAGCCGGTGCTGCGCTGGCGGCCCTCGAACAACCCGCCCGAAGGCGACCCGATGAAGCAGGCTGCCGAGTAACTCATGCGCGTGTTTACGACGCTGCCGCAAGAGGATCTGCGCAAGGTCGGGCCGGCCGCCCAGGCGATCGAGGCGGCGGGCTACACCGGCGTCAGCACGCAGGAGAACCGGCACGAGCCGTTCCTGTCGCTGGCCGTCGCCGGCGCTGCCACGAAGCGCATCGAATTGCACACCGGCGTCGCCATCGCCTTCGCCCGCTCACCGATGACCGTGGCCAATGTCGGCTGGGACCTGGCGTCGAGCTTCGGTGGCGGCCGCGTAACGCTGGGAATCGGCAGCCAGGTTCGCGCGCACAACGAACGGCGCTTCTCGGTGCCATGGACCGCTCCCGCGCCGCGCATCCGCGAATACGTGCAGGCCGTGCGGGCAATCTGGTTGGCGTGGAAGGGCGACGGCAAGCTCGATTACGAGGGCAAGCACTACCGCTTCACCCTGATGACGCCGAACTTCAGGCCCGAGCCCTATGACGGCCCGTTGCCGCGGCTGGGCGTCGCCGCCGTCGGTCCCGTCATGCTGAAGGTGGCGGCCGAGGAATCCGACGACGTGAAGCTCCACTCGTTCTGCACGCGCAAGTACCTCGAGCAGACCATAATGCCCATCGTCACCGCGGGTCTGGCCACTGCGGGCCGGGCGCGCGAGAGTTTCGAGATTTCGGGCGGCGGCTTCGTCGTCACCGGCAAGGACGACGAGGCGGTCGCCAAGCTGTTCGACTGGGTACGCTATCGCGTGGCGTTCTACGGCTCGACGCCGGCCTACTGGCCGGTGTTCGAGGTGCATGGGCTGGGCGATCTCGGCCGCAAGCTCAACGCCATGACGCGCGCTGGTCAGTGGAACGACATGGCCAAGGAAGTCTCGGACGACGTGGTGCACCTGTTCGCTGCGGTCGGCCGGCACGACCAGATCGCCAAGGCGATCGCCGAGCGTTTCGGCGGGCTGGTCGATTCGATCGGCGCCAGCGCCAACTCAGCCAAGCCGTCCGACCTGCCGCCGGATTTGCTGCAGGACCTTGCGAAGATCCCGACGCGCTACAAGCACGCGTGATCTGACTTCCTCCCCCGTTATACGGGGGAGGATAGAGGAGGGGGCGCGCCCCAATCGAAGCGCGCGCCGACTTCAGATCATAGAATCGGAGAGATTGCCGGTGTGGCCTTCCCCCTCCTGTATCCTCCCCCGAAGACGGGGGAGGAGAAGAGCGTGAGCAAAGAAAAAGCCCCCGCCTTGCGGCGAGGGCCCCAGGTAGCCCGCGATTTATTTTATGCGGGCAATTTCGAACTCTCGGAAATCAGTGCAGGCGGCGCGGCAATTCGCCGATCGCCTCTTCGATCTGCGCGCCGCTGCGGCCCGAACCGACCTGCTCGCGCAACAGCGATCGGGTCGCGGCCAACGCCACGTCGACGGCCGTGTCGCGCACGTGTTTGGCGGCGGCGGTCTCGGATTGGGCAATCCGGTCGAGCGCCTGCTGTTCGCGCAACGCCACCGCGGTTTGCAGGTTGGCCGCAGCCCTCGCCTGCATGCGCTGGGCCTCCTCCTGCGCGTGCTGCAGGATGGCGCCGCCTTCGGTCGTGGCCTGGGCGAGCGTGCGCTCGGCCTCCCGCTTGGCCTTGAGCGCCTCCTCGCGCAGGCGCTCGGCATCGGCCAGCGCCTTGGCGATCGCCGCCGCGCGCTTGTCGAGCATGTCGGAAAGGCGGGTCCATAAGACTTTGCCCGTCAGGGCGAAGAACAGGAAAAAGGCGACCCCGACCCAAAGTTCCGGCTGGGCGAAGAAGCCGCCTTCGTGGCCGCTCGCGGCGTCGGCTGCCCATGCGGTGCCGATCATCGGCCGCCTCCCTTGGCAGCCGCCGCGACCTTGGCCGCGAGCGCGCCCTGGTCGGCCGGCTGGCCGGCGAGCTTGGCATAGACCTCCTGGCCGATGTCCTTGGCCATCTGCTCGAGCCCCTCCATGACCTCGTCGCGCTGGGCGGCGATGCGCCTCTCGGCGTCGGCGATCTGCGCCGCCAGCTTGTCGTGCAGCGCCTGGAGCCGCGCCGCCGCCGCCGCGTTATCGGCCTCGCCGCGTTCGCGCATCAGCTTGCGGGCTTCCTCGCGGGTGTCGGCCAGCCGCTTCTGGTACTCAGCGAGCAGGCTGCGAGCCTCCTCGTTGGCCTTCTCCGCCGCGTCGAGATCGCCCTGGATCTTGGCCTGACGCTTGTCCAGCGTGTCGGAGATCGCGGGCACCGCGAGCCTCGACATCACCAGGTAGAGCGCCACGAAGGCGATCGCGAGCCAGACGAGCTGCGGTGCGAAGAGGTGGTAGTCGAGCTGCGGCATGCCGCCCTGCCCTTCCTTCGCCAATGCCGCGACGCTCGCCACGAACGTGGCGAGGCCGGCGGCGAGCGCACCGGAGACCGATCTACGCATCGTCGTGCTTAGAACACGAACAGGATCATGAAGGCGATGACCAGCGCGAACAGCGCCACGGCTTCGGTGAGCGCGAAGCCCAGCAGCACGTTGCCGAACACGCGGGGAGCAGCTTCCGGGTTGCGCAGCGCGCCCGAGACGAAGCTGCCGAAGATGTTGCCGATGCCGACGCCGACGCCGGCGAGGGCGATGGTGGCGAGACCGGCACCGATGAGCTTGGCTGCAGAGGCGTCCATTTGGATGTTCCTTCCGTAAGTGATGTCAGTGTTGGAGATGAATGGCGTCGTTCAGATACAGACAGGTCAGGATCGCGAACACGTAGGCCTGCAGGAAGGCGATCAGGAGCTCGAGGCCCGTCAGCACCACGATGAAGATCAGCGGTGCCCAGCCGCCCAGCAGGCCCATCATGACCACGAAGCCGCCGAACACCTTCAGCATGGTGTGGCCGGCCAGCATGTTGGCAAACAGCCGGATCGACAGGCTGAACGGGCGGATGAAGTAGGAGATGATCTCGATCGGCACCAGCAGCAGCAGGAGCAAGAACGGCACGCCCTTCGGCACGAAGAGCGACAGGAAGTGCACGCCGTGCCGGGCGAAGCCGATCAAGGTCACGCCGACGAACACGAACCCGGCCATCGCGAAGGTGACGACGATGTGGCTGGTCGGCGTGAATGAGTAGGGCACCAGGCCCAGCACGTTGCAGAACAGGATGAAGATGAAGAGCGTCAAGATGAACGGGAAGTACTTCTTGCCGCCGTCGCCGACATTGTCGCGCACCATGCCGGCGATGAACTCGTAGCCCAGCTCGGCGACCGACTGCAGGCGGCCCGGCACCAGGGCGCGCTGGC
>Ga0070698_100005023_pt1 | contig 14496 bp, 10 predicted proteins | sample KBSK1502metaG_FD_65477 | JGI IMG/M metagenome (GOLD analysis project Ga0070698, IMG submission 65477) | Corn, switchgrass and miscanthus rhizosphere microbial communities from Kellogg Biological Station, Michigan, USA - KBS K1-50-2 metaG | ecosystem: Host-associated > Plants > Roots >...
CGGTACGAACACGCCCTGGAAGACGTTCCTCGTAATGTCCATCAATTCGATGTGCCCCGCGCCGAACCAGGCGCCGGGCGACAACCACAGCCACCTCGAGGCGTCATGCATTGAAGAGAGCATCGAGGTTCGAAAACGCACCCTAACTGAAGGACGTCGGATCCAATGGCGGCCTGACCTCGGGACGACGGCTGCGGCTAACGTCCGAAGCTCGCGTCGTGTCGACCCATTGACTGCCACCGTGTACTCAGTGCGCAAGTGAACCTGCGCGGAGATACCGATTCGGGCCGAATTACAGGAACACGAGTTCTTTCAGAGATGTTTGCCGCACAATCGTGAATTCGCCACCGACACGCTTCGAAACGCCCAAAGTCGAGCAAAAACGGTTTTTTGAAACCGCTTCAAGACCTGAAGCATGTGGTTGACTGTCTAGTTCCGGAAGCGCAGGATACGCTCGGATATTTAAGTTCGTCTGTCTTGACGTGTGCTTAGGGTTTGCAGTCGTCTCGGCGACTGATTTCGTGGGTCATCAAGCGAGCGCCCCCCAAACTTCGCTGCTTGGTCCCGAGTGACGGCGAGACTGCTTAGGCTGTGGGAGTTTCAATAACAACTTGTAACAACTCCACGCCGCAATTGCTACTAGGACTCACCCTCGCGCGAAGTGTTGGCATCGTGGGTCGTTTCTCGGCTGCGAGCTGCCTTAAGGGCGCATCGCATAGAAAACATCCGGTTATGGTGGCCGCGGCAACTAGGCCGGCATATGCGGCAAAGCGCGCGTGCACGAACACTGTTCTCTCGCAAGTTTCTCTGACGTCGCAGCTGTTAGATAGCAAGACTGTTCAAAAGAGAACAGCGTTGCACGGGGAGGCCCGGTATCCTTTCTGGCTTCGTCAACGGTAGAAGACGAAAAAAATACCGACAATCGAGACCTAGCCCCCCAAAAAGGGGCAAGGCGCTTGAGGCACTCACGGCTGTAAGTGTGAGTGTGTCCGTGCGAATTGGGAGCGCAGGACTGCCCGAGAATGCCCAGGAGCCGTCGGCTTCGGTGTCAGTGCCACCTGGATGCGGTAGCAGTTGACGGTCTCGGAAGCAGAAAGGCTAGCGACGAAAGGTCCGGCCGTGCGTGGCGGGCTTTCGGTATAACGGGGACCAATTCGAACAGCCAAAAACGGAATCCCAACTTATATGCGGAGAGAGACTCATATGACTGAAACAAAGCTGGCCCAGCTGGTAGCGGTCGTCGGTCTCTTGCTATGGCCGACCGCCGCCATCGCACAGAGCGCAATTGCCGGGCAAGTGCGCGATAACACGGGCGGGGTATTGCCCGGCGTCACAGTGGAGTCAGGAAGCCCGGCCCTCATCGAGGGTAGCCGCACCTCTGTCACGGATGGACAAGGGCGGTTCGAAATTGTCGGGCTGCGTCCGGGCACCTACACGCTGACGTTTACACTGGAAGGCTTCACAAAACTCGTGAGGGAGGGCATTGAGCTGCCTTCAAGTTTCACAGCTACGGTCGACGCGATGCTGAACGTGGGCAATCTCCAGGAGACCGTGACTGTCACCGGCCAGGGTCCCCTCGTTGACGTACAGCAGACGCAGCAATCCCAGGTCCTTTCGCGCGACGTCATTGACGTGCTGCCGACGGGTCGCAGTCTGTGGAGCTTGGGTGCGATCGTTGCCGGCGTGGCGATGAGCGGGACTGATGTCGGCGGGTCGCAGGGCGTAAGTGATCTGATGTTGGAGGCGCACGGCGCTAGTGCCGCCCACACTGTTTGGATGGTCGATGGCTTGATGGTCAACAGCATGCAGGTAGACGGGATTGACCAGGGCTACTACCAGGACCTAGCGAACGAGGAGGTTGTCTATTCAACAAGTGGTGGGAGCGCCGAGGCCTCGGCAGGAGGCGTCCGCTTGAACATGATTCCGAAGGACGGTGGCAATCAGTTCCGGGGACAGGCACTATTCGGGGGATCACCGGGAGCTTGGCAGAGTGACAATTTTTCCCAGCGGCTGAAGGATTTGGGTATCCGGGCCATTAACCGGATAGACAGGATCTTCGAATATTCAGGGGCGGAGGGCGGCCCGATTCTCCGCAATCGGCTCTGGTTCTTTTCATCGTTTCGAGCATTGGGGGTATATACCCCGACGTTGGACGCGTTCGTCGACGACGGCAGGCAGTATGTGAGTCAGGACACTGTCTGGTCTATCGTTTCGCGAATCACGTTCCAGCCAACGATTCGCAACAAGCTCAGCCTCCACTTCGATCGGCAAGTTAAGGGCGATGGCACCGAGATCGGCGCGAAGTACCCCGTCGTCATCATTCCGGGTCAGCGCGGCGCCGACCCAGAGACGGCGAGAAAATTTCACCCGACCGTGCACGCCCGTCCATTTGGCATCACACAGGCCAAGTGGACCTCGCCTCTCAGCAACCGGGTGCTTGTGGACGCCGGCTATGGGTTCGACTACCTGTATAAAGGGGCGAAGCTCCAGCCAGGCGTCGAACAGGAAGTTGGTACACCGGATTGGTACCGGCACGTGCCCAAGACCGATCTCGACCTCGGTACTAGTTGGGAAGCGGCCGTCTATTCGCGAAGTGCGTCGTATCGCCATGTCGTGAGCACCTCGGCATCGTATGTGACGGGGACGCATAACATGAAGGTGGGCGCGCAACTTATGTGGGGAAGTTGGGAGCAGTATCAGACGGTCAATGGACACCTGCAGCAGGTGCGATATCGGTCTGGCGTACCGGATGCCGTCGTCGTAGGAAACTATCCGAACGGGTTCATCCCACGAATGAACCACGATAACGGGCTGTATGCGCAAGACTCGTGGACAATGGGTCGCCTGACCATGAACGGCGGGATCCGCATGGACTGGCTTAACAGTCAAGTGGACGAGAACACCTTAGAGGCGGGGCGATTCGTCGGAGAGCGGCACTTCGCGAAGGTCGAAAACGTGCCGAACTGGTTCGACGTGTCGCCGCGTTTCGGCGTCGCATTCGATGTATTTGGAGACTCGAAAACGGCTCTCAAGTTCAGCGTCGGCAAGTACGTCCGTCCCCACACGACGTCATTGGCGATCCGAATGAACCCGGCAGCATTGACCGCGGTCACGATTCCTTGGAACGATCGCGACGTGCAGGGCCGAAGCCTTTCAACGAATGGCGACGATATTGCACAGGACAACGAGCTCGACCTTACGCGGTTACCGACGAATTTCGGCTACCGACAGTTGGATCGAATCGACCCCAATCTTCAACGCGAGTACAACATCGAGACCGGCATTACACTTCAGCGCCAACTTCTGTCGAACATGTCAACGGCGGTCGGTTGGTATCGGCGCACGTACCACGACAGGTATCTCGATGACAACGTGCAGCGGGATTTCAACGACTATGTGCCGGTAGAGATCGTCAGCCCGTACAACGGCGAAGTTATCACAGCCTACAACTTGAAAAGTGCGGCAAAGCTCTCGCTCGTCGATACGCTCGTGACGAATGCGGGTAAGGACCGCTCGGAGATCTACAACGGGTTTGAGATCAGCACCCAGGCTCGCTTCGCTCGAGGCGGTATCCTTCTGGGAAGTCTCAACATTGAGCGCGTGCTTACGAACGAGTGCGATCAGCCGGACAACCCGAACTTGCTGCGCTTCTGCGATCGAAATAACTTGCCGGCACCGTACAATCCAGTGAGTTGGGATCGCAACTTCAAGTTATCGGGCAGCCATCCTCTCGGCTGGGGTGTGCAGGCGAGCGCGAAATTTACCAGTATGGTCGGTCGGGGTGTTGACAATGTCGTGCGGTTTGGTGAGGACCGGCCGATCCTCTGGAATATCTCGCGAACGACGCGGTATACGGCGGCGGGTTGTGCGGGACGGCCTTGCACACCAGGGGCGCTGGTGATTCCCGGTTTAGTGGAGAGCTCGCTGGTGGTTCCTCTCGCGCCACCAGGGACCGAGCGATGGTTTCCTCGTGTGAACCAGCTCGATCTCGGCGTCGACAAGACGTTCAAAGCTCGCGGAGCGGAGTATCACGCCAAGTTCGAGCTTTTCAACACGCTGAACTCGGATGTCGAAATTGGCGACCGGACTGACCCGGGATCAAATTATGGCACTCCGTCGTATGGAGTTCCCACCAACATTCTACAAGGCCGCCTTCCTCGGCTGTCTGTCCAGATCAAGTGGTAAATCGCTCACCTTCTTCAGCGAACCTAGCGCCGCTTCATTGAGGAGAGGACTCACATGGCAAAAGACGAGCATAGCCGCCGCGGCTTTATCAAAAACGCGGGTCTCGTGGCTGGCAGCGTGTTGGGCGCGAACATCCTGCCGGCGCAGGCTGTCGCTCAGTCTGCGCGAACTTCAACGGGCTCCGCCACGAAAGGTGCTCAGCTCCGCGCGCTGCTTGCGAAGACGGATCCGATCATCACACCGATTATTCCGGATATCCTCTCGGCTCGCTTGTGCGAGTTGGAAGGGTTCACCGCGGTGTTTATTGGCGACAGCCAATCGACGCGTTGGTATGGAGTCCCGAGCTTCGGCCTCATTTCGATGACCGAGCTCGTCGGTTATGCAGTTCACGTGGCGGAGCACACGAATCTGCCTGTTATCGCAGATCTCGAGGATGGTGGTGGCAGCCCATTGAAGATTTATCGAGCCACGCAAGAGTTGGAACGCGGCAATGTGGCCGCGGCGATGTATGAAGACCGCCCGCCGGAAAGCAACCTCGTGCGCAACGGTCCACTCGTGTCCAAAGATCAGATGGTCGACAAAATAAAAGCGGCGGTCGATGCCCGGCGCGATCAGAGCCTAGTGATCGTGGCGCGCACCCATGCTCAGAACCACGGTTATACGATGGACCAGGCCTTGGACCGAGGCCTGGCGTGTGCTGAAGCGGGCGCCGACGTGATTTTCTTTTCAGGCATGCGTCTACAAGATCATCCCAAGGCCCAAGAGATCGTAAAAAAACCTTTACTGACGCTCGGAACAGCCAGGACCACGCCGCAACAGGCAAAAGCGGCCAAGCTAAGCGTGGTTATTTATCATCTTGACAACGTCGGACATGGGGCCATCCACCAAGCGCTCAAGGAGCTCAAGACTACTGGGACGTTCGAAAACTCGTCGAAGTTGTCCCTGCCGGGTGCCGTGCACGAGCAGCTCGTCCGATCCCAGGACTACCTCGCGCGGGCGAGGAAGTATCACATGGTTCCGTAGGAACCTCGTCTTGGGCAATCGCTACCTTGCCTGAAGGGTGCAGAAACTCAGGTTCCTGTATTTTGCCGGCTCCGACCGCCAATGAGGACGGCGCCTAGAATAGGTGCTGTCTGATTGTGGTGGAGGTTCCGTGCTGCGCTCGCTGTCGTACTTGGTCTTTCGGTGCGTCCTGTAGCTGACGGTTTGGCGCTGTCGCTCAAACGATTTCAAAGAGCTCGAAATCATCGTGCTGCGAGCAAGCTCGGCACCTGATGTGGACGTTGGCGAAGCGCCCGGAACCCGTCACGTCCCTGATTCGGGACCGGGATCAGCAAGTCACCGACCGTTTCGACGACGTGTTCCGGAGCGATGGGATCGAGATCGTTCGTACGCTATTTCGTACGCCGTCCGATCCCCGGGACGTGTACCTGAATGTCCCTTTCGACAAAGCGTACGAGCGTCAGTTCGTTGCGCTGATCGCTGCGCTTGTTGCGATCGGTCGGACGCCGAGATGTGTGTTGGAACTTCCGTAGCTCGGACGCGGCCGCCTCAACAGATTACTTCAACACCTTCGCCAGTGTGGCGTGTCGGTTCACGATCTGAGCCGTGTCGGCACGCCGGTTCGGTTCAACATGCCCTTCGGTGCGGCGGACCGAGTGTGGCTTCTGACTAACGGAAAGCCTGCCCTCCCCTGCGCCGTGGCCCGCAAGCTGGCTGTTTACGAATTTCCTCGTTCGTGACGCCGCCTTTTGGCCTGACGGACGCGCCGCTCGTTGATGAACGCCCTGAGCGTCCGGAGCTCTTCCTCGACCGTTCGCTGGAATTCTTCCGCCTGCTGGCGTAGCCACTCGACGTATACGAGCACGCTCTCGCTCGCCATCGGCAACCCGTATCCGGCGATTATACCGATCGGGAGAGTCCGTCCTTCGTATGACATCTCGCGTGTCAACAAACGACAGTTTTTGGGTTGACGTCGGGTGAACCGGGTCCTACACTTCGGCTGCTCTTACGCTTCCGTCGCTTTAACCCATCGCTGCCTCGTACCGTCGTCGTTTATCGTGGGCGTACATCGCTCGGCGTTCGCACCCGGCTCTCATCCCGTCGACACTTGATTCGCGGAGCAGCACACGTCGACACACGATGCCAGTGCGTTGCAAGGCGCAACGCAGGAGGTGCGAGATGGTACCGCTCAAGCGGGTGAGGACGTTCGTCATTGTAATCGCGGCGTTCGTCGGCTACCCGACCATCGCCGTCGCGCAGAGCGCCATTACGGGTCAGGTTCGAGACAATTCCGGCGGCGTGCTCCCGGGCGTCGCGATGGAGGCGTCGAGCCCAGCGCTCATTGAGGGGCGGCGCACCGCGATCACCGACGGACAGGGCCAGTACGCCATCGTCGATCTGCGGCCAGGCCTGTACACGGTCAGCTTCTCGCTCGTGGGCTTCATCCGCGTGGTCCGCGAGGGTCTTCAGCTACCCTCCAACTTCACCGCCACGGTGAATGTCACGATGGACCTCAGCGCCCTCCAGGAAACGGTGACGGTGTCCGGCGCGGCCCCCGTCGTCGATGTGACCCAAACGCAGCGGACGACGGTCTTCGATCAGGAGCTGAGGAGCGCGCTCCCGACGTCAAACAACATGTGGACCTTCGCGCAACTCGCGCCGGGCGTGACGATGAACGGCACCGACGTCGGGGGGTCGAGCAACGCAGGCGACCGCGAGCTGTCGGCGCACGGTCTGAGCAGTACCCACACCATCATGGCCATCGACGGCCTGGTGGTGAACACGATGTACAGCGACGGCCGGGCTGGGTGGTATTTTCAGGATTTGGCGAACGAGGAGGTCGTGCTCGACACGGCGGGTGGCAGCGCAGAGGTCTCCTCCGGCGGTCTGCGGGTCAACATGATTCCGCACGATGGCGGCAACCGGAGGAGCCTAACGGCGTTTCTCGGCGGAACCCCTGGGCGTTGGCAGGGCGACAATTTTACGCAGCGCCTCAAAGACTCCGGCATGAAATCCACCGATAAGATCGAGCGAATCTTTGACTACGCTGGGACGACGGGCGGGCCGATCATCCAGAATCGGCTCTGGTACAACGTCTCGGTGCGGTATTGGGGCGGGTATAACTACGCCGGGGACGTTCTCTTGGACGACGGCAGCCGCTATGTCCCGGAGGCTGAGCGTTGGGGGCTCGTTCCCCGGCTCACGCTTCAGGCGACGTCCCGAGACAAGATCGCGCTGCATGTCGAGCGCCTCTCGCACTTTACAGGACCGGTTTTCGAAGCGACGTTCCCCGCGATCGTCAACGGGCTGGGCCCGGATCCGGAAACGGCCAGCAGGTGGTTCAAGCGGCAAGATTATATCGTCATCGGGAAATGGACCTCGACCCTGACGAACCGCCTGCTCATGGAAGTCAGCGCCCACCTTGTCGAAATAGGTCTCATGTCCGAACCGCAGCTGGGCGTGATAGCGCCGCGCGGCACCCCGGACTGGTACGCCCACGTGGCGAAAAACGACCCCGATCGGGGCGTCATCTGGAACGGGCTCCCCGCCGGCCGAGTCCCGCCAGGGTCAGCCGCGTGGAAGCAACTCCTCGGCGGTGCGGTGTCGTACGTCACCGGCGCGCACAACATGAAGGTCGGCGTCCAATACGCGACGGGCCTTGAGCGATATGAACAGATCTACAACGGGGACATTTCGACGATCACGTACCGCAGCGGGGTGCCGTCCACCGTCGCGATCACTAATGCTCCGACGCCGACCCAGACCAAGCTCAAGTACGATCTGGGCGTCTACGCGCAAGACCGTTGGACCTTCAATCGGTTATCGCTCAACGGCGGGATACGGGTGGAGTGGCTGAACTCTCAGATCGGTGCGCAAGACGTCGGCGCGGGCCGCTTCGTGCCCGCCCGGCATTTCGACGCCGTCAAGAACGTGCCCGACTGGTTCAACGTATCGCCGCGCGTCGGCGTCGCCTACGATCTCTTCGGCAACGCGAAAACCGCGCTCAAGTTCAGCGCTGGCAAATACAGCACGCCCCTGACCACGTCGCTGGGCAGACTGCTCAACCCGATCGCCCTCACCACGGTGTCCATTCCGTGGAACGATCCCAACAACGACGGGATCGTGCAGGACAGCGAGCTCGATCTCACGCGGCTGCCGACGAACTTCGGCGTCCGGCAGCTCGCCCGGCTTGATCCAGATACCAAGCGAGAGACGAATACCGAACTCATGCTCGGGGTGCAGCATGAGCTGCTGCCACGTCTCGCGGTCAGCGCCGCCTGGTTCCGACGTGCGTACCAGAACAAGCGGGTGACCGACAACCTGGAGCGCGATTTCAGCGACTACCGCGCCGTCCAGGTGGTGAGCCCGTACAACGGCGAGTTGATGACCGTGTACGACCTCATCAGTGCGGCCGAGTTGTCGAAGGTCAACGAGGTGATCAGGAATGCCACCTACACGGAGGTCTATAACGGATTCGAGTGGGGCGTGGATGTGCGGATTCCCCGCGGCGGCCGAGTCTTCGCGAACATGGGGACCCAGCGTATTATCCAGAACGACTGCGATCAGGACGACGACCCGAACCTGCGGCGGTTCTGCGATCGCGGCAACCTGCCGGCGCCGTACCACGCCGTGCCGTTCCTGAGCGACTTCAAGCTCGCCGGATCCCTTCCGGTCCCCTTGGGGTTCCAGGTGAGTGGCGTTTTCATCAGCAGAGGGGACCCTGGAAAGTTCCAAAACAATGGATACGGGCTGGCGCCCACGTACCTGATTACGCGCACGACTCGCTATACCGCAGCGCAGTGTGCGGGCCAGCCGTGCACGGCCGGCGCACTGGTGGTTCCGGGCATGGTCCTCAGTTCCGTGACGCTTCCTCTGGCCCCGTCGCACACGGAGATCTTCCTGCCGCGGCTCAACCAGCTCGATCTGGGGATCAAAAAGACCTTCCGCGCCGGCGGCGCGAGCTGGGAGCCCCGATTCGATGTCTTCAACGTGTTGAACGCCGACACGGAACTTGCCTATCGGTCGACGCAGTTCGATTCGGCGGTGTATCTGCTTCCCGGAACCGTCTCCTCGCAGGGAGGGGCGGTCGGGGTCATCCTCGCACGCACGCCGCGACTGTCCCTGCAGGTGCGGTGGTAGGGGTGTTCATTCCGAGCACATAGGTATCACTTTCGGGCCGAACGGATTCTCAATGGGTTCGAGCCGACAGGTCTCATCGTCGAAGTAGCCCAAATCGTGCTGCATAAAGGTGACGAGCCAGACGCGCTCACCCACTTGCGTCATGCCGACGTTCTGGCCGGCAAACACGTGGCTGAGATTCACCTTCCGCGCCTTAAAGCAGATGCGACCGCACTGGGTCACCGTGAAGGTGGCGTCGTGAAACGGATAGGCGAGTGCGTCAAGGCCGCGATAGACGCGGACTGAGCGCGCATAGACGTCGGCCGGCACCTTCATGGCGAGCCCCTGATGGGGCCGCTCCCGGTTGTACTGGTCCACGAAGGCGTCAAAGCGCGCTTGCTACTGGAGGACGTTGGCGGCGGCCGGCTTGGTCGCTTCCTTCTTCAGCGTGAGGTGCATCCGTTCGTGGCGGCCGTTCTGCTCGGGATGGCCTGGCTTGATCCGCTCGATCTCAATCCCGAGCCGCAGCCACCAGACCGCCAGTTTGCTAAGGCCGTAGAGGGCGTGGGCCGACGCAAAGGGCACCCCGTCATCGGTCCGGATCGCGTGCGGCAGGCCGAAGTCCTTGAACGTTCGCTCGAACACCGTGAACGCGAATTTCTCCTGTGTCGTCGAGAGCGCTTCACACGTCAGCAGGTAGCGGCTCGCGAAATCAGTGATCGTCAGCGGGTAGCAGTACCGCCGATCGCCGAGCATGAACTCGCCCTTGTAGTCGGCGCACCACAGCGCGTTCGGCTCACTGGGCCGCGACAGTTCGGTGCCCGTCGCTCTGGGGCGGCGGCGCCGCCGCCGGCGGACCAGGCCGTGACCACTTGCCGATGCAGCTGCTCGATCACCTCCGGAGCCAGCGCCCGCGCGATCTTCAGGATCGTCTTGGCATCTGGCACCTCGCCGGCATCGATGCGCGTGAAGGCGCGATACACAAGATTGGCGCGGACCTCCTGCTCCAGTCGTCGTAACTCCAATCGAACAGGTGCTTCAGAATCAGCATCGGGATGACGACGTCGGCCGGCGTCCCGAGCCGTCCCCGGCGGCGACTCTGGGGCCAGCGTTTTTCGAGCGCCTGGGCCACGACGTCAATCACGGCTTCGTCCTCGAGCGCCCTGTCGATGCGTCGCAACCAGTCGGGCCACAACTTGTGCCCGTCGGGCAACAGCACTTCGAACAGACTCCGCTCGCGCTGTTGCGCTGAACCATGCCCGCTCCTTTGGTGAATCGTCACGTGCGGGCAGTGTACGAGAGATCGACCGTCGCAATCGCCGACTCGCACGTTTGGTCACGGCCGGCCGCCGGCCGTCAGTACAATGCCGTCACTTACGCGGTCGTTTCTTCACCGCGAAGTAGACTAGGTACGCCTGTGCATGGCGAATTGCAAATCCCTAGGCATTTTGCAATTCGCCACTCACACGACCGAACCGTGGGACATTACGCGATCAACGCCAATTATTTGGACCACGCCCTATCCGCATCAAGATGTTGTGACACATCAGCGAAAAAATTCTTGACACCCGAGATACGCACTGACGAAAATCGAGCCCGCTGACCGTATCCGCCGAACTGATTCATCTGCCACAAAACTTATTTCGCCCGCAGCACGTATTGGTCGAATCGCAGCACTTATAGGTCGAGAGAGCGAAATCGTCGCGCGGCGTCACCTGCAACTTCGGACATCCGACTTGTGGAGGGGACCGTGAAACGACTCAGTTGGCTGTTCGTGCTGTGTCAGTGTGTGTCGGGATACGCGTGGGCGCAGAGCGGGACCGGGGCGATCAGCGGCACTGTACAAGATTCGTCCGGGGCCGTGCTTCCGGGCGTGACCGTGACTCTCGTCAATCCCGGGACTGTCGGTGGAGCTCAGGTGGCTATTGCCGATGCGCGGGGCGCGTATCAGTTCGCCAGGCTGGTTCCGGGACGCTATGGCGTCAGAGGCGAGCTGCAGGGCTTCCGAACTACGGTTCACGAGAACGTCGTGGTCAATGCCGATGTGACCGCTCGTGTCGATATCAGGCTGGAGGTTGGCGATGTCATTGAGACGTTGACCGTCACGGGGGAATCGCCCGTGGTGGATACGACGTCGACGCTGAACCAAACGGTCTTGGACCGCACGGTGATCGCCGCGCTACCGTCCAGAAATGATCTCTGGGGGGTTGCGAAGGTGGTGCCGAGCGTGATCTTGGACAAGTACGATGTGGGCGGATCGGAAGCCTACGGTGATTCGATAGCCACCGTGCACGGTGCCCGCCAAGGCGCCGAGGGGTCGCTCATGATCGATGGCATGGAGATCTACTGTGGAGCGAATGGTGGCCTTCCCTGCACGTATCTCGACCCCGCCGGTTACCAGGAGATCAATTTTCAGGCTGGAAATGCGCCTGCGGAGAGTGCGAAGGGCGGTGTCGCGTACAACTTGGTGACCAGGACGGGAACCAATGTTTTTCACGGCGGGTTCGCTTTTAACGGCACCAATCAACACCTGCAGTCCAACAATATAACGGGCGAGCTCCGCCGCGACCTGCTGGCCGGAGTTCCTGCCCGCGCGCTGGCAGCCAACCCGAGTTTGGTACCCGGCGCGAAGATTCTTCACATGTTCAATGTGACGGGGAATGCGTCGGGACCGATTGTGCGTGACAAGTTGTGGTGGGCAGCGACGTTAGACTACGGCGAGTTGGATCAACTTCTGCTGGGCAGCTACAACCCCGAAGGCACGCAGACGGTCGACGACAATCTGAGGAAGACCTACTCGGGGAAGATTTCCTGGCAGATCTCACCTAGCCATCAGCTCCACTTTTACGAGCTCATGGTCCAGAAGGCCGCGTTCCACCGGCCTGGTGAGGGCACCACGCAGTTTTACGAGAGTAGGGCGCTAATTTATCAATATCCCAACCTCAAACGCGTTCATCAATCGAGGTGGACCGGAGTGCTGTCACCCAGGCTCTTGGCGGAGGTCAAAAGCAGCCTTTTGTACGGCCCAACAATTCAGCCCGCGCGGCCCGAAGTGAAACCGGGCGATATCCCGCGTTTCGACAGGGTGACACTGGTGAACAGCGTGGCCCGGCCTACCTACGGCTGGACCCCGCAGTACCGATTTGTTCTCCAGTCCAGCCTGAGCTACGTCGCCAGAGCTCATGAGCTCAAGTTCGGATACCAGCGCGATCACGCCAACCTGCATACTCAGCAGTACTCGATGTCGCACTATCCGTCTGGACTTCGGGCCATCTATCGCGATGGTGTTCCCGATTCCGTCAACACGTATAACACCCCAGTGGATTTCGAGCAGTGGCATGACATCCAATCAGTGTACGCGCAGGACAAGTGGAACCCGATTCGCAAGCTGACGATTAGTGCCGGGTTACGGCTGCAAAGGGTCGTTGGCGGGATGCCGGCGGCCTGCCAGGCACAGACGCCTTTCATCGATGCACAGTGCTTCCCCGAGATCAAGAACGTGCCCAACTTCGTCAATCTCGCTCCGCGGCTTGGGGTGATCTACGACGTTTTCGGGGATGGCAGAACGGCGCTGAAGCTGACGGCTAATCGGTATCTCCTCGGGCTCGGTGTCGAATACACCGGCCGGATCAATGCGATCCGCTTGACGAATGATACGCGTGCGTGGACCGACCGTAACAACGATCTGACGCCGCAGTTGGACGAATTGGGGCCGTCGAGTGGTCTCGATCTTGGAACGACCGCCCGGTACAGCGCCGACACCGAGGCGCCCTATTCGAACGAGCTGTCGGTCGTGCTCGAGCACCAGCTTCCCGGGGCACTTGTTGTGTCCGTGGGTTACTTCCATCACGGAACACGGCGCGAGATCGGTTCGAGAAACGTGGCTATTCCCTTGGAAAGCTACACGCCTCTTCAAGTCGTGGAGAAGAGCAGCGGCCAACAGGTGACGGTGTACAACCAGGACCCGAAGTTGCGAGGCAAATTTGATACGCTGTGGGACAACTATCCGGAGCTGGACAGCGACTACAACGGCGTCGAGGTGAACGTCAGAAAACGCCTCAGCAACCGCTGGATGATTCTGGGCGGCATGTCTTACGGCAGAAGCACGGGCGATATCTATGGCACCGCCGACCTGAACGATCCGAATCTCACATTCCGCCAGGGTCTGCTGAATCAGGATGTGCCACTCGCAGTCAAGGTGTCGGGTCTGTATGAGTTGCCATACGGAATTTCGCTCAGCGCGAGCGCGCAGCATGCCAACGGATTCCCGGAGAGGACCACGGTATCGGTGGGTCGCGACACGGTCGCCCTCACGCAGGTCACACAGTCTCTGCTGGTGAGTCCAGCGGGGACAACCCGCCTACCAAGTGTCAACGTGATCGATCTCAGCGTGAGGAAAAGCTTCAGGTCGGGTGGGCTCAAATTCGAGCCAGTGGTGGATCTCTTCAACATCGGAAACATCAACACGATTACGTTTCGGACGACCCAGCTGGGTCCGGCCTATAACCGTGTGTTGAGAATCTTCCGCGGCCGAATGGTGAAGGTTGGTTTCAACATAGACTTCTAGATTCGCATGATCGAGGCGCAGTTTCGAGGCTCGTGGCTGATAACAGGGGACCACGCCGGACCAGCCACGGCTCCGCATGCTATCGGTGGGTATGCGCGAGTCAGAAGGTAACCGTGCGCTTCACCGCGACTCCACGAGGCAAGGGCCCTACTTGAACCACATTCTGAAGGTAGCTGAGACCTGTGAGGAGCCCACCGACCCCTACCATTGCCGCGCCTGCGTACGTTAGACGCTTATTGGTTTCCCCTAAGCAGACCTCTCCAAAAAAGGAAGGTTCGCACTTCGGAACCGTGGCGCTGAGGACTATCATCGTCGCCCCGGCACCAATTAGGAAAACCCCGCCTATCAGCATATTTCTCTTCGGACCAGCTGCTCCAGGCTGCGGGCTCTGCAGACTTTCTTCAACAACCTTTGTTGCCGACTGCATGATTGGACCTTGTGCGAATGCCGGAACCCCTAAGAACAGGATGACCAGCGTGAGGGCGATCGGTCGTCTCATCGGAGGCTCCTCTCTGATTCAGATTGGCGATTCGCAGATTCTCTCGATTACTTTGGCGAATGATGCCAGTGCAACCGCAGTGGAGACTCAGCCATAAACGCGGATACTAGGGCCACTCTGCTCG
>Ga0070698_100005024_pt1 | contig 14495 bp, 12 predicted proteins | sample KBSK1502metaG_FD_65477 | JGI IMG/M metagenome (GOLD analysis project Ga0070698, IMG submission 65477) | Corn, switchgrass and miscanthus rhizosphere microbial communities from Kellogg Biological Station, Michigan, USA - KBS K1-50-2 metaG | ecosystem: Host-associated > Plants > Roots >...
ACAGAACCTTTGGCCGTTCAGCCACGTTCAGAGTCACACGCTTAGAGCCACACGTTTCAGAATCAGATGTCAGATGCTTCTTCGAACTTGATCGAAGATAACTAGAATACGCGACTCTTCCACCGGAGGGAATGCACTTGCGGTCCGGGTTTCCCGGGCCTAATCGAGCGAGCCTAGGCGTCGGCTGGTGATCCTGACGGCTTAGCCGGAGCCAGAGTAACGAGGGCAACGCCGATGACAACGAGCGCAGCCACGCCTACCAATTCTCCGCGTTCGATCACCTTCCGATATGCCTGGAACGCCTTCAGCGAGGCGCGAGCGAAACTCGACCATGCCGTGAAAGCGATCAGGCTACGGTTCGTCGAGGGGTTGCGCGCTGCGATCAGCAAGAAAATCCCAAGGGTAACGTAGAGGCTAAGCATCATCGCCAATGCAGAGTCTCGTCCAAAAAAAATCGTCAACGGATAAACCAAAGCCAAAAAAACCAATCCAACCAATACCAATACGATCTTTAGCGCTCGTTCTTGAATCATGGTGCCCTCCGTTGCTCACGCGGCATTATGCGGTAGCGGCTTCCATTAGGCGATAGTCAGGCTTATTACCGAAGACGATGACAACCAAGACCGCTACGGCGGCGGCTAACCCGCACAGGATGGCTCCTACGTTGGTTCCAGTGTATGTTCGCGGTGAAAGCATTCTTGAGAGATGGTCGGGACGACTGGATTTGAACCAGCGACCTCACGCACCCCAAGCGTAAACTAGGCAATTACTACTGAGTGCAATGAATCGCGATTGTGTTTTGTTTTCTTTGCGTTTCGCGGCTCTCCCTTCTGTTTCGATTCCAACTGAGTACGATGGTTTATAACCGTGGTGTGCACCAAATTGTGCACCAAATTTCCAGTGGGGGATTTCGCGTTGTGAGCTTGGAAAGCCAGCATTTCTTAGCAAGGCGCGCGCGCACTCCCAGGATTGCCCTTTCTTGCGGCACAGGGGCGATTCTGGCAAGCGATCCGCAGCGCGAGTCAGTGGGCTTGATTGCTCAATTGCGAAGGACGCAATCTGAGGTCTGAACCTGCCACGAGCGCGAGCATCTGCTCATAAGCACGTTTGGTCATTTGAAAGTGCATGACCGGAGTCTCGCCCTTTACATCTTCATCTTTCCAGTAGAACAACGAAGGTGTCGAATCCGCATGGGCCTTTTGCCACGAATCCAAGTTTACGGTCGGCGGATGATAGTTAGTGTCGAGCACGCTCGCTCCGGTTTGGACTGAGGTGTTTCCCTGCCGCGCCTTCCGCAAGAGATCGAGAGCGCCATCGTAAGCGCGGGCAGTCACTACAACTTCAAACAAGGGTGCTCCTGGGACCGGAGCCGTCTCATCAAACCACAAAAACAAATCCTGCGGCATTCCGCTGGCTATGGCAGGCTGGTCAAATTTCCGGGGGCCTTTGGCTTTCAAATCGCGGTAGGCTTCGTCGTAGCTCTTGGTTTCAAAGAAGCTGAGATGATGTTCCCCAATATAGGCGACCATCGTTTGACCATTCGCGGGATTAGGTTCGTAATCGGGGTGCTTTGCACGCCATTCAGCGGCTACTTCATTGGCCAGACCCTCAGCCGTGGGACACGTCCCAGAGATCGAGTTGCCAGCCGCATTGGAATAGAGATATGGCTGGGTGGGGTGCGTAGAGCAATACTTGCGCCGCCATCCGGGAAAGTGAGCGCGAAAGATTGCCATCCCAATTCCATTGCCGATGGCTTGCCCTGTCTCGTACTGCTCGTGCTGCTGTTCAGCGACCCGAGCCCCTTGGTCGTTGCTGGTGCAATATGCAGTGTTACCGGATAGCGAACAAACGGTTGTCACCTGGGCGGCGGCCGTCTCAGTTACAGCCGCCAGAAGGATCACGAGGATTAGCGGTCGCATGGGCGTGACCTCCCGAGTACAAACTACTCTCGATGGGCTAAGAAGTACAGGAGAGTGCGGAGGGAACCTGACGATTCCAGCACTCATCCCGTATAGGCTTTTTCGAGGATATCCGCGACCTGGTGGAGTTCCTCATCGCCGAGTCTGGATAGGTCAAAACACTTATCTGGCATTGGCCCGCCGTTGAAAGCATCCGCCTTGGCCAGCATCTCACCGAGCGATTTCAGGCACTCGCGCACTTCACGCAGCGCTACAATGGAGCCTCTGTGGTCTCCCTCGGATTCCGTCCGGGCAAGCAGTTCCCACGCCTTGCGCTGCACCCGCCGCATTTCGTCAAGCAAGGTTTCACCGAGGCGCTCTTCGTGCTGGGCCTGGGCCTTGCCAATCGCATTGGCGACGTGGTTTTTATGGCGTAGCAGCCCTGCCGGAGAAATCGAAACACGTTTCGCTATGTTTCGTAACGGCTCGCCCGCAATGAGGGCCTTTTCAATTGAGCGACGCTCAGGACTCGAGCAAGCTAGACAGGTTCGCGGCATAGATTTCTCTCAGGCCGGGCCGGCCAGTCGCCTGGGTTCAATCAGTTTGGCAGGAATCGACTCTCGAAGCTAGATTCAAACTAGCAATCCTTCGGTTAACAGTTCGGCGTCCAATTTGCCCACTGAGTACGATGATTTGCGATCCTGTTGACTTTCCACCTCCTTACAGGTGGTTTGCTCCCCTGCCCGAACTATCACCGTCTGATACGGTTTTCGATCTAGGGTGGACACAAAATGGGGCACAGTCACAAATCGATACAATGAGAGGCACCTGTACCGGTGCGGTTAAAGAACCGACGCAGGAGGCGGGAAGTAGGACTGTCAAACTGTCAAAGTTGGGTCGAACATAGCAGGGATTGGTAGAGTCGGAGTTCAACCACTAACAGAAACTTCCGACACGAGCACCGCCACTATTGTGACAAGGACCGAGATCACTCAGTTACGGCCCACTTCCGAGGCCAAAACCGCTTTCTCAGATCCAAAAATCTAAGGTTTGAAATAGCCATGCCTTACCTGTCGTCATCCCCAAACAGACCATCAAGGAACCCCGCGATCATCTCGAAAACCATGCGAATTGGAGTTGATATCAGTCGCCCGAGGCTTCTTGCGATCTCTTTCAACCAGCCAGTGAATGATTCCTGACTCCGCCGGATTGATTCGTATTTTGCCTGCGACATCCTGCCGAGTTCACGGTTTAGCTCGCCAACCACATAATCCCTTTCTTGTTGGCTGAGGATTCAAACATATGCGCTTCGAACGCTTCTCTCTCCAGGCTCCGCCTAGTTCGAACAGCAAGATTTCAAACTTCGTCGAGGTTTCGCGGTGACACCGAGCCTTCAGCCTCTTGACAGGTTCACGAGAAAGTATTACAAAGCTCATCCCTTACGCCCAGGTCACCCAGCTCAAAGGTCAAAAGGCCCTCCCCAGAATGCCTGGGGAAGGGAATGCGCCGCGATATGTTAGGTAGGTGCCTGATGCCACGCGTACAGATCTCTCGCAAAGCCCGTCTCGCTTTGGTGTCCACTTTTGTCGCATTGCTCGGAACACCAGGGCGCTGCGCCGGCCAGAGTGCGTGTCCCAATCCCCCCGTGGTCAGCATTTCGTCCTCAAGCATGCCAAACGACGTATGCGTGCCGGCGAACTTTGGGGGAAATCCCATCGACTTCTTTGATGATTTTTCCTGGAAGAGTTTTATCGCGGCAGTATGGCCCACCCAGAACGGGAGCCGAGGAAAACCTGATCCGAACCAGCCGGTAACCGGGACTGGGCCGAGGGTCTTCGAGACCTACAAAGCCTTGTGGGAAGTCTTCCACAATGATGGATCCGCTCCGGCCGGATGGGACGCTACCGACAAAATGAATGCCTGTGCCGCGAACGTTGGGTTCGGTGAGCTCGTGTTGGCTTCTTTTTCAAAATTCAGTGATCTAGGCCAGGCAGGTTTTGGATCCTTGGTGGGCCCTCTTGTCGCCCAAAATACCACCTATGTGCGATACCTTACTGCATTCAACGAAATGGAGTTCGCTCAGATTGCGTCGAAGAGCCTATACCTTCGCAAGAATCTGCCAGCATCCCCCAATTCCCTGACATTGCCAAATGGTTCTGTGGACGTGAAGTCTGCGTGGATTGAAATGGCCAATATCCCCAATCCCGAGCGCTATTACACACGGACGGCACTAGTTCTCGATCCAACCACGGGAGAATGCAAGAAGGAGCTGGTTGGCCTGGTTGGTTTGCACATTGTTCAGAAAACTCCCTCACGTCCGCAATGGATCTGGTCGACGTTCGAACAGGTGGACAACGTGCCCCCGACCCAAACGGGCGCGCCCGGAAAGTTCGCCTTCAATGACGGCACAAGTAAGCCGATGCCCAACGCCAATCCTTATTCTATTTCGCCGCTCACGCTGCCTGTACCTACTCCGTTCAACGTACAGCGCGTGAAGCCGGTTCACACTTCCACCGCAGCTACGAATGCCAAATATCAGAAGGCACTTCGGGATCAAAACTCGGTATGGCAGTTCTATCAGCTGGTCATGACGCAATGGCCCGTACCGGTGGGTCAACCTCAGCTACCCGGAACACCAAATAATACATTCCCTGGAGCTGGATCGGATTCAACGAGCTTCGCAAATACCACGCTCGAGACATTTGATCAGACGAACATCCGCACCGGCTGCATGAATTGTCATACACAGACGATGGCAGCAACGGATTTCGTCTGGAGCATAGCGGACCATGCTTTTCCGCCGAACGTGCCGAGCTTGTTAATGAAAAATCCGTCGTTCCGCGAACTCCGAACGTTGATGGAACTCAACATCGCGAAGGAACCGGATAAGTCAAGGCCGAAATGACCAGGCGTCCGAAGGCCTTTTGGGACACGGATTGCGAATAGTGGCAGAACTTTCGAGTGGAGAGACAACGATGGCACTCAGATCCTATGCAGAAGTACAAAAGTTCATCAGCGATATTCTGACCGCCAACGGCGAAGCCGGTGGGGTGCCCGGCGCACCTCATCGCGCGTTCTGGACAACTTTGCTGTACAACGATTTCGTAAATGGGAACGTCCCGAATGTACTAGACCCGACGTCCAATAAGCCTGTCCCGATACTCGTCAAGGGCAACTCTGCACAGTCGAATCTTATTCTTTCCCTCCAGGGGAAGGGGCCCTTGTTCGATCCCAACACCGGTGCGTTCGGCCAGATGCCGGCGAATGGTCCGCCCATGTTTACGGCCGATCAGATTCAACAGCTCGCGGATTGGATCGACGCCGGTTGCCCGCAGTAGCCAGAGGTACGAGGCCATTGGGATTGATTAAGGCAATTTCGCCAGCTCTCTCCATGCTCAGGCAATAGCCTTTTATCCGGGCACACTCTCGTATCACCACTGGATTCATCCCGGATGACGGCGTCTACTGGACACAAATCGGCACAAGCGTGACGATCACGATGTCTGAGAATGCTTACATCGGCCTAGCTTCGAGCGGCCAGTCAACGAGCACGGCTCTCACTGCAACCTTCGACGGCACTTCCGTGAACTCGACTACCTCCGCCGCTCCCACCATTACAAGTGTGTCCGCCACAACCGGGTCCATCGGCGGCCAAGTAGTGATCTATGGAACCGGATTCGGAGCTTCTCAGGGCAATAGCACTGTGTATCTCAACGGCGCGCCGGTGACGATTAGTTCCTGGAGCAATACTGCCATTACGATCATCATCCCGTCGGGAGCAACTTCCGGGCTCTTGGGCGTGTCAGTCGCGCCGAGCATGAACAACAGCAACACCGTTTTCTTTACGGTCACGACCCAGCCCTTGCCCCCCACGTGGCTAGATTTGGATATCGGGAACGTCGGAACAGCGGGCAGTGCAACCTACTCGAACGGAACGAACACCATCACGGCAGCGGGACAGGGAATTTCAAATACGTTAGATGGATTCCACTTCGAGTACCAGCCGATTTCTGGTGACGGCACAATCATCGCTCGGGTGGCGAGCATTCAGGGCGGAATGTACAGCAACACCAATCAAGTCGGAGTCATGATCCGCGAATCCCTACATCCCGGCTCACTACAGTACCCGCCCTTGTACGCGATGAGGATCAAAACCTTGAAGAAGATGCGGTGTTACGATCCCTTTGGAGTATGGATAAATGTGGAAAACCGTCGAGAAAGCCTTTTGTATTGCAGCTCCAATTCGGGGTCATAAGACCAGTGCTCCCCGTAGACAATTCTCCTCACACCCGCTGCCAAGGCCAAGTTGAGGCAAGACAAACAGGGTCGAAGATTCACATAGAGCGTGGCACCCCTGACGATTCGGCCGTGGAATGCTGCCTTCGCTAAGGCTAGTTGCTCAGCATGCAAGCAAATACAGGAGTCGTATCCGGTTCCAACCTCACCGCCCAGTTTGCATCTGGGACATCCCGCTACCAAGCAATTTCGGAACTTGGGCGCCACGCCATTACATGCGGACGCGATGATGCCTCCATTTTTGACAAGGACGGCTCCGACACTTCTTCTGGCGCAATCCAAGGCTTCGAGGATCGCGGGCTTCGCCTCGCGGACGCGGGCCAACAACGTATCGTCCAGGGCGCACCTCGGTTTCAGGCGGAGGGTATCTCCCTCAACCGCGACAATCACGCCGCGGCGCTGAAGTTCGGTCAGGATTGCAACCGCTTCGGTCACACCCGCACCTCATCCTCGCCCTCGATTTGATTCTCGGGAACCAGAATCACTTTTTGCAACTTTTCGGGAACCACAATTTTGCCAGTGTTTACGCGGGCTTCATCCACTTTTTCGCATTCCGGTTCCCTGGTTCCCGCTATATACTGGGAACCAGAATTCTCGAATGCGTAAAGGATCGCGGGCAGCACTGAACCGGGGAAAGTGCCGGCGTCGTTGTTGCAGCCGTCGTTCAACAATCCCAGGAAGGAACTTTTCCACTTTGGTGTCAAGGAAGGAAGGTTGACGGCAACCAGGTATGCGTTGCGGCTCGAAAAATGCGTCCGGCTTACTGTATATAACGTGTTGCCGTCAGGCGATATGACCGGCGCCACATTGATTCCCGGCCGTTGCGATCCGCAAGTGACCGTGCCAGGGTTAGCGGTCGCTGAGGGTGGCCACGGAAGCGTGTCGGTGCCGAACGTTCCGAGGCAGGTTGTCACAGGGTTCGGAACCAGCGAGGCATATGTCGCCGTGGTGACCGTACCATCGGTGGCGATCTTTACCAGCCAGGAGTTCACGACGTCATCGCCGTAGATGTTGTTTGGATCGGCATACCGAATAGCGTTGTAGTAGATATTGCCGGAGCCATCGGCAACGAGCGGGCCATTCACGTAGGTATTGTTGTTTGAACCTTGAAACCTGAACTGATTAACGACGGATCCGTTGGACTTATTTAGCTGAGACACGGAGCCCCCAGCCCCGGGAACATATACATAACTTCCAGAAAGCACACCATGGAAAACCGGCTCCCAACCACCTAAAGGGGCGAGTTTCAAGGATTGCCAGTCGCTGGCGAAATTCCACACGGAAACCAGCTGGCCACCGGACCAGGTAAACTTCTGCTCATTCCAAGTCCTGGTACTCGGATCGTTGGGATCATATGTGCCCGTCTCGACTTCCATGTAGGCGTCACTGCCGTCGAGTAAGGGGGCCTGATAGTGGGCCAGCAACTCGCCGCCGTTGGCCGCCTGCTCCTGAGGGACGAACGGATCATAGGTAATGTCCGCGATGATGTTGGTAAGGTTTTGCCCGGATACTGTCACGGTCCCGCTGTGCTGGGGATTCTGGCCCCACTGAGGCCAGCCTACCCTTCGGAAAGGCTATCCGCCGAGAGCGGGAGACGCTGGGCTTATCGCAAGAGGAGTCACGGAGCGTGAGCGAACCTTTTTTCTTGACGCGATTTAGAGCGGAGACTACGCTCGCAGCAGTTTGTTGACCCTTTCCATGATTTCCCCCAAGCGCAATGCGGCGGCGCGGATGGCAAGACTTATGCCTATGACGCTGATCGGCCTTCTGCTTTCGTCACGGTGCGCGTTATGTCAGGACGGCGTAAGTGAAGAGAATGCGATAAACGGCAATAGCGCGCAAATTGTCGTGACGGTGCGCGACAGTTCCGGGGAACCGCTCTCCGTGCCCGCGGTGGTGCGACTCTACCGTTCAGGGGGAATTCCGAGCGGCACCGGAACGACCTCGAAGGGAGGCCGTGCCATTTTTCTGCCGCAAAATCTCGGCGACTTTACGGTTGTAGTGGAAGCAACCGGCTACAAGCCCGGACGCGGAGAGGTGTCCGTACCGATTCCGGTGAAGGCTGAGGTTGATGTGTATATGGAGCCGGAGGGGGCTTCGGCAAACAGCGCTGGCGTTCCGGGCCAGCCTGTGCTGGCGCCGAAAGCGAAAGCAGCACTGGATAAAGGACTGCACGCGCTGCGTGCGAACAAGCTAGAAGAGGCAGAGAAATATCTCAGCGAAGCGATGAAGCTGGCGCCGGGACATCCGGACGTCTTGTATTTGCAAGGAGTGCTGTATCTGCAACGCGAGGATTGGCCGCACGCGCAAAGCGTTTTGGAAAAAGCCACGCAAATCGATCCGAATCATGCGCGTGGGCTGGCGGCACTGGGGACTGCGCTTTCGAATCAGGGAAAATACGACGCAGCGATCGGCCCGTTGGAAAAATCGTTGCAATTGAGCCCAGGCGGCTGGGAAACACACTGGACGCTGGCGAGGGCGTACTACTATCACAAACAATATGACGCCGCACTGAAAACATCGCAGCGAGCGCTGGCGGAGTCAAACGGCAAGGCGCCGGAGATCGCGCTGATGGTGGCGCAGTCGTTGACGGCGGTTGGGCGCTACGAAGAGTCGGCGCAGGTGCTGCGAGAATTCTTGAAGAATCACGGCGATCATCCGGAAGCGGGGACGGCGCGGCGATGGCTGGAGCGCTTGTCAGCGGCGGGAAAAATCCGGCGCGACTAGATTCCGCATGTAGATAATTTCTAGTCGCTCGCGGAGTGCATCCTAAAGAGCAGCTTGATTTGTCGCAAGACCGGCAGGCCGCAGACGCCAAGAATCAGGTACGCAGCTTCAGAGAAAACAAAAAAGGGCGAAGCCGTCTGAGCTTCGCCCTGTTCATGTTCAGGCTTTGTGCGCCTAGAAGTCGAGGCGCAGACCGAATTGGATGAAGCGGGGCGCATTGTACTGCTGATTGATAGCGCCGAAAGACGTGGTTGACCCGCCGAAATCTACCGGCATGTCAGTGCTGGTGGTGCCCCCCGTGCCCTGCAGCAAAGGATGGTTGAAGGCGTTGGTCATCTGACAATCGAAACGCGTGCTGATGCGCTCTGTGATTTTGGTGGTCTTGGAGATACCGAAATCGACGTTCCAGCGGCCAAAGCTGCGGATAAACGCACGGCCGTTTCGGCCGTCTGTTCCAAGATCGGGAACGCGGAAGTCAGCAACCACTGCCCCTGGATCGGCGAAGGCGCTATTGAAGACCTTGCCTGTCTTGGGATCGACAACGTTGTAGTGCGGCGAAGCATGGAATTTCTTGCCGTCTATGGAGATGAGCCCCGAACAATTGCCGAACACGGAGCCCTGACCCCATTCCTGGCAGCTTGCGCTGTTGTAAACGTCGATGGGCAGACCCGAACCGTAGGTCCAGACGCCTGCGACGTTCCAGCCGCCGATGACCCGGTCAAACCAATTGCCTGAGCTAAAGCGCTTTCCACTGCCGAACGGCAGGTCGTACGTAACCAAAGTAGTGAAAGCGTGACGCCGATCAAATTGTGCGGATCCATAGTCGCGGTCCAGATTGAACGCATCGGAAGTCTCGTTGAGGCTTTCCTGGTTCTGTCCGATTTGGTCGAAGGCATGCGAGAAGGTGTAGTTAAAATTGAACGTAAGGCCAGCAGAAGTTTGTTTGCGAAGGCTCAGGAAGCCCGCATTGTAGTTGGAATGGCCGTGGCTGCCGATGATGTAGGCGTCTGTAACCTGAGTACCATCTGCGCCGCCGAAGTTTGGAATGGGCAGACCTTCCCAGAAGTCAAGGACATCGGCGTCAGTAAAGCCCGACAGTCCATCTCCAAACTTCTTAATAAAGAACTGCGTGCAAGATCCACCGCAAGCTGTGCCGGAGGTTGCGCCGAGCGCTTCAAGGAAGGGCTGGTTACCGATCGAGGCGGCAGCTTTGCCGGCGCGCAAGGAATTGGCGATGTTGCTGAAGGCATTGGCGAACGTTTGGCCGCCGAGGGTGTACATGTAGGGGACCTGATTCATGGCGTAGCCCTGATACAAACGCTGAGCGTAGTTGCCCACATAGCCAACTTCAAGCAGCATATTGCCCTTCAGTTCCCGCTGAACGGTCAGGTTGAAAGTGTGAGCGTAGCCGATTTTCCGCTTGGGATCGATGCGGAAGTCGAGGGTTTCAAAGGGGCTATTGTAGGGCGCTGTGCTGCCTCCCGGGATCAATGGCTGCCCGGAGGGGATGTTCGCGAGCGGCGGAATGGGGACGACCGTGCCGTCGGTGCCGATACGGAAGCTGTTGCTGGGGTTGGCGCCACCTGTGCCGGCGCAGGAGACTCCCCCACCGCTCACGATTGGCCCCTTGCATTGCAGGTTGTTGCCGAAGCCGATGCCGAGTGCGGGAATCATGACGATTCCGACGCCGTTGACGCGATCGTAGACGCGTGAGTAGCCGCCGCGCACGACAGTCTTGCGATTGCCAAAAACGTCGCCGAGTAACCCGCTATCGAAGGACGGATTCCAGGCAATTGCGACGCGTGGCGAAAAGTTGGTCCAGTCGGGATCGTAAGGATACTTCCGCCCGGTACGTTTGATCGGGACATAGTCGATTTGCGGGTTAAAGATCTGACCGGCCAGCGCAGCATTCTTCCGCTGAGCGATGTAATCATCGAAATTGATGACTTTTCCGGTGGAGTGATCGACAGCCATCGTCTGCTCACCGGTACTCTCGTAGGGCGGCAACTGGACACCCCAATTGATGCCGAGACTGAGAGTTAGGGACGGTTTGATCTTCCAACTATCGTTGACATAGAGAGAGTAGTTGTCGACGTTGGTGTGCTGCTGGAGTGGAGTGCCAGGAGCATTGGGCGAGAAATCGGAAGCCCTGGTGAACAATTGCTGCGCGCGATCCATCATGCCCAAGACGGCCGCGTAATCGGTACGCCAGCGAGACGCCTCGCTGGACGCCAGGCCCGCCGGCGTGGGAATGCCGCCGATTCCGCTACTTGCGGCGAGCCGCCCGATAGTCATCACTTCCGAAGTAAGGCCGCCCACTACTTTATCGTCCCGACGGTGAAAGAACTGCTGTTTGCCGGCGCGACCACCAAACTGGACGAGATGGCTGCCCTTGACCCAGCTCAAGTTCTCCACAAAGGTGTAGTCCTTGCCATTCCACAGACGGCTGCGCGCGTTTTGCGTGTCTACGTTTATGGGTTGCATCCCAACGGTCCGGCCCTCTCCCAATATGCTGAGCGCGGCATTCAGGCCATTCGGCTGTTTGAAACCCGCTGGCGAAGGCATCAGCGAAGGAGCGAAAGTGGCCCATTGCCACCAGTGGCGGAGAAAATCAAAGCGGAATTCGCTGGTCAAATGCGACGTGAGCTGACCCGTGAGACCGGTGACCAAATAGCGCGGTGCCAGAGGACGCTGTGCAAGGGCCGTCGGTATACCGGACTTGTCGCCCGACAAGAGACCCCCAATGTCTACCTGTACGGGCGAGGAGAATTGTGTCTTGCCGTAGCGATAGCTGGCCATAACTTGCCACTTGGAACTTATGTTATGGTCCAGGCGGATGACGCCGAAGTCTTCGGTAAGCGGAGTCTTGGCAGCGGCGCTGAAGCCCAAAGTGTTGATCCCATCCGCACCGGAGCCGGTGGGCTGATTGCCGGGCGGCAAGAAGCTCCACACCGCCTTGATGGTGGGGTCGAGACCCAAACCGCGCGGATCACAAGGGCCTGTAGTCCCGCTCCCGAAGGTGCAGGTGGACGGGGCAAGAGTTTGACCGGTGGAAGGCACTACTGTAGGCGTCGGATTCAGGTTAACCAGGCCGCCGCCAAAATGGAGGATTCCGGCTCGCATGTCAGCCGAAGGTACGCGGCGAACTATATCCGTGGAACTGATGAAGCGCCGGCCTTCATAATGAACAAAGAAAAAGGTCTTGTCCTTCCAAATTGGACCCCCTAGGCGCCCGCCAAAACGGTTGTCATGCAGACCTGGATTCGGCTGCCCGACGCTATTGCGAGTCCAGGTGTTCGCGTTCAGGTCGTTGTTCTGCAAATATTCGTACACGGCGCCATGGAAGGTGTTGCCGCCGCGGCGAGTCACCATTTGGACTTCGCCCCCAGCGGAGCGTGAGAACCCTGCGGTCGCATTGTTAGTTACGACGCGAAATTCCTCAAGGCTTTCTACTGGCGTCGGTACAACGGCGCGGGGAGTGGCACCGAAATTAGTGCCACTGTACTGACCGCCGCCAGCCGTACTATCACTGGCATCGCCGCCGTCGAGAAGGAAGGTGTTCTGGTCGCTGCGGGCACCGGCAACCTGGCCGCCGGTGTTGTCACCTTCGCCGGTGAGGTTCGGAGAGCCGGGACTGTTGAAGCCGGGATTCGCAAGAGGTTGCAGTAAGAGTAGCGCCGTTGCATCGCGGTTCAAGCTCGGCAGATTGTCCAGCATCTTGCGCTCAAGGACATTGCCAACGGCGGCGTCAAGAGTTTGCAATTCCACTGCGGCGCCCGCCTGGACCTCCACGGTCTGCGTCATCGTCCCAATTTCAAGCTTTGCATCCAGGACAAGCGACTTTCCTACTTGTACGTCTAGAGGCCCGATGGCCATGGTGCGGAAGCCGTCTTTCGCAATGGTCACTCTGTACCCACCGGGAGCGACACTAACGAAAGTGAATAAACCGGTGTCATTGGTAACCTGAGTCCGGGAATCATTTGTGGTTAGGCTGCGCAATTCCACCGAGGCTCCCGGGACGAAGGCGCCCTTCGGGTCAGTGACCGTTCCGGTGACAGTAGCCGTTGATGAACCCTGCGCACTTAAACTCATGGGAAGGGCAAGTGCGATCAGCAGAATCAACAAAAGACAAAAAGGCAAATGCCTGCTCCGCCAAAGTGAGGAACACATAGCGCATACCTCCAACCAGGTTTTCGTAGAGCCCCGTCGTAACCGAATGAAACCTTGGGGCCTATATAGGATTGCTGACTGGATTTGTCAACATAAATTCTGACTAACACGGAACAAAGCTTTAGATGAAGCGGATATAAATCTCTGCACACAGGTTCTCGCGTCAGGGCGCCAAGATCTACGGCAGGCAAAAAACAGGGAGCAGACTGATCTAGAAACCGCTCATTATGCCGACTTAATCGAGAGCTTCACAAACCAGGACATCGATCCGGTGGCTTCTCAACAAGAAGGAGGCAGATAAGATTGCAAACCGCCAGAAGGAAGCCGCCGCAGAAATTGCAGCACGCGAAGCCCGAAAGCCATTCCTCGATAAGCGACTTGAACTTTACGTCCAGGCCGCGACATATGTCGCTACCATAAGCACAAGCGTTGACTCGAAAGATGTCGCGGAAGCAAAAAAGCGCTTCTGGACTCTCTATTGGGGACCACTCGCTCTTGTCGAAGACGAGAATGTACAGCAGAAAATGGACGAGATCGCCCGGTGTCTACGAAACAAATCTCAGTGTGGCCCTAAAGAACTCCGGTCGCTATCGGAACAGTTGGCGCTCAACTGCAAGAAATCCATCAGTTCGGAATGGGATGTGTCGCTGGCTGGTAATACAGCGAAAATTGAGCCTCCGCTCGACAACCCATAAATTAGACAGTCTCCATCCTTAGTCCCTCATGTCAGCGGCACGATTTCTTCCGAGGATTTTACAAGAACCGGCAATGGCGTCCTAGTTTTCTAGCCGTACTGCAACGTTCTTGGTGCATAGTCGAAGTTCGGTTCAACGGTTCACCCGTAGCTGCGGGCGCCCCGACACTGCCAGAAGACCGAGCAACTACGGTAGACCCTGTACCTCGTGTGCAATCCGACCTTAGAAAAATCTCTCGTCTGAAGACCGCAACTGGGCACTAATGGCTACTGTTACCTACCGCCTAACAGCCCTATTGAAAGCGCAGCGCTCGGCCAGATCGTCAGAATTGCGCGCAAGATTTGCGGCCTGAAACCCGCTAGGTTTCAACGAGACGAGCCTTGGTCGAGAGCTGTAACGGAATGCCGCAGGTAGGATGAAGCCCCGTCAAAACCGAGAGGGCTTCGGGGGCAGACAACTGTGACGAGCCGTCCGCGGCATCAAGGGCCTGGGATGAACGCCCCGCTTCGCGGCGCGCCCTTGAGCCCCCCAGCTCGCGGGCGGAGAACTATTCTCTTAACGACGCCGACGACCTTATATGGGGAATATGGGGACTATTAGGTCGATGTTGTCCGACTTCGTCTTTTCTTGGAAGTTCATGCGGTGTTCGGAAAGGAGCCCGACGGCGGCTCCGCCGGGCTCCTCAAGAAGCGATACGACTAGTTGCGCA
>Ga0070698_100005025_pt1 | contig 14492 bp, 14 predicted proteins | sample KBSK1502metaG_FD_65477 | JGI IMG/M metagenome (GOLD analysis project Ga0070698, IMG submission 65477) | Corn, switchgrass and miscanthus rhizosphere microbial communities from Kellogg Biological Station, Michigan, USA - KBS K1-50-2 metaG | ecosystem: Host-associated > Plants > Roots >...
TTCGAGTTTATTGCCGGTGCGCTCTGCCTTGATTTCGTAAATACCGTGGGTTCACACGGTTTTGAGCAGGCAAGAGAGAAATTGCCTACCTATTCTGACCTGGTTCGCTGGAGCAAGGAGGCAAGCCTCATTGACGACGGCAAGGCGCTCGAACTCCTAGCCTTTTCGGAGGCCAACCCGAGCGGGGCATCGAAGGTTCTGGAAGAAGCGAGAGGATTCCGTGAAACGCTTTTCCGCATATTTGGGGCGCTGCAGCGCAAACAGTCGCCTGACCAGAGCGATCTTGGTGCTTTAAATAAAGCGCTACGGAAATTCCCAATTCGACTGGAAGTCCGCCCTCAGGGTGACGATTTCTGCTGCTCGCGAGAAATTGCCCAAATCACCGATGAATGGCCGCTCGCCCCGGTTGCTTGGTCAGCAGCCGATCTGCTTGTTTCGGATCAGGTGCACCACGTCCGCCAGTGTGCAGACGCCACGTGCGGATGGCTTTTTGTCGACACTTCGAAAAACCACAGCCGACGTTGGTGCTCGATGGGGGATTGCGGCAGCCAGGCAAAAGCGAGACGATATTACCAACGCAAGAAGAAGTTGAACCGATGAGCGGGAAGCGCGGCCGTCATCTCTCGAAGGGCGAAGAGCGGATGAACGAAACTGTTGGCCACGGGGCCGATCTGACGTTTCATGCGCTTACACCGAATCGCTGGCCAGACTTCGAAATGCTGGTAGGTCCTCGCGGTGCATGCGCCGGGTGTTGGTGCATGTGGTGGCGTCTCACGTCTCGTGAATTCCGCGATGGCGCCGGCGTGACCAATCGTGACCGATTTCAAGAATGTGTCAGGGAACCAACTCCACCCATTGGCTCTCTATACGGGCACAGAGGGGTCATTTACGCGTGCTGGATTTCATGTGGTCGCAACGCCTACCTCGGTTCGTCGCATCATGCGGAAACAGCTGTCGCTATGAGTCCTCGGGTAACTATGGCTTCTTTTGGAAGGAGACTCCCCCTCCGCGCGAACAGCCTCGACCCAAACGAAAAAAGCGCCACCTTCTGGCGGCGCTCCTTTCCATGATTCGGACAGAAGATTTCTCTTCTTCTTCTGTTAGTCCTTTCGTTCAACCTTTACCTTTTGGCCCGTCTGACGATCCAGATAGATCTCCTTATTGTGCTCCTTTTTAATCAACTGGTAGCGCGGTAAGTCCTGCTGCACCTGCTCATAGGTGATGACCCGCTGCTGCGTCGGCTCGGTCGTAGTGGTTGTTGTTATAGTCGAGCCGGGAGCTTGGACAATCGTGCCGCTTTCGTTTACGTAAACCACCCTGGTTCCTTCGTCCTGACGAACTGTCACCGCATAAATTCCGCCAGCCTGCCGAATTACGCGCGTCACAGCGCTGGCACTAGGGATATGGGTCTCTCGAACCACGGTCATTTGAATCGGCTGGGGTAAGGTCGCGAATTCAATCTCATCAGCCCGAGCAAACGCACCAAGAGACAAGGTTAGAACTAGTAATGCAACGTATGTTTTCATAGTGCTTTTGTGTTGTGAAGCGTTATTGATCGCCTTATATCCATCCGACGGATGTACCGGCAGGTTTCTTCAACGGCAAAAACTTGCACTCTGCCAAATCGACATGTGTTGCTCATCCTGCAGCGGTCCGGCGGTTTAATCCTCAGGTCCCAATTAACCAGTCAACCAACATCCCTCGCCAGGGCGGTTGACAATAACGATGTGACCTTTCAGCTCCATAATGAAAACAGCCGTGCGTCAATGCCGCACGGCTGTTTGTGTTTTTATAACTAACAACTAGATTCCAGTTGAGGGATTAACTGTTTACTCCGTTTAGGTGATCAACGCGCTTTTGCAGTCGGCTCTCTCGTTTTTGATCGAATTGCGCCAACTTATCTTTCTGGTCCGGAGTCAGGACACTTACGATCTGAGAACGGATTTTCGCCCGCTGAACGGTTAACTCGGTTTTGGCATTACCGACAGTCGCCGAGAGCGAACGAATGGTGGTTTCATCATTCGGGTTCTTGACGATTGCCTCGTGCAACGCTTTTTCCGCATTCAACAGATTTACCATCAGTCCTTTGTTGGCTGACTTATCGCTCTGCAACAGCTGACGAAGTTGTTGTCGCTGAGCATCCGTTAAATCCAACGCCTTCCAAAAGCCGTGATGATGTTTGTGCCATTGGTGCTGCTCTCCAGTCGTCGCAGAAGGGCTAGCGTCTGCCGACTGCGCATGCAGGGAACAAATGCCCAGCGCACTCACAGCGGCAACCATTAGAAGTTTCAATTTCATACGAGCTTATTGACGGCTCGTTCGCACGGAGAAGTTGCACTTCGGGATTTACGGTCAATCGGCCTTACGAAAGGATCTACACATTGGTGAACGGTTCAGGTACAACGAACGTCAACGAACGTCAGCGAACCGGTAGCAGGCTGTTTTACTCTTTCGCGTGCGATCTTCGACCCCATGAGCTGTTCGGTAATCCACCAGTGCTGGCTATCGATTACTGGCATCCACTGACGTTCGCTGTCATTCGTTTGAAGTAATTCGCCACCCGATTCACTTTAAGTTGGCAACTAGACAATGGGTTATAAACAATTGCCTAAATCTCTGGGGTATCGGCGTGCCGAACGTGCGCCTCGGCCAGGAGATTCAATTAACTGTCCCGCCCAAAGCTGAATTTGGATGCAGAACCCAGAATGAAGAGTAAGACCTGGCTATACGAGCCCAGCCCCCACCGAATCTGGAAGCCCAGACCGCTAGATCGCGATCCGACCTCCCAACCCGCAACCTGTAACCCGCAACCCGCAACCTGTAACGCCTGATCGACTACTCGCCAGCGACCTCGCCGGGCTGGCTCATCCGATCGATCATCTTTTGGGTGCGCCGCGCCTGATCCTGCTCAGTTTGAGCTAGTTTTTGCTGCTGGGTAGAATCGAGGAGCGTCACGATTTTCGTTCGAATTTGTGCTTTGAGAACAGCCAGATTAGCCAATGCATTCCCCAGTTGCGTCGTCCGCGCCCGGATTGTGGATTCATCCGGCGCATTGGCTTGCATAGCCGTGTTCAGGTCCCGATGCGCTTCCAAGACCGCTTTGAAGGCGCTCCGGAATGTGTCGTGATTAGACTGGAAGATCTGATGAACCTGCTGCCGCTGAGTTTCGGAAAGATCCAGATCGTCTAAAGTCTCCCGACCAAAACCGCCCAGACAGCCGCCCTCGCCGAAACCGTGTCCCTGCGCCGAAGCCACGGTCAAGGGCGCTAAACAGAGGAAAAGTATCGCCAACCAAGCATTCGATTTCTTCATGAAGCAATCGTTTCCAATTTTTTGACTTTGGCATGCCGATTATGACGAATGGCTCAAGCGAAGGATTGAAGGCAAAAAAGGCCGCGTATCCGTCTGAGCCACCAATTCGGTGACCGGCCGGTCTCTCTATGTACTGCCGCGTCGCGCGTGGTCGGCTCGTCATCGAATTGGTGGCTCAGACGGATACTCATAAGCTCAGCTTTTGCCGGAAAGTACGAGCCGCCCGGCGAGATACCTCGCATTCTTCCCCGCCTCGCAACCAGATCTTCAAACCACCGCTGAACCACGACTCAATGTTTTCAATGTAATCGAGATTGACGATTTGCTGGCGATTGATCCGAAAAAAGGCGTCCATTGGCAGTCGCTGCTCGAGTGTGCTCAACGATCGGTAGATAAGAGGTTTCGCAGAATCGAAATAAACCCGGGTGTAGTTTCCATCTGATTCCAGCAACCTGATGCTGTGAAGTGGTACGAACCAACAACGAGCACCGTCTCGGACCAAGACGTGATCGGAAACTCGCAGAGGGGCATCGCTGACCGGTTGCGGCCCACCCTCACGGACACGGCTCAAAGCAAGGGCCAGGCGTTCCGGCGTAATTGGTTTTACCAGATAATCCAGCGCATTTACCTCAAATGCACGCAAAGCGAATTCATCATACGCGGTGGTAAAGATCACGTGCGGGGGTTCGCCTCGAATGCTTTCCAGCAGGTCGAATCCAGTCTTTCCCGGCATCTGAACGTCGAGAAAAAGCAGGTCAGGTCGCAACTCGTTGATCTTTGTCAGCGCCTCGTCGGCGTTCTCCGCCTCACCAATCACTGAGATCCATGAGAATTCTGAGAGTAAGCGACGGACTTCGCGGCGCGCTAATCTTTCATCGTCGATGATCAATGCTTTCATTACATCTCAAGAAAATTATTCGTTCTCCGCCAAGCGGTTTGGGTCCGCCGCGGCGGATCCTCGCGGCCAGCCCTTTTGCGCGTCGAGCCTCGAATTATCCTTACGCTTGACCTCGGAATCCGACAGGGTGCTGGGTAAAAACACTTCGGTAACGATACGGTCCGAAGCATCTTGATAAAGTCGGAGGCGAGCCTGCGAGCCATAGATCAATTCCAAGCGGGCCCGGGCATTGGCTAGTCCGCTTTCTTTACGGGCCGCCACCGGTGCGAGCCGGCCCGGGTTGGTGATAGATATAGATAACCCCTCGGATTGCGAGCGAATCACACAGGAAATTTCTCCCCCTCGCTGCAGGGTGTACACTCCGTGTTTAAACGCATTTTCAATGAGGGATTGCACGAGAAACGGAGGAACGGGAAAAGCTAACATCGTTTGATCGATATCCATGAGCACCTTCAGTTTATCCTCAAAACGCAGCTGCTCGAGGGCCAGATATGCGTCCACCGTCTGAAGCTCGACCCGGAGCGGAATCGTGTTCAACTCCGACATCCGTAGAGCTCCCCGGAACAACTCCGCCAGGCGGGTTACGCCTTCGCGAGCCTTCGGAGGACTTTCATCGATCAGGGCTCGAATCGTATTCAAACTATTAAAAAGGAAATGCGGATTGACTTGGCTGCGCAGCGCTTTCAATTCCGCTTCTTTGACGGCCGCGTCCAATCGAAGGCTTTCCAGCTGAACCGCCTTTAACTGCTTTTGATATTGGTAGCCAAAGTATACTGCCGACCAGGCGAATAGTGTAAGCGCACACTTCCCAAATTCGAACCAGACAAAGCGCGGTAACGAATGAAACCTTTGCTCGCTCTCCGGCTCGTGCGGCGGAACGTAAGGCATATGGTAAAGGCTGTGAGGAGGTGGCCCAGCCGGCATCGAAGCGGTTAACGCCGCGCGAATCCCCCAGACCTCCACGATACCGAGCAGGATTGTCGCAACCAAAACGCGCGGAATCAGGGCAAAGAGCGGAAGCCGATTCCAATCAAACCAGTAAAACAGAATCCGCAGCAGATGGGTCCCGATCAGTCCAAACGAACAATAGAGTGTTTGTTCGATCAGGTGCGGCGTGGGCAACTGACGCGTTGATCCGGAAATGAAAATGAAAAAGAAAAGAGCCCATAGACCTCCCCAGCAGGCGATTTGGCACCCCCAATAGAGCGAATGCCCAAACAGGATCCGCATGATCTCTCTTCTTTGCGCAAAATGAGGTTTGATTGCTTGCGGCGGGCTCTTGGTAGCCATGAGCATGCAAAACTAACCGTTTTTGACCAATATCGACAACTCCCTCTCGCGTGAGCGGTCTCTTTTGCGGATGAGAGCTGGCTGGTCGCGGATAGCCGGTACGGGACGCGCTCCCGACTTCGTCCGGCGGCAGGATCGCGGCTGCATCCAGGACTATGCACGTCCTCAAAGTAATGGGCGCCATAGTGCCGCAGGGCGACTTTGGGCGGGACAACGGTGGCCCGCGCGTCCGTTCTGCAGTAGGGATTCGCTCCCCGCGCGTCCGTTTCGAACTGGACCGATGCAAAAACTGTCGATGCAACCAAAAAGAGATTTCAAAATGCGCTCCTTTTCGTCAGGTTACTTAATTGCGGACCTGCCATCACACGGCTATCCGCTCTATCTCTAAGTTTCACAAGAGCGATGCGTTGCGTTTTGAGACAGACAAGGAACTTTCATGAGCAACGGAGACTATGACATCATTATCATCGGCAGCGGCGCCGGCGGCGGCACGCTGGCCTATCATTTGGCCCCCTCGGGAAAGAACATCCTGCTGCTCGAACGCGGCCACTGGCTGACGCGCGAGCCCGAGAATTGGAGTGCCGAAGAGGTGTTTGTCAAGAATCGCTACGTCTCCACCGACATCTGGCAGGACAAGAACGGCAAGCCTTTTCAGCCCGGTGTCCACTATTTCGTGGGGGGCGCCACCAAGATGTATGGTGCGGCCCTTTATCGGCTGCGTAAAGAGGATTTCAGCGAACTTAAGCATTACGACGGGATCTCGCCGGCCTGGCCGATCAGCTATGAGGAGATGGAGCCGTACTACACCAAGGCCGAGCAGATGTATCAGGTGCATGGCGCGCGGGGCGAAGATCTAACGGAACCAGCCGCGAGCGCGCCTTATTCCTTTCCCGCGGTGTCGCACGAGCCGCGCATCCAGAAGCTCTCGGACGACTTGGCGCGAGCTGGCTATCATCCATTCCACGCACCCTGCGGCATCATGCTCAACGAGAAAAACATGGCTTTCAGCACCTGTGTGCGTTGCGCTGACTGCGACGGGTTTCCCTGCTTGGTTCATGCCAAATCCGATGCTGAAATCCTCGCCGTTCGCCCGGCGCTCCGATACCCAAACGTCACGCTGCTTACCGATGCCCAGGCCCTCAAACTCAATACAAATCCGACCGGCACCGCGGTCACCGAAGTGGTCGTGAGCCGCGGCGGACAGACCGAAACGTTTCGCGGTAGCATCGTGGTTGTTTCCTGTGGCGCCGCCAACTCCGCCAAACTGCTGCTCATGTCGGCCAATGATAAACACGCCAACGGGCTGGCCAATGGTTCGGACAACGTCGGACGTCGTTACATGTACCACAACAGCCAAGCGGTCCTGGCTATCTCCAAAGAGCCCAATCCAACCAAGTACCAAAAAACTCTTGGTCTGAATGATTTCTATTTTGGTATGCCCGGCTTCGAGTTTCCAATGGGCAACATCCAAATGGTCGGCAAATCGCAAGGTCCGATGTATAAAGGCGAGAAACCGCTGGAGGCAGGGCTCGCCCCGACGTGGACGTTGGACAAGCTGGCTCAGCATGCCGTGGACTTCTGGCTGTCAACCGAGGACCTGCCGAGGCCGGATAATAGGATTACCGTCGACCGCCAGGGAACCATCACTCTCACCTACACGCCCACCAACGAAGAGCCCAAGCAAAGGCTCTACGAAAAACTGAAGTCGATGCTCAATCATTTGGATATGCACGGTGATCTTATCCCGCGCAATCTCTATATGAAGAACGAGATTGGCATCGGGGGAGTCGCTCACCAGTCAGGCACCTGTCGTTTTGGCATCGATCCGAAGACCTCGGTGTTGGACACAAACTGCAAGGCGCACGAACTAGACAATCTGTATGTAGTCGATACCAGCTTTTTCCCCTCTATCGGTGCGGTCAATCCGGCTTTGACAGCAATGGCGAACGCGCTGCGCGTCGGCGATCACTTGCTCGCCCGGCTCAAATAACAAGAGAGTGATCCGATGCCCCAGCGCAACGAAATCGTGTCCGTCTATGCTGCGGGCGTGATCCAGGGAGTTGCGCTGGTCACGTTCCCGGCAGCGAGCACCGTCTTCACCAGCTCGGCACACTATGGCCTCTCCACCACGGAATATGGTGGAATGTTCTTGCCCCAGGCAATCACGGCGATTGGTTCGTCGCTCATGGGCGCCGGGTTGACGCGTCGTTTGGGCATCAAGCGTGTCTTTCTGCTGGGGCTTGCCGCCAATCTGCTGGCGATGGTGTTGCTCGTCTTAAGCCAGTTCGTGGTGATCAATCGCCCGCTGGCTTATGGCATCCTGCTAGTGGCAACGGCCAGTATGGGGGTGGGATTTGGGCTGACGGTGCCGGCAATCAACACCTTTGCCGCCACGTTCTTTCCCCAGGCAGTCGACAAAGCAGTGCTCATCCTAAACGCGTTGCTAGGGCTAGGAACCGCGCTGGCACCGATCTTTGTTGCGATCTTCGTTGGCCTGGGAATCTGGTGGGGCCTGCCAGTGGTCGTGGGCGCGCTGACGGTGGCCTTGCTGTCATTCAGCTTCCGTTTGCCCCTTGGTGAAAAAACGCAAGGTAGCGCCACCGAAGCCCAAAAGGGCGGGATGAAGCTCCCTAGGCGGTTCTGGGTCTTTGCGACATTTGCGCTTCTCTATGGCATTTGCGAGACGATGAACGGCAACTGGGCGTCTCTCTACATGATCAAGAAACTCGGAGGCAGCACGACGTTGGCATCGCTCGCGCTGACTATGTTTTGGGGGGCGGTAACTGTGGGCCGTATCCTCTTTGCCGCTATCGAGAAATGGTTCCCCGAGCGCAGCGCCTGCGAGGTGTTGCCCTTCGTGGTGGCGAGCGCCTTTTTCGTCACCTCCTTCCTTCCGACGGGCGGAGCACATTTGGGCATCATGGCCTTCGCGTTGGCGGGGCTGGGCTGTTCGGCGCTGCTGCCGCTGACCGTGAGCTTCGCCGAGGAGGAGCTGACGACCATCGCTGTGTCGGTGGCTGGCGGTCTTATTGCCTTTTACCAGATTGGATATGGAGTGGCGGCTTTCGGCGTCGGACCCCTGCAAAGTCGAGCGGGGTTAGGGCTGAACACGATTTACCGCGGGACAGCGATTGTCGCATTAATGATGTCCGCTCTCTCCTTCGTCATTATCCGGCGTCCGGCAGCCGTCGGGTCGGGTGGTCGGTAACAACGTCATCACCAAGCACAATCCAAACACCAACAATCAACGATAGAGGAGTAAATATCGTGAGTCTTAAAGATAAAGTCGCAGAAAGGAATTGAGAAATCATGCCTGATCAGCCTCATGTGGTGATTCTGGGTGCCGGGTTCGGTGGCATCGGAACGCTCAAACGACTAAATGATGCTAACCTCAAGATCACGATAATCGACAAGCGTGACTACCACACCTTTCAGCCGCTGCTCTATCAGGTGGCGACTGACGAATTGACGCCTGCGGAAGTGGGGTTTCCGATCCGCGAGTTGCTGCACGGCCGAAAGAACGTTGCCTTCCACCAAGCCTTGGTCGGGAGCGTCGATTTGGCTAGGAAGCAAGTCGTGGCGGAAGGCATCGGCCCAATACCCTACGACTACTTGGTTCTAGCCATGGGCGCGGTGGTGAATTTCTTTCGCACACCGGGAGCGGACCAACATGCGATCCCGCTTTACACAATGGACGACGCGGTCCGGCTCAAGAAACACGTCCTCAGAACTTTTGAAGCCGTCGACAAGAACCTGGCTCTCATCGACGAGGGCGCGCTAACCTTCTGCGTAGTCGGCGGCGGCCCGACCGGCGTCGAGGTGTCCGGCGCGCTGTCGGAGCTGCTGCACGTCGACCTGGCAAAGGACTACCCGAACCTGCCGGTGGCCAAAGCGAAAGTGCTCCTCTTCGAAAACTCGCCGAATCTGCTGGCGGCGTTCGCACCCAAGCTGCAAGTCTATGCCCAAAAAGCGCTGGAGGAACGCGGGGTGGAAGTGCACACTGGCACTGGCGTGACCAAGGTCGGCCCGACCAGTATAGATCTGTCAACCGGAGCAACGGTCCCGACGCAGACGCTCATCTGGGCGGCCGGTCTCCAGGCCAATCCAATCGTCAACTCCCTGGGCGTGGAGCTGGTGCATGGCGGACGCATCCCGGTTGGCTCTGACCTGCAGGTAAAGGATCATCCCGGCGTCTTCGCCATCGGCGACATAGCGGCCATGGCCGACGGCAAAACCGGCAAAATTCTGCCTGGCCTCGGCTCCACTGCCCTGCAGGCGGGCCGTCATGTCGGCGAGACGATCAAACGGCTGCTGGACGGCAAACCGGCCAAGCCGTTCGAGTATTTCGACAAAGGATTCATGGCTCAGGTAGGCCGCGGCGCCGCCGTCGTCGAGTTGCCCACCGGTGACACCATGACGGGAACCGCTGCCTGGTTGGCTTGGTTGGGCGTGCACCTGGTTTTGCTCAACGGCGCCGAAGAAAAGAGCACGACCTTTGTGGATTGGGGATGGAACGTCCTCACGCGGAAACACGGCAAACGCATCGTCCTGAGCGACGAGGATGTTGAAACAGCGCGGTCCCCGAACTGACCTTCAAGGAACTTGCCGTGAAGTTGATCCGGGCTGCGAAATGTAGATCGTCTTAAGAATTTTTAATTTCGATTATCTCAAAGTAGTTCCCAAAAGGATCGAGCAGATAAAAGCGCTCGCGATCGGGCATCGCGACGGCTTCCCGGATTTCCGCTCCCTGCTGCTCCAGATAAGCTCGAACCGCGGGAAGGTCTTTTACCTCCACCGCGACGTGACGATTTTCCGCGGGCTTGGTCCAGGGCGGAGTGAAGTCGATATGCAGCAAGATATCCATCCATTCATACCAGATCAGGTCATAGACCTTGTTGAGAGCACCAGGCCGCTCCACTCCTTGAGACCGAGTACGCCGCCGTAGAAAGCTCGCACTTTCGCGTGCTCGCCCGCCGGCGCCGCGACGGTTACGTGGTTAATGCGGCGATATTCGATTTTCATAACTGGCGCGGGTTCACCCGATAACTCACGACTCGCGTTGCGATCTGACTTTCCGCCCATTCGCCTAATCCGATCATTCGGAGCTGCACAGCTCTATTTCCAGCGTGTCGCTACCGGTCTTGAGCTCGTCCCTGCCGTTTTCCGCAAAAAATTCGCGAGCAAGCGTTTGCCCGGTTCGGTCAGGATCGACTCCGGGTGGAATTGGACGCCTTCAATCGGATAGCGGCGATGTCGCAATCCCATGATTTCATGCGCAGCGGTTTCCGCTGTGATCTCTAATTCCGGCGGCAAAGACTCGCGGCGAACGATCAAAGAGTGATATCGCGTTGCTTCGAATGGGTTGGGCAGACCGGCAAAAACGCCATCCCCTTCATGCAAAATCGGGGATGTTTTGCCGTGCATCAGGCGATCCGCTCGCACCACCTCACCACCAAACACGTGACCGATACATTGGTGACCCAAACATACCCCGAGAATCGGTATGCTCGGCCCAAAACGCAGAATCAACTCGTTGCTGATCCCGGCGTCGAGCGGAGTGCCCGGACCAGGCGAGATACAGATTCGGTCCGGCCGCAAGTTTTCCACTTCCTCCAGCGTCACTTGATCGTTGCGCCGAATCACCAGATCTGCTCCAAGCTCGCCGAAGTATTGGACGAGGTTATAAGTGAACGAGTCGTAGTTATCGATTACCAAAATCATAGGATCCTTTGTGCTCGTTCAATCGCGCGAAAAAGGGCGGTTGCCTTATTAACGCACTCCTGATATTCGGCCTCGGGAACTGAATCGGCCACCACACCGCAGCCCGCCTGGGCGTAAGCGACTCCATCTGTCAGGACAATTGTGCGCAAGACGATACAGGAATCGAGATTGCCATCAAAACCGAAATAGGCGATCGCGCCCGAATAAGCTCCCCTTTTTCCTTTTTCGAAGCCATTGATCAGCTGCATCGCGCGCACCTTGGGCGCGCCTGAGACAGTTCCTGCGGGGAATGTCGCCCGCATCACGTCATCAGCATCTTTACCTTCTTCCAGCTCTCCTTCTACGTTCGAAACAATGTGCATGACGTGACTGTACCGCTCGATCGTCATGAAATCGGACACTTTGATCGATCCGAAGCGACAGATCCGGCCAACGTCATTGCGCGCGAGATCGACCAACATCAAATGCTCCGCTCGCTCTTTGGGATCTCTCAGAAGTTCAGTGGCCAATTGCTGATCTTCGTCTGGAGTAATACCGCGTCTCCTCGTACCCGCCAACGGACGAATCTCTACTTTGGTATCGCGCAATCGCACGTGTACTTCCGGCGAGCTCCCGACCAAAGCAAAGCGCTCGCTCAGTTCCAGACAGAACAGGTAGGGAGATGGATTGATGAACCGAAGAGCGCGATAGAGCGGGAGCGGTCGACCCGGGTATTGAGCTTCAAATCTCAGCGAGGGAACGATCTGAAAGACGTCGCCTGCTTGAATATGTTCCTGGCAACGACGCACGATGTCGCAAAAATCTGCTTCTTCAGTATTCGCCTTGGTCTGGAGCGAAGATTCCAGCGCCGCAGCATTCATCAGCCGGGCTTCCGTCGGAGTTTCTAAGCGTTGGAGAATCGCTGAGATTTTCTCACGGGCTTCGTCGTAAGCCGCTTCGGGTCCAGATTCGCTCACAAACGCGGTAGCGAAGATCTTCAAGCGGCGCAATCGATGATCAAAGACCAGAAAGGTGTCAGTGATCATGAACGCCGAATCAGGAATATCAAGCTGGTCCGGCGGCGAGGGCGTCACGCTTGGCTCGAAGAAACGGACGACATCGTACCCAATATAGCCGACCGCACCTCCGACAAACGGAGGAAGCCCTGCAAAACCGACAAACGCATAACGGTTCAGTAACTTCCGTAGCTCGGCCAATGGGTCGGTCGCGGTCTCAAAATCTCGCGTTTCGCCGTTCTCTTCGACTCTGATGTTTCGGCCGCGACTTTCAAAATAGACGCGCGGCGAACTGCCAAGAAACGAATAACGGCCGACGTGATCGTGACTCTCGGCTGACTCCAAAAGAAACGAGCGGCTTCCATCGTCGATCTTTTCGAAAACCGAAACCGGTGTCTCGTAATCCGCCACAAACTCGGTGTAGACCGGGATCAGATTCCCTTTCTTGGCCAAGGCGAGAAATTCGGGACGAGAGGGAGTGAGCGGAATTTCAGTCATTTTGGATAAGCCTCTACTGGATCGAAAACCTTCTGTTCAACGACCGGCTTCGTGTTTGCTTCCCAATCCAGCTCTTGGAAAAAACAACTGAAATGACCGGTGTGACAAGCCCCGGCGACCTGCTCCACTTCAAAAAGTAGCACATCCCGATCGCAGTCGGTGAACCAACGGATCACTTTTTGCGTGTGACCACTCGTCTCGCCCTTCAACCAAAGCTTTTGCCGGGTTCGACTCCAATAATGCATCAAGCCGGTAGCAAGCGTCCGTTCAATTGAGTCACGGTTCATCCAGGCCATCATCAAAACGCGGCCAGGGGGATTGGCTTCGCGCACAATGGCCGGAATCAACCCACCTTCCGTAAAGCGGAAATCGGCGTTCATTATCAGAATGGAAGGACTAAACCAGCGTACGCCTAAGAGCAAGTTACCGTGGAGTGGTGGAGCGCCGACAGCGCCGACAGCGCCGACAACCCCGGCCCGAAGGGCCTTGGAAACTTAGCCCAGGCTTCCAGCCTGGCGTTGGTTTTATTTTTGACGCATCAGGTCTGAGGGACCGCAAGAAAGCTGAGCGCGACTCACCAAAATTGTGGACAACGAACCCGAACCGATCTTATGGCTTGCGCTCCAGACGGTCCTTCAGACCGGGCAGGGTATAAAACATACAAACCCAGGCTGAAGCCTGGGCTAAGCTTCCAAGGCCCTTCGGGCCGCGTTTCGTCCTGACGATCTCGGCGTTCCCGGCGATGACGGCGTTCTCGGCGTTCTTTTATGCTTGCCGGGTAAATGAAATTACGTCCAAAAGAGTGATAGCCGTGGCTTGGCTGATCAGATAAGTATAGCGCAGGGAGGGCTGGTAGTATCCGGAGAGAGTTGGGGTGATGAGCTCTCGGCAAGAGCGGAAATTTCTGCTGCGTGCAGAACCACTGTTTGCGGCAGAACTGATCGAAACTAAGTAGGAGTTGACCAGGTTGCTTGCTGGAAAATTGGATGTGTGTAAAGATCGCTTGTGAAAAATTTCACAAAGTCGCGGCTGATCCTCTGGCCAGGGTCGCACTTAGTGGCTTGTAACCGCCATAACTGAAGCATGGAAATGAATTGGAACTGCGGATCTCGCCACGGACACGAAAGGCAAACGCCAGTTCGTTTCCGCAGATTTTCTCTGATTCAGCGGAACCCATGCACTCTCGGCGTGGCGGCATTGATGCTCCTGACTCTCGCCAACACATCCGCCCAAGATTCCACGATTCGGGCGATCCAGAACATCTTTGATCCTCTCTCCGCGCCAGCAGAGATATTATACCGAATCTCGCTGCTCGTTTTGGCGACGTGCGCGATAATTTTTTTGGTCGTCGCTGGGCTATTAACTTACGCAATCATTCGCTACCGCCGCAAAGGAGGCGCCGACGACTTGGAGGAACCACCCCAAGTCTATGGGAGCGCTGCGATCGAACTGGCCTGGACCGTACCACCGATTCTGATCGTGGTAGTGCTAGTCCTCGTGACCGCTCGCACGATTGGTGAAATTCAAAAGCCGAAATTACCGAATGACGCAGAGCAGGTGCGAATCATTGGTCATCGTTTCTGGTGGGAGGTTCGCTATCCGAAATATGACGTCGTTACTGCCAACGAAATTCATGTGCCGCTCAGCGATCGGTCCAAGCGGATTGCTACCGAATTCGTGTTGGAATCGGCCGACGTCATCCATGGGTTCTGGGTGCCGCAACTGAATGGGAAAACGATGCTTGTACCGAACCACACCAACACAATGTGGGTTGAACC